>Ga0302309_10000252_pt1 | contig 69702 bp, 61 predicted proteins | sample III_Palsa_N1_1_FD_200453 | JGI IMG/M metagenome (GOLD analysis project Ga0302309, IMG submission 200453) | Peat permafrost microbial communities from Stordalen Mire near Abisko, Sweden - III_Palsa_N1_1 | ecosystem: Environmental > Terrestrial > Soil > Palsa > Peat permafrost | place: Sweden...
CTGTTCGCTCATTAAAGTGGCACGCGAGCTGGGTTCAGAACGTCGCGAGACAGTTCGGTCCCTATCTGTTGTGGGCGTTGGAAGTTTGAGTGGGGCTGACCTTAGTACGAGAGGACCGGGTTGGACAAGCCTCTGGTGAATCTGTTATGGCGCCAGCTGTATTGCAGAGTAGCTACGCTTGGAATAGATAAGCGCTGAAAGCATCTAAGTGCGAAACTAGCCACAAGATGAGACTTCCATTGAGGGTCGTAGGAGACTACTACGTTGATAGGTTACAGGTATAAAGGTGGCGACATCATAGCCGAGTAATACTAATTGCCCGAAGCTTTCTTCGTAACGGAAGACAGAATCAGGAGAAAAGAATCAGGAATCAGGACTTGTCTTGACTCTTGCATCTTGACTCTTGGTTCTCAACACCAACAGATAAATGAACAACAATGGCTGTTGTTCTTCTCTAATCATTTGCTTCTTTCAATTATTGTCATTGTTTGAAAAGTCATTAGGTCATTGAGGCATTAAATCATTGACTAAGACGAATCACAAACAAATAAAATACTGTTGCCATTGCGGCGCCATAAAGTCAATGACTTAATGACCAATGCCCTAATGACCAACAAAAGATCTTCAGGTGCCTATATCGGCGGTGTCCACCTCTTCCCATTCCGAACAGAGAAGTTAAGCCCGCCAGAGCCGATGGTACTGCAGTAATATGTGGGAGAGTAGGTCGGTGCCAAATTTTATAAAAGCCCGTTGTCGTAAGATGATGGGCTTTTTTGGTTAATTTCGAATGTCCAATGTCGAATGATGAAGTAGGAAAATATTCATTTCGATATTCGGTGTTCAACATTCGGTGTTCGATATTCCAAAACCTTCGATATTCGGCATTCGTTATTCATCAGCATCGCCTTTGTGGAAACACAAGGGCTTTGCTGTTTTATACCGTTCACTGAACGGCTGAACGCTGTTTTTTGGCGTGAACGCTTAACCGGCTATCATACAATGCGTTACCCAAAATCCGTGAACGCCGTGAACACCAACAGCATTGTAAATCAATGGCTTGTATATCGCTAAATGTTCACGCGTGAACGCCCTGTTGAACACCCCCCCCCACTGACAAACCCCTGTCAGCACTATTCCGCCCCCGGTTTGGTATATTTGAGGTATCTCAATGACCAATAATGTCATTAAGTTAAGCTAAAATGAAGCTACCCTCTATCAGCGAAGCGTTGAGAGAGGGTCGACCATCCGCCGATAGGCGGAGTTGTCGGGGTGAGTAAACGGAGCGCGACAGGTAGTCAAGCTATATTTTCAGCCATTTTGGTTGCACAAATCTCTTAACTTAATGACATTGCGCGCAGCGAAGAGAGGGTGGTCGAGCGTAGCGTCGTCGGTCCGAAGGACTCCTATGGAGGGTGAGTCAACGGAGCGCGCCAGGTAACAAAGCGATCAATAACCAAAAGGCTACCACCTGGATGCCTTAACTTAAAACCACTCACAATTCACTACTCACAATTCACCAACCACCAACCACCAAACCACCAACCACCATGGACCCATTCACCCGCCCGCCCGAAATCGAAGCTATTCGCGCTGCTGCCCGCGGACTACCCCCGCCGCCACAACCTATTGCAAATAAGGCCATCCCCGACGCCACCCTCGCCGACGACCTCTTCCACATCCATCCTGCTAATTACTGGCTGGAAGGCCCCGGCCAGGCCGCCCGCGCCAAGCCCCTCTTTGGCAATTTCTGGCTGGAGGGCGAACTTTGTACGCTCTTTGCCGATACCAACATGGGCAAAAGCCTGCTCGCTGTGCAACTGGCCGATAGCCTCAGTCGCGGTATACCCATCGGGCCGTTTGGCCTGGGTGTGCCGCCGCAAACCGTCCTTTATCTCGATTTTGAGTTGACCACCGCACAATTTGAGCAGCGCTATTCCGACAGCAACGGTCGCTACCGCTTCTCGCAGCGTTTTTACCGCGCCGAGTACAATGTATTGCACCAACTCGCTACCGGCGACAAAAACTTTATGCAATACGTATCGCTCGCCATCACTTCCGCCGTGAAAAAAACCGGCGCCACCGTGGTCATTATCGATAACATCACCTTCCTGCGCCGGGGCATCGAAAGCGCCGCCGCCGCCCTGCCCCTCATGCAGCAGCTCAACAAGCTTAAAATACGCCATGGCCTCAGCATACTGGTGCTTGCCCACACGCCCAAGCGAAACCCGCAGCTGCCCCTGGGGCGTAACGACCTGCATGGCAGCAAAATGCTGCTCAACTTTTGCGATGCCGCCATCGCCATGGGCGAAAGCCACACCCAGCCCGGCCTGCGCTACCTCAAGCAGATCAAGCAGCGCAGCGCCACCGAAACCTACGGCGCCAACAACGTTTGCCTCGGCCATTTCCAGCGCAGCAAAAGCTTCCTTAAGTTTGTATTTACAGGTTACGGCCGCGAAAACGACCACCTGTTACGCCGCCGCACCCTGCCGCCCGAAAAGCTGCACACCGAAGCCCGCCAGCTTAGCACCGAAGGCCTCAGCCAGCGCCAGATCGCCCGCCAGCTTAATGTAGCTGTGGGCACCGTAAACAAAGCACTCAAACGCCCGGCACCAGCCGTTCACGTTACCACTAATGGACTATCTTTAAGTGAATTTTTCTGAATTTTTATAAATAAAAAGGACACGCTTTTAAATTTCTTCACTTTTTGTCCTTGTTTTTTGCCTTTTTGGTGTTGTCGCCCACACGTGTTCGGAAGATGAACATTATCAGTTTTTTATTCCCTCCCTCGGGAGGGGTGCGGCTGAAAGTGTGATGGCAGGGAGGGGTTTATACGCTTTTCGCCCTTGTTGTTGTCACCACAAGTCTGCTGGTTAATCCTTCACTGGTTTAAGAGTTAGCGCAGCGCTCTTAAATCTACAAATGAAATTGAGGACTCCGTCCGGTTTAGTTGGATGAAATATTGTGGAATAATGATTTGGGCGTTTCCCCGCTGGTAGAAGCGGGGCCAGGCTTTCCAGGGCTGCGCTGCGCTCCGGCCCCGGCAGCCGGCGCACATGCCCTTGCAGCCGTGGCTAAACCCTTCCAATCCTTAACGCGAAATCACCACTAATAATTTTTTGTGCCCTTGTTGGTGTTGTCGCCAACAAGTCCGTCGGCCAATTATTACTACACGCTATAAAATATAACGGTTTGTTGATGACAACACCAACAAAGGCGGTAGTTTAAGTTATGTGAACTTCTTCGGATTGCGGCTGGTGTGAAATACTGCATTGATCACAACAAAGTCGCCTTTAATCTTAAAAATAACTAAATAAGGGAAATCGCGCACGGGGGCGAAACGAAATTTTTTGGCAAATTTTTCTTCGTAGTGTAAAGGATTGGCTTCAGTTAACCGTAGGGTTTTAATAACTTCTGAAAGAAATCGTTCACCTAAACCTTCCTGCTGCTCATTATACCAATTTGCAGCTTTTTGCATATCCTCCCTGGCGTGTCGGAGTATTTGCAGTTGATACATCGTTATTCCTTAATGCCGAAATGGTTAATAACCTGGTCTAATGTATAGGTTTCTATTTCGCCCGCTTCATATTGGCGGTCGCGCTCCAAAATCACCTGCTGCTCACTTTCAGATAAAATGATAGCATCATCCGCTTGCGCATACTCATACTTCATAGTATCCAAAAATGCTAATAGCGCTTTTTCTTCTTGCTGACCATGTGGATTAACAATAATGCTCATATAACAAATTTACCAAAAAATATTTAAGAATAAGTGCATCGGTCAACTGCTCTAATTTTTCGAGCAGTTCAACTGTTTCCAAAATGGGAAAAAGCGCATTTATAAAAACCCAGCTATAAATTACTGTGATATTTGTTACCTAAACGCGGGCCACAAGTGGGGACACTTGCGGCAGTGGGAGACGCTTGCGGGATCGGGGGGAAAGCTATTTTTTTAACTTAATTAAAGCGATAATTTTATTTAAGCTATCTATTTGGTGAGGTGGCAACTTGAATTTAAGACTCACCCCATCGCTATCGTACACATCAAACCCTGTTGCTATTCCGATTTTAGTTACACTATCGACTGTTTTGCAGCCAATGAAAAACGCGCCGCCCTCTAAATATGCATGGGAATCGGTTTCGCTTTTTATTGTATCTACTGACATACCCAGTATGCCAGTTTGATACACTTTTGCTATGTAAACCTTTTGGGGTTTACTACAACCTGCAATTAAAATAAGGAGTAATGGTAAATATCTTTTCATTGTGTGAGGTTAAGTGAAGATAGGAAACGATTAAATTACCCTATCCAAATATATAACAATGTTCGGATTGTTCGGTAAGGTAGCGAACGAACAGCCCCTTCAACGTCATTGCGCGGAGTGAGCAGGGCTGTGTGAGCACAACGACAAAGCAATCTCTCTGAAGGAGTCCTACGGACTGCGTTACAGGCGGTGAACTTTGCTTTCAAAGATGCGGCATTGACTATTGCAGTAACATCCTGCTTGTTTGTTCGGTAATGTTCGGATTGTTCGGTAAGGTAGCGAACGAACAAGAAATCAAAAGCCGGGATGCCTAAATTGAAGGGCACGAGTAAATCCATTTCGCAGCCCACTACTTATACTCGCGCCAAAATCGGGGTATCTTTATTGATAATAAGCGGCGTATCAACCTTTACTGAGCTATCAAACTTAATTTCGAAATCCTTTTCTTTAGCTAACCGCTGAAATTTGGATATAACTTCGGCACGTTTATAATCTAAAAAACCGGCGCTGCCCCGGTTGGCAATTTCTGAAGTTAAACCGTTAAACAATAACACACCCGAAATAGGCAAATAGAACAAATGTTTAGCCGACCCCTCCTCTATTTTATAGGATATATGAGGGCGGTCGTTTTTTTCGTTGCGGGTAGGATATAAGAAGGTTTCTACATCGCCAATCATTTCCTTGATGCCCGATATGTCTATATCCCCTGGTGTAAGCGGCTCATCGCCAATTTTACCGCTGATAGTTATTGCTATAAACCCTTTTTCTTCCACAGTATAAAGTTAGTAAATTAAAATGCAGGCGTCAAGTTGGGTAATTTGAGACGGCAGTTTAGTATTTACTTTCAACTGCTCGAATTTTTCGGGCAGTTCAACTGTTTCCAAAACGGAAATAGTTCCGGTGGGCAAGTTCAGTTATTTCCAAAATGGAAACAACTGGATTTATAAAAACCTAACTATAAATTACTGTAATATTTGTTACCTAACACGGGCCACAAGTGGGGACACTTGCGGCAGCGTGGAACAATACTATCACCACATTTATACAACATCGGAATATATTTTAATGAACAAATGATCTATTTTATAATTTATACTAATCAATCGATCTTGAATTTTATCTAAATCCTTATAACACTCAATCATTTTTAATTGCTCACTATAAATAGGGATATCAACATTAACATAATCGAAAAACCCTGTCATATTCCATGTGCCATTATCAGAAGACGATGAATAATCATAAAAAATATTTGAGTACTGAATTTGAAACCATTTTAAATTAACCTGATATGGGCAATTGTCCTTTAAATACAATATATAAGCATCCTCGGTTAATGTATATTTAGCAGGCGGTAAAAAGGTCGTATGTCCGGCCTTTCCTTTTCTTACAACTAAAACACCTTCTTTATCTTCAAATATTTTTATTGGTCGCCCTTTTAGATTAAATCTTGTGACATTACCAAAAGATGAATTTTCCGAAATAGAACCCGAAAGAACTTTGTATTTTTCACCACCAATTCCCATTTTCTGATAAATTTCTTTTTCCGTTAAACCAGAATTTCCACCTAAATAAGAAAGCACCTCTGACACGGGTATGTTGGTTGCTTGATATGCGAAATATTGATGAGAAAGTGCTTTATTACGAACGATTATGCATTTATTGAAAATATTGTTAATATAATTTCTACTTTGAAGAAGTGGTTTCAATTCTGCCATTAAACACTGCTGATTTTTATAAGAAGGGATATCTAAATCAATAGAATAAACTTTATCCAATGTTAATGTTTTTGAGCCATCACTTATACTTGCTTGTTTATATTGCTCTTGAAAAAATATAGAAAAAAATTCCATATCAATCAATGTAAACGCATTGTTCTTTAACTTAAAAAATCCAGCATGGTGATTTAATGCAAATCGTTCGCCGTTTTTATAAGTCATATTACCAGCGCTTCCATCTAAACTTATTATTATACCCTCTCCTTCAAAAACAGTGATTTGATCGTTAGTTTTTGTTCTGGCTTTTTCATCAACGTATCTATCCGATGTCAAATGTTGTTGATTGCCCCCGTAAAGTGGGATCATTTTGTTTCCTAATTGAATAGACCTATAAATTGCTTCTTCAGTAAGGCCAAAGTTTCCTTTACGAATAGGCTCGAATATGTCTTGGAAATTCATATTAGTAGATTTTTTATTTCAGATTTGATTTTAGCTAACTCATCATTAAATTGAGAAAGTGTTATATAATTTGGCTCGTAGGGACGCAAGTAATACTCAGGCAAAAGGCAATAGTAAGATATTACATCTATTCCTGAAACAGGAATAAATCCAGCTTTTCGCAATTTTACTTTTTCGCCTTTTTCATTAATCCATTCCGTTCCTCCTTGGCTTTCATCAGTGTATTTTAACCACCTTTCTTCTAACAATCCTGGCATTTCTTCACCATCCGTCGAAACCCACCCTGATATTTCATCATGCATCCAACCATTCATATTATTTCTTAACTTGGTAAGGAATCTTTTATCAGAATTAGCTAAGCCATCATTATCAATGATATACATCCAAATAGGATTAGATTGGAATTTTGTTATGGCTTTATTTTTCTTGGTTAAGAAAACTGCGTAAGTTTTTTCTTTAGTGTAAGGCGCAAAAGCAAATTTTGGCAATGAAATTATCGCAGTTATTTCGCAAAGTTCAAGTAATTCTTTTCGTAATTTAAAAAGGCTGGGGTTTTCTAAGATACCGTCCGGAAGAACAATGCATGCCTTTCCACCATCTGTTAACAGCTTAATTATTTTGCATAAAAATGCTATCTCGGTTCTATTTGATGAAATTTCAGATGTTTCAGCTTTTATTGTTCCTGCGCCATACGGCGGGTTTGTGATTATATATTCCCAAACTTCTTTCTTGAAATCTCGGGTAAGCGTATTATCGTCATGCATATTGGTATGACCATCACCTACTAGAAACATATTCAGCCTTGTTCGAGAGATGTTACCCTTACTGATATCCATACCGTGAAAACATTCTTTTTCGAGGAAGTTTGAAGCTCGTTTGGTTAAGGTGTTTGTCTTGGTATAATTAGAACGCAATACTTTAAACCCCTCTGTGAGGAAGCCACCGGTTCCACATGCCGGGTCAAGTAACTTAAACTTTCTTGTCTCGTTAAAATGGGTTTCATTAATTAATAATAGTTTTGAAAGTATATGAGTATAATTTCGCCTAGTAAAATATTGACCAAATTCTTTTTTTTCATTGCTATTGGCATACATTTCGTAAACTGCCCCAAATAAGTCAAACCCGCATCCATGAAGTGGCCTCATAGAGTTTATTACATTATAGATATCTCTTACATCGTCTTGACCTACTAAAGGCTTTTCATTTCCTTCACCGTTAATACCAATTTTAACTTTATCAATATAATCTTTAAACTCATTAAACTGCGACTCTCTTCCCAATCGAGTTATATATTGAGAAATATTTGCGACAATTTTTTCAGAAGAATAGGTTTCACTTCCATCTGAACAAGAAGACCAATATATCTTCAAAGCATCTGTTTTGTTTTCAGCACTTTCCTTTTCTTCAAAAAACTCAAGTGAAATAAACCCAATCGTAAAATCTATTTTGTGTACATTGTTTTCAAAATTTATATTTCTATATATCTTTTCAAGTTCCCATAGTTTTTTATTGAAAATAGCTTCGGAAATAGTTGAAATTGAATCTACATTAGTTATAATATTTGAACAGCTAGGGTCTTTACTAAGCTTGTTTTTTATTAATCTGAAAATATCAATAGTTTGAAATTCCTTAATTGGATTTTTATTTAAAGAAATTTCACTGCCATTAAAAACATTATAAAAAACCGAAGTTTTACAATTTGTGACAATAAAATAGGGAAGTTTTAATAAAGTTGCTTTTTTCTTGCCCTGTGCTATTGCATCTTTCCAATCTTTATCGCCAATAGAGCAATTATCTTTTACTTCCGCGTAAGCCACAAGATTGGAAATAAACTTGTCTTCATTTTTATCATCAAATTCAAACTCAGAAATTAATAAATCGGGCCTTTGACTGCCTGTGTATTTCTGAAAAGTGGAATCATTTACGATCTGACGAAGTGGGATACTTAATTGTGATACAAGTACCTCATGGATAAGCCTTGTGACTGTTAAAGATTCTCTTTTAATTTTTGATTTAGTAAATTTAGCCATGATTCTTATAACCTATTTAGGGATTAGGTCTTTATAAGTTAGCCTACTTTCCGCCTTTAACAAAGAAATACTAAATTTATCACTATCGGAAATTTTTCTTGTATCGTGCTCGTATAAACCCCAATTTGGCGCGAGTGTACAGCGCTGATATGCGGGCTGTGCACTCGTGACTTTTTCGAAACTTAACCCCTAAACACATTCGAATTATGCCATTCGATATATTGTTTATTGGGTTTATCAATTTCTTTTGAAGGTACTGTAACCAGGGCTTTGCCATGATATTGATAATATTCCTTTCCATTCAAAAATTCTTCTTTTATCCGGTTGCTAACTTCAACTTTCAGGTCTGTGGTAATAGTTACATATCCGCTATCAAAAAGCTTGTGGATATCAGAGCGAAGCAATATCCCATTTGATATTGAATGAGGCCCCAATTGAGCGTAAGACTGAATGTGGGCGCTTTCTAATACCGGCAGGGTTTTTTCACCGGTGATTGAACATCGTCTTTGATAAGCGTCTGTTATTAATACTCTAAATGCACCTTGACCTATCCTTACTTTTGATAGTACAGAAGTTTTATATCCCGAAGATGGCTCGCGCAGCATAAATTCACTTTCAGCAGGTTGCTCATAGTCATTTAAATATCTTTCTAAAAGTATTTCAACCCGATCCCATATTTTACGGCCTATTTCATCATCTGTTGAATAGCCTTTACCCTGTACTATACTCTTTGACCAATTTTCAGGTGTTTTTATCCAGTCTCTTTTCTCAAAAAATATGGGGTTGGTTAATACAATGCAACCTATTTGAGGATTAATGTTGCTTTTATCAGCTCTATAGCTTAATATTTTATTCTTAAACACATTAAAATTATCACAACCGTTTCTGTTACCAAAAGTATCCCAGGCTACTGTAATCGGAAGGTGGGTATGGCTCGAAAAGAAACCTACGCCGCCAATTACATCCAAAGGATATTTAAGTTTAAACAGGAATGGAGCACCTTGTTCCAGGGCTTTGAAGTTGGCATTTCCTCCCGGTTGCCAGAAGTTTACATCTTCAGGATTGATGTTGCTTAAATAGTTGTACCAGCTATTATCTGTAACGCCTAAATAAAACTTCATGTAGTGAAGTTAAGAATAATTACATTACTGCTTTGTTCTTTATTTAATAGATGCTTAGACATTCCGTCCACTACCACCCAACCCACCAGCCTCCCCGCTCCCACAAGTGTCCCCACTTGTGGCAGGCCGTGTGTTCGGTAAGCGTACCCATAAGCTGGAATGGCCACCTGAAAGCACTGAACGATACGGAAATTACAAAGTTTGAGGCCATTGTAAATAGCCATAAACGTTGAGCAGCCCATAATAATTAAAACACTTTCACCGTGGCCTTTGTAGTAATATTTCCGGCAACTGTTGCCTTAAAAATTTGCATGTTATGTGGCGCGAAGAAAATAATAAGCTCTACCGTTCCTTTTCATTTAAGGATTTTACCGAAGCGTTCGCTTTCATGACCAGTGTAGCCGGCGTAGCCGAAAAGCTCAATCACCATCCCACCTGGACCAATACTTACAACAAGCTGGAAATATGGCTCAGCACACATGATGCCGGGGATGTGGTTACCGATAAAGACCGTGAAATGGCCAGGGCGATCGATCGGCTTTTATAGTTGCAGATGGAGGGTTGCAAAAATAAAAAAACATGTCATTGCGAGGAGCTAACGGACTAAAGCGCAGGGGGCGACGAAGCAAACTCATCACCATGCGTAACGACGAGGTTGCTTCTCCGCCTATCGGCGGATCGCGATAACATCTTTCGATAATTTGTCATGGGTAACGGAGTGAAGCATCTTTGCTCATGCATGGCGGACCATGCATGGCGGACAAGCATAGTTTAAAGGTTCTTCACCGGCGTTCAGAATGACAGGGTTTTTTATTGGTTTTTTTCTACAACTTTGTCATGCTGAGGTACGAAGCATCTTTGCTCATGAAAGCCGTTTTCAGAATTTAAAATTTTTAGAATGGCGCTTCAATATTCTGTTCATTCTTAAATTCAGTAAACGGCTTTAGCCCTCTTGAACACCATTGAAAACAAACAACAGTGAAAAATTCTGATTCAGACAGTTGGCCAACTACAAACAAACCCAATCACCAATCACCAATCACCAATCACCCCTCACTACTCACAAATTTTATATATTTGCTTACCACCTGCCACAAGGCAATGGTGCGGCCTGCTATGATTGAATTGTTTGAGAACAACCCCTTTTTGGAGAATACCTATATTGTTGCGGATGAAACGGGGGCCTGTGCTATTATCGATCCGGGCATGTACACCGCTGCCGAACAGAATGCCGTGGTGAACTTTATTAAGGAAAACGAACTAACGCCTACCATACTGCTGAACACGCATTGCCATATTGACCATGTGCTGGGCAACAAATTTATTTTTGATATGTACGGCCTTAAACCGCACTTTCACGAAAAGGAACAGGTGATACTGGACTACGCGGTGCCCTACGCTGCTTCGGCAGGCCTGCGCTACGAGCCGCTGACCGAACGGGGAAAATACCTACCGGAAACGGGCATTATAAAAGTAGGCGACGATACCGAATTTGAAATATTGTTTGTGCCGGGGCATTCGCCGGGGCATGTTGCTTTTTATAACCGCAAGGAAAACTATGTGATCGGCGGCGATGTGCTGTTCCAAAACAGCATCGGCCGTACCGACCTGCCGGGCGGCGACTTCGACCAGCTGATACGGTCGATAAACGACCAGTTGTTGTCGCTGCCTGATGAATGCCGGGTTTATCCGGGTCACGGCCCGTCTACCACCATCGGGCATGAGATAGACACTAACGATTTTCTCCAACCTTAAACAATCGCCGGGGTGAATACATCAGTTTTTATAGCCAGGCGCTACCTGTTTTCGCGCAAAAAGATGAATGCCATCAACATCATTTCGGGCATATCCATGCTCGGGGTGTTTATCGGCAGCGCGGCGCTGGTGATTATTTTGTCGGTTTTTAACGGGTTCGAAAAGGTGATCCTGTCGCTATACAGCAACTTTACGCCGGAACTGAAGATTGAGCCGCGCTTCGGCAAAACCTTTAACCCCAATACGCCTTATTTTACGCAGCTGCACAAGCAATCGCAGGTATTTTCGTACACCGAAGTATTGCAAGACCAGGCGCTCATCCGCTACGGCCAAAAGCAATTCATTGGCGCACTGAAAGGTGTAAGCAGCGAATTTCTGAACAACAAAAAGCTCGACAGCACCATACAGGACGGCTCCTTCACCCTGCAACAAAAAGGGGTAAATTATGCCGTGATAGGCGGGATTGTAGCGGGTACGCTATCGGTTAATTTGCAGTCGGAAACACCGCTGGAGATATACGCCCCCAACCGCACGGCAATGGACAGCCCCAACCCAATGGACGAGTTTATTGTGCGCGACATAAGTCCTTCGGGTGTGTTTAGCGTACAGCAGGATTTCGACAATATTGTGGTTACGCCGCTCGCCTTTGCCCGCGAGGTGCTGGCGCAGCCGGTAAATGTTTCGTCGGTAGAGATCAACTACAAGCCGCACACCGATATCGATGCGCAGCAGCAGAGCGTACAGGCAAACCTCGGTCATGATTTTGTAGTAAGCAACCGCATGCAGCAAAATACCGAGCTGTACAAAACGCTTAATTACGAGCGCTGGTTTATTTTTATGATACTGGTTTTTGTGCTGATCATTGCCATTTTCAACATCGTGGGCTCGCTTACCATGCTGGTGATTGACAAGCGGAAGGATATTGCCATACTCTCCGGCCTCGGCGCAAGCAAAAACCTGATACAGGGGATTTTCTTTTTCGAGGGGATGATGATATCGGCCATCGGCTGTGTGGCAGGAATGGTTATAGGGCTGGCATTTTGCCTGCTGCAAGAGCATTACGGGTGGATAAAAATGGGCGGGCACATGGAAGTGATAGACGCCTATCCCATCGCCATAAGACCAGGCGACTTTGCCCTGGTGTTTTTAACCGTGGGGGTGATAGCGGTGATAGCATCGGGCATCAGTGCCAGGTTGAGCATAAAGGGGTTGGTTGATATAAAGCAGGATTTGTAATTTGAGGTAAAAGGTTAAAGGTAAAGGGTGAAAGGTTTAACCTGTTTGATTGTGCTTACCCTCTTTCCGTGCAGCGAAGAGAGGGTGACTAGCGAAGCGATGTCGGGTGAGTAAACCGAGTCGCTGAATTAATAATTAGGATATTTATGAACCTACAATGTGTAATATTTGACCTCGACGGCACCATAGCCGATACTTTGCCGCTTTGTATTGCGGCGTTTAGAAACAGCATTGAGCCTTTGCTGGGTAAAACGCTTACGGATGAGGAGATCATAGCTACTTTCGGCCCATCGGAAGAAGGGACTATCCGTGCGCTTATTCCTGAACATGAGCAGCAGGGCGTTAAGGATTACCTGCAATATTACGAAGCGCTGCATGATGTAATTTCTCCCGGAGCGTTTGACGGTGTAGCCGAACTGCTGGATATGCTGCGCAGTCGTGGTGTAAAGCTGGCAATGGTTACCGGCAAGGGCATTCACAGCACCCGGTTATCGCTGGAAAAGTTTGCGCTAACGGAGTATTTTGAGATAGTGGAAACGGGCTCGCCGGACGGGCCTAATAAAGTGAACGGGATACGGTCGGTATTAAGCAAATTCAATGTACCAAAGGAAGATGCCTTATATGTTGGCGATGCACCAAGCGACATTAAATATTGCAAGGAGATAGGTATACCCATAGCCGCAGCCGCCTGGGCCGGCACCACCAATTACGAGGCGTTGATTCCTTTGGATCCTGATTATATTTTTTATACCATTGATGAATTTAGCAAATGGCTAACAGGAGTGCTGGATAACGGAACGACTGAATAATTTATCACCGTAAAACCGCAAACAATTTACCGGTATTTTGCTTTAAAATATTAGCTTTACTTTTGAGCGAAAATACTTCTACCTTACAACCCTAACAACATGGAATCGAAACGTCAGCAGAAATTTGCAGGAGTAATACAACAGGACCTGGCAACCATATTTCACCGCGAAGGCAACAGCTATTTGCCCAATACGATGGTAACCATCACCAAAGTGCGTGTTACGCCCGACCTTGCCATAGCACGTATATTTTTGAGCTTTTTTAACAATACCAACACACAGCTGGCTTTGCAAACCGTAAAATCTCACGCCTCCGAAATCCGCTACAAGCTGGGTGCACGTATAAAAGACCAGGTACGTATTATACCGCAGTTGGAATTTTTTATAGATGATACCAACGAATACGTGGACCGTATGGATAAGATTTTCGATAAGATCAGTCGCGAAGAACGCCAGAAAGACGCCGAATAAATATCAGCATGAATGCTACGGAACGGTTGGCAGCCTGGTTGCGGGAACATCCGCAGGCCATTAGCAAGGTTGTTGATATTGAGCCGGAGGATAAGTTCCACCCGCTCGATTTTACCGCCAATAACCATGAGCTAAGCGTTGATTTAGTGAACGATGCGGCAAAGTTCAGCCAATGGGTAAATGATAAGCTTGCTGCCAACCATTGCCGTTACGGCATAGGCGGTTACCTGGAACTCCGCACCATTTACGACAACCGCCAGCAGTTTGAGACGGACGCACAGGAACGCCGCAACCTGCACTTAGGCATTGACATTTGGGCCGATGCCGGAACACCGGTTTACGCGCCGCTAAAAGGCAAAATCCACAGCTTCCAGGATAACAACCACTTCGGCGATTACGGCCCGACGATTGTTTTAGAGCATGATTTGAATGGTTTTACGCTATACAGCCTCTACGGTCATTTAAGCCGTAAGAATTTGGTGGGATTGAGCGTTGGACAAGGGATTGAGGCCGGTCAGCACATAGCCAACTTCGGCACCGCAGCAGAAAACGGCAGCTGGCCACCACATTTACACTTTCAGCTGATGCTGAATATGGACGGGCATTGGGGCGATTATCCCGGTGCTTGTAAGCTACCGGAGAGGGATAGGTATTTGGAGGTTATTGTGGATCCGGGGGTGGTGTTGGGGATGTGAGTTACAATAAATCACGTCATTATAAGGAACGAAGCCACCTCTGCGCCTGCAAATAAAACAGTAAAATGTATTTCAAAGGACAATGCCGCATGTTGCCAACCTGTAAACGCAGTCCAAAGGACTCCCTCGGAGAGATTGCCACGTCGTTGTGCTCGCGCTGTCCTGCTCACTCCTCGCAATGACGTGGTGGATAAGGCGCCCCTAACGAAAAATCTTACCGTATCCACCTAAAAACTCTATTCCACCTTATGCGGTGAAAGAAAGTTTTGCTGCTGTCGGTGCTTAGCCAGGTGAACAGGGCCTTGCCAATGATATGGTCTTCGGGTACAAAGCCCCAGTAGCGCGAGTCTTCGGAGTTATGGCGGTTATCGCCCATCATCCAGTAGTAATCCATTTTAAACGTATAGCGATTGGTTTTTTTACCATTGATGTAAATGTCGCCGCCTTTTTGCTGCACCTTGTTCTTCTCATAAACAGCTATGGCGCGATGGTAAACCGGGAAATTAAGACTGTCTAACTGAATAGTCGCGCCTTTTTTAGGGATGATGATAGGGCCGAGGTTATCCGCGTTCCAGCGCAGTCGCGGCTCGAAAGGGAAAATACCGCGCTCATTCACGCCGGGGAATTGATAATACTCCCGTAAATATTTCACATGCGGATATTTCTTTAACAGGGCGGCAGATTGCCTCGTCATGATCAGCTGGTAGTAATTAAAGGCATAAGGCTGGATAACGCTGATGTGCAGTTTATCCAATTCTTCGCCATCAACGCCAATGCTGTCGGTTTGTACAATGTACGATGGTTCGCTGTTGGGTGGGTTGGGTTCGGGTTTATCATTGATGAATATCTGCGCGTTGCGAATAATCATCGTATCGCCGGGTATGGCAACACAGCGTTTAATATAGTTTTCCTGCTGATCGATAGGGCGGCGCAAAGGTGAATCGATTTCCATCGGGTAATTGAACACTACCACATCACCCCGTTTTACCTTGCCAAATCCCGGCAGGCGGAAATAAGGCAGCTGCACACCATCCCAATACGATTTTGTACCCAAAAATGGCATGGTATGCTGGGCAAACGGTAAGGATACGGGCGTGATGGGAAAGCGGGCGCCATAGCTCACTTTGCTCACAAACAGGTAATCGCCCACCAATAGCGAACTTTCCATCGAGCCGCTGGGGATAACATAGGCCTGTATAAAAAACGTGCGGATGATAATGGCTGCGATAACGGCGTAAATGATGGCATTCACCCACTCACGGTAAACGCTTCGCTGCTTACGGGGCTTATGTCGCCGCCATGATCTCCGGTTCATCTTTTATTGGCGTTAATGGATGGGCTTAAATATTCGTTCCCAGCGTATTTTGCTAAAAAGCGGGGCGTCAGCATCCCAACTCATGTAAATCATTACCGCTTTGCCTACAATGTGATCTTCCGGCACAAAGCCCCAATAACGCGAGTCTTCCGAGTCGGGAAGGTTATCGCCTATTACCCAGTAATAATTCATTTTAAAGGTATAGGTATTGGTTTTTACACCATTTATCCAAATGTCGCTGCCATTAACCTGCACTTTGTTATGCTCATATAAAGCAATGCATCGTTCATAAAGCGGAAAAGTGAGGCTATCCAGTTTAACGGTCCAGCCTTTTTTGGGGATGACTATAGGCCCATAATTATCAACATTCCATTTGTAATCGTGCATTTTACCGTTCAGTATCCGCGGAGCGGGCATGTATACAGGAAATACGGGATTTAATGTATCGCTGACCCCCTTTTTTAAGATATAGGGCACCACTGATGAAATGATGGAATAACTTCTCAAAATATTGGCGCTTGCAGTCGTCATGGTTGCAATCGAATCGCCATAATAATGGGAAATATGCAGCTGATTGTATATTTCAGGATTGATGGAATTGCTTTTAACATTTATAGTATAATTCATTTGCTGGCCCGGCGGATTTACCAAGGACTTGCCATTTGCAAATTGTTGTCCTGCAATAGCATAAACAATATCGCCTGGTAATCCCTCGCAGCGTTTAATGTAGGCCTCCCGCTCATCAACGGGACGGTGATCCACAGTATCAGCTGGGTAATTAAAAACCATTACGTCGCCCCTTTGTACATGGCCAAAGCCAGGCAGGCGATGGTAAGGCCATTGTATGCCATCCCAATAAGCTTTAATATGTGTGAGGCCTAAATATGCATGCGAAAAAGGGTTAGCAACCGGAGTGATGGGCAAACGGGCGCCATAGTTGACCTTGCTTACTACAATATAATCGCCCTGGAGTAACGTCCTTTCCATTGATGGCGTTGGGATGGTATAGGCTAATCCAATAAAGCCCCTGATAAACAAAGCAATACCGACAATTATCGCCAGCATCAGCACCCATCGTAAATAAACCGGTGAGCGCCCGTATTTTCGATGTTCCTGCCTAAACTGATCGGACGCGGACGGCCCTACATAAATTGTTCTTTTTTCAAGCCCCCATTTGGGTAAATAAATAAATGAAAGAATAAACCCGGCAAGCTGTTCGCGTATGCTGAACTTTCCGTAACTGCGTATAAAATCAATAAATATGCCTACGATGAAGACGTAATTAACCAAAGGAATGAACAGCCAGATAAGCCACCAGGTAGGCCTTCCGCTTATCTTCAGCATTACCCATGTGGCATAAAAAGGGATAAAAGCAGCCCAACCCGGCTTTCCGGCTTTTTCAAATAATTTCCAATAGCCTATAGCGGCTAAAATAAAAAAAGGAGCAGCAATTATATATAAGCCTATATAATCAGCTATCCACATAAATCTAGTATTAATGGATAATGTTAAACAGCCTGCCCCAGCGTATTTTGCTGAAGAACGAAGCATTATCGTCCCAGCTCATCCAGATGAACAGCGCTTTGCCTACAATATGGTCTTCGGGTACAAAGCCCCAGTAGCGCGAATCCTCTGAGTCGTGACGGTTATCGCCCATCATCCAGTAGTAATTCATTTTAAAGGTGTAGGAATTGGTTTTTACACCGTTGATATAAATATCGCCACCTTTCACTTCCAGGTTGTTGTGCTCATATACCGCTATGCAGCGCTCGTATATCGGGAAGGTCATACTATCAAGCTTAACGGTCCAACCCGCTTTTGGTATAATGATAGGGCCAAAGTTATCCCTGTTCCAATGATAATCAGGAATAGTGTTTTTCAGCTTAACCGGCAAATAATATTTTGAAGGGAACACCGGATCCTCTATTTGTGAAACGCCTTTAGGGTCGATCACAGGGGCCAGATTTTTAATATTGGAATAGCCCTTAACGGTGTTTGCCGCTGCTGCCGTCATTGTAGGAAAGCCGCCATCCTGGTAATGGCGAATGCCTAAATCGATGGTATCCAACGGGTTTATATCCTGTCCAACAAATTTATATGTGTATTCCGTTTGCTCACCCGGCGGGTTAGGCATCGCTTTACCATTCACATAAACCTGCGCGTCAACCACGCTGAGGGTGTCGCCGGCTACGCCCTGGCAGCGTTTTATATAGTTGTCGCGTTTATCAGGCGGGCGATTGTTCACTGTATCCTGCGGGTAGTTGAATACCACCACATCGCCTTTTTTTACATGGCTAAAGCCTGGTATGCGGTGATAGCCCAATTCCCAGCCATCCCAGTACGATTTTGTGCCCAGCATAGGCATTTCGTTATGTGCAAACGGGAAAGCAATCGGCGTCATAGGTATGCGCGGGCCGTAATTCAGCTTGCTCACAAACAAAAAGTCGCCCACCAGTAGCGAGCGCTCCATTGATGGTGTGGGGATGGTATAAGCCTCCACAAAAAAGGTGCGTATCAGCGTAGCGGCAATAACAGCAAATACTATCGCGTCCACCCATTCACGGGTTTTGGTCTTTTTCTTTTTTGGTGTTTTTTTATCTTTTTTTCTGCTCCAGAATTTCCAGTTCATTTTATCGGTTTTGAGTAGGAAAATTAACGATTATATATTAAAGTTGAACATATCCTGTATGGAATGCAACCCTTTTTTGTTGTGCACCCATTCGGCGGCTAGTACTGCGCCTAAGGCAAAGCCATTACGGTTATGTGCGGTATGCTTAAACTCGATGGTATCCACTTCTGAATCATAGATAACGGTATGCGTTCCCGGTACATTGTCTATCCGGTGCGATTCGATCAGCAGCTCATCGCTTTTTAAATTATCATCCACATTGTTATCATCGCTTACCAAAACATTCACCCAGCTATTTTTTGCGTCAAGGTTTTCAATTATCCCTTCGGCAATGGTGATGCCGGTACCGCTTGGCGAATCGAGCTTTTGGGTATGGTGTATCTCCTCAACCTGAACATCGTAATACGGGTAATTGTTCATCAGTTTGGCCAATACTTTATTTACGTAGAAGAAGATATTCACGCCAACGCTGAAGTTGGAGGCATATAGCAGGGTTCCGTCTTTCTGTTCGCACTCCTCTTTTACTTCGGGCAAATTCTTGTACCAGCCGGTAGTACCCACAACAATGGGTGTCCCGGTGTCCAAACAATGGGAGATGTTGCTGCGGACGGACGACGGCGTGGAGAATTCTATAGCAACCTCGGCTTTTTGCAGGTTTTCTGTGGTAAGCTCGTGCTGGTTATCGTAATCTATCTTTAAAACAATTTCGTGCTTACGGTCGGTAGCTATCTTTTCAATAATCTTACCCATTTTACCGTAACCTAACAGTGCAATCTTCATTAGTGCTATTTTTTTATGGCGACGACAAATCTATTGGTTTAAAACCAATTATCAGAGCATAATCGTCAGCTTTAAGCCCGGAATTACCGGCCCGGCAAAATTAGTGGCATATAATGCTTGCTGATTGAGTATGACAGGCGATATTTTAAAAGATAAATTGGTATCCATGGTATAGGAATGTTTAAACTTTGCCTGTATATAAGCCTGGATAACCTGTACGCCCCACGCACCCATAAAGCCTAATATGCACAGGTCGCGGTCGCGGCGGTAGCCTTCCACCTGGTCATCAAGGTTTTGTTGCGACACATTATTTTGTTGATACAAAAGCCATAGTTTATAATCGGGAGCAGAAGGCGGAAGGTAGTTGGCGCTGCCTGGGTTGATGGTCCGGCCCTGTTCGTAATAATGTGCCACCGCAAGGGTGGGTTTATAGTTATTTTGGTTAAATATAATGCCATCAACTAAAAGGCCAAGCCCGGCATAAATAACAGGCACGTAGTACCATTGCCGGTTATACAACTGCCCCCAGCCCGGTATAATAAGCGAACGGATAACTGCCTTATGCGGACTGTGTAAACTATCCGGGTGATAAACTTTATTGTCGCCGGCTTTTGGCAAAAGAAATTTCGGGGCCGGGTTGGGTTTTAACGTATCAGGTTGTTGAGATTGGGCGTTGGACCTTATAGCAATTACTGTTGTGAGGATGATAGCGGTTAGGTATTTATACATTTTAGCGGTTCAGCATCCGTGGATGCAAAGTCTTTTTAGTTTGGGTTATTTAAGACTTAATGAACGGAGAAAACGCGGTTTATGATATGTTGGGGCATAAAATTGTTTTGAAATAGGGGAAGATTATTTGTGGAATGTGTGCGGTGATGGGAGGTAGAAGCTGGAGTATTTGAAAAACGTCTCTGAAGTGAAATTATAATCGTTGACCTATCAGTCCGTTATTCACGCGACCCGGTCGACTCACCCGGTCTTTGCTTCGCTCGACCACCCTCTCTGCTGCGCAAAGAGGGTAATCACAGATTAAATAAAATATTTTGGGGGAATTTAATGGCTTTGCCCTCTTTCCGCGCAGCGAAGAGAGGGCCGACCAGCGAAGCATCGTCGGGGTGAGTCAACGGAGCGCGACAGGTAGCCAAGCGACATTATTTATGTTTCGAATTCTCTTCTGCTAAAAACCCTTTACCTCAGCAAAATGGTGAGCTTTAAACCCGGAATAACCGGCCCGCTTAAATCAGAGGCATACAAAGATTGCTGATTAAGTATGGTTGGCGATACTTTAATAGAAAAATCAGTATCCATAGTATAGGAGTGTTGGAATTTAGCCTGTATATACGCCTGGATAGTTTGTACGCCCCAGGCGCCTAAAAAGCCCAGTATGCTAAGGTCGCGGTCGCGGCGGTAGCTATCCACTATGTCATAAACGGTTTGGGCCTGCAGGTTATTTTGCGTGTAAACATACCATAGCGCGTATTGCGGGTCGCCGGGTACAGGGGTTACCCCATGCTCGTAATACCGTGCCACAATCAGGTTGGGCTCATAGTTACGCTGGTTAAATATAACAGCATCAACCAGTAAACCAAGCCCCGCATAAATAACCGGCACATAATACCATTGATGATTATACAATTGCCCCCAGCCGGGTACCATTAGCGAATGTAAAACGGCAGTGCGCGGGCTGTGCAAGCTATCGGGGTGATAAAGCTTATTGTCTTTTTTTACCCGCGGAACAAAAGGTTTCGACGTAGCCGAATCCCGTTTCATGGTAAGGCTGTCTTTTTTATTTCTTACAGTATCCAGCTTTGGGGCCTGTGCCATAGCGGTTATTGCCAGGCAGGTAACAAAAAAGACAGTGAGCAGATATTTATACATTTTAACATTTAGCATTAAGAGGCAAGAACCAAGAGTCAAGAATCAAGAGTCAAGAAGAAGGAATTGAAAAGCAGATGCATCTGCTTTATGTTTTTATCTTGATTCTTGACTCTAATATCCTGCTTCTCTTCATTACCAATCCAACATTTCGAGGATGCGCCCCAGGTCATCTTCCGAGAGAAAAGGTATCTCAATCATGCCTTTTCCCTGCCTGTCAACCTTCAGCTTAACCCTTGTACTAAATTTTGATGCCAGGTCATCCTCTATCTTTTGTAAAGTGTAAGGTCTGGCTTCAGGTTCCTTACCCTCTTTTTTTGCCGGCGAACGATGTGCCTCGCGCGCCAGTTCTTCAACCTTACGAACGGACAAACCGTCCTTTATAATATGCTGGTGTATAAATAATTGTTTTGCAGGGTCTTCGATGTTTATCAGAGCGCGGGCATGTCCCATGCTGATGCGCCCGTCGCGGATGGATGATTGTATCGCAGGCGGCAATTTCAACAAGCGCAGGTAGTTGGTAACGGTTGAGCGGTTTTTGCTTACGCGATCACCAAGCTCTTCCTGTTTCAGGTGGCACTCGTCAATCATCCGCTGAAAGCTCAGCGCAACCTCAATGGCATTCAGGTTCTCGCGCTGTATGTTTTCTATCAGCGCCATTTCCAGCATTTGCTGGTCGTTGGCGGTGCGTACGTAGGCAGGTATTTGCGTAAGCCCGGCCAATTTCGAGGCGCGCAAACGGCGTTCGCCCGATATCAGCTGGTAGCTGTGCGCATTTACGCGCCTTACCGTAATAGGCTGTATAAGCCCCTGTAATTTTATGGAATCGGAAAGCTCCTTTAGTGCCTGCTCGTCAAATTCGGTGCGGGGCTGAAAGGGGTTTACCTGTATCTCGGAAATTTTTATCTCATTTACCGAACCCAGGCTGTTTACTTCAGATGATGAAACACCGCTGGTTCTATTATCGGGCAATACATTTACGGAGTCGTTCAGCAGTGCGCTTAGCCCTTTACCCAGTGCGTTTCGTTTTTCATTACTCATTTGCTATGCCGTTTCTTCTGTTGCCGCTGCGGCCTCGTCAACAACCAAACCATTTTTACGCACAATTTCGCGCGCCAGGTTAAGGTAGTTAACAGCGCCTTTGCAGGTAGCATCGTGCATAATTACCGATACGCCAAAGCTCGGAGCCTCGCTAAGGCGGGTATTACGCTGTATAATGGTATCAAATACCATGTCTTCAAAATGGTTCTTTACTTCTTCAACAACCTGGTTGCTCAGGCGCAGGCGTACATCGTACATGGTTAACAAAATGCCTTCTATCTTCAAGGCGGTGTTTAATCTCGACTGTACTATTTTTATTGTATTTAATAATTTGCCCAAACCTTCCAGCGCGAAATACTCGCACTGCACAGGCACAATAACCGAATCGGCAGCGCTAAGGGCGTTTATGGTGATGAGACCCAGCGATGGCGAGCAATCGATAATGATAAAATCATATTCGCTACGCAGGCCATCGAGTACGCCCTTCATTTTATACTCGCGGTTTTCCAGGTTTATCATTTCTATCTCTGCGCCAACCAGGTCAATATGGGCTGGCAGCAGGTCGAGGTTAGGCGTATCTGTTTTATGTATGGCTTCGTGCGGGTCGATGCCGTTGATAATACATTCGTAAATACTGCTTTTTATATTGCGCGGATCAAACCCTATGCCCGAGGTGGAGTTGGCTTGCGGGTCGGCATCAACCAGTAAAGTCCTGAATTCCAACACAGCCAAACTCGCTGCCAGGTTTATGGATGATGTGGTTTTTCCTACGCCGCCCTTTTGGTTGGCTAAAGCTATAATCTTGCTCATAATGTATATGTATAATTTTTTATGACCGGGTTTACTGTAACGAAAAACCGAAGCGGAAATTTCTAACTTCGTAAAGTTTTTTAGCCGGCGCTAAAGATACAAAATTAATAAATGCCAGCCGCTGTAAAATACACGCTGCTGATTTGAAATGTAATTTTACTCACATTTTTTTCACCTATTTACACACAATTCTTGATAAAAAATGATCACCATTATATCATCTACCAACCGCCCCGGAAGCGCGACGCTGAAAGTGGCAAAGTATTATAAAAAAAGGCTTGGCGAAATGGGTGCCGAAGCGGGTTTACTATCGCTGATGGACCTGCCGCCAAACCTTATTCAAACCGACCTGTATGGCAAACGCAGTGAAGAATTTGGCCGGATACTGGAGACAGTAAACCGGACGGACAAGTTTATATTCATCATCCCCGAATATAATGGCAGCTATCCCGGCGTATTAAAGGTTTTTGTTGATGCATGCGATTTTCCTGAGAGTTTTTATGAAAAAAAAGCAGCATTAGTGGGTATATCATCAGGTAAGTACGGTAACATTAGGGGTATAGATCATTTTACCGGCGTTTGCCATTACTTCAACCTGCACGTAATGGCGCTAAAGCTGCATATTGCCAATATTAAAACCGAGCTTGATGCTGATGGAAATTTTTTTAAAGAAGATACCGTAAAATTTACCGATGAGCAGATGGAGAAGTTTATTAAATTCTGATCATAATGATGTAGAGGCTGTATCAAAAGTCAATTTTATTAAAAGTGCGCCAAATAATACATGTCTCTGTGCTCTTTGTGTTCCTATCTCAGTGACCTCTGTGGTTAAACTTTACCACAGAGGTCACAAAGAAGGCATAGAGATACACAGAGCTTTTATGGCACAAAATATAATTTTGTATCACCCTTTTTACTTTACTTTTGATATAGCTTCTAACTCTAATTATTTCAATAAAAATCATTTGTTAATTTTAAGGGCATTCAATTACCGCATATGAAAACAGTAACCGTTGATACGCTTAAGGCATTTGAGCAATTGAAAAATGTGCCCGATGAGCAGTTGCAATGGCTCATTGACAACAGCACCGAACGTACCCTGCACGATGGCGAAATGCTGGCTGTGGAGGGTAACGAGATGACAGGCCCGCATTTTGTGCTCAGTGGCAAACTTCGTTTATATGCTGTACAAAACGGTCAGCAGCGCGAAATGGCTGTTTTTGAGCAGGGTGCAATAAGCGGCTATTTACCTTACTCGCGCGCCAAAATATTGCCCGCAAACAGCCAGGCCATGGGCGAGCTGCATATCCTCACGTTTAATAAAGACAAGATGATGGAGATGATACGCGAAAATTTTGAGCTAACGCAGGCGCTGGTGCATGTAATGACCAACCGCGTACGCAATTTTACCGCCCTGGAGCAACAGAATGAAAAAATGCTGGCCCTCGGCAAGTTATCGGCAGGTATGGCGCATGAGCTGAATAACCCGGCATCGGCCATTGTGCGCGATTCCGTTTCATTGCGCGACCACCTGAAACTACAGCCGCATGCCTTTAAAGCAGTGATCAGCATCCGCATGGAGCCTGAACAGGTTGATGCAGTGAATGACGAATTGTTCAGGGTATTAAATGATAAAGGGCGCCCTGTTTTAACCCTGAAACAGAAAGGCGAGCGTGAAGATGAACTGACCGAATGGCTCGACGAACATAACATTGCCGACAGCTACGATATAGCCGAAAACCTGGTTGATTTTAATTTCTGCAATTTCGACCTGGAAAGGATAAGCCAGCATATACCGGATCAATACCTGTCGCCGATATTTAAGTGGATATGCAGCGTATTGGAGACTGAAAGAATGGTGGAAGACATACAGGAATCATCACGCCGCATTGCCGACCTGGTAAGCTCGGTTAAAACCTATACCCATATGGACCGGGGCACAGATAAGCAATACGCCGACATACACATAGGTATTCGTAATACGCTTACTATGCTGGGGTATAAGCTAAAAAAAGGAAATATTACACTGGTTGAGGACTACGACCATTCCCTGCCGCCGGTAAAAGCGCTCATTGGAGAGCTTAACCAGGTTTGGACAAACCTGATAGATAATGCCTTTGATGCGATGGAGCCGAACGGCAAAGGTACACTGACCATCAAAACGCTTAAAGACAAGGAGTTTGTGCAGGTATTCATTATTGACGATGGCCCCGGTATCCCCGAAGACATCAGAACAAGAATATTCGACCCATTTTTTACCACAAAGGAGCTGGGTAAAGGAACAGGTTTGGGGCTGGAAGTTGTGCAGCGAATAGTTCAACAGCACAATGGCTCAATAAAAGTAAAATCAGTACCGGGGCATACCGAATTTGAGGTTTGCTTTCCCATAAACGGATAATAAAATTGAGAAACACGAATGGCACGAATTGATAAGACACGAATGGCACGAATTAAGACGAATTACACAAATGTGCTTTGTTTCTAAAATTCGTGAAATTTGAGGCGAATTACGCAAACCTGCTTTGTTTTTAAAATTCGTGAAATTCGATATAATTCGTAAAATTAGTGTATAATATGGAACGACCCATTATATTTTCTATCGACGATGACCCGCAGGTTTTGCGCGCCATAGCCCGCGACCTTAAAACCATGTACGGCAAGGAATACAAGATCATGAGCACCACATCGGCTAAAGAAGCGCTGGAAAGTTTAACCGACTTGAAAAACAGTTCGGATGTTGTAGCCATGTTTGTTTGCGACCAGCGTATGCCCGAAATGGAAGGTGTCGATTTTTTGGAGAAGGCCATAAAAATATATCCAACAGCCAAACGTGTGCTGCTCACCGCCTATTCGGATACTGAAGCCGCAATAAAAGCCATTAACGATGTGCAGCTCGATTATTACCTGATGAAGCCCTGGGACCCGCCCGAGGAAAAACTTTACCCGGTTATTAACGATTTGCTGGACGACTGGAACAACAGCTATATCCCCGAATTTAAAGGCATAAAAGTAGTAGGTTATCAGTTCTCGCCGCAATCGCATACCGTAAAGGACTACCTCGCCAGCAACCTTATTCCTTACCGGTGGATTGATGTGGAGAAAAGCCCTGATGCAAAAGCGGCGATAGAGCTTAATAAAGTAGAAACAAAGCAATTGCCTTTAGTGATTTTTGAGGATGGCACCAAGCTGTGCAACCCCACCATAAGAGATATTGCCGGGAAAATGGGTAAAAACCCCCAGGCAACCAACGAGATTTATGATGTGGTTATCATCGGCGCAGGCCCGGCAGGGTTGGCAGCGGCGGTTTATGGCGCATCCGAGGGGTTGAAGACATTGTTGATAGAGCGTAAGGCCCCCGGCGGGCAGGCAGGTTCGAGTTCGAGGATAGAGAATTATCTCGGTTTCCCGGCGGGATTGAGCGGTGCTGACCTGACCCGCAGGGCAATTACCCAGGCTTTGCGGTTGGGCGCCGAGTTCCTGTCGCCCCAAATGGTAAGCAATATCACCCAAAAAGACGGCTACAAAACTATTATACTGGATGATGGCCCTGCGATCAACAGCCGTACAGTTATTATAACCACCGGTGTCGATTACCGCAAACTCGATGTAAAAGGAATTGATAGTTTTACAGGTGCAGGCGTTTACTATGGCGCTGCCATGACCGAGGCTATGGCCTGTAAGGAGAAAGAAGTATACATTATCGGCGGCGGCAATTCGGCCGGGCAGGCGGCAGTTTATCTTTCAAAATTTGCTAAAAACGTATATATTATAATCCGCAAGGATAGTTTGAGCTATACCATGTCGGCCTATTTGATACAGCAGATAGAAAATTTACCCAACATACATGTGCTTGCCGATACCGAGATCACGGAAGCAACGGGCGACACCCACTTGGAACAACTTACGCTGATCAACGTCAAAACCCAGGTTACTGAAACCAAAGAAGCCGCTGCGCTTTACGTATTCATCGGCGCGAAACCTTATACCGACTGGATAAAGCTGGACATACTGAAGGATGACAAAGGTTTTATTGAAACCGGGCGCGACCTTAGGCGTTATGATAATTTCGGCAAGATATGGAAACTTGACCGTGATCCGTTTTTGCTTGAAACCAGCTGCCGCGGAATTTTTGCTGCGGGCGATGTACGCTCCGGGGCCATGAACCGTGTGGCATCCGCCGTAGGCGAGGGCTCAATGGCTATTAGCTTTGTACATAAATATTTGGCAGAGGTGTAATATTGGTGAACAGAAAGTATTTAAAAGCTTCAATAATAACTATAGCTGAATATGGAATCGTTAAGACTTGTCCAAAGACCATGATCGCCCATTTTGAAATTTGTTTTGTCTTTCAAATGTCCATTCTCGTACCGTAGTTGCAAAATGAGATTTCCGGCACTATCATAAGTATTAACGTAGGTATAATCCCATACCATATCTGTTTTTAATGGATTAAAGGTATAGGATTTGCCGCCAGACGTAATTACTGTAGGTTGTGCTTTAGGGTTTGCAAATTCTTTACCTTTGTAACGAATGGTATTGCCCTGTTTATCGTAGAAACTGGTGTCTTCCCTATAAACTGTATCATTGTAATAACTCTTTTCTACAATCTTATTTTCATCGGTATAGAAAAAACTTTTCCGAATAATATGACCGCTGTTTTTTATAGCCAACGTTGCCAGCGACCCGTCCCCGGCATAAGTCATCTCCGAATATTCAGCTGCGTACCGGTCTTTCCTGAATGAAGCATCTGCTTCGTTTGTGAGTACGCCTTTTGAGTTATAAGAATAATGCATTATCTCAAGAGGGCGATTTCCCGTTTCATTGTCGGTTATTATACGAAGGAGGGTTCTTCCATCATTATCAAAAACAAATATATCTCTTGATTTTGATGGCGAATTCAAATGAACGCCTATGCGCGTATGCACCTTGTTTGCTTTGTAAACCGAGTCGGGCTGCAGGCTTCCATTGCGATATTCCTGCGCTGAAGCAAATAATGATATAACTCCTGATAAAAGAACCAGTATACCTGTTTTCATGATGCAAATTAAAAAATTACGAAGGAATATATCTTTGCTGCTATGGAATAAATCGAGTTATTATCAACCGTTGATCAGCTTAGCCATACCAAATGCGGCAGCAGCTGCCAATGCGCCTATGATAAGCACCTTTAAAGCCCCTGAAAATGCGGGTTGCCCGGTTACTTTACTTTTGAAATAACCGAAAATGAACAGGCAAATGACGGTTATGGCGCAAGAGTAATATAATGCCTCGCGCGAATTGGCAATAAAAAAGTAAGGCGAAAGCGGTATAATGCCACCTACGATATAGGATATGCCTATGGTAATGGCGCTTTGCGTAGCGCGGTTTTCCTGCGGTTTTTCGAGGCCTAGTTCGTAGCGCATCATAAAGTCAACCCACTTGTCTTTATCTTTTGCCATTTCGGTAGCAACCTGGGCCTGTAATTTTTCCGAAAGGCCAAACTCTGCAAAAACCTCCATTACCTCCTTTTTTTCCTCTTCGGGCACACGTTCAACCTCATCATACTCCCGTTTCAATTCCGATTTATAATGATCTGACTCGGTTTTCCCAGCTAAAAATCCGCCTAACCCCATAGCAATGGAGCCGGCAACAATTTCGGCAATGCCCGCTGTTACCACAATGCCGGATGAATTAATTGCCCCGCTTAGCCCTGCCGCTAAAGCAAAAGGTACGGTAAGACCGTCAGACATACCGATAACTATATCGCGGATGGTGTCGGAGCTTTTTAAATGATGTTCGTGGTGCATGGTTAAAATTACGGCCTTATCACCAATTAATTACAGCTAAAAATAATTTAGCATTAGTCTGAATAATTTGTTTACTTTAACATCGGTAAACCTATCTCAATAATGAAACCTATTTACTTTTTGTCTCTCTTTTTTTTATTGCCGTTTATGGGCTTTTCACAAAGTAATTACAAGCCCGGTTACCTTGTTACATCAAATGGCGACACTGTAAAGGGATACATAGATTATAAGGAGTGGAATGAAAACCCATCAGAATTCCTTTTTAAACGGGACCTGGCTTCTGCTAAAGTACGTTACCCGATAGGCGATGTGTCTTTCTTTGCCGTTACCGGCTATGAAAGCTATAGACGGTTTACTTTGCGCATGACTAAAGATCAGACCGAGGATGCGAACCTATCGCAGGGCATTGATACTACAACAGTGCAAAAAACCGCTTTTTTGAAAATAATGGCCACCGGGGAAAATGTCACTTTATACTCATATGCCGACAGGGTAAAGCGGCGGTTTTTTTTAAGTGAAAATGCGGGCTTGCCTTTTGAACTCATTTACCACGTGTACATAGATCCGAATGGACAGACACAGGTACTTACAGATTATACTTATAAAGTACAGCTGCAAAAATTGGCCGCCCTGTATCAGCCAGGCGATCAGGACCTGGTAGTTGATATACAGACCGTTGGCTACAATGATTATAGCATTTACAAAATTATTAATAAAATAAACGGGTTAAACACAACGGCCGTCCGGCAAATGGCATCAGAGGGTGTTGGTGTTGCGTTTTTCATTTCGGGCGGTATCAATAGCTCCAGCATTAAAATTGCCGGTAACAGCGAGCTTGGTAACGTGCCGGCTTCATCTTCAATATTCCCCCAAATAAGCGGAGGGTTAAATCTGTATCTGAATAAGAACATCGGCAAATTAATTTTCCGGCCTGAGGTTTACTTTACAGGCAGCAAGTCCAACTTTGATTATTCATATAGCCCTGATCCCAGTTCGGATGTTGTTTCTTATACGGAAAAGATGGGCTTTAAAATGTACCGCCTGTCATTCGTGCCTCAAATAGTTTATAATATTTATAACACTGCGAAATTTAAATTCTACCTTGATGCAGGCATTAATGCACAGTTTTGTTTTTATAGTGATGAGGAATATAATATCATCACTCATTTTTCGGCAAGCGGTTCAAACGTAACAGAGCCGGGGCTTTTTCCATACACTAATAGCGTAAATTTCAATGTTATTGGCAAGGCCGGTTTTGTTATAGATAATAAGTTTGATATATATGCATCTTACACCCCTGCTACGGAATTGATAAAGGACAATTACTCCATGGACCTTACCCAATATGCCATCGGGATCAGTTATTTGTTTGGCAAACCATAGTTTTAGCCTATTCTATCATCTGCATTTTAAATCCTCAACTTAAACATGAAATATATTTTTACATCACTATTAATTTTTCTTACGCCCTTTTTACTACGGGCACAAAGCAGCTACAAGCCTGGCTACGTTGTTACACTGCAAGGCGATACCATAAAGGGGTTGATCAATAACGACAGTTATGAAAAAAATCCTGCCCGCGTATCGATCCTGCGCGGAGACAACGCCCAAACCAGCCAATACTCAATAATAAATGCCTTAGCATTTGGCATAAATGGCCGTTTTGCTTATCAGCGTTCGGTAATTTGGGTAAGCCAGGATGAGCCCGGCGCTAATACCACAAACGACGCCGATACCACGCAAAAGCTGGATACTGTATTTTTAAAAGTGTTAGTGACCGGTAAAAATGCATCGCTTTATAGCTATACCGATCGTATTAAAGCAAGGTTTTATTTGGGTGAAGGAAATTCTCAGCCTGTGGAACTCGTTTATCATGAATACCGCGACCCTAACCAGCAGGATGGCACGATAACAAAAGCTTTATACAAGATACAGTTGCAAAAGCTGGCAGCTAAATATCAGCCCGGAAACGAAAAACTGGTTAACAGCATACAAACCTCCGATTATAAAGATTATGCACTTACGCCTATCATATTTGCAATAAATGGTTCACAGGCTGTACAGGTTTCACAGCCCAAAAAATCGGGCATGCGTTTTTTTGCCGGGGTAAACATGAATGCCGTAACAACATCATATAATAGCTCAGCCAGTTCGGACGATCTGAACGGCGTAGCACCTCAACATAGTGTTTCGCCACAGGCAAATATCGGGGTGGATTTCTTTTTTGATAAGGAGAAACAACTTTTCGTTTTCAGGGTGGCGCTTGGGTTTTCAACAAATAAAGTTTCGCTGGTAAATAATTATGAAGGGGATTATGCGCAGCCCGATAACCGTTATACCGAAGCATTGAAATTTAATCATTTTGACGTATCCCTAACCCCTCAAATTATTTTAAATATTTATAATTCGGCTAGGTTTAAATTTTATGTGGATGGCGGTCTATCTGTTACAAACTTGAATTATAGTGATAAAAGCTATACTAACACAATATATTACAGCTCGCTAAACGAAACCACCTATGAAAACCAGGTAGCCGCTTTCCCAACTTTGCATAGCTTAATAATAAATGTGCCTGTAAAAGCCGGGTTTGTAATAAATAACAGGATTGATATTTATGCAGGCTATACGCCGCGAACGGATTTGTCGTCTATTATCGGAATATCATTAGCGCAATATTCCTACCAGGCAGGTATAAATTACCTGTTTGGCAAGTAGGCAGGTTAATGCACAATCAGCAGCCAGCCCGAAATTTTAGGCGTATTGTTTTTCAGGTCGAGCACATAGTAATAGGTGCCTGTGGGCAGTAACTTCCCGTTGCATTTTCCATCCCAGGGCTTGTTGTAGCCTGTGCTTTTGTATACCTGCTGTCCGTAACGGTCAAATACCTGTAGCAGGCAACCGGGGTAAGTTACCAGTGCATCAATATTCCAAACATCGTTAATGCCATCGCCGTTGGGAGAAAAGGTGTTGGGGATAGTTATTGTTTTATAAACCTTTACAAAAACGCTGCTGCTGTCGTCGCCGCAGCTATTTGTGGATTTTACATGTAACGTATAAGTGGTGCTGTTTGAAGGGCTAACCGAAGGTGTTAGCGAATTCGGGTCAGAAATGGCGCTGTCGGGTGTCCAGTAATAAGTGCCGCCATATTCTTCGCTGCCGTTTAATTTTACCGTTTGCCCTTCAAATATCACTTTATTACTGCCCGCATTGGCAATGGCCTTTTTCTCTACGTTGATAATCAGGCTATCGGTAACATAACAACCGAACTGGTTAGCTATTTTAACATGATAAGTTGTCGAGTCCAACGGGCTTGCAATGGGGTTGGCTATGGTGGAATCGGATAGGGTTGTTCCCGGTGACCAGGAATAGGTTACCCCGCCTGCCGCGCTTATCTGCGTTTTATCTCCTGCGCAAATAGTAGTGCCGCCGGTTACCGAGGCCGTTGGCAAAGGGTTAACAGTAACCTGGGTGGAGGCTGTCGCCGAACAACCGTACTGGCTAAAGGCTGTTACGGTATATTGCCCGCTATTAGCCGGGCTTGCATTTTTTATAATGACCGGATTTTGAGTTGTATTAACGTTTGGCCCTGTCCATTGGTAAGTTGCCCCGCCGGCGGCTGATAGTACGATCGAATCGCCGGCGCATACGGCTTGTGTTGTGCTTACTCCCGTTATAACAGGGTTGGCATATACATTTATCGATAACGGCCCCGAATATACCCTGCAACTTGGCAAAGCGCTAGGCCCGTTAGTAATACCTACGCGGTACTGGTAGGTGCCGGGGTAAGCATTTACAATATGGTCCGTAAGTGTGGCTGATGTTGCGCCCGGCATATCCTGCCAGCTGCCATTTGCATAAGTTTGCCATTGATAATGCGGATCAACTACGCTATCGGCCTCCGCTTGCATGGTGTAAGTGGCATTGCCGCCCTGGCACAATGGCTCACTTTGTACACCTGTTGCCGAAGCGAAACCGGTTTGTATAATCGGCCCGCAAGCCCTGAAAGTTATATCATCCAGTATAAGGTCGTTGCCGTTGCCGCCGGGGGCGTTGTTAGTCAAGGTTACGACAACGGATGTTACGGTATCCGGCGTTGTAAAAAACAAGCTTCTTTGTACCCAGGTAGCTGTATCGGTAGGCTCAATCGTCCCCGATGAATCGATGGCCAAAACCTGCCCGTTGGTCGCAGTAACGGTAAAAGTAATGTTTGGCTCACTTACACCCGGCCCTGAGGCTTGTTTGGTAATTAAATTAAGTATATAAGCCGAAAACTGGTAGGTAGTACCAGGGCATAGTGTTGGTGCGCTTTGCGTAAAAAAAACGCTTGGGTTATAGGAGGCGTTAACAATCATCATATAACCATTCGGGTTGCCGGTATGGTCATGTGTTACATCGTGCCAGCTCCCTCCGTCTCCCCCATGGCAGTTACCGCTACCCACAAGGCTGTTATAAATGGTGTATTGTCCGTCATTAGGGCAGTTATTGGAGGTGTACTGCATATTGGTAACAGATGCCGGAAGCGGCTGCCCCGGGTTTTGCCCCGATCCAAAGTCCTGGTTAATTACCGGGTCGCCCAAACTACCATTACAAGTTTGTGCGGCAGTTTGCGCATTAACTTTTAATGCTGTGATAGCAGCTATCATTAACAACAAAAAGAATTTTATCGGTCGCATTAATCCGGGGTTCACAAATTGGCTTCCAAATGTAGTTTTTTAAACTGTCGGCTTGATAAGCCAACTATAAATCGTTTGTTACAAACGCTGTTTATGAATATAATTAGTTTATAAAAATACTATTGCAAGCCCGCAATTTAATATTTATTTTACTAAGTGTAAATTTTACACATTTATTTAAATAAAGAGTTGTGCCGTTCATCATTAACATATAGAATGTTACAGAAATTGTGTTCGCCAGCCGACATTTTTGCAATAAACAAATTGTATTTTTGTTACTGACGGACAAGTGTCTATGGTAAAAATTTACATCACCCTGATTCCTGTTTTTTTGCTTGGTAGCGTTGTATTGGCCCAAAATAAACCCGACTCGGTAAAAAAAGACAGCACCCGGCATATAACGCAGGTAATGGTTACCGGTTATCTTTCTGCGCAGCCGGTGCAAAGCATTCCAGCCTCGGTAAGTGTGCTAACACCTGCGCAGTTAAAATTACAGCCAGATAATTCGCTCGTTTCCGCCATGAACACCATTCCCGGTGTACGGATGGAAGAACGCTCACCTGGTAGCTATCGCTTATCCATACGCGGCAGTTTGCTGCGTTCGCCATTTGGCATACGCGATGTGAAAATCTATTTTGATGACCTGCCGCTAACGGATGCGGGCGGCAATACTTATCTTAATGCAATAGATGTAAATGCCATACAAGGAATAGAGGTGCTTAAAGGCCCCGACGGCAGCCTGTTCGGCGCAAACTCGGGTGGCGTGGTGCTGGTAAACCCGGTAAGCCGCTATAATGACAGCAACTTTGTTTCAGCAGCGGTTGACGGTGGCTCGTATGCGTTATTCCATGAAAACGTTGCTTACCAGGATCATCAAAATAATAACCAGCTCAACTTTAACCAGGCTTATGAAACCTATGGCGGTTACCGGCAAAACAGCAGCATGTACCGCAACTATTTCCAGGCGGTTGATAAATGGACATACGCCCCCCATGACGACCTGAAAATACTAGGTTTTTACTCCGACCTGTTTTACAAAACACCCGGCGGCTTGACTTACAGCCAGTACGAGATTGAGCCGCAGGATGCCCGCCTGCCCACGGCCACTATTCCCGGCGCTATCGAACAAAAGATAGCCATCGGCACAAAAATGAGTTATGGCGGCGCGGTGAATGAAGTGCAGATCAGCCCCGACCTCCGCAATGTGTTTGCGGTTTACGGCAGTTATGTAAATTTTGATAACCCGTTCATTACTAATTTTGAACAGCGTTATGAATACACCTACGGTATCCGCACTTACTTTGAGCTGACCGGTGAGGAAAAACTAAATTACAACTGGAAGGCCAACCTGGGCCTCGAATGGCAGCAAACCAATACCGATGATAACAATTATGGCAACGATGCCGGCGTACGTGATACGGCCCAAACGCTCGACCGTATACATACCAACCAGCATTTTATTTTCGGTCGCTATACAGCTGATATCTTCAAGCGCCTGCATATTGAAGGTGCATTGAGCCTTAATTTTTACGGCTACAAATTCAAAAATGTGTACCCGAATGATGAGCTTGACTTCACCAACCGCAGCTTTACGCCCGAATTGATGCCACGACTGGCACTCTCTTACCAAATAACAGATAATTTTGCATGGCGGGCCTCGGTAAGCCGCGGTTATTCAACGCCGACTACTGCCGAAATCCGCCCAACGGATAACATTATCAATACCAATTTACAGGCCGAGTACGGCTGGAACTATGAAACCGGTTTTCGCCTGCGCAACGATGATGAAACCATGTACCTGGATGCATCGGTATTCTATTATATTTTGCATGATGCCATTGTAATGCGCCTCAACCCCGATGAAACAGAATATTACATCAATGCCGGCGGCACAACCCAGCCCGGAATAGAGGTTTATTTTACCGACTGGCTGGTGCGGCAAAACACCGATAGTTTTTTGCGCGGACTGCAATTTAACGAGTCTATAACGCTGGACAACTTTAAGTTCAGCGATTACCATTACGAAACGGATAACTACAGCGGCAACCAGCTGACCGGTGTGCCGCACGAAGTATTTGTGAGCAGCCTGCAATTCAGGTTCCCGCAATCATTATATTTATTTGTTGAACATAATTATACCGGCCGTATCCCTCTTGCTGATGCCAACACCTATTTCGCCTCGTCTTATAACATACTCCAGGCCAAAATAGGCTGGCAGCACTTTTTCCATAAAACCAGGCTGGATATATACTGCGGCGCTGATAATATCCTGAATGAAAAATACAGTTTGGGAGATGATTTGAATGCCGTAGGCAACCGCTTTTATAATGCCGCTGCCCCACGGAATTATTATGTAGGGTTGAAGGTGACGATTTGAGAAGAGGCTGTTAATAATTAATAAGAATAATTTTCCCCTCCTTGCGCGCAGCGAAGGGAGGGTCGACCATCCGCCAATCGGCGGAATAGTCGGGGTGGGTAAACGGAGCGCGATAGGTAATCGCTTTGCATTTTAATCGGGCGGGTTGCCTGTTGCTTCGCCTGACCCTATCCTCCTCCTTTCCCTTATAAAGGAAAGGTATCGCACAAGGCCTTGCTTTTTTGAAATCTTGAACTTGTTTTGGGGAAAGCGACTTGCTAAGCAATAAGCGTATCTCACGACAAAGATACGCCTATTGCTTGGGTATTACTGGTTCAGAAACGTTGCTGCCGCGGCCCTTAGTATCGAATGCGCGGAATTTTACAGCATTTGACATAATCGTAACAGTATCGTTATAGATGGAGCTGTTTGCATCGGGGTCTTTACCGTTTGTTGTGTACCTGATAATAAAACCGGGGAACTGCATATTAGCCAAATATTTACCGTTTTGAAAAATTACGCCTGGTTTAGGTATACGGTAATCATAGCCGCCATTAAGGTTGTCTAACCGGGGCAATTCTCTTTTGCCTAAAATATTTACAAAATTACTCCAGGCCTGCTGGTACCCGGCGTTACTTTTAGCGGTATCGGGTTCGGTGGCCCATTGCGGATCGGCAGCCCAGGCGCGTTCGGCCAGGCCAAGCATATTGGGGAATATCATGTATTCCATCCGTACGGGGTTTTTGATATTCTCACCCCACAGGCAGCCTTGTAAGCCCATGATATTGCTCTTGCCGTAATCGGTGAGCCGTTGCTTGCCGATGAAAATGCTGCGGTTAATAGGCAGGCCATTTTTATCAACTTTAGTGTTCTTGAAATAATCATAAGGTATAAAGCTGAAAGGCTTGTCTATATCAACAAAAGCGCCCCAGTAAAAACCAGGTTCATCAAAGGATTTATAATGCGCCATATCGAAATACAAGTTGGTAACCGATGACAGCACCACTTTGTAACCGGCATTAGCCAGTTTATAAGCCAGGTCTTCCTGCCCGTCGCCCAATGAGTTGTTCCAAACTTCTGCCTGTATGTGGTACGGCGTAAAATCAGGGTTAGGCACATAAGTTGGTTTGCCGTCGAGCACGGTGCGGCGCAATGCCATTTCTTCCCAGCCGGCAAGGTTAAGGCCTTTTGCCTTTAGCATTTTGTACAGCCGGTCATAAAAATAATACCAAAGGTCGTGGGTGTCGGTGATCTCGGGATGGCTGGCTTTTAAGGCGAGATAAGCAGGTGATTTTTCCCAAACATGCGCCGGTACCTCGTCGCCGCCGAAATGGATGGTAGTTAACGGCGCCCCAGCTTCTTTGTAAATGCCGATAATGTCGTCGGTTATGGTTTGGAAGAAGATGTAGGTTGATGGCAGCGACACATCGATCACGTTATCGTTCCAATACTGCACCGAATTATATTCCGATTGGTCGTTCAGGTCCCGCAGCAAATATTTTTCCGCTTCAGCCTTTTTGCCTTCGGCCATTAGGCGCCTGTAACGCGCGTCCATCGCTTTGATAGAAGCCCGCGCATGTCCCGGCGATTCAATCTCCGGCACTACCGAGATATGCCTTTCGGTTGCGTATTTTAATATTTCGATATAATCTTTCCTGCTATAAAAACCACTGCCGGGATATTTACCCGTATCAGGCCCCGAACCATGCGATGCCGGCAGGAAATGTTTGCTATCCAAAGTATGGCCGCGTTCGGCGCCAACGCCGGTTAGTTCAGGTAAAGATGGCAAGGCGATGCGCCAGCCTTCATCATCAGATAAATGCAGGTGCAATACATTTAGTTTATATAATGCCATTACGTCCAGCAATTTCAAAACCTGCTTTTTGCTCTCGAAATTACGGGCTACATCCAGCACCATTGCACGGTAGGGGAAACGGGGTTCGTCTTTTATTTCAACACAGGGAATTTGTATTGATTTTTGGGGATGGGCGAAGGCGAATGGGGAGATAAGCGTTTTCAGTGATTGAAAGCCATAAAATAGCCCTGCTGATGTTGATGCACTTATGGTTATTGTATTTGGTGTTACTACCAACTTGTAACCCTCTATTCCCAAGCTATCCGCATAAATAAAATTGATTACTCCATATTTATCTGTTCCGGGAAAATTTCTTTGCAATGGCCCCAAAAGCTCACTGAGGCTTTTATCGATATAGTTGTAATCACTATTAAACGCAATATGATATTTGATGTTAATTTTATCTGTCAGCGTAAAATATCCACCCGTCACCTTATAACTAACCGGCGTTGGGAATACTTTTGTTAACTGATCTTCCGGTATATCCTGTATGCTTTTATTTTGGTTGTAGATAACTTCAGTAGTAACCAAACCGGGGTAATCCGGCGAAAATGGTAATACCTTCGGATCGCCAATGGCATAGCCTTTATCCGGCTTTGCATCCCAAACTAAATAAAAACCTTCAGGCGCATCGGTAAAATTGATGACCAGCTCATCGTTTATGTAATCTATTTTTGCCGATTCGCCGGGCTTTAAGCCTGTAAATGTTGAGGTGGGCGTAATACTGAATAGGTCGCCGTTAAGCTTTTCAACAGTTGCATTTCCGGTTACCGTCGCTGGGAAAATATTCCTCGCCGAATTAAAATACAACTTCCAGCCGGAAGCAGGCAAATCAGCTTTGCCGTTATTGGTGATCACCAGCTCATTTAGTGATTCTGATTTACCCTGGTAATTATTTTGCAATGCCTGCCAACTAATGCTCAATGCACGGCTGTCGAAACTTGTGTTTTGGGCGATGGATGCAGTGGCGCAGGCCATCATAATTACAAAGGAGAAAAGCAGGCGCATAACAGTTTAAATTGAAATGAGAAAACTAATATACTATTTTTAAGATGATTGTAATACTTTTTAAAATATTTTAAAAAGAAAACTTTATCCAACCCTCACCCTCGTACCCAAAACTGAAAGATTTCGGCTGAATGATCTCGGCCAGTATCTCTATCGAATCAACAATTCGCGGTCCCGAACGGTTAAAATACCGGTTGCCATCGGCAATATAAAGCCGGTTGTTTTGTGCCGCTTTGAGGTACGAAAAACCGGGACGATTTAATAACAAGTCTATCTCCTTCATGGTGCGCTCAATAGAAAAGCCGCAGGGTGTAACGATGATAATATCCGGGTCGTGCAGCTGGATATCCTCCCACGAAATAAACGGCGAATGTTTTCCTGCCTGGCCTAAAATGTTCTTTCCGCCGGCTATTTCAACCATTTCCGGCACCCAGTTGCCTGCTATCATCAGCGGTTCCAGCCATTCGATGCAGGCTACTGTCGGCCTGGTGTCCACAAATTTTAATTTATGGCGGATGATGTCCACGCGCTCCTGTAAAGTTTCTATCAGCGCTTCACCGGCTTCGGCTGCATCCAAAGCAAGGGCAACTGTTTTAATATTGGTAAAAATATCGGTAAGATCGTTAGGTTCCAGGGAAACGATCTGCGCCTCTTTATCCAGCAGGTTGCAAAGCGCCTGTTCCACATCCTTTAACGATACCGCGCAAACCTCGCACTGCGTTTGGGTGATCACTACGTCCGGCTGAAGCTGTTTTATCAAGTCACGGTTCACCTGGTAAACCGAAAGGGCATCGGAAAGTATTTCTTTTACTTTTTTGTCAATTTCGGCACTGCTCAGGTTATCAGCAAAAGTAACCTCCGAGCAAACAGGCAAATGTTTTACGCTTTCGGGGAAATCGCACTCATGCGAGCGCCCGACCAGTTGATCTTCCAGCCCGAGTGCGCAAACAATTTCGGTAGCCGCAGCGAGCAGGGATATGATACGTTTTTTAACCATGTAAAACAATGTGCAAATTTCAGATTTGCAAATGTGCAGATAATATTTATTCTATACTTAAATGATATGCACATCTGAAACTTGTACATCTGTACATCCACACGTGCGGATTTTATTTAATGTACACTTAACATCGCCCGCACATCTGAAATTTGCACATCTGCAAATCCAACCCCTATCTTTACCCCATGATATTCCTTACCTTTTTCATCGGGCTGATCGCCAATTTTGTTGGTTATATACCGCCCGGCAATATCAACCTGTCGCTGATGCAGCTGACCATAAATCGCGGTTTAAAGCAGGCATTGCAGTTTATCACGGCGTTTTCTTGTGTGGAGTTTTTCTTTACTTTCTTTATCATGCATGCAGCCAAATGGCTTTCGGCACAAGTGAAACTGGATACAATAATCGACTGGGTAATGGTGGTACTGTTCGGCGTTTTAGGTACAATAACCTGGATACATCGCAAGACACCGCCCGAAAGCAAAAATTATTCAGAGCATGACAGTATAAAATACGGCATACTGCTGGGCTTTTTAAACCCCATGCAAATACCTTTCTGGATGATAACGGGTACCTACCTTATCACTCATGAGTGGATCGATACCGGTAAGCTCGACCTGGTAATATTCAGCATTGGTTCGGCAGCCGGAGCGTTTTTATGCCTGTTCCTGTATGCGAAATTTGCTGATTTTATACAAAAGCGGTTCGCACTTAGTAATAAATTTATTAATACGGGGATAGCTATTTTATTTTTCGCTTTTGCGGCTTACCATGTGGTGAAGCAGGTTTACCTGGTGTTTTTTAAGCATTAGTTATGGTTGATTAGTTGATTAGGTTAAGTGGTGAGTAGTTGCTTAAAACTTTCTCACTATTCACTCAATCAACCATTCACCTAATCAACTAACGTCCCAAATTCCATATTTTCTCCGCCTTACGGCCTATCAGCCAAAACGAGCCTGCCAGAATAGCGAAGAAAATGGTTTTATTGGTATGGTCCCAGAAGTATTCGAAATATTTGGTGTAGATGAATATGATGAGAAAGGTTATACCGAATTCACGCGCTATGTCGTCCTTGTTTTTCAGACCATAAAATAAAAAACCACCCGCAACAACTGCCGCTATTATTCCCCAATAAAAGAGACTGATCTGCCTGATATGCCACCAGCTGTCGATACTGCCGTAGTTGCCAAATACGCTTAACAACCAAAGCGACAGGAACAAGTATAAAAGTCCAACCACATAGGTAAGGTCGTCAAACAGCGCAAACCATTTCCTTTTACGAAGGATGTAACAGGCTGTTACCAATACGATACCGAAAACCACAAAGCGCAGCGGGTAGTTCATGCCTAAAAAATAATCGGCCCAGCGAGTTTGGTAGCCGGTTTCCGTACCAAACCAACTGCCTAACGAGACCAGCGCAAACAGCCATATCAGCCGGGAGCCCATGCGCCAGGCAATAAAGCCGTAAACAAAAACGGATAGCAAAAACAACAACGAATAATGGCCCGAACCATTGTCGAAAGTTTTGCCGAGATAAGCGATACAACTGGCCGTAAATAAAACGCCGGTAAAAATGATCGCTTCATTGCTGAAGACCCTTTCTGGGTTGAGTTTTTCCCGCCGCCGGCCCATGTAATAGAAGTATGCAGCCGCGATGCCCGAAGCAATACTGATGATAATATCTGGTGTGTAATAAAGGTTTTTAAGCCAGTTGATGACGGTATCGTTAACGATAAGGAAGCAAACGACGCGCCGCCACAGATCAATGCTATCCAAAACGAATACTTCGCCAGCCGCATCCAGTCGAAACCTTTAACCTCGTATGATTGGCGCAGCTTTTCGGCTTGCCCGTCATTCAGCAGGCTTTCCTTTTCCCAAAAAGAAATGGCTTTATTTAATAGCTCGCTGTCCTGCTTGTCGAGGTTAAGTTTGGGCATGGGAGTTAGTTCATAGTTGATGGTTCATAGATCATGGTAGCGAAGGATTAACAACTAAAGTACTGAATATGTTCAAAAGCATGTAGAGACGCAAAATTTTGCGTCTCTACAGATTTAATAATTTAAGCACATCGGCCTTATCTTTAGCCAGTTGCACAATCAGCTCATCCAAACCGGTAAACTTCACATCGCCACGCACAAAATGGTAAAACTCCATGCGGATGTCTTCGCCGTATATTTCGGTGTCAAAATCAAAAATATTCACCTCAATATTGCGGGTAATGCCGTTGATGGTTGGCCGGGTGCCGATGTAGGCCATCCCCTTATAAGTTTCTCCCCTTACTTTAACTTTGGCCGAAAAAATGCCATCGCAGGGGATGAGCTTATAGTTTTCTTCAATAACAATATTGGCCGTAGGGTAACCAATTTGCCTGCCGATCTTATCGCCACGGCCAACCTTGCCTGTTATAAAAAACGGGTAGCCTAAAAATTCATTTGCCAGTTCAATCTCTCCTTCCAATAAAGCGTTACGGATGCGGGTTGAACTTATTGCCACGTCGTTTATATCCTGTTCGGGTATTTCTATTACTTCATAATCATAAACTGGGGCAAGTTTAAGCAGGTCTTCTAAACCGCCTTTGCGATCTTTCCCAAAACGATGATCATAACCGATCACGATTTTTTTTGTGCCGATGTTGTTCACCAACACATCACGAATATAATCCTCGGCGCTTTGATTTGAGAAATCTCTTGAAAATGGTGTGATGATAAGGTGATCGACCCCTAATTCTTCCAGCAGCTCAGCCTTTTCATGAATGGTATTAATGAGTTTAATGCTTTCATCCTCCGGGTGCAATATCATACGCGGATGGGGGAAGAAGGTGAGGATGACAGTTTCGCCGCCACATTCTATCGCCAGTTCTTTTATCCTCGATATAATTTTGCGATGGCCCAGATGCACCCCGTCAAATGTGCCGATAGTAACCACCGCACATTCTATTGGCGTAAACTCATTTATATTGTGATAAATCCTCATTATTTTAGCGATTGCACCGATTTTTAGATTGGGATTACACCGATTACATTTTATGATTTCACAGATTTCCTTTGAGATTTCACCGATTGATTGGTGATTGCTCCGTCTGTTTTTTGATTAGTGGAATCTTCTTTAACAATCGGTGAAATCCCCCTAATAAACTTAACCAGTTCCAATACTTCCCAGGCATCTGTTACTTTATAATTGCCACTTCGGGTACGCCTTAAACGCGAAAGGTAAGCGCCATTGTTCAGCGTTTTACCAAAATCATTTACCAGCGAGCGGATATAAGTGCCTTTACTGCATACCACCCTGAAATCAATTTCCGGCAGCTCAATACGGGTTATTTCAAATTCCGAAATGGTTATAAAACGCGGCCTTAACTCCACCGTCTCACCGCGACGGGCTTTTTCATACAAGCGTTCACCATCTATCTTTACGGCAGAATGTGCCGGCGGATATTGCTGTATATCACCTAAAAATTGTTTGCAGGCGTCATTTACCTGTTCTTCGGTGATTTGGCTGATATCGAACTGTTCATCCGGCTCGGTTTCCATATCGTACGATGGGGTGGTAGCGCCCAGTATCATGGTGCCGGTATATTCCTTTTCCTCCGCCTGGAAGGTATCTATCTGCTTGGTCATTTTGCCGGTGCAGATGATGAGCAACCCCGTCGCCAGGGGATCGAGCGTACCGGCATGGCCAACTTTCAGTTTCAGCGGTTTAAAGGCATTGCGTATTTTGCCAACCACATCAAAACTGGTCCAGCGGTAGGGCTTGTTCACCAGCAATAGTTCGCCGGCAGCAAAATCAAATTCTTTTTCGGGTATCTCGGGGTTATTCAAAACTATTTAATAAACGGCAAAGGTAGGGATTATAGTTGCCTTTGTACAGAACTTTCAGTTACTGAGATTTTCCCATAAAGACTTTTTAGGATTAAGTACAATAAACTTCCCTTCAGCAACTTGCTTTTGGCTTTCCTTGATTTTTGCGACAAAATCAGGGTTGTAAGGACTATTTTCTGGACGTTTCTTTTTAGATTTCATAATTAAGATGTTTCTAATACCGGTTCAAGCGTAGACACTTGAGTGGGCGGCGAGACTGCAAAAATACCAATAACTATTTATCTTATCTATTGCAGCTACCATGAACTATGAACTACCAACCATGAACTAAAACGGCATCCTCGCCAGCGGCGCAATATCCTGCCCCACAAAATCACCGGCTAAATATTTGTAATAACCGGCAATGGCTATCATGGCAGCATTGTCCGTACAATATTCCAGTTTGGGTATAAAACAGTTCCAGCCTTTTTGGGCGCCTAAAGCAATCAGCCCTTCGCGTAAGCCGGTATTGGCTGATACACCGCCTGCCAGCGCTATATCCTTAATACCATAGTCATCGGCAGCTTTTTTCAGTTTATTGAGCAGGATGGTGGCAATGCGCTTTTCAACCGAAGCGCAAATATCATTTAGGTTCTCCGCTATAAAATTAGGATTGAGTTTTACATTATCCTGAATGAAATATAATATGGCCGTTTTTAAACCGCTAAAGCTGAAATCATAGCCCGGAATTTGCGGCTCCGGGAATTTAAACCTGTCGGGGTTGCCCAACCGGGCATGCTTGTCTATCAGTGGGCCGCCGGGATAGGGCAGGCCTAAAATTTTGCTGGTTTTGTCCATCGCTTCACCGGCGGCATCATCGCTGGTTTGGCCAATGATCTCCATGTCAAAGTAATCTTTCACCAAAACTATCTGCGTATGCCCGCCCGAAACGGTGAGGCACAGGAACGGGAAAGACGGTTTGTTATCGCCGATAAAGTGAGCCAGGATATGTCCCTGCATGTGGTTTACCTCGATAAGCGGCAGGTTTTTGGCCAGCGCAAATGCCTTGGCAAATGATACGCCAACCAGCAACGAGCCTAAAAGGCCGGGGCCACGTGTAAAAGCCACAGCATTAACGTCATTTTTGCTTACTTTTGCCCGCGAAAGTGCTTGTTGTACTGCTGGAACGATATTTTGCTGGTGGACCCTCGAGGCAAGCTCGGGTACAACACCCCCGTAAGCCTCGTGGATAGTTTGGTTAGCAATAACATTACTCAGGATAACGCCATCGGCGCATATTGATGCCGAGGTTTCGTCACAGGAGGATTCGATAGCTAATATTACAGGCACCTTTTTATATATGAGTTAGTGAATTAATGATTTATTTGAGTTTGTAATTAAACTATATGGTAACGAAGGTGTTAAACCATCAGTAATTCACTCAATCACTAATTCAGTAATTGTTTAAGCGGCAAAGTTATTAAAAAAGTACTCAAAATAGCGTTGATAATAGTGCTGGTCATTTTCATGATGTTCAGCATATTGTTACTTGTCTTTCAATATAAGCCGGTTCAAACATGGGCGGCAAAAAAGTTCGCTGCATCGCTTTCAGAAAAGCTGCACACCAAGGTTAGTATTGCCGGCATTTATCTTAAGCCGTTCTCGTCTGTAGTAATTGACAGCCTTTACATACTCGATAAACAGAAAGATACCCTTGTAAACATGCCAAAACTGACGGTCGGTATTAGTGGGTTTTCTCTTTTCAGCAGTATTGCAGAACACAAAGTTAACCTAAGCCTGGTACAGTTGGATAACAGCTCCGTTTACCTGAAAAAATATAAAGACAGCACCAGCAACCTTAAATTTATTATCGATTATTTCAGTTCGCCCGATACGGCGAAAACAAAAAGTACCGGCAAGCCATGGCAGATAAATTTTGAGAAGATCGCAATCAATAACATGCACTTTCGCTACAAAAATTACCTGGCCGACACGTTGGAGAAGCAGATAAATTTTGATGATGTGGATGTGGCCAATTTCAGTACGGTTATTACCGATATGGATATTACCCACCACCTGTTCAAAGGCGGCGTTCATAATCTTACCCTGCGCGAATTAAAAAGCGGTTTTTACCTTAAAAACCTTACGGCCAGCGCCACGGTTGACAGCAACCAGGTAATGATGCAAAACCTGCTGATCCTTACCCCGCAATCGCGTATAAAGAATTTTTTCAGGATGAAGTTTAAATCATTTGATGATTTTGACGATGTGGAGGATAAGGTTTATATGGACGGAGATTTTAAATCGGCACAGGTATCGTCAAAAGATATCGGCTATTTTGCCGATTTGAGCAAAACGCGTTTCGATTTAGGCATTGATGGACACATAAAAGGTTTTGTAAACAACCTCAGCTCAAAAAACCTGCTGGTTACCGGTGGGCAGGCCACTTATGTAAGGGGTAATTTCAGGCTGAGAGGCTTGCCCGATTGGGACAACACTTTCCTCGAGCTGGACTTTCAGCAGGTAGCTACCAATAAAAAAGACCTGGATTACCTCCTCAGCAATTTCAGCGGCGACCCGAAACAGGTGGCGCCGGCTATTATCTCTAAATTCGGTAACATCAATTTCACCGGAAGGTTTACCGGATTGCAGAATGATTTTGTGGCCTATGGCACGTTCAAAACAGGCCTGGGCACCATTAATTCCGACATCAACCTGAAAATAAACAAAGCCGGAACACCCGCCTATAGCGGTAAGATAAGCGCCGATAATTTCGATTTGGGTGGTTTGCTGGATATTGACGATATGGGCCGCACCACTTTTTCGGCAGATGTTAAAGGCAGCGGCGATGATTTAAAAAATCTTAACGTAGCTGCCAATGCCAAACTGGATTATCTCGCTTTTGAGGGCTACAAATACAACAATATAGCTATTGACGGTAATTTTGTTAAGGAGCTGTTTAGCGGCAAAGTAAATATCAACGATAAAAATGTTAAGCTCGATGCCAACGGCAGCATCAACCTTAAACCGGCGTTGCCGGTTTACAATTTTTCGGCAAACGTGCAGGATGCGCAATTGCATAACCTGAAGCTGTTGCAGGATACCATTACGCTCACAGCAAAAATAAATTCCGATTTTTCGGGCGATGACCTGAAGAACTTTACGGGAAGTATCGGCATATCGCCGATAAGGTTAGTCGACCCGAGGCATAATGTGCTGATCGATTCTGTTTTTCTTACCTCCAGCGGCAAGGATACTTCAAGACTGATCAGTTTAAAATCTGATGTGGCCGATGCCAGCATCAATGGTAATTTCGACCTGGCAACTTTGCCTTCCTATTTTAAAACGCTTGTAAAAAAATACATTCCATCGTTAAAAACCAGCCTTGTTAAGCCCAAACCCCAACGGTTTGAGTTTAATTTGGCGCTGAAAAAAGTCGATTCGATCACTAATATTTTTGACCCTTTGCTTAAAATCCCCGACAATGGCAATTTTGCGGGCGAATTTAATTCGGTAAACAAAACAGCTACGTTAAATGGTTATGTAAAAACCATCCAGTATGGTAAAACCGTTTTTCACGACCTGATTGTTGATGAAAACACAACTGACGAGCAATTAGGGATAAATATTTCCTTAAGCCGGATAAATATTACCGATAGCCTGTTCATCAAGAATATCGATATCTCCAATGTGCTCCGGAAAGACAGCCTCAATTTTAACGTAAAGCTGGCTGATAAGGACGCAGCCAACCAGTTAGATTTGTACGGTTTGGTAGAGTTTGGGCGCGATACCAGCGCCAAGCTTAAACTGCTGCCATCGGACGTTATCATTGAACGCCAGGATTGGAAGCTGCAGCAGCAGGTAAGGATAAGGTTTTTAGACGGGAAGACCCAGGTATCAAATTTTGAGCTTTCGAACGGCCAGCAGGCGGTTAAAATTGACGGTTTTATTTCCGACGATCCTGCAGACAAGCTAAAAGTAACTTTCAGCAAATTTGGGATGCAGAATTTTGACCAGCTGACCAAAGTATCGGATGTGGCATTAAAAGGGACACTTAACGGCGATGTGGTGCTTTCGGCCATAGCAAGTACACCCGGCGTGGATGCGCAGTTGGGCATCGATTCGTTACGAATGAACAATACGCTTGTTGGGAATGTAAAGCTCTTGTCGAGCCTTGATAATGGGCGCAATGAGGCACAGATGAAACTGAGCATTAACAATCGCGGTGCAGAAACCATGAATATTGCCGGGGTTTATTCTCTTGCAAAAGATGCAGGCGACAACGCGCTGAATTTTAATGTAAAAATGGATCATGCAGAAACCATCATATTCGGCCCGTTTATAAAAGACCTGGTATCCGACCCGAAAGGAACGGTTTCGAGCGACCTGAAACTGACCGGCCCGGTTTCGAAGCCGCAGTTAAACGGCGATATTACTTTTAATAATACCAGTGTAAAGGTTAACTATCTTGGTACTACTTATACCGTTAATGATAAAGTGAAGGTAACCAACAGCATAGTAAACCTGGATAAGATGGTACTGAAAGATGCACACGGCGGCGAAGGCGATGTTACCGGGACAGTTGATTTAAACGACCTGAATGACCCTGACATTGAGGCTACGGTAACTGCCAAAAAATTAATGGCGCTTAACACCACTTTTAAACAGAACCATATTTACTACGGGACGGCTTATGGCACCGGTACGTTCGGCTTTAGTGGGCCTGTTGATAATATGAACATCAATATAAAGGCAAAAACGGAAGCGGGTACTGTGTTTAACATCCCGTTAAACTCATCATCAACGGTGGGTGATTATGATTTTGTGAAGTTTGTTAGTCATACAGGCGCCTCAAAAGAGTCGGCAGACACCAGCCAGTTTGACGGTGTGACCCTTAATATGGACCTTTCTGTTGATGAGAAAACTACTGTAAAAATAACTACCGACTACGGTGTGCTGGAAGGTAATGGTATAACGAATAATCTGAAGCTGAACATTACCAGCCTGGGCGATTTTGAGATGTTCGGCGACTTTTTAATATCATCAGGTAAGTTTGAGTTTACGGCAAAGAATTTCATCAGTAAAAATTTTACCGTGAACCAGGGTGGTACCATCCGCTGGACAGGCAACCCGGCTAATGCGACTATTAACCTGAACGCGATATACGAGGTACGTACCGAAGTTGCCAACCTTTATGATGCCGCAGGTGTTGCACCGCCAAAAGGTAACGAACTGGTTTTAGTGCAGGCCGAACTGATCCTCACCAAATCGCTGTTGCTGCCGAATATAGATTTCGACTTTAACTTCCCGACCGACCCGTCTATTAAGGATGACCTCGGTACTTACCTTAACGATTACAACAACCGCAGTACACAGGCTTTGAGCATAATCGTGCGCCGCAACTTTGCTTCGGGCACACCCGGTAATTTAACCAACCAGGCTGTAAGCACAGCGGGCGATGCCGTAAGCGAGTTTGCCTTTAATAAACTGAACGCACTTATTTCTCAATCGAACATCAAGAACTTCGACCTTAACTTGCGCTCATTTAATGATGCCAGCGCCACTGTTAAATTATTCGATCAAAGGCTCACCCTTAACGGTAGTTTGTTCAGTAATACGGGCAGCAATAACATTTTCAATAATACGTCAACCAGCCTGTTTAATTCAAACTTCAGCGATATTACCAAGGATTTTGAGGCCCAGTACCTGCTGCGCCCAAGCGGCGACCTTATGGCAAGGTATTCATACAGGCTGCTGAATAGTACTACTTTTAATGCTATTAACCAGCTCAGCCCCCAATATGTTAACGGTATAGGGCTGGTTTATCAAAGGGATTTTGATACGTTCGGCGAATTTTTCAAAAATCTTTTTACACGTGGTAAAAAGAACGCCCCGCCGCCTGCGCCGGTACCGGCCAATACGCCTGCTACCACTCCACCAAATACCGGGACTAATAGCAAAGCGCCGTCACCAAACAATAAGCCTGATGGCGGCGGCAACGGGAATGATGACGATGATGATTAATGATCGCGCAGGATTGCGTGGTCCATCCTGTCGCGCTTTGTTTTCAGGTATGCTTCGTTATGCGGGTTGGGCGCTATTTCAATAGGTACATTTTCCACCACCTCAAGCCCGTAACCGATTAACCCGGCACGTTTCTTAGGATTATTGCTCATCAAGCGCATCTTTTTTACGCCAAGGCTACGCAATATTTGTGCGCCTACGCCATAATCGCGCTGATCCATTTTAAAGCCCAGCGCCAGGTTTGCATCAACGGTATCGAAGCCATTTTCCTGCAAATGGTAAGCCTTTAATTTATTTATGAGCCCTATGCCGCGGCCTTCCTGGTTCATATAAACTATTACGCCTTTGCCTTCTTTGTTTATCATTTCCATAGCCTTATGCAGTTGCGGCCCGCAATCACAACGGCATGAGCCGAATATATCGCCGGTAACGCATGAGCTATGTACACGCACCAATATCGGCTCATTGGGTTCCCATGTGCCTTTTACAAGCGCCAGGTGGTTTTCGCCGGTATTTACCTGTGTAAAAGCTATCATATCAAAATCGCCATGCTCGGTAGGCATCTTTACAGCTATTTCGCGGGTTACCAGTGTTTCTGTAGCCAAACGGTAAGCAATCAGGTCTTTTATCGAAACAATTTTAAGGTCGAACTCTTTGGCCAGCACCAGTAATTCGGGTAAACGGGCCATTTCGCCGTCTTCCTTCATTATTTCGCATATTACCCCGGCAGGCTCGAACCCCGCCAGTACCGAAAGGTCGATAGCAGCCTCGGTATGGCCTGTGCGGCGCAAAACGCCGCCGTCCTTAGCTATCAGCGGGAAAATATGCCCCGGCCGGCCCAAATCACCGGGTTGCGTTGCCGGGTCGATGAGCGAAAGCACCGTTTTTGAACGGTCGGATGCCGAAATACCGGTCGTACAACCTTCCAGCAGGTCAACCGATACGGTAAAATTAGTTTCGTGAGAGGTAGTATTATGGCTTACCATCAACTCCAGGTCGAGCTCAAGTGCGCGCTGGCGGGTTATAGGTGCACAAACCAGCCCTCTGCCGTATTTAACCATAAAGTTGATGGTTTCGGGTGTGGCATTGCGGGCAGCGGTTAAAAAATCCCCTTCGTTTTCCCTGTCTTCGTCATCAACCACAATAATGGTCTTGCCGGCCTGTATGGCTTCAATAGCCTCCTGTATAGTATTTAACATGAATTATCCTTTTATAATTGACCGGGCTTACCGGTATTTAAACACAAATTTACGCCGGGATTGGCGTTAATCTGGTCTTTGCTTTGTAAAATCAATCAGGCCTCCTTACGTTTCAGCAGCCTGTTAAAGAAACGCTTATAAAGTTCCATATCAAATAAAGCCGAATCTGTTGCAGCTTTATAGGATAAAAATACACCTACAGGCACCAGGATGAATATAGCTATCCACATCCCCAGTATCGGCGGCATGCTGCCATCTTTTACCGACTTTTCGCCAATGGTTGATACGATATAATAGAGTACAAAAAATACAACCGATACCACAACCGGCAAACCCAAACCACCCTTGCGTATAATAGCACCCAATGGCGCCCCGATAAGGAAAAGCACGATGCATATGGCAGAAAGCGTATATTTTTTCTGGTATTCAACTTCGGAGTGACGAATATTACTGTTAATGTCCTGCGTACGCTGCGAATTATTTTTTACCATACTTTGTACGGATTGAACCTCGCTTGTAGCATTGGCTATGGCCGAACGCTCCATGTTTAGTTTTAAATTCGGGTCCGCCGGTGCATCTTTGGGCTGCACATAACCCGGATAAGTACCATCGGCAGGGAGCGGCTTTATTTTCGCAACTTTAGTCGGCATTAAAAAGTAGCGCATAAACGGCCTTATAGCGGTGAACTGTAGCTTATTAAGGCTGTCGGTTGAGTAGTTGGCCGCTTTCTGGAAATCCTTTAGCTGCCTGATATCCATCATCTGAAAATTTGAACCGAACAACACTTGCGGCGTCCGTACAAGGTTAAAAACTGAGAGATCAAATTTCTGTTCGGTTTCCTTAAACCTGAAACGGGTAAGCCGCTGGCGGGTATTAAAGCCCTGGTCGCCTGATGATTCTTCATAACGTATACCATCCTCCAGCTTTAGTACCAGGTATTTGTCGCCTGCCGTGCGGTAAGCCAGGCCTTTCCTGGCAAATGTTACGCTGGTATTACTTTCGTTCTCGTTCAGCTGGTAAATGGTAATACCGTAAAGGTTTTGGCCGTTGGGGTCTTTTCGCTCAACGCGTATGGTATAGCCCGGAAAGCTGTTGCTAAACACCCCCTGCGGCAAAAGCGTGGCCGAACGCTGGTTCCTCACATCGTATAGCAACGAAAAGTATTTAAGGTTGGCAACCGGCAGCATATAATCCGAAAACAAAAAAGCGGCGATGCTAAGGAGGGTCACCACGATCATCATCGGGTACATGGCCCTGGTAAGGGATATGCCGGCCGATTTGATGGCCACCAGCTCGTAGTTTTCACCGAGCGAGCCATAAGTCATGATGGTGGAGAGCAGCACCGAAAGCGGCAGCGCCATGGCCACATTATAGGCCGAAGCGTACATCATCAGCTCGAGGATAACATACCAGGCAAACCCTTTACCGATGAGGTCGTCGATGTATTTGAATAAAAATAGCATCAGCAACACAAACATTACTATAAAGAAAGTAACGAGGAAAGGCCTTATAAACGATTTAAGGATTAAAAGATGAATTTTCTTCACAATGCAAAAATAAGCAAAATTAACTGCGTTGCGCCGCTAAGCTAATAACGGGAGATAGGGGTGAGATAGTTTGCTGACGGAAGAAATAAATTTTGAGGATGACTTTATCCACAATGGATGAAGCATGACTATTGCTACACTGTCAAAATCGGATAGCTTGCCGGAGACAACCCAGCAAAGCCCAAAAAATTCCGGACCCTTAGGATTTGCACCCTCCCATCTGATTGCCTACCTTTGGTTTAGCTATGATCTCCGGGTTCGACAATTATCTTCATGCAAATACCAACCTCAGCGACGATGAAATCCGCCGCATCAGCGGACTGGCTGTACCGCGCAAGCTGCGCCGTAGCGAGTTTTTGTTTCATGAAGGCGACGTCAACCGGCACAAGGTGTTTGTGGTAAGCGGACTGCTCCGGATATTCGGTATGACGCCCGACGGCAGCGAGCATATACTGCAATTTTCATCCGAAGCATCGTGGACGGTGGATGCTGAAAGTTACAATGAGCAAAAGCCATCGTATTATAATATTGATGCGGTAGAACCAAGTGGACTGCTGCTGTGGAACAAAGCTGACTTTGATGGCCTGCTGGCCGATATTCCGCAACTCAAAACATTTTCCGAGCAGCTGATCACACGCAATCTTTACAGCGGCCGGCAACGCCTGCTGATGGCATTGAGCGCCACGCCGGAGCAAAAGTATGAGGATTTTGTGCAAACCTTCCCCGAACTGCTTTCCCGTTTGCCTTTGCGGATGATTGCCGCCTATCTCGGCGTATCACTCAAAACGCTCAACCGCGTTCGCCACGCCCAGCTCATACGTTCCTGAAAATAACGTCAAATGACCTCTTTTTGGCGCTGATTATCCCCCAAATTTGTAGTAAATAAAATTACTATCCTATGCGTGTATTTGTAACAGGGGCCTCGGGTTTCGTAGGCTCCGCAATCGTAAAAGAATTATTGGCTTCCGGGCACCAGGTGCTGGGCCTCGTCCGTTCAGAAAAAGGGGCCGAACAATTGGCCGCAACCAGCGCCGAAGTATTGTTGGGTGATATTGACAATCCGGAAGACACTGCGAAAGGCGCTGCCGCCTGTGATGCCGTTATCCATACAGCCTTTAATCATGATTTTTCGCAGTTTAAAGCCAACTGCGAAGCCGACCGGAAAGTGATCGAAGCCTTCGGCGATGCGCTGGCCGATACGGGCAAACCTTTGGTGATAACTTCAGGCGTGGGACTGCTAAACTATGGACGACTGGTGAATGAGGATGATGTGGCGCCGGCCGGATCGGATGTAATACCCAGGGTTGCCTCGGAAGAAGCGGCGCGTGTGGCAGCCGGCAAGGGCGTTAATGTCTACATCGTACGCCTGCCGCCGAGTGTGCATGGTGCGGGCGACCATGGCTTTGTGCCCATGATTATCGGCATGTCGCGTGAAAAAGGGGAATCGGCTTATATCGGTGAAGGCGATAACCAATGGCCAGCAGTACACCGTTCGGATGCGGCATCGCTTTACCGGCTTATTGTTGAAAAGCAACCGGAACAGAAAACCTTCCATGCAGTGGCAGAAACAGGCATACCGTTCCGTGAAATAGCTGAAACGATTGGTAAGGGCCTGGACATTCCGGTGGTAAGCAAAACCGGCGACGATATTGCCGCGCACTTCAGTTGGTTTGCCCATTTTGCTGCTATGGGCTGCCCGTCATCAAGCGAAAAAACCCGCCAGGCGCTCGGCTGGGAGCCACACGGGCCGGGGTTGATTGAAGATATGAGCGCACATTATTTTGCGTGATAAGCATGAAAGGGCTGTACCCCAGGTAAACTAAAAAGAGCGATGCGGGAATTGCACTATAAAAGCTCTGCGTGTCTCTGTGCCTTCTTTGTGGCCTCTGTGGTAAAATTTTAACCACAGAGGCCACTGAGTAGGAACATAAAGAGCACAGAGAGAATATATTTTTGGTGCGCCTTAGCAAAATTGGCTTTTTAGACAGCCTCCTTCATTTATAAATTACGGCCAACTTACTGTCCAATCTTTAATAGCGAAACGGTGTTCTAGTGAATTGCTTTGCTATTTTCACGCCAAAAAAAAGACATATAGATAAAAGCTATAACATAAAACGTTTCAATAGAAAATACCAATAATTGCATTCTATTAAGTTAATCGTCAATTACCCAACTGCTTTTTAAACTGGTTGGGGCTAATGCCGGTTTCCTTTTTAAAGAGCCTCGAAAAATAGGGCAGGTTTTCAAAGCCGAGTTCATAGGCTATTTCAGAAACGCTCTGTCCATCGCCCATAAGGCGGTTTTTGGCCTCGCTTACCAGGTAAATATGTATCAGCTCTATAGCAGTTTTACCTGTTTCCTGTTTCAGCATATCACTCAGGTAGCGAGCTGATAAGTTGAGTTGCGATGCCAGTGTGCTAACGGTAGGCAATCCCAGCGTGAGCAGCAAACCGTTTTTAAAATAGGCTGATAGTGCATCATTGAATTTTGAAACAGTTTTTCCCGAAAGCTCCGCCCGGTTGATAAATTGGCGCTTATAAAACCGCTGCGAATATTTAAGCATTGAATCAATATGCGTGAGCATAATGTCGCGGCTGTATTCGTCGGGGTTATCGCGGTATTCGGCATCTATCTTAAAAAATAAATCCCATATAATTTGTTCTTCACGCGGCGAAAGGTGCAGCGCTTCATTTGCTTCGTAATCAAAGAAGGCGTATTTACCGATCTCATTATGCAGAAAATGCCCGTTCAAAAAATCCTCGTGAATGAATATGATAAAAGCATCTTCCTCAAACTCCAGGTTGTCGAATTGGATGATCTGCCTCGGTTTAACAAACATCATGCTGCCGTTATCATGATCGTACCGGGTACGCCCATACCTTATAATACCCGATTTAAGTTTTTTAAACCCGATCATATAGAAATCGGATGTAAACTCCCGCTCGCCAAGCGAACAGGTACGTGTGCACCGGTAAACGCTTATGAGCGGATTTTCCGGCATCGGGAAACCGTTAAAGCGGTGCATATCGGCTAAATTTTTAAAATGCTGCATAATCATACAAATTAAACAGATCTGCACCGTATTTCGGTGCAGATCATGTCATTACAATAACATTATTGTGTTACTTGCCGTGCGCTGCTGCCGACACCCCGCTCCAGCTATCCCACTCTGCAAATCGGCCCTCATAAACCTGTTTAGTCCATGGATAAGCCATTTTACCCAGGAATAAACGCAGCGGCGGGTTTTCGCTATCAATCAGTTTCAGTACTGCATCGGTAGTTGCTTCCGGAACACCCCAAATATCATCGGTTAAACCGGCCTGGAAAGCAGCACGTACGCCATCATACTCAGGCATCGCCACAGTTTGTATGGCAGAAGCGCCCGACCAATCGGTTGCAAAGCCGTTAGGCTCTATCAGTGTAACATTTATGCCAAACCCTTTTACTTCGGTAGCCAGCGTCTCGCTCAAGCCTTCCACAGCAAATTTAGAAGCATTATACAAACCCAGCACCGGCAGGGTAACCAAACCCAATACACTTGAAAGCTGGATGATATGGCCATGTCCCTGCTCACGCATCACCGGCAATACAGCCTGTGACAGCCACAACAGGCCGAAAAAGTTGGTTTCTACCTGGTCGCGGGCTTCTTTCTCGGTAGTTTCTTCAATACTGCCGAATAAGCCGTAACCGGCATTATTGATCAGTACATCAATGCCGCCGAAATGTTCTTTTGCTTTGCTGATAGCTGCAAAATCCGCTTCGCGGTCGTTAACATCCAGTTTTAGCGGTAGAATGTTGTCGCCGTATTTGCTTACCAGGTCGTCAAGCGTACGCAGGTCGCGGGCTGTTGCTATAACTTTATCGCCGCGTTGTAATAGTGCCTCAGCCCATAATTTACCGAAGCCACGTGAGGCGCCGGTAATAAAAATTGTTTTTGCCATTGTTGTTAGTTTTAAATGTTGAGGCAAATCTATGGCGGCTTTTGCAGCGCGATTTATACAGAAGTGGGGGATACTGATACGTTTTTACGTGAGCGGTTGGAAATGGTAATTGGATTGTCAGGTTATTAAAAAAATCACGTCACTGCTATTTGGGTGTCCCGAAACGTGGTATCAGCCTGGTAAACAATCCCGGCAGAAAGCGTTTAACAAAAAGCGCCAGTCTTTCTTCACCCATAAATTTGCCGATATAAGGCTCATACGCTTCATTTTGGATTGCCTTTATAATTTGCCCGGCAGCTTCATCGGCTGAAAACCCGCCAGCTATCTGTTCAGATTCACTGCTGAGAAAACTTCCGTCGCCGGCTATTACCGATATCGGCGTATGGATATAGCCGGGTGTAAGTATGGTTACCCTGATGCCGTACTTGTCTACCTCGGCGCGGAGACAATCGAAATAGCCGTGCAGTGCATGTTTGGCTGCCGCGTAAGCTGCGCGCATTGGCGTTCCTATTTTGCCCATCACGCTGCTGGTCACCACAAAATAGCCTGAACACCGCTCCATAAAATGCGGTAAAAGTGCTTTAGTTAATATGATATAGCTGAAATAGTTAAGCTCCATCACTTCGCGATGAACGGCAATCCCGGTTTCTGCAACAAGCGCACGTTGTGAAATACCACCATTATGAACCATGATGTCGATATGCCCGAATAAAGCTATGGCGGCGGGTACTTTCGCTTCGAGATTGGCGCTGTCGGTCAAGTCGAGTTGGAGGATATGTACCTGGTCAGGATGGGCGCAGTTATGCTTTACCCGTTCCAATTCAGCCATTCGCCTGCTTGACAGGATAAGTTTAGCGCCCCGGGCCGACATGCCGTAGGCCAGCGCTTCGCCAATACCCGAAGATGCGCCCGTGATCCATATAACCTGGTCTTTAAGTGATCTCATTAAAAATTCTTTGGCCTAATTTAATAAGAGACTTCGGGATTATATATGCTTTTAATTCAGAATATTATTATCTACGCTATCGCAGGTTTCTTCACTTATGGTGATAAATGCAATAAATATAGATTGGACATCCCGAGTTGCCTTTTAGAAAGTTTAAGTAAAATTTCAATTTCGGCGAGAGCTATAAAGGAAGCTATAAAACAACAAAAGCCGCCATTTTAACGGCGGCCCTTGATTTGCATAAGATGGATGGTTTAAACACCCAAATCTTTGATAATAGTATCTATCTTTTCTTCAAGTTGCTTATCGGTTTCCTTGTACGCTGCTGCGCTGCTTAGCTTACCATTTACACTGCAATAGAATTTAATTTTAGGCTCAGTGCCTGATGGGCGGGCCGAAATAATGCTGCCGTCCTCGGTAATAAATTGCAAAACATCCGATTTTGGCAACTCGATGGGTTTTGTGGTGTTGGTGGTTAAGTCTGTTTCCACGCGCAGCTCATAATCCTTTAAGGTAATTACTTTTGAGCCGCCTAAAGTCGCCGGCGGATTGGTGCGGAACTTTTCCATCAATGCCTTAATTTCTTCGGCTCCGGTTTTACCTTTTTTGGTGATAGAGATCAGCTTTTCTTTAAAGAAACCGTATTTAACGTAGGTTTCCAGCAGTGCCTCGAACAAGCTGCTGCCCTGGTCTTTGTAGTAAGCGGTCATTTCGGCAATAAACGCGCTCGAAACAACTGCATCTTTGTCGCGCACCAGCTCACCAATCAGGTAGCCATAGCTTTCCTCGCCGCCACCGATAAACGTTTCCTTACCCTCCAGCTTGGTCATCAGCTCGCCGATGTATTTAAAACCGGTTAAGGTGTTGAAGCATTTTACCTTTTTTGCTGCGGCGATGGTATCTATCAGGTTTGAGGTTACAATGGTTTTAACAATATATTCTTTGCCCGTTAATTTGCCGGCTTCTTCCCAGGCGCTTAACAGGTAATTGATGAGCATGCTGCCGGTTTGGTTACCGTTCAGCAATATAAATTCGTTGTCGGTATTTTTTACGGCGATGCCCACGCGGTCGGCATCGGGGTCGGTAGCCAGCACTAAATCGGCGTCTGTTTCCTGTGCTTTTTTCAGGGCCAGCGTTAAAGCCTCTTTCTCTTCGGGGTTTGGATACACAACGGTTGGGAAATTGCCATCAGGCGTGGTCTGCTCGTCAACCAGTATCACATTTTCAAAACCAAACAGCTCCAGGGCTTTTGGTACGAGGGTAATACCTGTACCATGTATGGGTGAGTAAACAATCTTCAGGTCTTTTTGACGTTTGATGGCATCCTTAGAAACCGAAAGCGCCGTGATTTTTTCCAGGTACGAATAGTCAAGTTCCTCGCCGATCAGTTCGATATTTTCATCAACACGCTCAAATTTAACTTCATCAATGCTTTGGATCGCAGCAACTTCGTCCATCACCGCCTTATCCTCAGGCGACACGAACTGACCACCATCAGCGCCGTAGGCTTTGTAACCATTGTACTCTTTGGGGTTATGCGATGCCGTAACCATTACACCGCTTTTGCAGCCTAAAGTGCGTATGGCAAACGACAACAGGGGCGTTGGGCGCAATTCCTTAAAGAAATAAACATGTATGCCGTTAGCCGAAAATACCTCGGCAGTAATGCGGGCAAACAGGTCGGAATTGTTACGACTGTCGTGCGCAATAGCCACGCTTACCTTTTCGCCGGGATATTTCTTTTTGAGGTGATTGGCCAGTCCCTGGGTGGCAGAACCGATGGTATATTTATTGATACGGTTTGAACCGGGCCCCATAGTGCCGCGCAAACCACCTGTACCAAATTCCAGATCGCGGTAAAAAGCGTCAGTCAGTTCGGTATCAGCATTATCATCAAGCAGCTGCTGAATTTGTTGTTTTACATCCGCATCGTAGCTTCCCTGAAGCCATGCGTTTACTTTCTGGAGGATAGTTGGATCTAATGACATTCTTTAAGGTGGAAAATAATCCCGGGGAAATTACAAACTATTAGGGGAATTGTTGGGATAAAAGTGAGAATTGAAAGATTTGGGGCCATCATAAATTTATCACTTACTGTAGTCGCAGACTACTAACATTATAGTACGAAGTTATAAACTTCGTACAGCGCCAGGGGATAAAAACGCAACATTTTCAATAAAAAAAGCATGTTTTTTAAACTGTTTTTAGCATTAAGCCGCAAAGTAAGCTATTTTCCATAAGGCATTGATAATCTGATGCTTGTTTTTTTATGTATGTAGTAAAGTGTAGCGCTGTAGCCACAAATACAAGTATACGCAGGCTACAAAATCTACACTGACAAACTTGTGTCAGTGCCGTGTTTTATGTAAAGGCGGTAGTTAAAGAAATTGGTTCGAAAGGGCCTTGGGGGAATTATATCCGGGAGTCGCATACTACTGATAGGAATCGGAGTTATAAACTTCGTACAGCGCTGATAAATAATCCCGGGGAATTACAAACTATTGGGGGAATTGTTGGGATAAAAGTGAGAATTGAAGGTTATCGCGGAAATTTATCCATCTGTCTCAAGTACCACTTTTTAGTGCCGCAATTTTTGGGAGTGCCGCGGAGTTAATACCCCTATGTCTTAAAATAATGACGTTTGTACTTCTTTCTTTGGATAGAATACACCGATAATTACAAAAGGATTTTTTGCGCGGCGCATGTGCCACTGACGGGTGGTGCCCAAAAAGAAATAAACATCCTTATTGTTCTTGAAGTCGTCTTCGTATTTCTCTTTTACTTTTTGCAAGGCAACAGCCTCGTTGCCTTCAGCAGTACGCAGGCAATTGAAATAAAGTGCGCCAATCTCCCAATCTTCGATCATTAATCGCCGTTCCTTGCCCGTTTCATCGGTAAATATGTAGGTAAATTTATAGGGTAATTTAGGAATTAAAAGTGCAGGGTCTTTATCAGTTGCAAACAAGTCGCCTTGTTTGCGCAAATTCTTCCATTCATCTTTCCACTCGCGGGCTTCTTCTTTCCATTCAAGCCTTATTATGCTTGCCGGTTTGAACGTGGCCAGTGATATGTTTGTCGGCGCTTTCGATTCCTCAATTAATTTTGCTATGTTGGTATAAACATTCTTTAGGACAAAATTTTTGCGCAGAAGCCAATTGCTTTTCGTATCAAGCCGCTCTATTATTTGCAAATCCCGGAAATCATAATTGATAGGCGAATGACTTTCCGGCCTGAAGTCATCTGTCCTTTTGCGCAACTCAAGTTCAAACCATGTGTATTTTACATTATTAACCTGTCCAGTCCCTTTCAAGTCAATTAGAAAGCTAAGCGGTACAGGGTAAATGCGTATCCATTCGCCGGTTTCAAGAATGCCGGCAGTACAGACAAGTTCATCATGACTACGAGACGGTTGCGGATATGTCGTAACAGTAATGAGAACTTTGTGCCTTGCCATTATTTATATGTGTTTTAATTCATAATCAAAGTCAGGCAAATCAACAATTGCATCAGCAAGATGCTTACGATGACACTGGCAGATATTAGCCTCAAAGCAGGTTAAGGCAACGCGCTTGTATTTCATCAACAAACCTAATATCTGTTGTTGCTCTTCTTTGGTTTTCGGCAAATTATCCTTACAATAAATTTTAAACAATGCATCATAATCTGCTTGCGTATGCAATCCCTGCCGTTGATCGGAAACAATGCCAACTTCGGGGATATGCAAATAGGCAATATCAAGGCTTTCGCAATAACGCTTCAGCAGGCTTTTACTAAACCCGAACTTCATACTTAAAGGATTGCGGCGCACATCGATTAAAAGATTGATGTTATTCTGTACCAGGCGGTTCAGATATCCTTCGAGGCTGCTGCCTTCATAACCAATAGTAAAGAGCATTATTTCTTCATTGGTATTTCTTTGACTTTTAATGTTTTGCAATTCCTCAATTGTCAGGATTGATCCCGCTTTGACACTGTTAATAGCCCAATAAGGAAAATTCTTATAGGTATGCTTCATTAGGGCATCACTGTTCATGTTGCCGTAAAGTGCTTTTACGTTTACAAGTATTGTTTTGTCTTCTGCCTTCAGTAGTTTCAAATAACTTTCTTTGTCGCTTTTGATAAAACTGCTGCCATTCTCAATAAGCAAGTTCTTTGTCGCCATCGTTGTCAGGTCAGCATTCGCGGAATAAGAATAGCATCCGTATTTATAAGGGATAAATTCATATTCGGGTTTTGCTTGTTTTTGGGAAAATAAAAACAGAAGCTTTTGCAGACGAATTTTTTCCAATTCTCCACCAAACAATTCAAGAAGCGCCAATATGATTTTTCGTCTGTAAAACATTTTACAAAGATAAGACTTAGGCTCGGGTGAAAAACAAACCTAAATGTAAATAATAATTGAGGGAAAAACAAGCATTATAAAGATGCTGTTTTTTTGTTTCGACAAAATAAAACAGCCTATCACATTTAATGTAGCAGGTTCGCTAATTACAAATAAACCACCTCCCCACAACCCCTCTCATCTCACCTAAATCCACCCCGCCACCACAACCCCACGCTACAATCCCATCCGGCCGTACCAATACAGCGCTTAAACCTAATTGCTCCTTCGCCCTGCCCGAAACATACTTTAATTGGCCACCATATTCACACGCCAATGTCTTAAGCGAAGCATTCCCATCAAAATCAAGCAGTATACCTTGTCCATCATGCATTAATTCGTCAATTGTAGTGCCGTCTTCCAGCTCAAAATTGGGGACGCCGTGGCCTGTCAGGGGATGGTTACCGCCGAGATCGTAATGGGTATTAATGCCCCGTACACGGCCTGCAAAATAAGTGGCGCCGTCGCGGGTATTCATCAGGTCGCGTACAATGGCGTATAGTGCGCGGGCATCCGGGTCGGGCCGCATAATGGCAACCTGGGCGCGCGACCAATCCAGCACCTGTATCCCAATGGGGTGGCGTTCGGTATAGTAGGTATCTAATAACCCTTCCGGCGCTTTGTTGTGGATGGTTGCGGCCAGCTTCCAGCCCAGGTTCATGGCATCGCCCAGCCCGAGGTTAAGCCCCTGGCCGCCCAATGGCGCGTGGATATGTGCAGCATCGCCGGCTAAAAGCACCCGCCCGCTGCGATAGGTTGTGGCCTGCCGTGCCCGGTCGGTCCAGGTGGTTGCAACGTGCAGGGTGCTGATGGTAACATCGGTACCCGAAACACGGCGCAGCACTTGCTGTATGTGTTCAAGCGTGATTGGTTTTGCTGCATCATGAAATGCGCCGCCATCAAAATCCTGTATCACCAGGTAACCTGGCTGCGATTGCAGGTACATGCCCGTCGGTGTCACATTCCGGCCCGGTTTGAGCTTTTCCGGGTCGGTTAGATCAGCCTGGACCGTGTAACCAGTAAATTCCGGCTCGGTACCGGCGAATTCAAAGCCACCTGCCTTGCGAACTACGCTGCGGGCTCCGTCGCAACCCACCAGCCATTTGCTTTGAAAAGATTGATCGCCCGACCGAACAATCACCCCGTCTTCAGTTTGATGAAACCCGGTAATGGCAAGCCCGCGCTGAATTTCTACGCCAAGTGCTTCCGCACGGCGGGCAAAAACTGTTTCAAGCTCCTGCATTTCAGAAATTAAACTGGTGTCGGTTGAGCTGGGCAGGCGGTATTGCCATTGCGAGGTGTCGATATCGCCTTCAAGGAATGGGATCCCGGCAAAATGCCCGGCCTGCCGGCGGGTGCCCTGTCCGCTATTTTGGTGTGGACTTTTAAGCCGTTTATGTATCTCCAGCCCGCCAAGCAGGCCGCGGCGGTCAAGCGCTTCAATGGTAGGTGCCGATAGGCCGCGTATACCAAAAGGCAGTCGTTTCAAAGGCGAGTTCGGGTCTGCGGCCTTTTCCAGTATCAGCACCGAGCAATTGGCCAAAGCCAGCTCGCAGGCCAGGAACAGGCCAACAGGGCCTGCGCCGGAAATTATCACATCGTAAATGAAATTATCTGGTGTGGAGTTATTGTCTTTAATTGTTGCTTTCATATTTGAATGATTGAAAGCACAAATGTCCGCAATGCTTATACGTTAGGCTTGTACAAATGCGACAAAATCGCGGTTGGTCATCGGTTTCTCTTTCTTTGCCTTTCGCGCGAAAGCCGCCGGCGTGGCGCCGCTGTACCGCTTGAATTCCCTGCTCAGGTGCGATTGGTCTGTATAGCCCAGCTCATGCGCCAGGCCGGCGAGGTTGCTATCGGGGTAATGCCATAGCCGGTTGCGTACCTGCTCAAAGCGTATCAGGGCCGACACATCTTTAACCGTATGACCGGAGGATTGCTTAAAAGTCCTTTCCAGCGTACGTACCGTGGCATGCGCCGCCGCCGCTACCAGGCTTACCGGTAGCGCCCCGTTCGCTTGCCGCATAGCAGCGCCCGCTTTGGATAGCATACTCCCGGCTGCAACCTGCGACCGCGCATCCAGGAAATATTGTTTCAACACAGCCAGCACCTCATCTATCTTGCCGGCCTGCACCAACTCGTTCAGCACGGGTTGAAGCCGGGCGATGGGATGGTCGAATATGTGCACCCCGTGTTTACCGGCCGGCAGCCCGAGCAGATCGAACACCGTCCACGGGAAGCACCTGGTAGCAATCACCTCCAAACGGTTTTTCGCGTAAAAAACAGCAGGCTGATTGAGCAACCCCATTATAAACGGCGATGGCAATGGCTGCAAATCGCCGTTGTTTAAAATGCTAAGCGGACTTCCGAAATAAAAAATAATTTCGGCATAACCATCGGGTTGCACCTCAAAATCCGATTGCAGTTCCCCCACATCCCGCCTGTTGTACCAGAAGCACTTTATGGCATCGCGTAGTTCTTCGGGAGGAGGGAATTCCTGGTGGTGCATGGTTAAAGGTAGTGGGTTTGGGGTATATCGGCGATACCGGCATTTAAAATTTATCAGATACTGCGAATAGAGTAGGAAAATTGTTTACATGATTAGGTTTAACGCTTTCGTTTTGGGCGTTCCCCGCTGATATAAGCGGGTCGGGCTTTTTGCTCATACGGCTTCAGGCGTTACGCTCACGGCCGGTATCCGCGTCAATCCCTAACGTGGTTTTTTGGGGTTATCTAAACGCGGGCAATGAGCCTGGGGGCTTGCAGTGCACTGGGCGAGAATTCAAGCAGTTCAATTAGGTGCATTTATCTCAAGCGAATTCATACAGTTTTATTTGGCTAATTAATGAGGCTGTGTGTCCTATTATATCGTGTGTGGCAAACTCACTTAATTTGATGCAAATTTTTATTTCAGAATTAGAAATAGCCAGGTGCTCATAAGCAACCGGAGGTGTCTCCGAAAGTTTACGTGTCGGATTGAAAATTACTATTCCAGTATAAGTTGCATTTCGAAGCTTATCTTCCGGCACCAAATAAACATGTAACAAGTCCATGGCTTGTTCATCTTGAAAAATGGATTCAATAGAGTTCAATTTGCCTCTGATACTTGGTGTATCGGGAACAATATATGTATAAACGACTTTCCTACGTATGTTATGTCTCACGACATTTACAAAACTACCGTTGTCTGTATCATTACTTAAATTATGTGTTAAAACCCAAATATCTTTACACTTTTGCTCTTTTTCAATTTCCAAAAGTTTGTCGACGTCAACAAGATTATCTGCAATTGCAAGGTTAAAAATTGTGCTTCTTTTTATATCTTCCCTAATATCTTTTTGTAGCTCTTTAAATGTGTTGTTAATGTAAAACGTGGTTAAAAAATTAACTATAAAAACAATCAATATGATGAAAACTACGACAATCAGAATAAACGGCCAAAAATGCTTTATTGCAATATAATCTAAAGCTTTTGCTGCACCCAAGGTAAGTACGCAAAATATGACGGTAAGTATTGAGTTGAAATGTTCATTAAGCAGCTTGACTTTCATAATCAGTTTTTGCGAGTGACAATTATTAAACCACGACAATCAAAAATTAAAAATAGCATTTCTGATGAAACAATCTGTTGACTTATTTTAAAAAAAGAGGAACCAGGGTTAAGGTCTTGCTTCATTGATCAATCAGTAACTTGACTGGTCCGACCAATAAATTTTAAAGTCTAATAATACCAACCCTGCGCTGTTTAAGGGTTATAACTTCGAACTAATATGCCGATAGTCTTCGAATATCGAAAATAAACAAAAAACCTCAAATCTTTTGACTTGAGGTTTTTGACTGGTAGCCCTTACCGAGCAATTTTTGAACTATTTCTTAATAGGACTTAAGGAGCAAAATTTACCGCATCTGGAAAATGCTTTTTTCCTATTCAATCAGCCAAACTAACTGCTAATAAAAAAACGTCTCCGTCACTATCTTCCCGTTCTTCACCCCAAAAACCGCAATTTCTGCCAATTGCATTCTCTGGCCATTTTTTAAGGTCATGTCGCGGCCCATTGCCAGGCTAAAATAGTCGCCGCCAACCACCGGTTCGCTGCTAAAGAAACTGTGTACTTCTGCTATAAGTTCCTGCCGGGCTTTTGATTTTGCTAAAACAGCTTCAATACCTTTGGTTATGGTAGGTACGCCCATTGCCAAAGCATGCTCGGGTTCGGTACAAACAATATCGGCGCTATAAAACTGCTGATAGATTTCTGCCACCTGCCTTTGTTCAAAAAGTTCGTAGTAGCGATTGGCTAATTCCTGTGTTGTCATTTTTTTTGATTTATTTAATGAGACAAAGTTAGTTCGCCATTTAATACTTAAAGTATTAAAAAGTATTATATATTTGCTTAATCGTATCAATTATAAAATGGATGCATTAAGTACCGTATTAGAGGCAACCCGGCTGAGGAGTGTTGTTTACAGCAAATTTCCGCTTGCAGCACCCTGGGGACTGGATATTGTTAAGGACGAAAATTCGCAATTCTGGCGGCTGGTGAGCGGCAGTTGTACGGTTGGCTCGCCTGATGGCAGCGTGATAGAAATGGCGGAGGGCGACCTGGTATTTGTGCCGCACGGCAGCGCCCACTGGATAGCTGATAGCGCCGCAAGCCTGCGTATGCCCTCGCCCGAATTTGTTAAGGCCCGCAGGGCAGGTATCCCTGTTTTTAACAGTGATGGTGCTATAACTACCCTTATAGCCGGCCATTTTGAGTTTGACTATCAATCCCTGCATCCCTTTTTAAAGGATCTGCCGCCAATTATTCATATCAGGCAATACGGCACGCAAAACCAGCTATTGCTAAAGCAGGTTACGCAACTGATGCTGGAAGAACTCAATACCGAAATGCCGGGCGGCAGTGTAATGCTGAAAAACTTGTCGGAAATTATGTTTATCAATATCATCAGGGCTTATCTGGAACAGGCTGCGCCTGGCAGCGGTTTCCTTTCCGCACTAAACGACCCAAGGATCAGCAAGGCGCTAAAACTCATGCAGGACAACCCCCAGAACGACTGGACACTGGAATCGCTGGCATCGGAAATCGGTATGTCGCGTTCTGTTTTCTTTAACCAGTTTAAAAAACTGGTGCACGAAACGCCGTTGAGTTACCTAACCAATTGGCGCATCAGGCAGGCCCAAAAGCTATTGATTACGGATAACAGCAATATATCCGAAATTGCGGCTAAAGTTGGCTATCAGTCGGAAGCGGCTTTTAACCGGATATTTAAATCAAAAATAGGGCAGACGCCGGCGGCATATAGAAGAGGTAAGCTTTTGCCGTAATTTTCCGCATGCGGACTTTATTCACCGCTAACTTTATAATATAAACGCAAAAGCCTCAAATCTTTCGACTTGGGGCTTTCTCTTTTTCTTGTAGCGGGGAGGATCGAACAGCCGTCCGTTAGCTAACGGATATGGATCCTACGCGCCAACCATCTGAGTTACCCGGAAACTTTTCATTAATAATTTTCCATGAAAGTATTCTGCCTTGCGTTGATTTCAAATAATTTTCTCTTTTTATGGCTTCAGTTTTGGTTACGTATTCTTCGATACATGCAACTACCCACGGGCGGTATTTGATAGTATGACCTTTGGTTGCCAGTTCGTTGTGAGAAAGAAAACGATTTTTTATATCTGAGGTGTAACCGATATAGATTTTATTGTGTTTCTGCGAGTAAAGTACGTAAACAGTGAACATGAGATTTAGGTTTAACTAAAAAGGCAATGCTTTCACATTGCCTTGTAGCGGGGAGCAGGATCGAACTGCCGACCTCAGGGTTATGAATCCTGCGCTCTAACCATCTGAGCTACCCCGCCGTTCTGTAAAAACATGCCCTTTTCGCATCATAAACACGGTTATCGCTTTTATGTTAATAACCCGTCTGAAAAAGGTTTGCAAATATAGCAGAAATTAGTTTTCTTTAGAAAAAATGTTAACATTTAACCCCTAAGGCTATTCCTATTGAGTGAACCTGTATGTCTGAAAAGAAGAAATTTACCATTGAGTACGAAATAAAATCATCTCCGCGCATACTTTACGGATTTATCAGCGAAGCTAACGGGCTGGCGCAATGGTTTGCTGATGATGTTAATTTCAGGGACCATACTTTCACTTTTAGCTGGGACGACGAGAAACAAAGCGCCAAACTGCTGCTATCCAAAGAAAACAAACTGGTAAGGTTCAGGTGGGTTGAAGACGAGCCGCAATATTATTTCGAGATGGAAATATTGCAGGATGAGCTTACCAATGATGTTGCCCTGAGCATTACCGATTTTGCCGCTGAAGATGCCATTGCCGAACGCAAACTGATCTGGGACAATCAAATCGATTACCTTATCAGCGTTTTGGGGGCCTGATATTTATGTGATCTGAAACTAATATCACCGGTTCATGAGTATATATAAATCTTTACTTACCCTGGTGATTTTGTTTTTACCATGCCTCCTTTTTTCCCAACAGGTAAAACCATCGGTCGACCTCTCCAAAGCCGACAGCCTTGCAATCACTGTAAAATACAATGGCGATATTAATGCCCTTACCAAAGAATTGACAAACCCTTTTCCGGATCAAATACTTAAAGTGAGGGCGATCTTCAGGTGGATAACCGAAAATATCAGCTACGATTACAAATTTTATAACAGGTATTATTACAAGGGAAAAGATCCCAAAGGTTTCAGCTGTTCCGGCGACAGCCTGGATTGCGAGATCAAAAAAAATGTATGGGAAACCGAATATATCAACAAGGTGCTGGATAATAAAAAGGCGGTTTGCCAGGGATATTCGATGCTTTTTAAAAAGATGTGCGATATTGCGGGCATCGAATCGGAAGTTGTACCGGGATATGTGCGAACAGAATATTACGAGGTCGGTACGCCGGGGGAGCTTATCCACGCGTGGAATGTGGTAAAGTTAAACGGCGTTTTCTACCCGTTAGATGTTACATGGGCAGCAGGGGGCTGCATGAAAGATGACGATGATAAACTGATCTTTTTTAAAAAGCATTTTAACGATTATTATTGGCTAACACCTCCAGCCGATTTTGCCCGAAATCATTTCCCTGAAGATACCAATTGGGTATTACTACCGCATTATACCAAAGAAAATTTTTCAGCTAACCCATATTATGCGCCGGACGAGATCGGTAATATCCAGTTGGTAGCGCCTAATTCCGGGATGATCACTGCAAAACGTGGCGACACCATCCATTTTAAATTGAAATACAATGGGGATGTGCAAGCCCTGCAAATCAATTCGAATGTTTTTACAAACCCGGATATCTGGTATTGGGAATACATTACCAATCGAAAAAAAGTATGGACGAAGGATACTTTGGCAATAAAGAAACAACAATATGTTAAGTATAAACGCGATGGCGACCTGTATGCGTTCGACTATGTGGTAAAGGATAACACCCTCGATCACCTTGATATTTTGTTTGATACCCGGCGGGTAATGCGGTTTAAGGTAAGCGAGCACAGATAAATTATATTTGTAAGATTTTTGGTTATGAAAGGCAGACGAAGTTTCCTGAAAAAAATAACGCTGGCCGGTGCCGCAGCACTTACCTTGCCGCAAATGCTTGTCGCGGAAAATAAAAGCAGCGAGTTTGATGAGGGCGATGACCAGCTTTCTAAAATCTTCCTTTTCCAGGGCGACTCCATAACTGATGGTGGCCGCAGCTTTAACCAGGACTGGAACCATGTATTCGGCCAGGGGTACGCCTATCTCATAACCAGTCATTTAGGGTACACATATCCAAAGCGGGATTATAAATTTTTTAATCGGGGTATAAGCGGTAATAAAGTGAGCGACCTCGCCGCCCGCTGGCAGGCCGATACGCTGGATATTAAACCCGATCTGCTGAGCATCCTCATCGGCGTGAATGATGTTTTTGGTGTGGTGGTTAGAGGCGAAACCTTTACTGCGGACGATTTCGGCAATACTTATGATGCCTTGCTTACACAAACTTTGCAAGCACTCCCCAATATTCAATTGGTACTGTGCGAGCCGTTTATCCTGCCTGTGGGTATGGTGCAAAAAAATCCCGATGCCTGGAATACCGAGCTGCAGAAAAGACAACCGATAGTTAAACAACTCGCCGAAAAATACAATGCCGTTTATGTGCCGTTGCAGGATG
>Ga0302309_10000254_pt1 | contig 69469 bp, 58 predicted proteins | sample III_Palsa_N1_1_FD_200453 | JGI IMG/M metagenome (GOLD analysis project Ga0302309, IMG submission 200453) | Peat permafrost microbial communities from Stordalen Mire near Abisko, Sweden - III_Palsa_N1_1 | ecosystem: Environmental > Terrestrial > Soil > Palsa > Peat permafrost | place: Sweden...
CTTTACCCGGAGCTACCATCTTAGTAAAAGGCACACAGAAGAGTACAGGAACAGACGCCAACGGAAATTTCCGCCTTACCGGAGTTTCAAATGGTGCTGTTACAATCGTAATCAGCTTTGTTGGTTACCAAACCCAAGAAAAAGATGTGCAAATTTCCGGGAACGTTACCGTAAATTTCAACATGGTACCTAAATCTAAGGATTTGAACGAAGTTGTAGTTATTGGTTACGGTACACAGCAAAAGAAAGATTTAACGGGCGCTATTGCCACTGTTTCATCTAAAGACTTTCAGGAAGGCCAAAATACCAGCCCAATGCAATTAATTGCCGGTAAGGTATCCGGCGTTTCAGTAGTATCAAACAGCGGTGCCCCGGGTGCTGGTAGCACAGTTCGTATCCGCCAGGGATCATCTTTAAATGCATCTAACGATCCCTTATATGTAATAGATGGTGTGCCGATTGAAACAAGCGCAACCGGTATATCCGGTGTGGCCGATCCGCTCAGCATGATCAATCCTGACGATATTGAAACTTTTACAATTTTAAAAGACGCGGCATCAACCGCTATATATGGTTCACGTGCCTCTAACGGTGTTATCATGATCACTACCAAGAAGGGCGCTAAAGGCGCTCCAAAGATCACCTTCAGCACAAAGTTTTCTGTAGGTACGGTAGCTAAGGATGAAGATGTATTGTCAGCAGCCCAGTTAAGATCCTATGTAGATGCTTATGATGCCGCTAATGGTACCGATAAAGCCGCATTATTAGGCAATGCCAACACTAACTGGCAGAACGAAATATATCAGAAAGCTTTAACTTCTGATAATAACCTTACTGTGTCGGGTACTTCAGGCTTTTTGCCATACCGTGTATCTGTGGGCTATCTTGACCAGAATGGTGTATTAAGAACAGATAATTTAAAACGTACCACCGGATCGATCTCGTTAACCCCCAAATTTTTAAACAATACGCTGTCGGTTAGCCTTCATTTGAATGGCGCTATGAACGATACGCGCTTTGCTAATACAAACGCTATAGGTGCTGCCGTACAGTTTGACCCTACGCAACCTGTTAAAGTGGCTGGTTCGCCGTGGGATGGCTATTATGAATGGTACAACACACCGGGTGTGCCTTCAAGCGGCCTTAACCCAAATACACCGCGCAACCCTGTAGGTGAGTTATTGGACAATCATAACACAAGTAAAGCTTATCGCAGCTTTGGCAATTTACAATTAGATTATGCCGTTCCGTTTGTTGAAGGTTTGCATGCAAATTATAATTTTGGTTATGATATAGCTAAAGGTAATGGCCAAACTGAAATCCCAGCCGATGCAGCACAAGTTACAAACGGTTTAGGTTCATACGCTCCTTACGGAAACAAGTATACCAATATAACCAGCGAATTTTACTTGAGTTATAACAGGGATCTTAAATCAATTAAAAGTAATATTAACGTAGTTGCCGGTACAGGCTATTACAACGATATGAGCACCAGCTACACGTACCGTGCGCTTGCTGCAAACAGGGATACACTTGCAGGAACAAGCGTCCCTACCAATCCTATAGCAATAGGCGAAAATACTTTAATATCATACTACGGCAGGTTGATCTATACGTTCGACGACAAGTACGAGTTACAAGGTTCAATCCGTACAGACGGTTCTTCAAGGTTTGCTGTGGGTAAACGTTGGGGTGTTTTCCCTGGCGCGGCATTTACCTGGAAAATTAACCAGGAAGATTTCCTTAAAAACTCGGACGTTGTTTCAGATTTAAAATTCCGGGCCAGTTTTGGTGTAACCGGGCAGCAATCCGGGATTTCCGATTACAATTATATACCATATTATGTTGAAGGCCAGTCTGTGGGACAATACCAGTTCGGCAATACCTATTATAATACTTATACGCCGCAGGCTTACTTAACAACCTTAACCTGGGAGCAAACGGCTTCAACCGATGTAGGCTTTGATTATGGTTTCCTGAACCAAAGAATTTATGGAACCGTTGACGCGTATTACAAAAGCACAAAAAACCTTTTGGCAACCGTAAAAATTCCTACGGGATCTAATTTTTCTACTTCAGTATTTACCAACGTAGGTAATATGGTAAACAGGGGCCTTGAGTTTAGCATTGGTGGCGTTCCGATAAAAACCAAGGACGTTACCTGGAATGTAAATTTCAACATGGCTTACCAGGCAAGCAAGATCACGAATCTTAACCTTTCTCATGATCCGAACTATATTAGCCCGGTTGGTGGTATTGCAGGTGCGCTTGGCGCCACTGCGCAGGTTAACGCTGTTGGTTATGAACCATCTACATTTTATTTGCAGAAACAGGTTTATGGCGCTAACGGCATGCCAATTGAAGGTGTATATGTAAGCAGTAATGGTGTTAATCCTGATCTGGATTTTGAACATCCGTCGCTTCCAAAATTTATCTATGGTTTTAGTACCGATGTAAGGTATAAAAAATGGACTTTAGCCACTGTATTGCGTGCTAACACGGGCAATTATGTTTATGACAACGTTTCGGCAAGCCTTGCCAATCAGTCAAATATTATAACGCCGGTTGGCAATATTAACAACTCGCCAACAACCATTTATCAGTCAGGCTTTTTAACGAATAATACCTATTTGTCAGATTTCTATCTGCACAATGCTTCTTTCCTTAAAATGGATAACCTTGATCTGAGCTATAATGCAGGCCATATTTTCCATGACCAGCATATAAACCTGGGCATTACCGCCAGTGTGCAAAACGTATTTACCATTTCCGAATATAAGGGCATTGACCCCGAAGTTTTGGGAGGCATAGATAATAATATTTATCCAAGGCCGAGGACATATACATTAGGTATAAACCTTAGCTTATAAAATTTCGTATTTAAAATAAATATAAAGACATGAAAAAAGATTTGTTTAAATTATTCACAGTCGCAGCCCTGGCGATTGGCGCTTTATCATCCTGTACAAAGGAGTTAAATCGTTATCCCAACACGGGCCTTAACTCCCAGGTGGTTTATAGCAACAGGGCAGGCTATAAATCACAACTGGCATCAGTGTATAGCGCGTTTGCTTTAACCAGTAATCAAAACCCGGGCAGTACAGATGTACCCGGTGGCGATGCGGGCGCGTCAGATTTTTTCCGGTTATTTTGGAATACCCAGGAAATAACTACTGACGAAGCCAAATGCGCGTGGTTAAACAACGCCGGTATACAGGATCTGGATCAGGATACCTGGGACAGAAACAATGCCATATTGCAAGGTTTATATGACCGCAGCTTGTACCAGATACTACTTGCTAACAGCTTTATTGCACAATCCAGCGATGCTAATCTGGCAACACATGGTATAAGCGGTGCTGATGCCGACTCGGTTCACCTTTATGTAGCTGAAGCACGCTTTTTAAGGGCATACCAATACTGGGTTTTAATGGATTCTTTCGGCAATGTAACTTACATTGATGAAAATTCGCCTATCGGTGCATTTTTCCCAAAACAAATTTCGCGCAGTGCGCTGTTTGCATATATCGAGTCGGAATTAAAAGCGATTGCTCCGTTATTGTCAAAACCGCATGGCGTTGAATATGGCCGTGTTGATGAGGCTGCAGCTTGGGCCTTGCTTGCACGCTTGTATTTGAACGCACAGGTATATACCGGTTCAGCACGTTGGGCCGATGCAATGACCTACTCGCAAAATGTAATAAATGCCAGCTATCCGTTATTGCCAAAATATCAGAACCTGTTCCTGGCGGACAATAACGTAAATAATACCGAGGTAATATTTCCGATAGTGTATGATGCTAATCACATCCAAACTTATGGCGGTACCACCTTTTTGGTAAATAGCGCTATAAGTGGTGCATGGCTTGAAACCCCTGCTTTTTATGGTGTTCCAGAAGGCGGCTGGGCTGGTAACCGCGCTACGCAAAATATACTGTCATTCTACACTGATACAACCGGCAAGACTGACCAGCGTCCTTTATTCCGTATAACTGAAAAAACCTGCGATACGTTAGGCTCATTTACCAGCGGAGTTAATGTAGTTAAATTTAAAAATGTTACCAGCGGCGGCATTACCGAGACAGACGCATCAGGCACATTTGTTAGTACTGATATGCCTATTTTCCGCTCCGCAGAAATGTATTTAACTTATGCTGAAGCAGCGTTGCGTTCAGGAGGCGTTTCAGGCCAGGCACTTACCTATTATAATACTGTACGCCAACGCGCTTATAACGGTAGCGCAACATCAGGTACTGTAACTAGTTTTACCTTAGCTGATATATTAAACGAACGGGGCCGCGAATTTTACTGGGAAGGTTTCCGTCGTACCGATCTTATTCGTTTTGGTGAGTTTACTGGCGGCACTTACATATGGCCATTTAAAGGAGGAACCGTTGGTGGCAGTTCAATTGCTGATTACCGTAATTTATTCCCTTTACCACAAGCGGATGTAATTGCTAATCCTAATTTGAAACAAAATCCGGGCTATTGATAAATGCGTAAATCAGTCCTTAATTAGAAGACTTTAAAAAATATAAAAATGAAAACAAGTTTGACAAATTTTTTTACGTACGGCGGTATTGCACTGCTTGCGTTGGCATCATGTAATAAAAATGATGTCAAGGTTACCACCAATGGTGGTAGCCCGGGTACGTTATCAACCAGTACCACAAATTTAGTACTTGATAAAGCAAAAGTGGGCGACACCACTACAGCAGCTATTTCTTTTACCAGTTCAGCGCCGTCATATGGATTTAAGGCAGCGGTGACTACAACCTTGCAGGTTGATGCTGTAGGTGACAACTGGAAAAATCCGGCCTCATATACGTTGGCAGCAAATGATTACAACATGAGCTTCACTACTCCTGTTTTTAACGGTTTACTGCTTAAACTTAATTTGCCTGCCGCGACAGCTTCAAAAGTAAATGTACGTTTGTCTTTTTCACTAAGTCCAAGTGTGATAAATTATTCTAACGTGCTTTCTATAACCGTTACGCCGTTCAATCTTACCTCATGGTTATACACAACAGGTAATTTTGCCGGATGGGAAAATCCAGGCCCGTTGGAAGACAGCCTTATTTCGGTTACAGGTAACGGCGTGTACACAGGTATTATAGATTTTGTAACCCCTGCGGCACCTGGTGACGACGAATTCCTGGTTCTTCCGGTTAAAGGCAGCTGGACAAACAAGTATGCGACCAACGATCCTATGCATACTACCAGCGCAACAGTTGCTTATAATGGGCCTAACAATTTTTTCGCTCCTGGCGAGGGTTATTATATTGTAACTGTTGATATCAATAAAAACACAATAACATTCCAAAAGTGCGATTTCTACAGCGTAATAGGATCTGCTCCTCCGGGTACTGCCTGGAGTACAGACACCCCGCTTAAATTTATTAATGATGGCACAAATACCTGGGAGGTTAATAACCTGGCAATGGTAGTTGGTGAGTACAAGATCAGGCAAGACGATGCATGGTCAAATAGCTGGGGGCCAGCTGCCGCCGCGAATACATTAGTTTCAAGCGGCGCTGTAGGCGATGGTAATATCCAGCTTACAACTGCCGGAAATTATAACATCAGTTTTATTATGCCGCCAACAGCTTTTGGTAATTCAGGGCTGGCAACAACTACTTATGCTGCAGTAAAGCAGTAACAGGTTAATTAACTGTATTTAATATAACTAACCCGCCGAAAAGGGCGGGTTAGTTATAAATAAGGGTTTTACCCGGATAGATTACCTGTTTTTAGGATCAACCCCAATTCTAAAACTAAAAGAACTGACCATTTGAATATAAAGGCTTGATCAGCCGGCTTACCGGCGATAGGGTATATCTTTGTCAAAAAATAACATTACTAATGAAGAAAAAATTCCATCGCTATTGTAATAAACGTTTAATGCCATTTTTAATAAGGTATAATAAAACAGCCATGAAAATAAAATTAGCGATCGTAGTATTTTTCCTGTTTCTTTCGGGCAGTGTTTTGGCCCAGCAAATACCGGCACTTGAACGTGTTGAACCCGGCAACTGGTGGGTGGGCATGAAAAACCCTAAGCTGCAATTATTAGTACACGGTTATAAAATAGCCGAACGCTCGGTAAAACTTAGTTATCCCGGTGTTACACTTACACAGGTTCATAAAGTTGAAAACCCTAATTATTTATTTTTAGATCTGCTTGTTTCTTCATCAGCAAAACCGGGAACGTTCACGTTAACTTTTACGAAACAAGGCGCTGAAAACCTAACCTATAAATATGCGTTGGATAAACGTAATAATTCGCCCGGCCGCGCGCAGGGTGTAACTGATAAAGACCTGATCTACCTCATTATGCCCGACCGCTTTTCAAATGGCGATCCGTCAAACGATTCGGTACCCGGTATGGCCGAAATGAAGGTTGACCGTAACCAGATGTATGCCCGCCACGGTGGCGACATACAGGGGATTATGAACCACCTCGATTACCTGAAGGAATTGGGCGTTACCACCATTTGGCTAACCCCCGAAATAACAAACGACATGCCCCATGCATCTTATCACGGCTATGCCGTAACAGATCATTACCATGTTGACCCACGCTTTGGCACTAACGAATTATATAAGGCATTTGTTGCTAAATGCCACAGTATGGGCTTGAAAGTAATTAAGGATCTGGTGCACAACCATTCAGGCACAAACGATTTCTTTATTAAAGATATGCCCATGAAAAGCTGGGTACATCAATGGCCAAAATATCAGCAATCAAATTTCCGCGATGCTGCGGTTATGGATCCTCATGCCTCGGCCATTGATCAGAAAATTATGCTCGATGGCTGGTTTGATCATACCATGGCCGATATGAATGAAAACAATCCATACGTTCAAAACTATCTTACCCAAAACCACATCTGGTGGGTGGAATATGCCGGGGTTGACGGGTTTAGATTAGATACTTACCCGTACAATGATGCTGCATACATGGCTGATTGGGCCCGTAAGGTAAAGGCGGAATTTCCGCACCTGTCTATCTATGGCGAAACTTTGGTATGGTCGGTGGCTAACCAGGCGTTTTTTACACAAGGCAACACGGTTAACCGTGGCTTTGATACGCAATTGCCTGGCGTTGTTGACTCGCAAATGAAGGATGCCTTAGCCGAAGCCCTTAACGGTAAGGATGGCTGGACAGATGGTGTAAACAGGCTTTATTTAGTGCTTTCGCAGGACTTTTTGTACCAGGATGCCAATCGTAATGTGGTTTTTTTAGATAACCATGATATGAGCCGGTTCTTCTCGGTAGTAAACGAAGATTTTAGTAAATACAAGGCAGGTATGGCATTATTGCTAACTACCCGTGGCATCCCCCAAATGTATTATGGCGATGAGATACTGATGAGTGGTTACGATGACCCAGATGGTTTGGTTAGGAGCGATTTCCCGGGCGGATGGCCATCAGACAAAGTAAATAAATTTACAGCAACCGGGCGTACCGACAGGGAGAACGAAGCATTTAATTATGTGCGGGCGCTGGCAAACTATCGCAAAAACACGCCCGCGTTGCAAACCGGTAAACTAATGCAATACATCCCGAAGGATGGCGTATATGTTTATTTCAGGTATGATGCGGCAAAAACAATAATGATCATTTACAATAGCCAGGATAAAGCCTACACACTTAAAACCGATAGGTTTGATGAGCGCATGAACGGCTTTACAAAAGCAGCCAACGTTATTACAAACGAAGCTTTAGGTTCATTACAAAATATTGATATCCCGGCTAAAACAACTTTGGTGCTTGAACTAAAAAAATAATTATAAACCTATAACAACACAATAAGAGCTTACAGTGGCAGAAGGCATATTTAACCTATGAAAAACTACATTAAGGCAGACGAGTGGAATATTATAGAGGAAGGATTTGACCCCGTCCTTAATAAAATATCTGAAAGCATATTTAGCATTGGTAACGGCCACATGGGCCAGCGTGCTAATTTCGAGGAAGCCTATTCAGGCGATACATTACAAGGCAATTATATTGCAGGGGTATATTATCCCGATAAAACACGTGTGGGCTGGTGGAAAAACGGGTATCCTGAAAATTTTGCCAAAGTATTAAATGCCGCCAACTGGATCGGTATTGATATTACCATAGGTAAGGAAAAGCTTGACCTTGACCTGAACCATTGTCGTGTTTTTGATTTTAAGCGTGTACTAAACATGCGCGAGGGATATCTGCAACGCTCATTCAAAGCAGAATTGCCAAATGGCAAGCAGGTGGCAGTTAATGCCAAACGCTTTTGCAGCATTGCTGACGAAGAGGCCGGTGCTATAGCCTATACCATAACCCCGCTTAATTTTGATGGCGAACTGGCTATAACCGCTTATATAGATGGCGATATAGTTAACCAGGACTCCAACTATGATGAGAAATTTTGGGATCATATAAACAGCGAGGCACAAAACCAGGATGCTTTTTTAACCTTAAAAACTAAAAAAACCGCATTTGAGGTTTGCACCGGCAGCCGGATAATCGCTTACCAGGACGCTAAGCTGGTTAACACCTGTTTTAGCCCCATTGTAAAGGAAAAATATATCGGCACATCATTTAGCGTACAGGCAAAACAAGGGCAGGAAACAGTGATCTATAAATACGCTGCAAATGTGTCTTCGCAAAATTATGATACTGAAAACCTTTTACCGGCTTGCAAAAATGTGATCGACAGGATTTCAAGCAAAGGCTTTGAACGGTTATTGGCAGAACAGGCCGCCGCGTGGAAGATAAAATGGGATGAAAGCGATATTTTAATTGAGGGTGATGTTGCCGCGCAGCAAGGTATCCGTTTCAATATCTTCCAGCTTTGCCAAACCTATACCGGTAAAGATGACAGGTTGAACATTGGCCCCAAAGGTTTCACCGGCGAAAAATATGGCGGTTCAACCTATTGGGATACCGAGGCTTATTGCGTACCGTTTTATTTGGCAACAGCGCCACAGCAGGTAGCAAAAAACCTGCTGATCTATCGCTACAAGCAATTAGGAAAGGCTATTGAGAACGCTACCAAGCTTGGCTTTAACAATGGCGCGGCATTATACCCAATGGTAACCATGACCGGCGAAGAATGCCATAACGAATGGGAAATTACCTTCGAGGAAATTCACCGTAACGGAGCTATTGCTTACGCGATATTCAATTACATACGCTATACCGGCGATAAGGATTATTTAAATGATTACGGTTTAGAAGTGCTGATAGCCATAGCGCGTTTCTGGAGCCAGCGTGTTAACTGGAGCAAGGCTAAACACCGGTTTGTAATAATGGGCGTAACCGGGCCTAATGAATACGAAAACAACGTAAATAATAATTGGTACACCAATAACATTGCCTGCTGGTGTATGGAGTATGCTGCCGAAGCTGTTAAACATGTAAAACAAAGCAGCCCTGAAAAGTACGATACGCTGGCTGAAAGGATAAGTTTTAACGAAATAGAAGAAACATCGTTCTGGAACCATATCAGCGAAAACATGTATTTTCCTAAGGATGAAACCCGCGATATATTTTTGCAGCAGGATGAATTTTTAGATAAGGAAATCATCCCAGCTAAAGAACTTAACCCGCAGGAGCGCCCGCTTAACCAGCATTGGAGCTGGGACAGGATATTACGCTCGTGCTATATAAAACAAGCTGATGTGTTGCAGGGGATCTATTTTTTTAATGAGAAGTATGATATTGAAACAATACAACGCAACTATAATTTTTATGAGCCCTTAACCGTTCATGAAAGCTCATTATCGCCATGCGTACACGCTATTATAGCCTCCAGGATAGGCGCTGAGAGCGATGCCTATAAGTTTTATCTGCGCACAGCAAGGCTCGATCTGGATGATTATAATAACGATACAGAGGATGGCTTACATATTACCTCGATGGCCGGTACATGGATGAGCGTGGTTGAGGGCTTTGCAGGGATGCATATAAAGGATGACAGGCTAAGGTTTAATCCATTTTTGCCTGTACAATGGAGATCGTACTCATTTAATATCAGCTTTAGAAACACGTTGATAAATGTTAAGGTAGATACCGATGGTATTTATTTAAGCAACAGATCGGCCAATGATATAAGTGTTGATGTGTTTGACGAAACCTACCTTATGAAAGCGGGGACACAGGTTTTTGCTATGCATAAGGTAAAGGTATAACCAAAAATATTTCATTCCTTGCCGTTTGACAGGGAATGAAATTATTGCGAAATGAGCCTGTCCTCAAAAAACAGGAAAGGCAACTGGTTCTCGATCCCTTTAATAACCCATACCGGGCCTTTTTGGCAGTATAATATTATTTTTATCTGGCGGGCTTGCTTTTTCTCATACTCGGCCAATACCTGTAAACAGGCACCGCATGATGTTACGGGTTTTAATAACGGAAATTCGTCAGAATGAGCAGTTATGGCCATGGTTTCAATCGGATCGTTGGGATGATTGGCACCCCAATAAAATAAAGCCACACGCTCGGCACACAAGCCCGATGGATAGGCCACATTCTCCTGGTTGCTGGCATAAATTATTTTGCCGCTCTGCAGGCGCATAGCCACACCCACCCGGAATTTTGAATAAGGCGAATGTGAATTGCTTAAAGCCTTAACCGCTTCAAGGCAAAGGTCATGATCGGGTTTATGAAGTTCTTTTACAGAATCGTATTCTTCAAAAGCTATTTTTATCTCGTGGTTTGTCATTGAACATCTCCCAAATTAAATAAGGGGATACAAGATAAATATATTTATTTAAACAGACAAAAAAAGCATCATGGTGATGCGCCCACGCCCATCATGTCATTGCGAGGAACGAAGCAACCTCACAACACAGGTATCTAACATGCATGTCGCCAACTTATAGCGTGAGATTGCTTCGTTCCTCGCAATGACGTCGCAAAGAAAATCATTATGCCGATTGTGCCAGCGGTTCCGTATCATCTGCTATGGTAGGGTTTACACTTTCATCATCCTTCTCCACCCTTAAATTATTTACAATATGCAGTTGGCGGGCAGGGGTGTTCTTGCCCATAAAATATTCGAGCAAGCCCTTAATATTGGCATCTTTTAAGATCACCGGGTCAAGGCGGATATCCTTACCTATAAATAATCCAAACTCCTCGGGCGAAATTTCTCCTAAACCTTTAAAGCGCGTTATCTCGGGTTTTACACCTAATTTGGCAATAGCATTGCGCCTTTCCTCGTCGCTGTAGCAATAAATGGTTTCCTTTTTATTGCGCACACGGAACAATGGCGTTTGCAGGATAAACACATGCCCGGCCTTTACCAGGTCGGGGAAAAATTGCAGGAAAAAGGTCATCAGCAACAAGCGTATATGCATACCATCCACGTCGGCATCGGTAGCTATTACAATATTGTTATAGCGCAAATTATCCAAGCCATCCTCAATATTCAGGGCGTGCTGCAGCAGGTTAAATTCCTCGTTCTCGTAAACCACTTTTTTGGTTAGTCCGTAACAGTTAAGTGGTTTTCCCTTCAGGCTGAAAACCGCCTGCGTCATCACATCGCGCGATTTGGTGATCGACCCGCTGGCCGAGTCACCTTCGGTAATAAACAGGGTGGTATCCTGCTTGCGCTCATGGTTATCCTCAAAATGCAGCTTACAATCGCGCAGCTTGCGGTTATGCAGCGATGCTTTTTTGGCGCGCTCATTTGCCAGTTTTTTAATGCCGGCAATATCCTTACGCTCACGCTCGGATTGTAATATCCTTGCCTTTAAAGCATCAGCTACAGATGGATTTTTATGCAGATAGTTGTCTAATTCCTTCTTTATAAAATCAGTGATAAAGGTACGTACTGATGGGCCCTCGGGGCCTATGTTTTGCGAGCCCAGCTTGGTTTTGGTTTGCGATTCAAAAACAGGCTCTTGTACCTTAATAGCAATTGCCGCTACGATGGAAGCGCGGATATCCGAAGCATCATAATCCTTATCATAAAATTCACGAATGGTTTTTACTACTGCTTCGCGAAAGGCCGCCTGGTGCGTACCACCCTGGGTGGTATTTTGCCCGTTAACAAACGAATAATATTCTTCGCCGTATTGCTGGCCGTGGGTCATGGCTATCTCAATATCTTCGCCTTTCAGGTGAATTATGGGGTAGCGCAGGTTATCTGCATTGGTATTTTTGGTGAGCAGGTCATAAAGGCCACGCTCCGAAAAAAACTTTTGCCCGTTAAAGTTAATGGTGAGGCCTGAATTAAGGAACACGTAGTTCCATATCATGCTATCAACAAATTCAGGAATAAAGCGGTAATGCCTGAAAATAGTATCATCGGGCACAAAGTTTATAGCAGTGCCATTGCGCTGCGAGGTTTCTTTTTCGGGTTCATCGCGCACCAGCTCACCTTTGGCAAATTCGGCTATTTTGGTGCGGCCATCGCGGTATGATTGTACAATAAAGTTGTTGGATAGCGCATTAACCGCCTTGGTGCCTACGCCATTTAAGCCTACCGATTTTTGGAAAGCCTTGCTATCGTATTTACCGCCGGTATTTATTTTTGATACGCAGTCTATCACCTTGCCCAGCGGTATGCCGCGCCCATAATCGCGCACGGTTACCTTATGATCGCTCATATTCACCTCGATCGATCTGCCCGAACCCATCACAAACTCATCAATAGAGTTATCGATGATCTCTTTCAACAAAACATACACCCCATCATCATAAGCCGAACCATCGCCAAGCTTGCCGATGTACATGCCCGGTCTTAAGCGGATGTGTTCTTTCCAGTCGAGCGATCTTATACTGTCATCATCATAATTTACTTCTGCCATTTTTATACGATAATTTAAACTGCGGACAAAAAATGCCTTTATTGGCAAAATTAAAGTTTAGGGATCAAACTGCTAATGAAATTGTGCTAACTTATTAACATTAGTTAGCCGTTGGTTGTATAAATTTAAGGCAGCGGCCAGCCCTGTAAACATCCCTGTAAAAATCGGGGTCTTTATCGTTCGTAAAATAAATAGCCACAAGCGTACCCGTATGGTTTTTTTGCAAAGCGATGAGCAACGCATATTTATAATGTTTGGTAACAGGCAGGTCGGTAAGGTTTAGCAGGTATGATTTTCCGGCATCGGCATTATAGCGGGCCAGCACTTCGGGGGGCATGTTGCGTACTAAAAATTTATCATCATCAGTAAGTGCAATGGCATCAGCCCTGCTCATGTCGATATACATGGAATCAGGATTGGCCAACTCGGTTTTTTTGTCGTATTGGGCATGCTCGTAGCTTGTCCAGTTTTGTTTTTGCGATTTAACCTGCAGCCACATCTCAAAATCCTTGCCCGGCAGCTCCATCGCGAAATCAAATGAAAAATCCTCGTCATTTACCGCTTCAATCTCTTTAAAACCTATGGGGAATGTTAATTTAAGATCGGCTTCTTTTAAAAGCTGGTTAAAATCCTTATGCTTGCTAATGATAGTGGGATGCCTTGTTTGGGCAATAGCGGACACAATACAGCACAAAGACATTGCTGTAAGTAATATTTGCTTAAATTGCTTAACAATAATTCTCAATTCCTTAGGGGAAATAAAAAAACAATATTATTCTAAATTACCTAATTTTTAATAATATTAAAATATAATTCATAAAAATAAACGATTAGATTAATAATGAGCATTAAGCCGAAACTCAACCGCCTCGATCTGACGATGATCGTGATCAGCCTGGTGATTGGTATGGGGATATTTAAAACACCCGGAGAGGTTGCCACGAGGGCCGGCAATGTATATATATTTTTCGGCGCCTGGATATTTGGCGGCCTGGTTAGCCTATGCGGCGCGCTCACTTTTGCCGAAATTGGCGCACGTTATCCTACTGCCGGAGGGTTTTATAAGGTTTTCTCTTATTGCTACCATCCGGCAGTAGCTTTCATGATCAATTGGGTGGTTGTTATCAGCAATGCGGCTTCGGTGGCTGCGGTGGCCATTGTAGGCGCGGAGTATATAAACCCTTTCATCATACCAGCAGGTATTCAACACGGTGCGGGTATTACCATTACCAGTATATCATCCATATTAATATTATATTTTATAAACTTTTTAGGGATAAAAATGAGCGCGCGGCTACAAAATGTGCTCACGGTTTTTAAGGTCGGGCTAATACTTTTGCTTTGCACAGCCGTTTTTAAAAGCAACGCGGTGCCGGTAGCGGTTAAAATAATACCTCATGCAGGCAATATGGTTACCGCGTTTGGCCTTAGCCTGGTGGCTGTATTTTTCACCTATGAGGGCTATGAGCAAACCATTAATTTTGGCAGCGACAGCATTAACGCTAAAACCAATATCCCCAAAGCCATTTTTATGGGTATGGGTACCGTAATAGTGCTATACCTTGCTATTAATTTTGTTTACTACAAGGTATGGGGCATTGGCGGCTTGCAGGGAAACAACCAGCTTGCCTCGAAACTGGCAGGTATTATTATGGGTAATATAGGCTATAAAATAACCTCTGTTTTATTGTTCCTTTCGGTGATGGCCTATGTGAATGTCAACATCCTGTCGAACCCCAGGATATACTATGCCATGGCCGAAGATGGCATTTTACCACAAATATTTAAGCGTATTAATCCCAAAACACAGGTACAGGATTTTGGCATGAGTTTTTTTGTGGCGGCAATACTCATCATACTGTTTTTTGTTAACTCCTTTAGCGATATGCTTAACTATGTGATGTTTTTTGATACGATAGGCCTGTCGCTGGGTGCGATATCCATCTTCCTGCTGCGGAAGAAAACCAAACATCTGGATGATACCGGCATCTATACCATCAAATGGTATCCGTATGTTCCGCTCATTTTTATTATTTCCTACTGGTTTGTAACCATTAATATATTCATCACTTTTAAGGAAAACCCTTATGCCGTGCTTATTTGCCTGGGCGTTTATGCCTTAGGGTTGATAATTTATTACACCAGTACGCGTAAGCCCGCTGTAAATCTCCCCCGGTAGGGGAGACTTTTGGAAGCGTTTATTTTTCATTTTTTTTTAAAGCCCTCCCTACCGGGGAGGGTTTGGGTGGGGCTGGCTGCCTTCCACCTAATACTTCTGCATCACATTATAAAGCACATTCAAATCCAGTTGGGATAGTTGCGGGGTTTCATCTGTTTGAATAAAATGCCGTTTAAAGGCCACAATGGCGGCATTGAGGTTGGCGGTATCATATCCTATCAACCGTAAGGCTGTAGTTGGGTCGAAATTATCGGGGGCAAGCTCAAGCACATCATCACTCCAATAGCCATAACCATGCTGCGCCAGTATCTTCCAGGGGAAATATGGCCCCGGGTCGGGCTTGCGCACGGGTGCAATATCCTGGTGACCGATAAAGTTTGATGCCGGTATATTGTAAGCCTTTTTCAGGTGTGCCAGTAAAGCCAGCAGGCTGCTGATCTGCGCCGGCTGAAATGGCTCATTGCCGTTATTATCCAACTCGATACCTATGGAGCAACTGTTCATATCGCTTATGCTGCCCCATTTGCTGAAACCTGCATGCCATGCCCGCAGGTAATCATTCAGCATGTGGTACACTTTGCCATCCTTGCTAATAACATAATGCGCGCTTACCTGTGTCCGAACTATGGTAAATGTTTTAATAGTTTGCGCAACTGAATCCTGCGCGGTAAAATGGATGATAACATAATTAGGTTTGCGCAGGTTAAAATTTACCGTACCTATAAAGTCCGACGGGATGGCCGCACCATTGCTATCGGTAAGCATGGCGGGTTGCTGCTGCTCGATGATATTTACTACCGAATCCGTTTGCCTGCTGTAAACCTTGGCAGTATCCACCTTATGCAGCTTTGGCGAACAGGAAACTATAATAAGGAGGGTGAAGGGCAAAAGGTAAAAGGCGAAAGGGTGTTTTTTCATGAGGCTAATGCGTATAACGAAAGTAAGCAATTACCATCATAACAATTAATTGAAATAAAGTGTTACTCTTTTTTGGTTTGATGGTTAAAAAATAGTGGGTCGTTTGCTTGCTTAATGCTATTTTAAGACTCTTAAAATCATATAAAGCACAATGAACGACAAATTTGCATTAACTAAAAATCGTTAACTTTATACTTGGATAAATAAAGCATGAGTTGGATCTGCCCCAAATGTGAGCGAGAGTTACTAAACGCCAACCAGCGGCATTATTGTGCCAGGGTAAGTTTAGACAGCCTTTTTGCTGGCCGCCCTGCCGAGCTTATTTTGGTGTTCGATAAAATACTGGCTGAAGTAGCCGACTGGGATGGCGTATTGGTAAGCACCAGCCCAAACTGTATTGTATTTGTACACAGGCAAACTTTTTTCGTTATCCGCCCTATGCAAAAACAACTCGACCTTAAATTTTACTCCGCCAAGCGGCCTGAAAGCCCAATGATCATAAAAAGCACAGGCCCGCATGCCGGCAGGTATGAGAGTAATATAAGGGTTGCGGTATTGGACGACCTGAATATGCAATTATTTAGTTTGATAAGAGATTCCTATAATTTATTGTGATATGTACAAAGCACAGCACCTCAGCCCCATGATCCCATCGTATAATATACCTGTAACGGCGGCATTTTTTATGGAAGTTTTAAGCTTTACCAGCTATATGGATACGCCAGGATATGCCATACTATTAAAAGATAACCTTAGCATCCACATCCTGAACGCCGGTACCGATATTGGCGAAATGGAATTTTATTTATCGGTGGATGATATTGATGGCTTGTGGGATGAGATTAAGGATAAACTAACAGGCATAAAAGTACGCGAACCATTTGACCGCGAATACGGCATGCGCGAAATACATATTATTGTACCGCAAACGAAGACACTGTTGTTTGTGGGGAGTGAGATAAAGTAGCTTTTTTTGTCATGCTGAACATAGCGAAGCATGACAGATTTACCCAGCGTGTCATTTCGAACGAGCGGGCTGGATTATGTGAAAGGGCGAGGAGAAAACTTATACGCCCTGCATGATTTAGCTTGTATGGTGTATAAGTTTTCTCAATGCCCGCTTCTTAGCCCATCTCTTGCAAGTTCGAAATGACATCCGGATTTTGAAGGTTGTTATTTCCCTTTCAGATCCGCCGGATTTTATACTCAGCATGACAATCAACGCTTGTATTCACCTCTAAAATCCTTACCCAAACAGTTTCACAAATTGTTAATGTGTGTTAAACTTTTGTCAGTCAGCACTGTAATCGGCTACTTTAGCCACCCGTAATTAAAACGGCTGACATGAAAATCAATAAACATTTTACAACTAAACTTATTTGCCTATGCCTGCTGCCCGCATTAACCGCCTGCAAGCAAAGCAAAACATCGGTCAAACCAAATGATAGCTTGCAGCGGGAGTTTACTTACTATTCAAAAAATGTAAAGGATACTTTTGCAATTTCGGTACAGCTACCGCTTGAATATACGCAGAAACCTAACCAGCATTACCCGGTAGTGGTACTTACCGATGCCAACTTTTATTATCCAATGCTATCAGCCGTGTTGCACCAGTATGAAAAAGCCGGGTTGCTGCCGCCTTTGATTTTGGTGGGCATTGGTTACAAGTCTTTCGGTTTGATGGATTCGTTACGAATGCGTGATTTTATGTACCCTAAAGCAACCCCCGCCGATGAAATAAATGCACCCGGTGGCGGCCAGCATTTTTATGATTTTGTAACCTCTGAATTATTACCGAATATCGATTCGGCTTACCGTACACAAAAAGATAACCGGGCATTGTTAGGGCATTCTTTTGGCGGATACTTTTCACTTTATGCCCTGCTGCAACAAGTCAATCAAAAAAGGAACGACTTTAACGGATTTGTATCGGCCAGCCCATCCTTATGGTATAACAATAATTACCTGTTTCAATTGCCGCGAAAGCTTAAAGGAGTGGTAAACAAAGACACGCTGAATATTTTTTTAAGCGTAAGCCAATCAGGCAACCCCAAATGGGATGTCCAGCCAGTTAAGGATATGTCGGCACAGCTAACCGCTGCCAGCATCAGCAAAGCAAAGATCAATACGGAAATATACCCTTTAGATCATATGGATGTTGGGCTGATCTCTTTTATCCGGGGTTTGGAGAAGATTTATGGAACTGTTAAATAAAAAAGGGCACAGTCCTAAAACCATGCCCTTTAAAAGCTTTTTGCTTTAGGCTTTCGCCTTTTAGCTTAATACCTGTAGTATTCCGCTTTAAACGGCCCTTCAACTGGTACGCCGATGTAATCAGCCTGATCCTGGTCTAATACTTCCAGCTCAACACCAATTTTGGCAAGGTGCAAACGGGCAACCTTTTCGTCGAGATGTTTTGGCAGGGTATAAACCTTGTTTTCGTATTGTGAACCATTGTTCCAAAGCTCTAATTGAGCAAGGGTTTGGTTGGTGAATGAGTTGCTCATTACAAAGCTTGGGTGGCCTGTAGCACAACCTAAATTAACCAAACGGCCTTCGGCCAGTACAATAACATCGCTGCCGTTAATGGTATATTTATCAACCTGTGGTTTTATTTCGATCTTGGTATTGCCATAAGCGCCGTTTAACCAGGCCATGTCAATCTCGTTATCAAAGTGGCCAATGTTACAAACAATAGCTTTGTCCTTTAATGCGCGGAAATGTTCCTCGCGAACAATGTTCATATTGCCGGTAGCGGTAACTACAATATCAGCCTCTTTAATGGCGGTTCCTAATTTTTTCACTTCGAAACCTTCCATAGCGGCCTGTAAAGCGCAGATAGGGTCAATTTCGGTAACGATAACACGTACACCTGAGTTGCGTAATGAATCTGCCGAGCCTTTGCCCACATCGCCATAACCACAAACAACAGCTACTTTACCGGCCATCATCACATCAGTAGCGCGACGGATAGCGTCAACCAGCGATTCGCGGCAGCCATATTTATTATCAAATTTTGATTTGGTAACCGAATCGTTCACGTTGATAGCAGGCATTGGCAAAGTACCGGCTTTCATGCGCTCATATAAGCGGTGTACGCCGGTGGTAGTTTCTTCTGATAAGCCCTTTATGCCGGCAACCAGCTCAGGAAATTTATCCAGCACCATATTGGTTAAGTCGCCGCCATCATCAAGTATCATGTTTAATGGCTTGCGGTCTTCGCCGAAGAATAAGGTTTGCTCAATACACCAGTCAAATTCTTCAGCGTTCATACCCTTCCAGGCATAAACCGAAGTGCCTGCAGCAGCAATAGCAGCGGCGGCATGATCCTGGGTTGAGAATATATTGCATGACGACCAGGTAACTTCGGCACCCAGTTCTATCAATGTTTCAATCAAAACGGCGGTTTGAATGGTCATGTGCAGGCAGCCTGCAATGCGTGCGCCTTTTAAAGCCTTTGATGGGCCGTACTCTTTGCGCAGCGCCATTAAGCCCGGCATTTCGGCTTCGGCCAACTCGATCTCTTTGCGGCCCCATTCAGCCAATGAAAAGTCTTTTACTTTGTACTTAACGTAAGCAGTTTCTACTGATGACATAATTTTTCCAATTTTTTTGATGCAAAAATATATAATATAAGTGTGAAATGAAATCCGGAGGGCTATCGGGGCTATTTATTGCCATAGGACAAGTGTTTAACTTCTACAAAACAATAATTGTATATTTGAATATAGTAACTATGTGATATGAAAGAAGCAGCATTAAAGGTGGATTTACATGATAAGATAGATCATGCTGATTTTGACCAGCTAAAGGAACTGTATGGTTTAATTACCAATTACTTTAATAGTAACCAGGCTGTTGATGAGTGGGATATGTTGCCTGCACACCAGCAAAAATTGATAGATAAAGGACTTGAGCAGGCAGATGCGGGCTTAGGAACCCCGTTGAATGAGGTTAATAAAAGATTACGTGAAAAGTTGGGGCTAAATGGCTAAAGAAGTTATATTAACACCACTTGCAATAACCAACTACGAAAATATATAGCTTACCTGGTTGCAAAATGGGGATTAACTGTAGCCAATAATTTTATTGACCGGCTTGAAAAGGTTTGTGAACTTTTAGCTGAAAAGCCCGAAATATTCCCCTTTATAAATAAGGCGAAACAAGTACAAAAATGTGTGCTTACAAAACACAATACCCTTTATTTTAAAGAAACACACAATTCTATTAAAATACTCACAATGTTTGATTCCCGGCAGGAACCGGAAAAACTATTTTTGGTGATTTGATATATTGCCATACACAGGCGCTGATTTATGTACAGGCATTGATATTCTTCCTATGCTTAAACAGCTACACTTAAGTATCCCGCAAATTTCCAAAACCTTTTACTCAAAAAAGCATTTTCCTTATTGAGCAGCAACAAATTACAAATTTACAAGCCCTTACCCCCATGATTGAACACGCCTTTATTATCGCCATGATCATATTATTCATTCATGCCTGCAGCTGGAAGGGGATGATATTTGAGGGCATTAAAAATATAATTAAACCCGAGGGCCACCTATACAAACCTATTTATGGTTGCCCTATATGCATGACACCCTATTACGGCACCATTATTTACCTGCTGTTTTTCAGGCTATCATTTGTTGATTGGCTGCTTACCATTGGCACAGCAGCAGGAATGAGCGTTATATCGGTGCTGTTGATAGATATTAAGGATAGCCTCTGTAATAAGTAGTAGGCAGTTGTTAGTAGGCAGTTTGCAAATTAACGTCATCTGCTGCAAACTGCACACCGAAAACTGCAAACTGAATCTACTCGTTTTGTAATAAGTTGGCAGTTATTAGTTTGCAAATTTAAGATCATCTGCTGCAAGCTGCACACCGAAAACTGAAAACTACAGCTACTCGTTCAGACTCAAATACTTAATCGGGTTAACCGGAACACCATTTTTGCGAACCTCGTAATGCAGATGGGGGCCTGTTGAGCGGCCTGTTGAGCCAACCCTGCCAATTACATCGCCTACGCTAACGTGCTGCCCTTCGTGTACCGTAATGCGCGATAAATGCCCGTACCAGGTTTCTAAACTACTGGTATGCCTGATGTGGATGCAGTTACCATAGCCACCTTCGCGACCGGTAAAAATCACCCTGCCGCTTGCCGTGCATTTCACCAGATCGCCAACCTGGCCTTTAAAGTCAATGCCAGGGTGAAACTCATTGGCGCCAAAATCAAAAGGGTTGCTCCTGTAGCCAAAAAGCGAAGTAAGCGCGCTGATGTGCGGATAGCCCATTGGTATTAAAGAAACATCAGATACCAGTTGTGTTAAATAGTTATCGTACTTGCTGTAAAGCTGCTCATCGGTTAATTGTGATTTGCCGGTATCGGTATTTATTTTTTTGAATGATATGCCGCTTAGGCCGCGTTTTCTTAAATAATCATTTATCATTTTAAGCTTGGCCTGTATACTTTCAATATAAGTAACGGCCTTGCTGTTGTTATTTACTTTTTGCGCGTTCAGGGAATCAACATTAGTAGTGGCATTATTTATTTGCGATTGCAGGGCTGCAATTTGCGATTGTAGTTTACTGTTTTCGGCTACCTGCTGCTTGGTTTGGCTGCTCAGGTGTACAATAGTAACCGTTAAAATTATGGTAAGTACCACAGCTATTGCCGAGAAAGATTTTAAGCGGTTAAAGTGGCGGGCTTTAACCTCCACAATTTTAGCTTGGGGGTAATTTTTCCGAATAAAGATAACTCTACCTAAATCGTGTAGTTTTACGTTCATACAACAGTTTTAATTAACCAGGGCAGTAAATTAGGGATGCAATATAATTAATTTCTAATTTAATTGCACATAACGTACCGTAAATTATAACCGAAACGTCAATTAATCGTTATTATTCTGATTATAGCCTTTTTTTGTCGGTGATTTGATATTTTTGTATTGAAATTAATTTAAGATAATTATGTACCCAGAATATTTAGTAGCCCCAATGCGGGCCGAACTAACCAAGGTTGGTTTTGAAGAGTTAAAGGATGCAGATGCTGTAAAACAAGCTATAGAAAGCGAAGGTACCGTACTTGTAATGGTTAATTCTGTTTGTGGTTGCGCGGCTGCCAATGCACGCCCTGCTGCACGTATGGCTGCCCAAAACGAAATACATCCCGATAAATTAGTTACCGTTTTTGCAGGTATGGAAGCTGATGCTGTTAACACCGCTCGTGCCTACATGCTGCCTTACCCACCGTCATCACCTGCTATAGCCTTGTTTAAGGATGGCAAACTGGTACACATTATAGAGCGCCACCAGATTGAAGGCCGCCCTGCACAAATGATCGCTGATAACCTGATCGGTGCGTTTGAGCAATATTGTGTTAAGGTGTAGTTTAGAGATTAGTAAAATATTTGATCCGGTATGCTATGCATGCCGGATTTTTTTATGATGATAAAATGGGGCCCGTCATGCTTCGAGTGCCTCAACATGACAAGCCGCGCGCGCATAGCGTTTAACTAATCACTAACCTCTGATCACTAATCACCGAAGTTCCCTGATCTTAATACTCCTGAAATCGACCACGCAGCCATGATCCTGCAACAGGATATAACCTTGCTGCCCTATGCCAAAGCCTTTGTAATCTTTGTATTTGCTGATGGCTATAAGCGCCTTAAACTCCGGCGTGAGGCGGTCATATTCCAAAACCTTTACACCGTTTAAATAATGCACTACATGGTTATTAGGGTACACGATGATACGCCCGGTGTTCCACTGGCCAACCGGCCTGTAAACGGTAGCATCTTTTTTGGCGGGGATAAGGTCATATAATGAGCTTTCAGTGCGGTCGCCATCGCGGCCCAGCTTGGCATCGGGGTTACGGTCATCATCAAGCACCTGGTATTCCAAACCCAGCGGAACATCCTTATCATCAACGGTAACAAAATATTTAACCCCGCTATTGGCGATGGGGGTAGTCCTAAATTCAAATGAAAGGTCGAACGCTTTATACTGCTTATCCGACAAAATATCGCCACCGCCCGGCGGCGCAACGCTGATCATGCCATTGCTGATATCCCATCCCTTTGCAGGGAACGTTGTTTTACCCGCGCTGTGCCAGCCGCTTGATGTTTTGCCATCGAATAACAGCTTCCAGCCTTGCTTTTTTTCGTATTTAGTAAGGGTATTAGGAGTACGGCTGGTATCGCCGGTTTTATTTTGTGCTAACGCGATGTGATAACTGCCCAGGGCTATAATTAATGCCAACGAGGCTTTGATTGATCTTTTCATATTAATTGAATTAAAAATTATTTGTCATTGCGAGCGATAGCGCGGCAATCTCTTCGCCAATGCATATTCGTAATGTATAATGACGAGGTGCCACGTCGCCCCTTAAACACAGAGCCTTACTGCTCCTCGCAATGACAAAATATAGTTTAAACCTACACCTTCAACACCCATCCCGGTTCGTACTCCCTGTGCCATAACTTCGCCGCATCGGCATCATTTAAAATATGCCCGTTTGTTGGGTCGAGGTTTAACTCCCGGCCCACACGCTGCGAAATATTACCCAACTGCGGTATCAAGGTTGATTTATGCCCGCCAAGCAATGGCGCGTTCAAATGGTCTTTTCCCTGCACGGTATGTATAAAATTTGCCAGGTGTATGCCGTCAAGCGTAGCGGTTGGGCTTACTTTGTTAGTGGCATCTACGGCTACCGATTCCTTTATTTCCTTTACCAGTTTATTATTGCCGTCATACACCTTATAGCCATCGCCGCCACCGTAATAAATGGTGCCCTTATCTCCATAAAAAACTATCCCGCGGGCATCGCCTTCGGTTAGGTAGCCATTGCAGCTCCGCCCTTCCCACGAAAGGGCCGTGTTGTTTGAAAAATTGGCCGTGATCACCTGCGTATCCGGTGTTTCCCAATCATCCTGAAAAGCAAACCGCCCGCCACCCGAGGTGATCTTTGTGGGGTAATCAACCCCTAAAGCCCAGCGCATCACATCAATTTCGTGGGTGCCGTTATTTAAAGCCTCGCCGGTGCCCCAGTTCCAATGCCAGTGCCAGTTATAATGTATCAGGTTATCCTTATAAGCCATGCGCGGCGCGTATCCCTGCCACAGGTCATAATTTAAATTATCGGGCACGGGCACTACTTTGCCTATGCCTATACTTGGCCGGTGGTTGGCATAAAAGCCTTTGGCATAATAAAGCCTGCCAATAACGCCCTGCTGCAATTCGCCAACCATTTTGGTAACGTTAACAAAGGAGCGGCGTTGTGTGCCTAATTGTACTATACGGTTATATTTTGCGGCTGCGGCTACGGCCATTTCCCCTTCGTGCGGGTTGTGGCTGCATGGCTTTTCGCAGTATACATGTTTGCCGGCCTGGCAGCCCAAAATAGTTGCTGGCGCATGCCAGTGGTCGGGCGCGGCAATTACCAGGGCGTCAAAATCTTTTTTCTCTAATAGTTTTCTGATATCGCCAAAAGCCTGCGGGCGTTTGCCGGTTGCTTTTTCAACCTTACCGATCTCGCGGTCGAGCACTTTTGAATCCACATCGCACATATAGGCTATCTCCACCTCGGGAAACGAGGCCAATTGCTGGCTCAAAAAGCTGCCCCGGCTATTGATGCCCATTATCCCTACCACTACCTTGTTATTTGGCGACCCCCTGTAAGAACCCCAGGCCGATAATTTAGGCCCTACCAGGAAGGTAGTACCGGCAACAGAGGCGTTGCGTATAAATTTTCTTCTTTCCATAATGTTTATAGGTTGGTGTTTGTAAATGTACTATTACCTTGCTAAATCTGTAGTGCTAATTTATAATTATTGAAAAAATAATGTGCTTTTATGGTGTAACAATTTTGAACATATATTGTCTTAATTGTTTATTTGCAGGTATCCTAATTGAACTCATTATTACTCATAATATCAAACATTCAATTTCATTTATGAAAAAAATTTACTCCGCTGCCATTTTGGGCAGTATGATGGCTGTCGGAATATTCAGCACGGCCAAGGCGCAGGTGACAGCCACCGTTGTGGATGATCCGCTGATGAAGATCTACCGCGAAACGCCACCAAAGATCAACGACCTGATCAATACCAAGCTTGATGTACGTTTTGATTACAAAAAATGCTACATGTACGGCAAAGAGTGGGTTACCCTTAAGCCGCATATTTACCCAACCGATACCCTGCGCCTTGATGCCAAGGGTATGGATATTAACGAAGTATCGGTAGTGAAAAATGGCAGGAACTACCCATTGAAATATGTTTACCAGGATAGCCTGTCGCTGGCTATTCAATTGGATAAGGTTTATCATAGCAATGAAAATTACACCATTTACATTAGTTATACCTCGAAACCTAACCAGTTAAAAGAACATGGCAGCGCCGCCATTAATGATGCCAAGGGCTTGTATTTTATCAACCCTGATGGCAAAGACCCCGACAAACCTATCCAGATATGGACGCAGGGCGAAACGGAAAGCTCATCGGCATGGTTCCCTACTATTGATAAGCCGGAGCAAAAAACTACCGACCAGATCACCATGACCGTTCCGGCAAAATATGTAACACTATCAAACGGTTATCTTGCTTCACAAAAAGTGAATGGGGATGGTACCCGTACCGATACCTGGAAAATGGATCTGCCGCACTCGCCATACCTGTTTATGATGGCTGTAGGCGATTTTAAAATTTACCACGATAAATGGAAAGATAAAGCGGTTGATTATTATCTGGAGCCAAAATACGCCCCTTATGCAAAGGATATATTTGGTGACACACCCGAACTGATCGACTTTTATTCGAAGCTTTTAGGTATCGATTTCCCATGGAACAAGTACGCGCAAATTGTAGTACGTGATTATGTGAGCGGCGCTATGGAAAACACTACCGCGACACTGCATGGCGAACAGGTTCAGGAAACATCGAGAGAATTGATCGATGCTTATTATAACGAAAGCCGTGTGGATATTGCGCATGAACTGTTCCACCAATGGTTTGGTGATTATGTAACCTGCGAAAGCTGGAGCAATATTACCATGAACGAATCATTTGCTGATTTTAGCGAAATGCTTTGGGCCGAACATAAATACGGTAAAGATGAGGCTGGTTTCCAGAATTACCAGGATATGGAGCAATACCTGCAAGACCCTGCTAACCAATCTAAAGACCTGGTACGTTTTCATTATGCCGATAAAGAGGATGTTTTTGATGCCGTGAGCTATCAAAAAGGTGGCCGTATTTTAAACATGCTGCGTACTTACCTGGGCGATGCGGCTTTCTTTAAAGGACTTAACGTCTACCTGAAAACAAACGCGTTTAAAACCGGCGAAGCACAACAGTTGCGTTTAGCGCTTGAGGATGCCAGCGGCCTTGACCTTAACTGGTATTTTAACCAATGGTATTACGGCGCGGGCAATCCCAACTTAAATATTACCTATAAATGGGATGGTGGCGCAAAAACCGAAACCGTTTATATACAACAAACACAGGATGGCCATCCGTTCATATTACCTTTCGCGGTTGACATTTATGCCGGAGGTACCAAAGTGCGCCACAAAGTTTGGATCCGCGATAAGGCCGATACCTTAACCTTCGCGGTTAATACCAAACCCGACCTGGTGAATGTGGATGGCGACAAGGTATTGCTTACCCAAAAATCAGATCATAAATCATTAGACGAATACGTGTTCCAATATTTTAACGCGCCATTATTTATGGATCGTCATGAAGCTATTGATACCGCTTTAGTTCATCAGCATGACGCAGGCGCGCAAAAAGTTTTGATAGCTGCCCTGCATGATAAATATTACCGCCTGCAAACAAAAACAATTGCCGGGCTAAATATGCAAATTGATGCCATACACAACGCAGCGCTGCCCATACTGGCTTCATTAGCACAAACAGACCCAAATACATTGGTTCGTGCCGCTGCTATTACCACGCTGGGCAAATTAAAAGCATCAGGCAACATGAACTTATTCGACCAGGCGCTGAGCAATAAATCGTACGCTGTTGATGGCGCTGCTTTAACCGCTATAAGTAAGTTGGATGGCCCGAAAGCGTTAACATTGGCTAAAGGCTTTGAAGCTGATAACAAAGGCGCGCTTACCGAAGCTATGGTAGGTGTTTATGCCACCAGCGGCAACGATGCAGAATGGCCATTTGTATATAAAGTATACACCACCGCCGGGTTGCAAACAAAATTTGATATTACCAGGAAATTTGCCACCATGACTGCCGGGGTTAATAATCCCGCTTATTCGCAGCAGGGCATCACTGCCTTAAAGGAGTTTGGCATGAAATATAAGATATATGGCGCCGATCAGTTTGTGTTAGGCGAATTACAGGGCGATATAAAAACCGCACGTACCGCAAAGCATGATGATGCTACTTTAAAGGTTATTGATGATGCTGTTAAAGAGCTACAGAATGCGAAATAAATAATTTGTAGAGACGCAGGATTTGAAACACAAAATATGAGGCGCAAAGTATTGCGTCTCTACAAAAAATTACCCGTAGAGACACAATATTTTGTGTCTCTTTTTTTATGCCGTGTTTTTATTGTAATTATACTATACTGATAAAAAAAATTACGGTTGTTAAGCCTCTTGCTGTTCCCGCTCCAGTCGCATTGCCTTAATTTTTTGTTTTTCAAGGGCGGCCGCTTCTCTTTCGAGTTTGGCTTGTTCGCGCACCTCAATTACATGGTCAAAACTTTCCTCGTAAGTAGGGTGGTTTGTTTTCATCAGCCTGTCCCAAACATTAAAATAAAGGCCGTAGTTGCATTTTATCAGGCGATGGTGCATGTTATGGTGTGTAGCGGTATTATGCCATTTAAACAGCCAGTGCGAAGCAAAGCCTTTAGGGAAAAACTCGTAGCCCAAATGGCCGGATACATTCATAAATAACGAGTACAGTGAAAATATAACAATAGCCGTTGTATGGTGCGGAATGGTAAATGCTACCAGCGGAATGATACTTATTTCAATAACCGCCTCGATGGGGTGAAAAGCATAAGCCGCAAAGGGTGTTGGGTTAAGCGATAAATGATGAACCTTATGCACTACCCTAAACACAGGTTTCCAATGCATTAAGCGGTGTGTCCAGTAAAAATAGGTGTCGTGTGCAACTATCATCAGCCCTATGCTGAAGAAGTAATACAGCCAGCCATATTGGTTAATATCTTTATAATCCCTGGTGTAACCATGATAGCCTGCCCAGGTGGTGGCCATTATAACCACACCGAAAATTAATATGGTACTTACAGAGTAAATTATTTCGCGGATGATATGTTTTGTTGCAGGATAGCGCTGCTGTATTTTGGCTCCCCAAAAACGTTTGTGGCGCCAGACATAAAAAAACAGGTAGGCCAGGCCGGTAAATGTTAAATACCGGAGCGTGAGCTTAAGCAATACCGTCACTGCATCAGTATCAATTACATAGCTGCTTCCCATACCCTAATGTACAAAACTTATTTTAGTATAGACGAAAATTCTGCGCAATTATTTTAAGTATTACTTAAATATGCATTAAAAATCCTTGTTCAATAATTTTTCAAGCTCGGCAAAGCTGATATTCATTTTTACCCTGCCCTGTTTGGCGTATGATATTTCGCCTGTTTCTTCTGATACGATGATGGCGGTGGCCTCATTTGCTTCGGTAACACCAATGCCTGCGCGGTGCCTGAGGCCGAATTGCGGCGGCAGGTCGGTTTTATCCGTAAGCGGCAAAATACAACTGGCCGATTTTATCTTGTTCTCGGCTATCACCACAGCGCCATCATGCAGCGGGCTTGTTTTTTGGAATATACTTTCCAGCAAGCGTTTGGAGATCTTGGCATCAACCACTTCGCAGCTGTTTTGGTAAAACTGCTCGTCGTAATATTTGGCAAATACAATTAATGCCCCGGTACGTGTTTGTTTAAGGCTTTTGCAGGCATCAATAATGGGTTTTATGCGCGCGTAGTTGTTTTTTTCAGCCTCGGCTTTGCCAAAAAAGTACTGCCACCAGGCTTTGTTGCGCTGCAGCGACGCATTTTTACCCACCAGCAGCAAAAACCGCCTTATTTCCTGCTGAAATACAATGATGATGGCTATGATACCCACATCAACAAACTTGCCTAATATGGCTGTAAGCAGTTGCATTTGTAATGCCCTTACAATAAAATACAGTACGTAAATTACCGCCAAGCCAATAAAAATATTGGCCGCTATGGTTCCCTTTACCAGTATGTATAACTGGTAAATAATAAATGCCACCAGTATGATATCCAGTATGTTTAGGGGAGTAATTTTCAGAAAGCTAAAATCAAGCGATTGCATTTTACTAAGGTAATGTTTTCCGCTATACGGTAATATCAAAAAAATGTTAATCTATAATAGAACCCATTTTGTCATCCTGAGCGCAGCGAAGGATCTGTCCGCGTTCTAACCAGGCGCTTGGCTATCGTCCGCTTGTATAGCAGACCCTTCGCTGCGCTCAGGATGACAAATGAATATGGGTTTAACAAAAATAACCCCTCACAAGCTCATCAATAAATTATAAGTTGTAGCTTCACGTATTAAACTTTATTCCGGATGATCAAGAAAACCGTATTCATTGCATTGCTGCTGTTTTCCATTAAAATAGCCAAAGCGCAAAGCCCTTATACTTTACCCTTACCGCAAGGTTGGGGCAGCGAAAAATTGTCTTTACCTATTGATTTCGCCCCGGGCATACCCATTAAAGGAATAGAGGAGCTGCGCTTTACCCCCGGCTGGGGCAAAAGCACAACGGCTGAATACTGGTCATACGCCTTTCTTTGGTTTATGGATGGCCAGCCAAAATTTGACAAGGATAGCCTGCGAAGCTATTTAACACAATATTTTAATGGCCTGTATCTTTCTAATTTAAAAGATAAAACTGGCGCGGCATCAAATTTTACAAAAGCAGAGGTTAAAAAAGTGAAAACCTTAGTTAACGACGATCAGACCTATGAAGCCACCATCGAAACCCTTGATTTTTTAACCCATCAGCCTATTAAATTTAATGCCCGCCTGCACATCCGCAATTTTGCAGTAACGGGGCATACGGTTGCGTTATTTGAAATCTCGCCGCAAGTCTATAAAAATGTGGTGTGGGATAAACTGGATGGCGTGGTAAATGGGTTTGCGGTGAATAAGTAAGCTATTTCTCCTTCAGCGGGGTTTGGGGCTTCGGAAACAACAGCGATGCACCAATGCTTATCAGCAAGATCAGCAGGATAATTATCAGTGAATTAAAGGTGGTAAGGCCTATGGCCGCGACATATTTGCCGGCCAGCATTTTTGCACCGATAAAGGTTAACAATGCCGCCAGTCCGGTTTTTAGGTAATGGAACTTATCGATCACGTTCACCAGTAAAAAGAACATGGAGCGCAGGCCCAGTATGGCAAAAATGTTGGAGAAGAAAACGATATAGGGATCTTTAGTCACCGAGAAAATAGCGGGGATGGAGTCGACCGCGAAAACAAGGTCGGTAACTTCGATGATGAGCAGTACTAAAAACAGCGGGGTGATGAGCCGTTTACGGTCGATCTTTACAAAAAATCTGCCCCGCTCAAAGTGGGGATGAACGGCAAAATATTTGGAGGCAAACCTTACTACCGGGTGTTTCTCGGGGTCTACTTCGTCTTTCTTATTGCGGTTGATGTACATCATCACCCCGGTATAGATCAAAAACGCGCCGAAAATATATAAGATCCAGTGGAAACGGGTAATTAAGGTTGACCCCACAAAAATAAATATGAAACGCATCAGCACAGCGCCAATTATCCCCCATAACAATACCTTGTGATAATATTTTGGCTCAACAGCAAAGGCCGTGAATATAAGCACCATCACAAAAATATTATCAACCGATAGGGCATACTCTACTATATAGCCGGTAATAAACTCCAGTCCCAGGTTTTTACGGTATAGCTGCAGGCTCCCGGCAAAATCATTAGGATTTAGGTTGAGTTGATGAGCATTGGCGATATTTACCTGTTGCAAAGCGGCAAAGCTGTTTACATTGTGCAGCAGGTGCCCGTACTTTAGTATCAGCGCGTAAAATATCAGCGCCAGCCCTATCCAAACCCCGCTCATGATGCCTGCCTGTAACAAACCAACCGGTCGGTTGGCGCGTGAGAACAAGCCCAGATCGATAGCCAGCATCAAAAAAATGAAAACTAAAAAGCCTAATATGAATATCAGCTCGCTTGGCATTACTTGTTGCGTTCAGTAGTAAAGCGTACCAACTGCTCCAGGCCCCGGCGCGAATCGCCTTCGGGGAAGGTGTTGAGGATCTCGAAGGCCTCTTCCTGGTATTTTTTCATTTGTGTTTCGGCGTATTGCAGGCCGCCGCTATCCTTTACAAAGCTGATGATCTGTTTTATCTTCTCAGCATCATCATTATGATTTTTAACAAGGTTTATCATTCGTTTTTTATCGGCGCTATTGCTGTTGTTAAGCGAATAAATAAGCGGCAGGGTAACCTTTTTTTCCTTTATATCAATGCCCAAGGGTTTGCCAACATCATCGGTGCCAAAATCAAACATATCATCCTTTATCTGGAAAGCTATGCCTATCTTCTCGCCAAACAGGCGCATTTTCTCTATCGTTTCCTTATCGGCCCCGGCAGATGCCGCCCCGCAGGCGCAGCACGACGCTATTAACGACGCTGTTTTTTGGCGGATAACATCATAGTACACAGGTTCGCCAATATCCATACGGCGTACCTTTTCTATCTGTAGCAGTTCGCCTTCGCTCATCTGGCGTACGGCTTCGCTAACTATGCGCAGCAATTCAAAATCGTTGTTATTTATGGAGAGCAGCAGGCCTTTCGACAGCAGGTAATCGCCCACCAAAACCGCTATCTTGTTTTTCCATAAAGCATTTATGGAGAAGAAGCCGCGGCGCTGGTACGAATTATCAACCACATCGTCATGCACTAAGGTAGCTGTATGCAACAGTTCAACCAGGGCCGCCCCGCGGTGCGTTGATTCATTAATGCCGCCGCAAATGCTGGCCGAAAAAAACACGAACATGGGCCTGATCTGCTTGCCCTTGCGTTTAACAATGTAATGGGTAATGCGATCAAGCAGGGGTACTGAGCTTTGCATGGAGGTTTTGAACCTCTCTTCAAAAACATCAATCTCGGCAGCGATGGGTTTTTTAATCTCGTTGATGCTCAGCATTGAAAACTAAACCGGCTTTATTTTGTGTATCATATCACCTTTATGGCAATTTGAAACAAACATAAGTTAAAATTATCTATCTGCATTGCCGCTATAAATATTTTGGCAAATATTAAACCATTGCAAATATTTTTAATCTATTATTATATAAAAGCAAATATTAGAATAGTGCAATAAATAGTTTTTGATGTCGGTTAAATTTCATGAGCGCCGCGGTGTAAACCGGGGCGCTTTTTTTGTGGCGAGATATTGTGGAATAATGATTTGAAACTTCGGTGTTGGAAATTCGAAATTCATTATTTTCAATTCCCGGCCCTTGTTCTTAAATCACGACTCTCAAAAAATATATTACCTTTGCAATCCAATTTCCGGAGAGGTGTCTGAGTGGTCGAAAGAGCACGCCTGGAAAGTGTGTATATGCCAAAAGTGTATCGAGGGTTCGAATCCCTCCCTCTCCGCCTGGTCATACAATAGCCTGCTAAAGCATTGATTTTTAGCAGGCTATTTCTTTTTGAATCATCTGCTGTTCATAAATAACCTATATAAACTCAGCATTATTTAAAAATGAGATAATTATAAAGGTTTTCAAGTTCGAGTCCCTTCTTCATGTAAAGTAAGACACGGTTTGGTTAGTTTTTGTAACGAATACCACAATTACCGCTAAACTTCCCGCATCATACCTCGACAAAAAAATGCAAATATATTTGCGCAACTCAAAAGTTGCATATATATTTGCAACCTGAGGGTTGCTCAATTAATAATCAAGAATGAAACAAGATATATTCCAGGCCATATCAGACCCAACACGCAGGGCTATTTTAACGTTAATCGCTATCCAGGCATTAACACCAAATGCAATGGCGGAAAAATTTGATATGACCCGCCAGGCAGTATCAAAACATATTAAAGTATTACACGAATGCGAATTAATTAAACCTGAGCAGAGCGGCAGAGAGATCTATTATCACTTTAACGCCAAAAAGATGCAGGAGTTTGACCATTGGCTAGCCCAATTCAGGCAAAACTGGGAAACTCAATTTAACCAACTCGACCAATTATTAACAACAATTAAAACACAGAAATAATGAACAACGATTTACTATTTGATTTTAACGTTGACAAGGCAGCGAAAATGGTTTATATAACCAGGGAGTTTAATGCCAGGCAGGCTTTAGTATGGGATGCCTTTACCAAAGCCGAACTACTGGACCAATGGATGGCGCCTGCGCCTATGCGTGCCAAAACCAAGTATATGAATTTTGAAGTAGGAGGGCGGCGGTTTTACGCGATGATAAGTCCCGACGGGCAGGAGCGTTGGGCGGTGCAGGAATTTACTTCCATTACCCCGAAAACCAATTTTAAGATGTACAACGCGTTTGCAGATAAAGACGAAAACCGTGAACTGCCGGGTTCTGAATGGGATTATAATTTCAGCGAGCAAAATGGCATAACCAAAGTGGACATTACCATTTTTAATGAATCGTTTGAGCGATTGGAAAAATTATTAGAGGGCTTCAAAATAGGCTTCACCATGACCTTAAAAAACCTGGAAGAACTGTTGGTTACCTTATCGTAGAAACATAAAAAGAAAATTTACAATCACTTTTAAGAATTAAAAATTATGAGAACAATTAACCCCTGGATCAACTTCAACGGAAATGCCGAAGAAGCATTCACTTTTTACAGATCAGTTTTTGGCGGAGAGTTCACACAGATCATTCGTTTCAAGGATCTGGCAGGCATGGATTTTCAGGTGCCCGAAAATGAGGCGAATAAACTCATGCACATTGCTTTGCCTATTGGTAAACAGAATGTATTAATAGCCAATGACGTTCCTGAATTTATGGGACGGGTAAACGAAAGCGAAAACAGGTCTAAAATAGCAGTGGCTGCCGAAAGCCGTGAAGAAGCAGACAAAATATTTAACGGACTATCAGCAGGTGGAGACGTTGAAGGGCCTATTGGCGACAGCCCCTGGGGCACTTACGCCGGAATGTTCAGAGACAAATATGGTATTGAATGGATCGTGGAATTCGACCCCAATTATAACGGGTAAATTTAACCTAAGAAAAAAGTGACCCCTTACATGGTGCCGAGTCCAATGTCATAAAGCTTTAAATCCGATTTAAATTTTTAAAGTCTCTAAAAAGGTCAAAAATGGGATAGGTGTTCGATTGGAATCCCTCCCTCTCCGCTAAGTCTATTGGAGGGTCTCAGAAGAGACCCTCCAAGGACGAAAAATAGTTTATTATTCAGTTAGTTTTAATTGGTTGCTAATAAAAAAAGGTTTCAGATATTATCTTATCATCCTTTACGCCGAAAACTGCAATTTCTGCCAATTGTAACCGCTGGCCATTTTTTAGGGTCATGTCCCTGCCCATGGCCACGCTAAAATAGTCGCCGCCAACCACCGGTTCGCTACAAAAGAAGCTATGTACTTCTGCTATAATTTCCTGCCTGGCTTTCGACTTGGCTAAAACCGCTTCAATGCCTTTGGTTACGGTAGGCACACCCATTGCCAAAGCATGTTCAGGTTCGGTACAAACAATGTCGGCACTATAAAACTGTTGATAAATTTCTGTCACTTGCCTTTTTTCAAAAAGATCATAGTAACGATTGGCTAATTCCTGTGTTGTCATTTTTTTTCCGATTATTTAATAATACAAAGATAGCCTGTCGTTCAATACTTAAAGTGTCAAAAAGTGTTGTATATTTGCTTAATCGTATCAATTTATAAAAATGGACGCTTTAAGTACCATATTAGAGGCAACCAGACTGAGAAGTGTTGTTTACAGCAAATTTCCCCTTGCGGCCCCATGGGGGCTGGATGTTGTTAAAGACGAAAATTCGCAATTCTGGCGGCTGGTGAGTGGCAGTTGTACTGTTGGCTCGCCCGATGGCCGTATTATAGAATTGGCAGAGGGCGATCTGGTATTTGTGCCTCACGGAAGCGCCCACTGGATAGCAGATAAATCTACCAGTTTACGCATGCCGTCGCCCGAATTTGTTAAGGCCCGCAGGGCAGGGATTCCTGTTTTTAACAGCGACGGCGACGTAACTACCCTTATAGCAGGCCATTTTGAATTTGATTATCAGCCTCTGCATCCTTTTTTAAAGGATTTGCCTCCTATTATTCATATCAAACAATATGTGACAGAGAATCAGCTATTACTAAGGCAGATTATGCAATTAATGCTGGAAGAACTCAATAATGAAAGGCCGGGAAGCAGCGTAATGCTGAAAAGTTTGTCGGAAATTATGTTTGTCAATATCATCAGGGCATATTTAGATTTAGAACAGCCAGGGCCCAGCTGTGGTTTTCTTTCCGCATTAAATGACCCAAGGATCAGCAAAGCGCTCAAACTGATGCAGGACTCGCCCCAAAACGATTGGACGCTGGAATCTCTTGCATCGGAGATCGGCATGTCACGTTCTGTTTTCTTTAATCAGTTTAAAAAATTAGTACATGAAACGCCGTTGAGCTACCTTACCAACTGGCGCATCAGGCAAGCCCAAAAGCTATTAATGACGGATAACAGCAATATATCGGAAATTGCAACGAGCGTCGGTTATCATTCAGAATCGGCTTTTAGCCGGATCTTTAAATCAAAAACGGGGCAGACTCCCGCAATGTACAGAAGAAGTAAGTTTTCCCGGTAAGTTTTCGCATGTGGCCTTTTTTTACCACTAATTTTACAACATAACTTACTGCCTTCCAGGTGTTGATGTAATTATCTCCTGCACACCACCAATCCATTTACGGCCGGCCCTATCGTAAATTTTGAAATCACCCCCATCGTCCCACGCAAAAGACCCAAAGCCATGTGATCGGATGTTTTCGACGTAAGTTTTATAAAATAACACACGCGACTCCTGCGGTTTACCTACCATGCAACCATATTCGTTTACCATAACCGGTATGCCTTTAGGAGCGAAAAAGTTGTAGACCCGATCAAATATTACCTTGATCTCGTTCTTTTCGGCTGGCGTGCCCCAGGGAATATTGTTATCTTTTCCGGCAAGCCAGGCCCAGGGGGTATAGCAATGAAAATTCGCTATCATATATTTATCATTAGGAATGTCGGCCTTTAATAACTCTGTATCAACGCTCCATTCTGTGCCCGAATAAACGATGATACGCGTAGGATTGCTTTTTCGGATAACTTTAAAAATGCGCTTATTCAGATCATTAAGATTTGCCAAACTCAAAGGGTGTGGTTCATTCAATATTTCAAATAATAGATGATCTGATTTATTTTTAAAACGGGTGGCGATCTGGCTCCATATCGCTTCAAAACGGGCAACATTTTTAGGCGAATAATCATTTTTAATAAGATCCTCGTGATGGCAGTTTATTATTATGTATAAACCCCGGCTCAAACCCCAGTCAACCACCTGTTCTACGCGTGCGATAAACTCAGGATTGATAGTATATGGGGCGCTGGTGTCAACATGCCTTTCCCAGGTAACCGGAATGCGAATTGCAGTAAATCCGGCAGCCTTATAATCATCAAAGTAATAGGGTTGGATCAAGGCCTGCCCCCAACTGGTTTCGCCGCCGGGGGCATCTAATGTATTACCAATATTGATACCCTTTTGCAAATGAACAATAGCTTGTTGCGGCGTGATCTGAGCATTAGACCGCCCAATCTGGAAGTACACCAGAAGTAATAAGAATACCTTTAGAAATATTTTTTTCATTTTTTTGAAATTACTAATATTATAGAAATAAAGTATTTATGAATTCCTATTTAATCTTCATTGTAACCGTTTCTACGCCTACATGCCCCTTAAGATCACTTCCCTGTAAAATAACATGATAAACACCGGGGTTGCCTTTGACATAAAAGCCAATCGTCGCTTTCCCGGCAGTATCGGTAATAATATTGGGTTCCCAATAAACGGTCGGCCGCAGATCGGCCAAGGGGTTACTGCTTTTAGCTGTATATTTTGGTTTGTAGAATTGTTTTGGCCAGGTAATGGGCATTGGGTGGTATAGATAACGACCATGCGGGCGTTTCATAAAAGCGCCATTACCACTCCAGGTAGTAATTTCGATAAATGCAGGCCACAACAAGCGCGACCACGTTAGATAACCGGGGTTGTAATCAATCGTATATTTACCATTGTAACTTTCATTGTACATTACCTCAATACCTTTTATATCCTCAGCCGTAAATTCATCTAAAATATTGGAGGTGACAAATTCCGGGGGAGTCCCATCAATTATAAAAACACACCGCTTTTCGTATATTTTTGGTATAGATCGTGTAGCCCCACGAACCAATCCAAAATTAAAGCCCTTTACCAGCCCGTTCATTAACATTTCCTTTAGCGTTAAATTATGCTCTTTTTTCATATCATCCTCATTAAGCACCTGATCAGCTTCACCGGGCCCGTTCAGATTATGTGAGCCCGGTATAGTCTTTTTAGCGTTTATCACCACCTCTTTTAAATGCCTTGTGCCTGCAGGATATTTTATTTTATCCAGCTCTGCGTTATAAGCCCTGTTTTGGTTCATATAATTGAGCAGGGTGCTGTCGCTGTTTACATACCAAGGTTTAAGCGGTGGAGCATTCAATTGCGTTATTTTAGCTGGTGTAAACTCATTAACATTTACATTAGCCTCGAATATTTTTCCGCTTTTATCTTTTACCTGCACCAGAAAATTAGCTGTATCAATACGGGGCAGGTCTTTAAAAACAAACCGGCCTTCATTATCACTTATGGTTTCCCTTACCAGCACCGGCTTTTTGGTAGATAATAATGTAACCGGTAAACCGCCCATGTGCTTGTTACCTACCCTGCTGAGCTGGCCGCTTACTTGTATCTCAGGTTCAGGCCTGAATTTGGGCTGATATTTCGGATCGAAAACATCATCCCAATTATAGCCAACCCAGCCCTGCGTAATTAACAGGTTGTCTAAGGCCTCATCTTTATCTGCGTTATTCTCATCAAAATAATAGCCGGGATCTTCTACTGCGCCTTTCAGGTCGCCGCAGAGGAGCATATAGCTTTTTATGTCCGGTACATTGCTGCTGTCAGGTTTGATCTGGCTATCGTCAGTAACGGCAAGCGCAAAACTGCCTATTACCGGCCTGTTATTGTTATCTGTTACTTTCAGCGCTAAGGTAACGCTGTCTTTAGGTTTAAAAGATGAATTATTTGCAGCTAAGCTTATCTTTAACTCATCATGATGATCAATGTAAACTATTCGTTCAGCGATCGCAACATGATTGGCGTTAAATAGCGTAAATCTGGTGATCCCGCTTATAAAGCGGTTTTTGTTAACAGCGCCATGTATCACATCATTATTAAAAGACACATTAGCGGCATAACAAATTTTACCACCTGATTGCGCGATGAGCATATATTTTTCATCAGTTTTTAAAATATCAGGGCTGGCATTGATCGTTATAAATATTGATGAGTCTGCGTCTCCAAGATTGCTTATATGCATATTTATACCTGCTGTTTTAGCCTGCGGCAGCGGGTATGTTTTAACCTTACCGCCTGGTAAGGTTACCCTGGCCGTATAAGTTTCCCCGGGATTTGTTGTGAGATCAAAACTGCCTATACCTTTATGGTGCGAAGCAAAATCAGTTACCACCGCGCCCTTGCTGTCGATTATCTGGCCCTTGATATCTACACCTTTACCATCCTCGCCGATTGCCTTAAATCCAATGAGTGTTGGCAGTCCGGCCACAAGGTTGCCGCCTTCGGGTAAGAATTGAACATCAGCGTTTTCAGGCCGGTTTAAAGTTATTGGGATAATTAGTTTGGCACTTGCTTCTCCCTTGCTTAAGTCCTGTGCAATTATGGTTAAACGCTTGCTGTTTACTTTATCAGGCAGGTTAAAGTTAATATCGAGTTTGCCCGACAGATCAGTTTGTATATTTTCTTTACTGAGCGTTTTGTCGCCATCCTTGATCCGCAATTGCAATTCCTTTAATCTTACAGGGTCATTGCTTGCTTCGTTGAACTTTAAAACGGCCTGCACATTCTCTACACCTTGTTTATTAGTTAATTTGTAGTCGCTGCTCACCAACCAGGAGTTCTCATTGGTATTGGCGATATAAATTCGCCTTGAAAAAAAACTTTGCTCACCCTGGTTTTGCATCCAGTTAGTGTATGCCCTTAGCGTATAACTTCCGTCGGTTACTGTTTTATCATTCAGGATCATTTGGCCAAAACTAATGCCAAACCTGACCGGCATGGACTGGCTGATAACGACTTTCCCGGTATCGTTTATCAACTCCATATACAACAGGCCGCTTTGTTTGGAAAAGTTTAGTCCCGCGTCAAGCACCCATGCCTTCATCCAAATGGTATCGTTGGTGGAATAATATGGCCTGTCTGTTTGTACAAATACCTTTTCGAGTGGCGACAGGTTGTTGAAACTATCAACTGCTGCAACTAATTGTTGCACTACATTTTTATTTTGCGCCGAACACAGCATTGGCATCAGGCATAGTAAGGCAACAAGCAAGTGTTTGCAGCGGTTTAGCATGGCAAGGTTTTATTTTGGCTGAGGTTTATAATTAAATGCAATATAATTATTAAAAAATCAATTTAGCAAGAGTGTAATTTATTTTTCGCTTTCTCATTTTGGCTACAAAAACCCTCAATTAGGCTACAAGCAGCCAATGGCATCTGTCGACCTTTGGTGTATTATTAACTAAATAGAATATTATGGTACACCAAAATGAAATTACCCATAACAAACGGATTGCCTTAGTCACCGGGGCCAATCAGGGAGTTGGTCTGCAGGTTGCAAAGGAACTTGTGGCACACGGCCTCACTGTGCTGGTGGGGTCACGCAATTTCGGGCGCGGCGAGGCTGCGGCCAAGGAGGTTGGTGCAGGCGCAATCGCGCTCCAGCTCGACGTGACGGATCGGGCTTCGATCGCCGCCGCGGCGGAGTACATCCGCAAGGAGTTTGGCCGCCTCGACCTGCTTGTTAACAACGCGGCTATCTCGAATACCAGGAAAGGCAATTTATCTCTACCGGAATACTTTAAGATAAGCCGCGCGAGCAACGCGTCACTCGATGAAGTGCGGGCAGTGTGGGAAACCAATGTGTTCGGCGTACTTGCCGTTTATCAGGCGATGCTGCCGCTTCTGCGGGAGTCGTCGGATGCCCGTATCGTCAACGTATCGAGCGGCGTTGGCTCGCTGACGGCGAATGCCGACCCTTCCGGCCCCTACCACGCCGCCTTTGGCCCCGTGTACCCTGCCTCAAAGGCGGCGCTGAACGCTATGACGCTTGCCATGATGGTTGAATTAGAGTCGACAGGGATCAAGATCAACTTAGTCTCCCCGGCCTTCACCAGTACGAATCTTAACGGATACGCGGGCACAGAGTCTGTAGAGGATGGCTCACGCGAAGTAGTGCGCGTTGCGCTGTTCGGGCCGGATGACCCCACAGGTACGTTCACACGATGGGAAAACACACCGATCCCCTGGTAATCGGTAAAGTCGAAAAACATATCGGATCGAGTCCGGTTGAGTATGGGTATATTCGCATGTTAAAATGAAAAAAGAAGCAGACGGTCCGTATAAATTTGAATCGCTATCCGATTTACACCGGGTGCTGGGCTTACCAAAGCCTTTGCACCCGTTGATAAGTTTAGTGGATAATATGGATAACAAAATTTCGCCTGCCCATAAATTACCAAATGAATTCATTCTGAATTTTTATAAGATCTCGTATAAACCCAACCTTTATGGAAAATTTAAATACGGCCAGCATTTTTATGATTTTGATGAAGGAGGATTATTTTTCGTTTCTCCAAATCAAATAACAGGAAGTCGGGAAAACAACGCCGACCATACCGGCTTTACCCTGTTCATCCATCCCGATTTCCTCCTGACCTATCCTTTGGCAAAGAAGATCAGGCAATATGGCTTCTTTTCTTATTCAGCCAATGAAGCTTTGCATCTGTCGGAAAAGGAAAAGGCGACCATTATTTCAATTTTTAAAATAATTGAAGAAGAGTTAAACAGCAGGATAGATGATTTTAGCCAGGATGTAATTATTTCTCAAATTGAGTTATTGTTGAATTACGCTAATCGTTTTCACAAGCGTCAGTTCATTACCCGCAAAGCCGTAAGTAACGACCTGCTACAAAAGCTGGAAGAAATTTTAGACGAATATTTTAACAACGAAAAACCTTTAAATCAGGGAATACCGACTGTTCAATATCTTTCGGAACACTTAAACATATCGCCAAGTTATTTGAGTGATATGTTGCGTTCATTAACCGGGCAAAATGCACAGCATCACATACACAATAAACTAATAGAAAAAGCGAAAGAAAAATTATCTGCTACCAGCTTATCTGTAAGCCAAGTTGCATACGAGCTGGGCTTTGAACATCCGCAATCTTTTAGTAAGCTATTCAAAACAAAAACTCACCTTTCGCCATTAGAATTCAGGCGATCTTTTAACTAATATACATAAGCTGATAAGTTTAAAGCAGAATCGGTATTTCATGGCGCGTAAACCATTCCACGGCATTACTTAAGGTGGCTAACGATCAAATCAGAGAAGCCGAATATTCTATCTAAAACAACACAAATAATACCCACGCCAATCACTACCAGTAATTCGATAGTTAATTTCCTGATCACAGCTTTATCCTTAATGCTTCTCCAAACGATAGGCAGGTTAATAATGGCGCTTGCAAGGGATGAAATAATAGCGACGTTCCCGGCGAGGGAAGCTGTAATTTTGCCGTGCATAGCCATGGTTGCCGCTGCTGCTGTTGTGCTGGCGCTGCTCACGAACCCGCCAAAAACTCCTGTAGCCAGTAATCCATAACTACCAAAAAAACGGTTGAGCAAGGTACCGCCAATGGCTATTACAATAAACAAGCTGCCAAAACCTAATACTTTCCTGATCGAAATGGGTGAATCTAATTCCAAAGGGGCGGTATTGGACACAACCTTGCCTTCTAAAACCTTATCCCTTATTATAAACAAAAAGGCAACTAACGACATGGTCGCAAGCGGGATAAACGTGGCGCTTAATGATGCAGGCACAAAAATCGTTGCAATAATCAGGTTCCTTACAAACATTGCTATTGTTGTAAGCAGGCAAAGCGAGGTCATTTTTGAGGTAAGGTTTGACGACTGCGCCCTTGAACTTACCTCGGCAACGGTAGCGCTGCTGTTTACCAACCCACCAAAAATGGCACCCATATATATTCCGCTGGTACTAAATATCCGGAGTAAAACATAGTTAACAAAGCCAATGCCGGCGATAGCAATAATGCTGATCCATGCATCGCTTGGGTTAAATAATTGCCATGGGTCTATATATCTGTCAGGCAGGATGGGATAGATCACAAAACCAATTAATCCCAGTAAAATTGCGCTTCTGATCTCCGAAGGTTGAAGGCCGCCGGCGAAACGGTTAAGCTCTGTTTTCCAGGCCAATAACATAGTCATAATAATGGCACCGGCAACAGGCGTAAACATGTGTCCGAGCCCTACTAAGGCACCTAATATAAAATTTACAATTAATGCTGCCGATGTTGTAATCTCAAGCGTTTCTTCTACAATCAAACTGCGTGTATTCATGCCGATAACCAGCAGAAAAACACCTATCATCGCGGTAATAATAAATTCGGTGCCAATTAAGGAGGATAATGTGCCCAGCAACGCAACAATAGCGAATGTACGAATGCCAGCTTCCTTGTGTGACCATTTCCGCTCCATGCCAACAAGCATACCAATACCAACAGATACGGCCATTTTTAACGCAATGGGAGCGGCTGAGTAATGAAGAAAATCATTTGTCATTCGCAAATTTAAGCATTTTCAACTTAGGTGGGGCGTGAGAACAGGTTCGAACCCCGCTGCTGCCTCAAAGTTGAAAATTTGATTGGGTTTATCTGCTGGTCTCCTCTTTGAATCAGCAACCAGTGCGCACGACTAAATAATATGATTTTTAAAAAAAAAGTCTACTAAATTTGTAGAGTATTAAAAAGTTTTTAAATTTGTGCCATGATAACCGCTGAAAAAAAATATTGTTGTTGCCTGTAAGCTATACCTCCGCTTGTGCAATATCATTTTTTTAAAAGCTCATGACCTTTCGATATAAAATCCTTTTTCTTGTTGTAGTTATTGTTTACTGTACCCGCGCGGCCTCAGCCCAATCGCCTGTATATTTAACAGCCGTTAACGATCCGCTTAGATATACCCCTCAGGCCGTCAAAACGGAAATAAACCTTGATGCAGATTTAAGTAAGGCGCAGCAAAGAAAACAGCTTATGATATACCTGAAAGGGATGGAGGCTGGCGATGTAAATTATAATCAGGCCAGGGTGCGGCATTTATACAGGCTGGCAAATCTATTCACCAAACTGCGGCTTTATCCGCTTGCTATGAAATGCTTCTTCAAAACCATCCGGCTTGAGGCGGACAGCATTAGCAGCGGAGATCTGGCAATCACTTCTGTTGACGATTCCTCCCTGGAAAAGCAAATTACATTGCTGGGGCCTGATACCAATAAAGAGATAAAGAGTAAAGCCATTAGTTGTGATAGAATTGTTAGTACTTTTAATGATGGTAAAACGGCTATCGCTTATGCCTTAATATTTCATGTTAAACAACCGGTAAGGGGTAAACCCAGGATATTCAAATTAGCAAATACCGGCCATACCTTTATTACCCTTATTAAATATAATTCAGATTCAACTTACGCAACTGTCTCCTTCGGGTTCTACCCAAAAAAAGATAACCTGCTATCCGCTACGCCCATAATGCCATCAACATCGTCTACATTTAAAGATGATTCAGAACATGCCTGGGATGAAGTAGTGGGCAAATTTATATCCGAACGCAGGTTTCGGAAAGTACTGGCACTTATCCAGCAATACAACAACCTTGCTTATCACCTGTCGAAAAACAACTGTACCGACTTTGGATTGAAAGCTGCGGCGCTTGCAGGGCTGGACATTCGGGATACCAAAGGCAGTTGGCCACTTGGAAGCGGCAATAATCCCGCTATTGCCGGGCAAAGCATTATTGGAGGTAAATTCGATAATGCCGATACAGGTGATACCAGGAATTTGCTGATCGATTTAAATAACTGATAATACATTAAATATTTATATGGACAATTTTAAAGCATTAAAAGAACTTATAGCTACTGCAGAAAAAGACGCTTCTGCCTTTTATGAAAAAGGCAATAGTGCGGCAGGTACCCGCCTACGGTTGGCTTTGCAGCAAATCAAAGTTTCGGCAACGGTTATTCGCCAGGAAATAACGGAGAAAAAAAGGAGGAAATAATGGATGAGCATGCTTTTGATGTGCTTTATGAAAGATACTGGGCATCTATATATAATTCGGCCTTTAGACGCTTATTTGACACTAACAAGGCATCTGAAGTAACCCAGGAAGCTTTTTTTCAATTGTGGTTAAACAAAGATCAGACAACCGCAGAAGGTGTGATTGTGTTTTTGTTAAAAGTAGTGCGAAATGAAATTTTCAAGCTAATGGAAAAGGAATGTATTGAAATTGTATCTCCGGCGACGATGCTTTTTGAAGACATGCTGCCCGGCGCAAATTGAAAATAGAGCCCTATTTTTTTAATTTTGCAGATTACCTTGTACTGAAACTATTACCAATCCTCATAGTTGAAACCAGAGAAGCCGGAACTGAAGGGAATATCTCACCAGTTCCGGCTTGTTTATCCTCTTTTACGGCTAAGCTGGTGCAGTGTATGCACTAATACATCAACTTCGGCGCACGTATTATAAAATGCCAATGATGGCCTTACTGTACTCTCAACACCAAAGCGGCGTAAAATAGGCTGCGCGCAATGATGGCCGGAGCGTACCGCAATCCCTTGTTTATTTAATTCTTCACCAACTTCCTCGGTTTTATATCCATCCAAAACAAATGACAGCACACTTGCTTTATCAGCAGCTGTGCCTATCAAGCGTAAACCCGGAACCTGCTTTAACAGGCCTGTTGCATATTCAAGCAGGAAATGTTCATACTGCGCAATTATACCCATACCAATACGTGTTACATAGTCAATGGCGGCACCAAGTCCAACGGCATCGGCAATATTGCCGGTTCCAGCTTCAAATCTGCCTGGCGCGTTATGATAAGTAGTATGCTCAAAGGTTACATCTTTTATCATATTTCCGCCGCCCTGCCATGGTTCTGTAGCGTTTAACAGGCCTTCTTTACCATAAACCACACCAATGCCTGTTGGCCCGAATACTTTATGCCCCGAGAAAACAAACCAGTCGGCATCAAGTGCCCTTACATCAACCGGCATGTGCGAAACAGATTGCGCGCCATCAACCAAAACCTTTGCCCCGGCCGAATGCGCGATCTGAACGATCTGCGCGGCAGGTGTTACTGTACCTAAAGCATTTGATACCTGGGTAAATGCAACCAGTTTAGTTTTAGGGGTTATCAGTTTTACATACTCATCCAACAAAACCTGCCCATCATCATCAACAGGAATAACCTTGATCTTTAAATTCTTTTTGGCTGCCAGTTGCTGCCATGGAACAATATTAGCGTGATGCTCAAGATGGCTTAGGATGATCTCATCGCCCTCATGCAAATACTGCTCTCCCCAACTTTTTGCCACCAGGTTTATGGCTTCTGTTGCACCGCGCACAAAAATTATTTCGTTAACTGATGCTGCGTTTAAAAATTCCTGTACCTTTTTACGGGCGCCTTCATAAGCATCTGTAGCCCTGGCAGCAAGTTCATGCGCCGCACGGTGTATGTTTGAATTCTCGTGCTCATAAAAATAGCTGATACGGTCAATAACCTGTCGTGGCTTTTGAGTTGTTGCGGCATTATCCAGCCATATGAGCTGTTTGCCATTTACGTTTTCCGAAAGTATTGGAAAATCTTTTCTTATGAGATTTACATCAAACCCTTGCAGCGCGGCGGCCGGTTTATCTTTTAAAAAGTAATAGGCCGCCGCATCGGTACCCGGCCCGTTTACCGGTATTTGAGGGAAATACGATGGAGCTAAAATATTATTTAAAACCTCCGTCAATTGTTTTTCAAATGGCTGCTGTTCTTCAAAAGGTAAGTGGAAAAGGCTATCGGGGCTTACTTCAAACGGCAGAAAACTTTGTGTGGGTTGCGGGGCAGCAGGCTGCACAGAAGCCTTTAAACCCGGATCCTCAAAACTGGTTTGCGGGTTCTGAAGATTTACGGCATTACCCTGATGGATCGCTGACGGAGAAACACCACTGCCTGCTACTGAAACAGGCGGTTTGGAAGCCTCATAAGGGTTGGTTGCAGGTAACGAAATATCTTCATTAGGCGCGGCTTTAAAAAACTGGTTGGCCAGCCTTTCTAACTCCTGAAGATCGGGTAAATTGCCGGGGTTAATATTTGTACTCATGATAATTTCCTAAATCAACATCCTCCAAAACGGCAATCGCGTCATCAACCAATACTGCCAATGAGCAATACAGTGATACAAGATATGACGCAATAGCTTTGTTATTAATGCCCATAAAGCGAACGGAAAGGCCTGGCGACTGTTCACCAGGCAAGCCCGGCTGGAACAGGCCGACTACACCCTGCCTGCTTTCGCCGGTACGCAGCAATATGATCTTTGATTTATTATTTTCGATAGGTAATTTGTCTGACGGGATAAGCGGTATACCTCTCCAGGTAATAAACTGTGAGCCGAAGAGAGAAACCGTAGGTGGCGGTACACCCCTTCGGGTACATTCCCTGCCAAAAGCGGCAATAGCTAAGGGATGGAGTAAAAAGAAACCGGGCTCTTTCCAAACCTTGGTGATCAGTTCGTCCAGATCATCGGGTGTTGGCGGGCCCAACCTTGTTTTAATTTTTTGGCTGCGGGCAACGCTGTGTAATAATCCGTATTCTTCGTTGTTGATCAGCTCACTTTCCTGCCTCTCCTTAACAATCTCAATAGTTAACCTCAACTGTTCGCTGATTTGATTATAAGGTTTGCTATAGAGGTCGGAAACCCGTGTATGAACATCTAATACGGTATTTACCGCGCTTAAATTATACTCCCGGGGATTGTCAATATAATCAACAAATGTTGATGGCAGTTCGCGTTCATCACGTGAAGAACAATCCACTTCTACATTTTCAGCATCTTTTACTTTGTTTAAGCGGTATACGCCCGACTCAACGGGTACCCAGTTGAGTAGTTGGGGCAACCAACGCGGGGTAATTCTTGATAATTGCGGAACGGTACGTGTAGCTATGGCTAACTGCCTCGCAGCAACATCGCCTAATGCGGTTTGTTTTGGTTTTTGATCTGCCATTTTAATTCTGTTTGAGGTAAATTACTTATAGTTTATCAAAGCTATATTGATGTTACAAGTATAGTAAAATATACTACAAAATATATAGACTTAATAGAATATTTGTATATTTGCCTCGGGTTAATGAAAGATTTTATTTTACCTACGTCATAATTGTCTTCTCTTCATTAGGTTTATAATTGGTTAAAGAGTTCCTGCCCATCAGGAGCTCTTTTTTAATTATGAAATCCTTAACTCATAAATAACTCCGTTCGCGAATTGATCAGATTGCTGCTATAATCAGAATTTCTTTTTGTTGATGATCTCCATGAATCCACTTCTGAATTTTTCACTCACGGGTATACGCTTGTCAGCAATATAAATATGGTTATCTTCGATTTTAATAAGGTGGTCATAATTAATGATATAGGAATTATGCACTCTCATAAATGGCGGCTTAAGTTGCTCCTCTATGTCTTTCATCCGCCGATAGATCAATAATTGTTCCTGGCTTGTCACCAATCTTGCGTAATCCTTTTCGCCTTCAAAATACATGATATCCTTCAGCAATATTTTTCTTAATATCTTACCTGATTTTACGAAAAAATAAGCGTTGCCCGGCTCAGAATCCAGGAGTGTTTCCGGCTCGTTTTTTAAAAAATAAGGCTCTATTTTTTGTACTGATGACAGGAAACGCTTTAAGGTAATGGGTTTTAAGAGGTAATCAATTGTGCCGAAAGCATAACTTTCGGCACCATACTCGGAATAAGCTGTGGTAAAAACAATTTTGGTTTGCGGGGGTAATAAAGCGGCCAGTTCCATGCCTGTTAAATGCGGCATGTTAATATCCAAAAATATAAAATCGACTTGATTTTTCTTTAAAAATGCCAGTGCCTCTAACGCATCATAAAACTTGGCTTTCAGGTTCCATGATGTGCTTTGTTTGATCAGTAATTCCAACAGATCAACGGCATGAGGTTCATCATCAATAATTATACAACTTAAATTCATAGCAATGGTATTTTTAAAAGTGCGTTGTATAAGTCCCCGCTATTATCAATAGCCAGTTCAAAATTCGAACCATACAGCATCTTAAGCCTTTTAGTTAAATTAGCAATCCCAAACCCGTTGGGTTGGTTGCTTGCTATCGAATTAAATTTACGATTACTGGTTTTAAATAATAGGTATCCATCTTTTTGGATCAGCGAAATGGTTATCTGATTTTGCACGCTCAACTTATTTATGCCATGCTTAAAAATATTTTCAACAAAGGTCATGAGCAACATTGGCGGGATGCGGAGTTCGGGGTTGTATGCCTTCTCGAAATTAATGATCGCGCCATGCCTGATACGAATTTTTTCGAGTTCCATATAGTTTTCTATAAACGCCACTTCGGTGCTGATTGGAACCTCATCTTTTGGGCTTTCATCAACAAAATAACGCATAATGTCCGACAGGCGCTCTATTAAAGCGGCCGATGGCGGATCAACTTTATAAACCTTATAATAAATATTATTCAGGGTGTTGAACAGAAAATGCGGCTGCACCTGCGATTTGAGTAAATTGAGCTCGGCTTGGCTTTTTTGCAACATTATCTCCTCGGTTTGCTGCTTTAAAGTAAAATAGGCGATGGAAATACGAAAGATCAGGCTGAGTATATATATCAGGATTCCGCCCGGAACATAGCCAAGCAGCATGAGCAAGGTTACAGGTGTAATTTTTATCAATAAAAAATACCGGTAAAGCAGGATAGATGCATAGCCCCTAAAGACCCCGGTTACTATCAGCAAAAGTGCCACAAGAATGCCGTACCAAATAAATTTCCTTTTCTGATAAAATGCGGGGTATAATACCAGGATATTACCATATATAATGATCGCGTAAGAAATTGTGTTGACTATAGTGTAGATGACGGATTTCACTAAACCATCCATTGGCAGCAATGAAAAAAAAATCAACAGCAATACGGCTACCCAGATGATTACCTGAAGCTGAATAATGCTTAGTCCGAGCCTATCTATCTTCATATCCAAAAATACCAAGCTTTTTGGTTTTAAGGTACTATTTTATGCCTTCGGGCCATTATTCTCTGCAACTGCCCGGAAAGTTTAGATAATTGACCAAATGGCCATAAAAAGCCGCGTTGTCGAAAAAATATCCATTTCGGTTAAAAATAAAGGCATACTGGTCGAAAGGGTTCGTAAAGACGATTTGCAAAAGACAGCTTTGATCATCAAAATCAAGGTCATGAAAAAAATTAAAAACACATTGCTGCTTTTAACCACAGTAATTTTATCGGCTTCGGCTTATGCCCAAACCCCCAAACCACGCTTAAGCCCGCCCGAAGCTGTAACCGGCATGATCAATTATGCCACCATCACCATTCATTACAGCAGCCCATCGGTAAAAGGAAGAGAGATCTGGGGCGGATTGGTTCCTTATGATAAAATATGGCGCGCTGGCGCCAATGAGGCCACGACATTTGAAACCGACACGGCTATTAGAATAGGCGATAAATTATTACCTGCCGGCAAGTATGGGTTTTTCCTGATCCCGGGTGAAAACGGACAGTGGATTGCTGTTTTTAATAAAGTATTCAACCAGTGGGGCGCCTTCAAATACGACGAAACCAAGGATCAGCTCCGGGTAAATGTAAGCACCACACCTTTACCAAACAGGCAGGAAATGTTGATCTATAAAATCACTCCGCAAGGATTTTCATTAGACTGGGATATGCTATCCATTTTCATCCCTGTATACTAAGATCGCTTTTAGCAATAAGGTCAAATCCTCACAATGAAACAACTTAAGTTAAAATCAATAGCAATAATCTTAACCCTTCTAAGCGGCATCGGTAATTTATATGCTCAAAAAAACGGCAAAATAACCGGTAGCGTAAAAGATGCGCAAACACACGAAGTTATTGCTTTTGCTACCGTGGCATTAACAGATCAAAATACGAAAGTTATTATTAAAGCTATGCAAACAGATACCAGTGGCAATTTTGTGATGGAAAATTTATCTGCCGGCACATTTACACTCCGGCTAAGTTTTGTGGGTTATGAACCTGTTGTTAAAGAAAACATTGTAATTGATCAGCCGGGTAGCGTTTTAAATTTGGGCGATATTCAGATGAATGCATCCCCAAATAAAGTATTGAATGAGGTAACCGTTACAGCAAAAAGCCCTACGATACAAAACAAAGACGGGAAAAAAGTTTTCTCGGTAAATCAAAGCCTGGTGAGCCAGGGCGGAACCGCGGCAGATTTGTTGCAAAATGTACCCACGCTGCAAATTGATGTGAATGGCAATGTTAGCTTACGGGGTTCAACCGGGGTGAAGGTATTGATTGATGGCAAACCCTCTCTGATCGCTGGTGGCGATATTACGCAAATCCTTCAATCTATACCTGCCAGCTCTATTGAAAGCGTAGAGGTTATTGCCAATCCATCAGCTAAATACGATGCCGAAGGCCAGGGCATTATAAATATAATACTTAAGAAAAACACTAAGCCGGGCCTTAACGGCTCGGTGGCTTTGACCGGGGGTACCCGCGATAATTATAATGGAAATGCCAACTTAAGTTATCAAACAAGTAAGGTTAATATTTATGCAAATTATAGCCTCCGTAATGGCGATACGTATAGTGACGGGTTCCAATACCTAACTTTTTTACAACCAACCGATGCAACTGTTTTTTCAAATGAACTATTTCCATCCACCACCAGGAATAAGGTGCAAAATTTAAAAGCAGGCATTGATTACTCATTAGCGCCGAAAAGTATATTGAGCATTTCCGGCAGCCTCAATTTGCGCAATACCCACCGGGATGAGATTTTATATATAGATAACCTGGATGCAAACAGCTCGCCCATACAATCAACCAGCCAAAACAATACCACCAACAATAATGGAAAAAGTTATGAGTTTGACCTTGATTACAGCCAGCACTTTAAAAAGCCAAAAGAGGAATTGACCTTCAATTTTGCTTATTCGCATGGTACTTCAAACAATTTTCAGGTTTATCAAACCCATATACTCACCTTAAGCGAGCGCGGGCCCACGCCAATCCCGGATCCGTTGGAAAGCGATATATGGAACAATAGCACCAATTATAATATACAGGCCGATTATATATTGCCTATAGGTAAAACCGGGCAAATAGCAGCCGGTTATCGCAGCCAGATCAGCCTGGGCAATAACAATCAGTATGCCTATGATCTTAGCAGTACTGGTGCTGATCCGATTTATTCTTTTACTGATTTTTTCAGTAGTAATAATCAAATTCATGCCATCTACCTGAACTATCAAAACCAGATCAATAACTTTAGCTATGAGATAGGTTTAAGGGGAGAATACACACATTTAAACGCTACTTTTATGGGGTATGACTTAAACAACGCGTTATATAGTACACCCATAAAAGTTCCAAGTAATGGCTTGTATCCCAGTATTTTCCTTACACAAAAATTTCAGGACGAACAGCAACTGCAATTTAGTTATACCAACAGGGTAACGCGCCCAACTGCACGTGAGCTTAACCCATCAACAGATTTTTCTGACCCTACAAACTATGAAACTGGCAACCCGCATTTGATACCCGAAAGCATAAACTCCTTAGAATTGGGCTACAACAAAATCTGGCAAAACATATCATTCACATCCAGCCTTTATTACAACAGGTTAAATAATGTAATTAAACATATAGAGAGCGATCCGGATGATGACGTTATTATAACAACTGCCCAAAACTTAAAACACTCTACCACTACCGGGCTTGAACTGATTGGCCATTTTGATTTAATTAAAGCCTGGGATTTTACAGCCAATACCAATATTTTTCAGCGGCAAAATGACGCGGCGCCCCAATATGGCATTGCTGCGAATAGCGGCCTGAGTTGGAATGCAAATATTACTAATAATGTATCTCTTGTAAAAAATCTTTCAGTACAGATCCGTGCAGATTACCGTGCAGCCGATATGGTGATACAGGATAAAAACCGCCCCGCATTCGGGCTTGATGCCGGTGCCCGGTATGATTTCCCGGGTAACAAAACCTCATTAAGTTTTAATAGTACAGATATTTTTAATAGCCGCAAATGGGCGTTTTTAAGAACCAGTGACGATCTGCTTTTAGATTTTGAACGCCGTACAGTAGGTTCAAGGGCCAACCTAACCTTTACTTATCGTTTTGGTAATAGCGGTGGTGTTCACAAACAACCAAAGAAAAAAGAAGATAATCCGTATAAACGAATTGATGATGCTTCGTAATATTAAGCAATATATAATAATAGTCGGACGAGATAAAATTCAATCATAAAAATTTTCAATGGAATATCATGTGGTTTATGCAAACAAAAAACGCCCTTTCGGGCGTTTCAAAAAATTGTTTCAGTAGCTTATATCCCTGTTTTTTCGCGAACGCTTTTTAACACGCCGTTTTTGTTCAGCAATATGGCTGTGGTTTTATACTTAACGTAGGCTTTGGTAACATACAGGTAGCCCTTATAATCATTACTTGCCCCCCACGAGTTTTTTACGATATAGTATTCCTTACCATTCTGATCCTTAGCAAGGCCTACTATATGCATGCCATGATCATCGGTAGTATTATAATTATCAAAAGCCTGCTGCCTTATTTCGGGGGTTATTTCCATTTCGGGTTTTGGGCCGTTAAACATATCCTTACGCTCATCGGCAGTCATATCTTTGATGTCTTTTTCAGGTACATAAGCCACACCGTTTTTCCAGCTAAAGTATTTTTCCGATACATCGGTCGACCACTCAACGGTATATCCGTTTTTAAGCGCGTTGTCAATAACATCGGTAATATCATTCACCTGCAGGTTATAAACCTGGTCATACGCCCAGTTATCAGGTACCAGCAGGGTGTATTTTTTATAAAATGGATGATCTGTTTCTGATGAGAACTCCACATAATCATCGGGGTTGATGCCTACAACCTGTGCTGCAAAAGTTTGCGGGGTGTAGCTCTTGCCCATATAGTCGAAATTTGCGGGCACTGTGCCAAGATAACCATCAATAGCACCGGTATAAGCCGTAAGCCAGTTTGGACTAAGCTCGCCATTGGGGTTTGTTACAATAGCTTTTAATATGGCCTCCATTACAGCACTTAGCTCGCCAAATTTGTTAGTGGTTGCACCATAGCTTAAGCCGGAGTACATCAGTTGCGGCATTGCGCCATATTTGCGGTACATATTTATTACGTCATGCGGTTCACCGCCATCGCCAAGGCCAACAGCGCCATGCATCCGCACATAGTTTATACCTTTTTCAATATAAGCACAACGTGCAGTATAAATCTGCGACAGTTCGACAGGTTTTTTGCCTTCGCGTATCATTTCAGATTCAAGAAATGAGTTGGTAGAGTAGCTCCAGCAAGTGCCTGATGAACCCTGGTTTTTAACGGAGGTATTGGCAAGATCGATTAACGTGGTAAAGGTAAAGCCAATGGTGATGTTAGTGCTTTGGTTGCTTTTGAGGGAATTTACCAGGTTGTCCTGGGCTTTGAGGTTTAATGCAGCCAAAACAATGGCCAGCATTATGATAATGCTTTTCATCTTCATTTTTTAATGGTCAGTTTTTTAACCATCAAAATTAACTTTATTGTAACCATTTGCAAATATGCGGGTATTTAAAACGAAGATTTTTAACGCTTTATTTTTTGCGGTGACAGCTCATCACGATTTACTATCCAGGCTTTTAATAAACGCTATTATCTCATCGCTTTCTTTTGTGCTAAGGTGCAGTTTATCAGAGGGCAGGGTTTGGTTATCTATTTTAAAGCCCAGGCCAACGCCGCCACCTTTATTGTAAAAGTCCATTACCTGCTGCAAGGTGCTAAATACACCATTATGCATATATGGGGCTGTGCGGGCGGCGTTACGTACGGTAGGTATTTTAAATGCATGTTTAAACGATGCTGTTTTCAGCACATTATACCTGCCCATATCTGTATCAATGGCGGTTTGTTCAATAGTTTTAGGTACACCTATTACTTCACTTTCGATGATCATGTATTGCGGCGGGAACGATCCGTTAAATAAAGGCATATAATGGCAGGTGGCACATTTTGCTTTTCCCATAAACAAATTAAATCCATTGATCTCCTGCTGGTTCATAGCTGCTTTGTCGCCCTGCATATATTTATCAAAGCGGCTGTTAAGTGCAACCAGGCTGCGTACGTAGGAGCCTATGGCTGTCATTACCTCAAGTGTATCAATACCTGTGCGGTTTTTTTGAGGGAAAGCATCAGAAAACAACTGCCGGTAGCCTTGATTTTTCCATAGGCGTTGTATCGCTATTTTCATTGAGCCATGCATTTCATCCTTGTTTTGTACCACGGCAAGTGCCTGGTCTTCTAAAGTGGCGGCCCTTAGATCATAAAATTGTGCCGGCTGCAGTGCCGCGTTTATTAAGGTAGGCGTGTTCCTTCTGATCAGCTTATTGCTGCCTATCATGGTGTTTTTTGCCAATCCGTCTGTAAATGCTTTTTCAGGCTGATGGCACGACTGGCAGCTTCTCGTGCCGGGGCCCGACAGGATGGGGTCGGAAAATAATAACCTGCCCAATGCCGCTCTATTAGCGGTTATGATGGGGGTTTGACCGGGTTCGAAAACGTTTGGATTAAAGGCGTTTACATTGAACGCATCTTTATCAAAAAGCGTTTTGGCATCCATGTTCAGTAACCGGTTGTAAGTAGTTTCGCGGATCTTTAGCTTTTTCTCCAGATTTGTGATACTGGTGGTAATAGGATTGCCATAGTTGATGATGAATGCCGCCCTGTCGAAAGCATTAAAATTGGTATGGGCATTAAGATATTTTATGGCTGCGCCGCATTCTTCCGGCAAGTTTTCTGTTCCTGCTTTATCCTCGTAATAAGCCAATATGGTATTAAGGCTTGTCAGGCTTGCTATCGACTCTTCCGAACTTTTTAAGGTAAGCGGGTTATCAAAACCAGTAATCCCCAGTGACAATATCCGGAATACTTCCAGTTTAGTGGCATCAAATACCTGCCAGTCAAGAATATCTATATTGATAAAGTGGGATTTATATTTATCGCAGCCGGTTTGTAATAGTTTAAGCTGGCGGATCAGCTCCGGTTTTTGTTTGCTATCATATTTCGGAAAAAGACAGGCTTCAATCACCTGCAGGCCGGCCGGTTCAAATATCTGGCCGCTTGTCATTTCTATTTCCTGTACCGGCGGCCCGTTCACAAACCGCGATCCCGCAGGGTCAAAGTATTCCGTAGCCCACTCAATTTTTTTGTAGGCCAACCGGGTTTGTAAAAACAGGCTTTGTAATTGTTTTTCATTAGCCGCACCGCTTTGTACCGCGGCCAGCAGCTTACCTTTAGCTGCAGCAAAACTATCTATCTGTGTTATCAATAGTTGCGCGATGGCTTTTTCGGGCGCTTGCGCCTGATGATTGCACGAAAAAAGCGCATATCCCATTATAGCGATCAGTATCCCGGGTATAAAAATAAATTTCTTCATTAAGTAAAAAAAGATGGCAGAAGCAAGGCTTCTCAATCAAAAAAGCAAAAGGAGGCCGCTCAAATGCCGCCCCCTTTGTTAATACTTTCCGGTTATTTTTGAATACCTGTATCAACAGGCTTCAGCGCTTAAAAATTAAACGCGTTAGTTAATGGCGTAGCGTTTTTATCACGTGTTGCCAATGGCGCTAAACCCCATCTTTTTTCGATAAATGAAAGGATGCTCACCGTTTCATATTGAGTATGGTCAACATAGCCTTGTTTGGCAAACGGAGATATGATAATAGCCGGAACGCGTGTGCCCGGGCCCCATTTGGTATCAATTACCGGAGGCGCCACGTGATCCCAGAAACCACCATTTTCATCATAAGTAACAATAATTACTGCGTCTTTACCATTTGGCCCGTTAAGCACATCGTTGATCAATTCAACAGCATGAGTTTCGCCTAATGATACGTCAGAATAGCCCGGGTGTTCGTTATAAGTACCCAATGGTTTTACAAATGATACTGCTGGTAATGTACCTGCTTTAGCAGCAGCAATAAAAACTGTTTCGTCTTTCAGGTGATCGGCTTTTGCCTGGGTTCCGTCGGCAAAGTTTTTATAATATATAAATGGCTGATGGTGGAATTGGAAGTTTGGATCAGGATTACCGGCCAAAGCATTGTCCCAGCCGCCAGAATACCATGCCCATGAAACGTTTTTGGCACTTAACCTATCGCCAATGGTAGGGTTGGTTTGATTAGGAACCAGGTCAGCTGCTGCAACACCCGCCGGATGCGGGGTATTAACGGAATAGCTTGTATTAACCACATAACCATCAGGGGTTACATAATTATCAGAAACAATATTGCCCGAAGCATCTAATGCAGGGTTTGCAACTATGCTGGCAGGGGCGTTAGGGAAGGTAGGGCTTGCAGAAGCAATTAACCACTGGTGATTTAAGAATGATCCCCCAAAAGCACTATGGAAAAAGTTATCGCAAAGTGTATATTTTTGAGCCATGGCCAACAAAGGTAACGCGCTGGTTTTATAATATCCCTGTGATAAACCAGCCGAGCTGCCCGGAATATTATAAAAAGCATATTTATCCATTTTACCGCCATCAATCTGTAATTGCTCCTGGTAATAACGGTGGGTAACATCATTGGTCATTACGTTATTAGGAACATACTGGTCGATATTAAAATAAGTGTTTGGCAGGTTAGTTGGGAATGCAGTGGTAGTTGGATCTGCAGGTAAAACGGTGTAAACTTTGCCTGTACCATCAACCTGTATAGTGTTGGCAGGAGTTGCATTTGATAAGCCGTTGGCACCAGCAAACGAACCATACAGGTTATCAAAGCTGTGGTTTTCCATGTATATGACTACTACGTGGTTTACTTTGTTAATTCCGGATGTTGTGGCGGAATCGTTTTTTTTGCAACCGGCAAAGGACAAGCCTAAAAGTATCATCCCGGCCATATTAGCCGTTATGAGCTTAGATCTTAGAGAGTGGGGAATGTTTTTCATAAGGTTTCATTTGTAATTTGTTCTTTACAAAAAACCACTCTCCGCGTAAACAAAACATTAGCTACAGATAATGATTATATTAACCTTATGTTATAAAATTATACCATTAAGCATTTGCTATAAAAAATTCATAAAAAAACCGACAGGTCATTTTTTGACCTGCCGGTTTTTTTATGTGCTAAAATTAGAAAGTTACTTTTCGTATATCATTAATACCGTCGCCTGTTTCATAAAAGTAGAAGTTACCTGTAGCGTCAGACCCCATGTGAAATGGTGCCGCAATTTTAGCTATCGCTATAGGGCCATCAACATGGCTGCTGGTGCTTGATGATAATAAAGTATGTACTTTGCCTAAAGGGTCAATAAGATATATGGCGTTGCCTGATCCGGTATTGATCCCAATAAAAACATCCCCAAAAACATCGGTAGAAACTATTGATGCCGAACCATAATCTGGCGTAAGAGAAGTTACGGTGCCGGTGGGTGAAATTTTGGTAATCCCATTCATCGGGCAAATTACATTACCGTTTTTATCCACTGCAAAGCAATTTCCGTATTGCTGGGTAGTTATAGTACTGCCCTTATCATCCGGTGTAACCTTGTAGATCCCAGAATTATCGCCCAGGTAGGTGTTCCCGTTTTTATCGATAGCTATTTGATATATATAGTAATTGGGGGTGCCTAAATATTGGTTTACGTTATCTAAAAATGTGCTTGCCGTACCGGTTGGGGTAATTTTTAATACTCTTTCGATGTGTGAAAAGTTATTTAAGTTTACCGTGTAAACATTGGCAGATGAATCGGTAGCCAGGCAGGTAAGCGTATTGGTGGAGGTATCCTGCTGAGTTGGCGCTGGCGGTGTATAAAAAACGGTTTCCTGGCCGGTGGCGCTAATTTTATAAATGGTATTTGTATTATATTTCAAGCCATACATATTACCGAATTTATCAACGGTAAAATTTGCAAAGTTATCTGATATAATGGTGCTTACTGTAGCTGATTGAAGGAGCGAAGCTATTTTTACACTATCGGCCACTGGTTGGCCTTTTTTTCCGCCCAGATCCTTGGTGCAGCTCATCCAAAAAAATGAAAGCAGCGCCAGGCTAAAAACAAATGATATTTTCTTTTTCATGATGAATTTTTTAAAGGGTTTAATAAAATTGTATTGTAATACGTATACAACAGCATTACGCAGTTGAAATTGAAAACGCTGGGTTGGCAGCCATTTATTTTTTATAAAATCAGCGGTGAAAATATTTTTATTATTATACCCAGCGTTTCGGTAGCGGGCTGCGTAATGCTATTAATGTATTTTAAGGTTTTCGGGAACTAACATATTGAATGGATCTTTCTAAAGGGCGGGTTACAAAGCTGGTGGAGGGTTGTATAGGGAATGAGCGCTCGGCTCAGGAAACCCTGTACAAGCTGTTCTATGCCCAAATGCTGCGTATTTGCTACCGGTACCTACGATCGGACGACCTGGCCCAGGAAGCCTTAAATGAAGGGTTTTTAAAGGTCTTTCAAAACATTAAAACATTTGATGCTGATAAAGGTGATCTGGGGGCATGGATATGTACCATCATGATCCGTACTGCTATTGATTATAACCGTAAAGAATTGAGGTTTTCAACAGAAGCATATAACAACCAGGATACGGATGAATATTTTATTGATCCGCATGTTTTGGGTAAGCTATATGCCGAAGACCTGCTCAAAAATATACAGCAATTGCCCGATGCTACGCGGGTAATATTTAACCTGTCGGTAATAGATGGGTACACGCATAAAGAAATAGGCAGCCAGTTGCAGATAACTGAAAGTACATCGAGGTGGCACCTTTCCGAAGCAAAGAAAAAATTAAGGGCATTGTTGCAGGTTACAGGCAATGATACAGGCAAACCAACTGATAATAACAAGGCAAGATGAAAGATTCAGCGTGGTATAATAAGCTTTGGCAAAACAAAATGCAGGAACTTCCTTTACAGGAGGACGCAAATGCCGCGTGGCAAAAAATGCAGGGCTTGCTGGATAAAAATATGCCTGTTAATAATCCTGTAAGCGTACCTAAGCCTGGCAGATCATGGGGATATGTTTTTTCAGTAATAGCAGTTGCGGTGATAATAGCAGCGCTGTTATACTTTGCAGGTAGCTATATGCTTGCCAGCCACAATAAAATAAATAAGCGAAATAATAAAAACACTAAATCATATATAGATAGTACAAAAAATGCAGGGCCTTATAAAAACGAAAACCGCCCTGCAAATGATAGTTTATCCGGAATAAAGCGAAATAGTAGTATGGCAGTGAAAGATTCGGTAGCTGCCACGAAAAACCCATCAGCCCAAACAAAAAATGGCGCGGCTGTAACGCAGAATGGTTCGGTAGTAAATTCAGGTAATTATAATGGCCATAAAAATACCGGTAATGGCAGTTCATCAAACTATAATAGCTTAATACCTGCTAAACGGAATGCTCATTTATTGCGTACACAAACAAACAGGTTGCAGCAACAAGCCAATGCGTCAACCACACCGCAAGGCGGGAATACTAACCATTCGCCACAAAAAGGGCATAAAAGCGCGGCGGATTCCGTAGCTGCCTCAATTACTAATCCTGCGGGTAATTTACCGGTAAAAAGCCCTGTAATTGGCAGCTCCAGCTATAATAAAAATATAGATAGCGCATCCAAAGCTTCAACAAGTGGAGGCAACGATATAAAAAATCCGGCCGAAGATAACGTGGCAAAGAATTCTACATCAAAATTTACCAACAAAACTAAGGCTGCTGCAAAAACAGCGGGCAACTCAAAATTCGAACTTGGGTTAAAGATAGGGGTGAACAGCAAGGGTAGCTTTACGCCGTCAAGCCAAAATTCAAATTTTTACGGTAAGTCCCCGGTTGATGCTTATTTAGGTATTAACGCTACTTATTATATCAGCCCCAAAGTTGGCATAGGTGCCGGGCTGAATATACTATCGCCCAAGATCATTTCGGGTAGTTACAGCAACACTAATTTAAGATATATTACCATTGGCGATAGCAGTAAAAAGATCACACACAACACAGGTAAAATAACCATCAGCGGCTCGCGTAAATTATATACGGTTGATGTGCCTGTAATGGTAACCTATAAACTTAATGATATAGTAAGTTTTAACGCGGGCCCGGTTATTGGCATCCCGGTAAAACAGGTGGCTTCGAAAAACAATTTAAACTTATTAACCAATTCTTCGGATACCACAGCATTAAAGCAGGTAAACCCTTACGTAAGCAACACCACCATAGATAATAAAGTGAACCTTAGTTTTTCGGGCGGTGTACGGTTACATGTTAAACGGATTTACTTTGATGCCGGATACCAGCAAGGTATTAGCCCGTATACCATAAGCTCGGGCCTGGGGTCAAGTAAAATTTATTATCACACCTTTCAGTTTGGTATTGGCTATCAGCTGTTCAAACCGAAAAAGAAATAATAGTTGTTTAAATATACCTGTTGATGAGGTTTTCTAAATATTCCTGTTTGCCGCTGATAGTTTTTGGGTCGCCGTTATCAATCGCATAAGCGCACAGTTCTTCGAGCGATAGTTTTCCGGCTTCAAAATCTTTCCCTTTGCCACTGTCAAATGAAGCGTAACGATCTTTGCGCAGATTTTTATATTCAGATTTTTGCAGGATATTATCAGCGACAATAAGCGCCCTTGCAAAAATATCCATACCGCCAATATGTGCATAAAACAGGTCTGCCGGGTCGGTAGAGTTACGGCGGATCTTGGCATCAAAGTTTATACCCCCGCCACCAAAACCACCTGCTTCCAGTATGATCAGCATACATTCCGTAACCTCATTTATATTATTCGGAAACTGGTCGGTATCCCAACCGTTCTGCATATCGCCGCGGTTAGCATCAATAGAGCCCAGCAAACCGGCATCTACAGCCACCTGCAGCTCATGCTGAAAGGTGTGGCCTGCGAGTGTGGCATGGTTAACTTCAAGGTTCAGTTTAAAATCATTCAGCAGGTCATATTTTTGCAAAAAGCCCAATACCGTGGCGGCATCGTAATCATACTGGTGCTTGGTAGGCTCACAAGGTTTTGGCTCGATAAAGAAATTACCTTTAAAGCCCTGCTTACGCGCGTAATCCTTTGCCGTATGTAAAAACCTGGCGAAATGTTCCTGCTCGCGTTTCATATCGGTGTTCAGCAACGTCATATAGCCTTCGCGGCCACCCCAAAAAACATAGTTCTCGCCGCCAAGCGCAATGGTAGCATCCAGCGCGGCCTTTACCTGCGCGGCGGCATGGGTAAGCACATGAAAATCGGGATTGGTAGCCGCGCCGTTCATATACCTGCGGTTGCTGAACAGGTTGCTGGTGCCCCAAAGCAATTTTACACCGCTGGCAGCCTGTTTCTGTTTGGCATATTCCACCAATGCCTGCAAGCGCCTGTCGTTTTCCTTAATATCGTTTGTATAGTCAACCACATCCACATCATGAAAACAATAATAGTTCAGGTTCATTTTGGTGATGAACTCAAAGGCGGCATCCATTTTATCTTTGGCACGTTCAACAGCATCGGCTTTCGCGTTCCAGGGAAACAGGTGTGTAGGCTCGCCAAAAGGATCGGCGCCATTGCCGCAGAAAGAATGCCAGTAAGCACAGGCAAAGCGCAAATGGTCTTTCATGGTTTTACTGCCGATCAGCTTACCGGCATCATACCATTTAAATGCCAGTGGGTTATCTGATTCGTGGCCTTCGTATTGTACCTGGCCTATGCCTTTAAAAAATTCTTTTTCGCCCGTTACTACTTTCATGGTTTTGCCTTTATGTTTCTAATTGCTTTTCTAATAATGCCTTCCATTCCTGGTAAACAGTTTCCATCTGCCCTATGTTTTTTGGTTCGATGAGTTGCAGGGGATGGCTGTTTTTAAATGCTTCGGCAGGCGATGAAAAAACTCCTGCGCCTATGCCTGCACCAATAGCAGCCCCAACGCTGCCATCGTTTTGATATAATTCAACAGGCACCCCTGTTACATTTACAAAAGTTGCGGCAAAAAGTTCGCTTAAAAACAGGTTGGTTTTGCCGGCCCTTATTACGGTTGGGTTCATGCCATTTTCGCGCATAATATCCAGCCCATACCGAAACGCGCAGGCAATACCCTCCTGCACGGCCCTGAATATGTGTGACTGCGTATGCAAGTTCAGGTCGATATGATGAATCTGCGCGCCTATCAGCTTGTTATTAAGCATTCGCTCGGCACCGTTGCCAAAAGGCAATATGCGCAAACCATCGCAGCCTAAAGGCGCCTGTATGGCCGCCGCATTCATTTGCTGATAATTTAAACCCGCGCCAAAACTATTTTTTGCCCAGCGGTACATGCTGCCTGTGCCGTTTATACACAGCAATACACCCAGCCGCTTTTGTTCGGCAGTATAATTAACATGGGCGAATGTATTTACGCGCGATTGCTTATCATAAGCCAACTGATCGCTCACCCCATATATTACGCCCGATGTGCCAGCCGTAGCCGCCACCTCGCCGGGGTTCAATACGTTTAACGAAAGCGCGTTATTAGGCTGGTCGCCCGATTTATAGCTGACAGGGATGCCTGCCTTTAACTGCAACTTATGAGCGATAGATGTGCTTAAATATCCGTGCGGCGAAAATACCGGATGAACGGGTGGAAATAAGCCCTCATCAAAGCCAAAATAATTGATGATGTCCTTTGATAATTTATTCGTTTTAAAATCAAAAAATATCCCTTCGGATAATGCGGATATGGAGGTGGTGATATCGCCCGTAAGTTTCATGGCTATAAAATCGCCCGGCAGCATTATCTTATCAATCTGCGCATAAATTTCCGGTTCATTTTGCTTTACCCATGCCAGTTTAGCTGCCGTAAAGTTACCGGGCGAGTTGAGTAGGTGCGATAAACATTGCCCGTGGCCTATCGCGTCAAAAGCAGCATCACCTATTTCAACCGCGCGGCTATCGCACCATATAATGCTATCGCGCAATACTTGTTGCTGCTTGTTAACCAATACCAAGCCGTGCATTTGGTAGGCAATGCCAATGGCCGTAATATCAGCCGGGTTATATTTTTTTGTTTGATGGCAAAGGGCTATGGCTTGCTGCGCTTGCTGCCACCACATCTCGGGCGATTGCTCGGCCCAGCCCGGTTTAAGGGATACAATGGGCGATTCCACATCAGGGTATTGTGCCGATACTACCGCTTTTTGTGTGGCGGCGTCAACAACACTTACCTTTACGGATGATGTACCTATGTCTATCCCTAATAGCAGCATGAAAGTTTATTTTGGGTTTATAATTGATATTCCGCCTAAAAGTAGGTTAATTTTTTAAAGATGCAACCGGTTGCCCGAAAGCATTACTAATCTTGTGTTAATGTATATTTAATAAGGTTAGCCCGATTATTTGTCACTACAAAACGTAAATAAGCGCCACTTGTGCAGATTTTATTAACTTGGCAATTGATTTGATATACAGTATTTAATGAAACAAAAATTTTATGATACTGCTGTGAAGCAGGAAAGGGCTGTGTTGGTTGGCGTAATTATGCCGCACGAAACCGAGGAGCAGACCAGGGAATATTTAGAGGAACTACAATTTTTGGTGGAAACTGCCGGGGCGGAAACTGTTAAAACATTTACCCAAAAACTACAACGGCCGGATAGGGCCACTTTTGTAGGTTCGGGCAGGCTGGAGGATATTAAAGCCTTTGTTACCGAAGAGGAAATTGATATAGTGGTTTTTGATGATGAGCTTACACCATCGCAATTACGTAATATTGAGAATGAGCTGCAGGTAAAGATACTTGACCGCAATAACCTGATACTGGATATTTTTGCCGGCCGGGCGCAAACCGCGCAGGCCAAAAGCCAGGTAGAACTGGCGCAACTGCAATATTTATTGCCGCGCCTTACCCGCTTATGGACGCACTTAGAGCGCCAGAAAGGTGGTATTGGTATGCGTGGCCCGGGTGAATCGCAAATAGAAACCGACAGGCGTTTGATCCTGAATAAAATATCGCTCTTAAAGGAAAAACTAAGGCAGATTGACCGGCAGAACGAAACCCAGCGTAAAAACCGCGTGGCCATGGTAAGGGTGGCGCTGGTGGGCTATACCAACGTGGGCAAATCAACCATTATGAATATGATTGCCAAATCGGAGGTTTTTGCCGAGAATAAGCTGTTTGCCACGCTGGATACTACGGTTAGAAAAGTGGTGATAGAGAATGTACCCTTCCTGTTATCAGACACGGTTGGGTTCATCCGTAAACTGCCCCACCATTTGGTGGAGTGCTTTAAATCTACCCTGGATGAAGTGCGCGAAGCAGATATATTAGTGCATGTGGTTGATATTTCGCACCCCAATTTTGAGGATCAGATAAGAACGGTGAATGAAACCCTTAAAGACCTGGGCGTGGTAAACAAGCCGATAATAACGGTATTTAATAAGATAGATGCCTACCAACCAGTACAAAACCATGCAGGCGAACAGGTTGAACCGTTAACCTTAGATGATTTTAAGCATAGCTGGATGGCAAAAAATAACAGTCCGGCTATATTTATATCGGCTACCCAAAAAGAAAACATCGAGGAGTTTAAAAAGCTGTTGTACGATAAAGTGGTAGCAATACATACGGCAAGGTATCCGTATGATAAACTGCTGTTTTAGCCCCCAGCCCCCTAAAGGGGGAGTTAAAAAGCAAGATTAGTTTTACTACTTCACTGGCGCAAGTTTAAGGGCAGGTGGTGCGTTGGATTAACTTGTGCCTCCATGACAACGCTCTTATGGTTTTTCAAATCCGCCAAAGCATGTGGGATGCTGAAATAAATTCAGCATGACGGAAAACGTTAATTCCCCGTCAAAAATATATCCTCTTTGATCTCCGGTATAATCCCCTTTTCCAACGCGGTATCAAATAGTAATTTAATCGCCTTTTTACCTTCCTCGCCCAAATCAAGCGAATATTTGTTTACGTATAGATCAATATGCTTATACATTACCTCCTCGCTCATTTCCTGCGCGTGTGAGCGGATATATTCCAGTCCTGATTTTGGATTGGCAAAAGCAAACTCTACCGATTTACGCAATACGCGGTTTATTTTATACTGAACATCAAGCGGTAAATTGCGGTTGGCTACAATGCCGCCGAGCGGGATAGCGCAGCCGGTTTGTTTTTCCCAGTAATCGCCCAGGTCGATGATCTTTTTCAGCCCTTTATTTTGATAGGTGAAGCGGTTTTCGTGAATGATAAGGCCAATATCAATGCGGCCATCCAATACAGCATCTTCAATATCCGAAAAAACAATTTCCTGTTTGTTGGTCGCTTCGGGGAAAGCTAACCCTAACAAAAAATTAGCGGTAGTGTATTTGCCGGGAATACCTATTTTATAGTTCGGATTACTTTTTAAATCCGAAATTGAAATTTCGACATTCGAAATCAGCATCGGCCCTACACCAAAGCCCAGCGCGCTGCCCGAATCCAGCAGCACATATTTATCGGCCACATAAGCAAAGGCATGGTAGCTTAGCTTGGTAATATCCAGCTCGCCGCGAAATGCTTTTTGGTTGAGGGTTTCCACATCATCATAATGCACTTCAAAATCTAAGCCTTCCGTATCAATTTTATGATGGATGAGTGCATCAAAAATAAAGGTATCATTTGGGCAGGGCGAAAAGCCGAGGGATAGTGTCATATTGTTTATACTGTTGCGTGGCTCGTGTGTCGAGGTTCGGGTGGTGTGTTAAAGTATAACCGGCTACACGTCACTCGCCACACGGGCCAAAAATTCCGCAGCAAATGTATTCAGATTTTTTATGGCTAACCCTATCTGCCATGCTTCACGATTGCGTTTTTCTACGTAATTTGACACTGCCCTGATCTGCATGCAGGGCACATTCACCTGCCGGCAGGCATAAAAAAAAGCGGCGCCTTCCATGCTCTCAATTTGGGCATTTACGCGGTTGCTTAATTTTTTAATCGAAGCTTCGTTGCCATGCACCGTATTTACGGTAATGGCCGTAGCTTTTTTCAGGTTGAAGTGCTGTGGCAATGCGTAAGTAGCTTTATAAGTGCTTTCGCCAAAGCCTAACTTATCAATAGTTATAAAATTCTCATCATCCTCGGCCCCTAATTCGGCAAAGGTATCTTCGGTTATTTCAATTACATCGCCCAAAGCAATGGTTTTATCAAAACTGCCTGCAATCCCCAGGTTTATGGCAAGGTCGTATTCGTTTACGGCCAGGTGCCTGCCCAACGCAAATGCGGTAGCCACCATGCCTGCGCCGGTAATTAAAAAGTCGATAGTCTGGAGTTCTGAGTCCTGAGTCTGACTACCGACTAAAGACTTAAGACTCTCGACTTCCTCCCCAGTGGCCGCTACAATCAATATTCGCATAGCAAATTATTTTTTTGACTACTAAGATAAAACTTATGCCTTGTTTTTGTTTTGTATATTTGCACCCACAATTATTATGATGATATATATAACGCGCAAAGAGCATTTCAATGCGGCCCATAGGATGTATCGTGAGGAATGGAGCGCAGAGAAAAACGCCGAAGTGTTTGGCAAATGTGCCAACCCAAACTGGCATGGCCACAACTATAACCTTTTTGTAACGGTAAAAGGCCAGGTTACACAGGCAACCGGCTATCTTATCGATCTTAAAGAGCTGAAAATTATCATTAACGATTATGTGATAGAAAAGCTGGATCATAAAAACATTAATAAAGATGTTGATTTTATGACAGGCAAAATGGCATCAACAGAGTTACTTTGTATCGAGATATTTAACCAGCTGAAAGCGCCGATAGAGGCGTATGACGGCGTGTTCCTGCATTCGATAAAGTTGTACGAAACTGAAAATAATTCCGCCGAGTATTTTGGCGACTAAACCTACAAAATGAGCGACCATAACCATATCCCTGATCGTGATGATGATATTGAAGGCTATGTAAAGATCGACAGGTATAACCCTGAGCTGATCAGCAACCTTTCGTCGCACTATCATGAAGTTTTAAAGCAGATAGGTGAAAAACCCGAACGCGAAGGCTTGCTTAAAACCCCTGAACGTATTGCAAAAGCAATGTTGTATTTAACACAAGGTTACGATCTTGATGCTAAGTCGATACTAAACTCCGCCATGTTTAAGGAGGATTATAGTCAGATGGTGATCGTAAAGGATATTGAGGTTTACTCGATGTGCGAACACCACATGCTGCCTTTTTTTGGCAAGGCACATGTAGCTTATATTCCAAACGGCTATGTAGTTGGCTTAAGCAAAATACCCCGTGTAGTTGATGTTTTTGCGCGCAGGCTGCAGGTACAGGAACGCCTCACCAACGAAATAAGGGATTGTATACAGGATACCCTGCACCCTTACGGCGTAGGTATTGTTATTGAATGCCGCCACCTGTGCATGAGCATGCGCGGCGTGCAAAAGCAAAATTCGGTTACCACAACATCGGCCTTTACAGGTGAATTTTTAAAAGAAAAAACACGCACAGAATTTTTAAATTTGATATCGGCGAAACTCAGTTGAGTTTCAGTGATTAGAGATCGGTGACTGGTGATTAGTTTAGATCCGGTTACTAATCTCTGATCAGCTAATATTAACTATTAACTATTAACTAATCACTAATCACCGATCACTAATCACTAACATGAAAGCATATATCTTCCCGGGGCAGGGCGCCCAGTTTGTTGGCATGGGCAAAGACTTGTATGAAAAGTCGGAAAAAGCCCGTAAATTATTTGAAGAAGCGAATGAAATATTAGGCTTCAGGATAACGGATATTATGTTTGATGGTACCGATGAGAACCTTAAACAAACCAATGTTACCCAACCGGCCATATTTTTACATTCGGTTCTTTTAGCGTATGCCATAGGTGATGCTTTTCAGCCCGATATGGTTGCCGGCCATTCGCTGGGCGAATTTTCATCATTGGTAGCAACGGGTGCTTTATCATTTGAGGATGGGGTAACCCTGGTAGCGGCGCGTGCCAATGCTATGCAAAAGGCCTGCGAGATACAGCCATCAACCATGGCGGCAATTTTAGGGCTGGATGATTTTACGGTTGAAGATATTTGCCATCGCATAAGTAACATAGTGGTACCGGCTAATTATAATTGCCCGGGCCAGCTGGTAATTTCGGGTACTATTGCAGGTGTTGACGAGGCTTGCGAGCTAATGCTGGCCGCCGGTGCGAAAAGGGCGTTAAAGCTTAATGTAGGCGGCGCTTTCCACTCCCCGTTAATGGAAATTGCGAGGGTTGAGCTGGAACATGCCATTGCAAATACCGATTTCAGGGAACCCATTTGTCCTGTATACCAAAATATTGATGCCAAGCCATATACCGATCCGCAGCGTATAAAACATAACCTGATAGCGCAACTTACAGGCCCTGTACGCTGGACACAAACCGTAAAGCACATGATGGAAGATGGCGCAACCTCATTTACCGAGGTTGGCCCGGGCAGCGTTTTACAAGGCCTGGTGAAAAAGGTTGACAGGCACATGCCAACCGAAAGCGCCGAACTGCCGCAATAATTTTACAAAAACATCCGTGGCGTGCGCGTGTTTAATGTTTAATTTTATGTCTTCCTGAAAACAAGCACTTGAGTACATCCGGAAAAATACGTTTACTGTTAGCTTTGCTATTTGCCAGTTTATTATTTACGGCAATTGTGGTTCAGAGCACCTATACGCCGGTAAAAAACCTCGACCAAACCGCTAAAATACTCGAGGATAACCTGCATAAAAAAGAAGGTTATGTAAGTGATGTGCTCTACAATAAGATCAGCTTTAATAAACTAAAAACACTTCAAAACGATCCGAAGGCTGCCTTAAGCGCTATTCAATATTTTACTACCGATAGAAATATCTGGTTTACCACCTTTGATCATGATACTTTAACCTTTTGGAGCGGTATAAAAGTTATACCCAAATCAGCATCGGTTATAAAGGAGGGGGTTACCTTTACGCATCAGCCCAATGGCTATTATGAAACCATCAAAAAAAGCGAGG
>Ga0302309_10000258_pt1 | contig 68711 bp, 68 predicted proteins | sample III_Palsa_N1_1_FD_200453 | JGI IMG/M metagenome (GOLD analysis project Ga0302309, IMG submission 200453) | Peat permafrost microbial communities from Stordalen Mire near Abisko, Sweden - III_Palsa_N1_1 | ecosystem: Environmental > Terrestrial > Soil > Palsa > Peat permafrost | place: Sweden...
GTTTTAATGATTGATTTGAAAATTAAAGCGGTGGATGGCCTGTGCGATACCTTCCCCTATTTTTAGGGGAAGGAGGAGGATGGGGTAAAAACCACGCGGCGGCGCACTCGCCAGCCAAAACGGGTTTGGCGATTTTATCCCCAGGAAATTTGATGATATATCTGCCATATTCGTTAGTTCTACTTTATACCTATCGCCTCATTTACTCACCCGGACATTGCTTCGCTCGTCCACCCTCTCTTCGCCTGCGGCGGAAAGAGGGAATTTAAAACTTTTCTAAACTCTTCCCCAACCCTCTTTCCCGCGTAGCGGAAGAGAGGGTTGGCCAGTCCCGCACGTGCGGGATCGGGGTGAGTAATCGCCGAAGCGCTACTCATCAGGAAACTAACATCAATCACAACCAGCTACCCGCCTCAGTTCTCCCTTTAGGGGGTTAGGGGGCTTAGCCAATTCAGTATTCCTGCGGCCCCATCTTTCCCCGCCTGCACGGCATCCACCACTTCCTTGCCGCCATTTACGCAATCGCCACCGGCAAAAACGCCGTTAAGGTTGGTTATGCCATTTTCGTCTGTTAGTATTTTACCGTATTTGTTATCCAGGTTATTCCCACTCACCAATTGCTCATAAGGCATCTGCCCGGCAGCTTTTATCACCATATCCACATCCAAAACAAAGGTTTCGCCCGTTTCTATTGGCGACCGCCGCCCACTCCCATCCGGCTCGCCCAAAGCCATTACGCTGCAAACCAATTGCGTAACCCGGCCGTCAACGCCTAAGATCTCCAGTGGCGCGGACAACCAAATTATGTTGCAGCCATCCAGTTTGGCAATATCCAGTTCCGCCTGCGTACAAGGCATTTCGGCTTCGGTGCGGCGGTAAACCATCGTCACTTGTTTAGCGCCCAGGCGCTTGGCCTGCGTGGCGGCATCAATAGCCGTCATGCCCATACCTATCACAGCCACGTTATCGCCCACCCGTACTTCGCTAAAAGGTTTGCTGCGGATATCATAAATAAAGCTGATGGCATCCACAACCCCATCCAGTTCCTCACCCGGAATATCCAAATGCCGCGCCAGTCCAACGCCAATGCCAATATACACCGCGTCATAAGCCCCCTGCAATTGCGCCAGCGACAGGTTATTGCCCAGCTCCTGCCCGTATTGTATTTCAATACCACCTAACGATAAGATATAATTCACCTCTTCCTCGCAAAACTCCGGCGTTACTTTATAGGCCGCTATGCCGTAGGTCATTAACCCGCCGCCTTTTTCTTCCTTCTCAAAGATCGTAACATCCACCCCCTCGCGCGACAACACATGCGCGCACGACAACCCCGCCGGACCCGCCCCAATAACCGCCACCCGCTTCCCGGTGCTGGGCTTCCGCTCAAACAGCGGCCATTTCTCGCGGATAGCAATATCTGTAGAATACCGTTGCAACCGCGCTATCTGTATCGGCTCCTCCTCCATCAAATTATACACGCAGGCACCCTCGCACAGCTTCTCCACGGGGCACACTTTCGAGCATCCCCCACCCATAATGTTAGCCGAAAAAATAGTATGCGCTGAGCCTTTAATATTTTCTGTACTGATCTGCTTAATAAACTTAGGCACATCAATATGCGTGGGGCACGATTTCATGCACGGCGCGTCATAACAAAAAATGCACCGGTTAGCCTCCACCAGCGCCGCCGTCAGATCAGCAAACGGCGGATGTATATCCGAGAAGTTCTCCTCGTATTGGTTTGATGTAAGTTTGAAATTGGTGATAGACATATTTTTACCTCTATGTCATTTCACCGAGGAACGAGGGATAAATCTATACACGAGCCATTCCCGCTTTGCAGGTGTATAGATTTCTCACCATCGTTCGAAATGACAATTACTTTTTATATTATTCAAATATAATAATAAACGCGGGCTGTCATGCTGAGGCACTCGAAGCATGAGCGCAAAGGCCTTTGCCCGCATACTCTTCGAGTGCCTCAGAGTGACAGCGCTCTTTTGGTTATTCCACAGATTTTTTCACAAAGCGATTTGTCATTCTGAACGCAGTGAAGCATCTTGGAGCGATAAGTCGCCGCCATGCTATCGCCGCTGTACCTGTCGCGTGTATACCTTTCAAGTTCAAGATCCTTCGCTGTCGCTCAGGATGACAAAGGGTCACAACTTCACAATCTCCCCGTAAGTCTCCGGCCTTCTATCCCTGAAAAACTGCCACGTACTCCGCACCTCGTCAATCATACCCAGGTCAAACTCCGCAACCAGCAACTCATCCTCATCCTCCGATGCCTGCGCAAATATCTGCCCGCGCGGATCAACAAAGTACGATGTACCATAAAACCTGCCAAGGTCCCACGGCTTCTCTTCGCCCACGCGGTTGATGCAGCCCATAAAGTAGCCGTTGGCTGCGGCGTGCGCCGGCTGCTCCAGCTTCCATAAATATTGCGACAGCCCCGCAACCGTAGCCGACGGATTATAAACAATTTCCGCCCCGTTCAGCCCCAGGCAACGCGCCCCATCCGGGAAATGGCGGTCATAACAAATATAAACGCCAATTTTAGCATACCTGGTTTCAAACACCGGGTAACCCAAATTGCCCGGCTTAAAAAAGAATTTCTCCCAAAACCCGTTGGTTTGCGGTATATGGTTTTTGCGGTATTTACCCAAATAAGTGCCGTCCGCATCAATCACAGCGGCGGTATTATAGAGTACACCCGCCTGCTCGCGCTCATAAATAGGCACGATGATCACCATATTATACTTTTTGGCATACTCGGCCATCAGGTCGGTAGTAGGGCCGGGAACGCTCTCGGCCGAGGCATACCATTTGGCATCCTGCCCCGGGCAAAAATACGGCGTAGTAAAAATTTCCTGCAGGCATAGTATCTGCACGCCCTGTTTCCCGGCAGCATCAATATAAGGCAGGTGCTTTTGCAGCATCGCGGCCTTTATTTCATCAATAATGCCCTCGCCCTCCGTTTTAGGCAAGCTCATTTGTATTAATCCCGATTTGATGATTCTTGGCATATGTGTATAGTTGTTTTATAGTTCTTTATCCGTCAATCTTCTCCGTGCAATGACGCTTTATTATGTACCTATAAAACTTACGAAGTTTTGAAAACTTCGTAAGTTTGGTCAGGGACGAAAATCTGTGTCATTCCTATTGTCCCGCCTCATTTATTTAATTTTTCACATTAACATTTTCAGAAATCGTTGCCATTGTTTCTCCTTTACCACTAATCATATCTTCCCTGCTCATATTGATGTATTGCTTATACATTTGTTTAATATCAGTATTGGCTTCTTTATCGTATAGTTCTCTCATGATGCTATACCCTTTTTGTTCTTGATGTAGTAAAACAAGATCTGAAGCTTTTTCAAACAAAAGCTCTTTATATGCAGGATTATTTACGTTCATCGTATCTAATAGTTTATCGTATATTGATAAACCTTGATTATAACATTGTATTGCCGCTACTTTATCCCCGGTCTTTTCATACACTATCCCAACCTGCATTTTAATTGTAACGTTGTTTGGCCTAAGTTTCATCATTCGCTTACCAGTAATCAGCGCTTTATCATATTCTTTTAATTCGGTTTGATAACTAAACTTATTAGAATAGCCAATAAAGTAATTACTATCTATTTCTGTTGCTTTATTTAAAAGTGTAACTGCTGCTGCTAATGCTTTTACCCTATCAGCGCCCTTAATTAAGGTATCCATAGCGATTTTATTCAATTTTATGGCTTCAGGTTTAATAGCTATTTTTTGGGCTTTAGATTTACACCCAAAAAGACATCCCGCAAATAATAAAATTAATAATCTGTATTTCATGATTCTTTTCTCGCCCTTGTTGGGATTATTCTTTAAAAAAAGAAGTTTTCAATGTATCCGATTTAACCATAAATCCACTAGCGACCTGTAACTTTCCATAAATCGTTATTTGATATTTTCCAGCATTACCAAAAATACCTGAAATTATTAGGGTATTATTTTTAATATCTGATTTACTATATTTAATGTTATTAACAAATACTTCAAGACTTGTTTTCAATAGCGGTGGTGTAGCCACTGTTATATATAAATTGTTTAAGCAATTATACTTTCTGTTTTCAATTAAAGCTATCGTTGAATCTTTACAAGTAGAGTATATATATGAACTGAAGACGTGGCCTAAAACCTGATGGAATTTCCCTTTATTATCATAACCAATATAGCAATAATCATTAGCACCGTCTGTACTCAAATCAAATGCATTATAGGTATTCAATATCCCATTGTTTAAATAATGGTATTCACTATTGAAGTATCTCCCATTTTTCCACTGCGCGAAATAATCCAAACTCCCATTTGGATAATAACCATGCTCAGTTCCCTCAGCGACACCTTTTCGATAATAAATCTCGTCTTTCTTTTTGCCAGTATTTTCATCATACCAAACACACCAACCTTCTCTAAGTCCGTTTTTAAAATAGGATTGCACATAAATTTTCCCTCGAATGTATGATGTATATTCACCCTCAAGCTGCCCGCTCTTGTTATGATGGGAAATAATAGCACTTATCTTAAATAATTTTATATAGCTTGTTATAAGATCGTTCCTTTTTAGGATAATAAATAATATAATTAAAAACAACAACACTGTTGCTGAATATCTAAACCATTTTTTTGTTTTAGTTGTCATATTTTATTATTCGTAGGAATATATTGCGGAATTCCCCTAAATTATCCGCCTCACCTTCCCTCTTTTAATAAACTCCCCATTCCCTTTCCCAACCTTACACTCCCCATCCGCGATAGCCACCTTACCACGCAATAAAACCGTTTTCACCTTGCCGGTAACCGCCCAACCCTCGTAGGCCGAGTAATCCACATTCATGTGGTGCGTTTGGGCAGATAAGGTATGCCCCGCCCTTGTTGGTTTCATCACACCCAACAAATGTAAAAAAGAATAGGACAGAAAAGCCCATTGATTTTTAGAGAAATAATTTTTAAAGTTCACTTTTTGTGAACTTATCCTTATCTTTGTTTGAGAAAATGAAAGTCCATCTGATCAAAAAACAAACTTTAGAAGATTTTGCACAGAGGCACCCAAGAAGTAAGACTTCACTTGAGGACTGGACAGAGAAACTAAAGCTTGCAGACTGGGAGCAGCCCGGTGACATGAAACAGACCTATAACACTGCTGACCTTTTAGGTAAAAGTAGTAGCCGGGTTGTTTTTGATATTGCCGGGAATAACTACCGAATGATCTGCAAATATATTTTTGGGATAAAACAGGCACATTTATTTATCTGTTGGATGGGAACACACGCCGAATACGATAAGATTTGCAAACGGGGTGACCAATACACAATTAATCTTTATTAACATGGAAGCAACCACAATAAAATATACCATCATCAGGAACAAAGATCAATACGAACAATATTGTAATCAACTGGAAGTTTTACTTACCCAGGAAAACAATGAGCCCCTACAGGATGAAGTCGATCTATTGACGCTGCTAATCGAAAAGTACGACGAAGAACATAATACATTTAAGGAAACTGACCCAATTACTTTGCTACGCTCATTTATGCAAGACCATCATTTGAAATCGCAGGATATGACAGCGATATTAGGAATTGGCAAAAGCTATGTATCTGATATTTTAAATTATAAAAAGGGATTATCCAAAGAAGTAATAAGAAAGTTAGCTGATTATTTCAAAGTAAGACAGGAAGCATTTAACCGCCCATATAAATTGGTTTCACCTGTAAACATACATCTGCGTAATGCCAGCGTAATGAACACGACAAAACAACTCCAATATGCTAAATAAGGGACTTAGCGGCGGCTGGATATTATCTTGATGAATTAGCGAAACCCATAGGAGATAATTTTAATAATAATTCCTTTGGTACACATAGCTATAGCAATGATCCCCTTAAATTATCACTCTCACCTTCCCCCTCTTAATAAACTCCCCATTCCCTTTCGCAACCTTGCACTCCCCATCCGCAATAGCCACCTTGCCGCGCAATAACACCGTTTTCACCTTGCCGGTAACCGCCCAACCCTCGTAGGCCGAGTAATCCACATTCATGTGGTGCGTTTGGGCAGATAAGGTATGCTTTTCATTCGGGTCGAACAGTACAATATCCGCATCGCTGCCCACCGCAAGCGTCCCCTTGCGCGGGAATAGGCCGAACAGCTTGGCCGCGTTGGTGCTGCTCACCTCTACAAACTTTTGCAGGCTGATCTTGCCCTTATTCACCCCCTCGCTAAACAACAGCTCCACCCGGTTCTCAATAGCCGGGTGCCCGTTGGGTATTTTCGAGAAATCGTTTTTGCCCATCAGCTTTTGTTCCCACATAAAGGGGCAATGGTCGGTAGCCACTACTTGCAACAGGCCCTGGTTAATGCCGGCCCACAAAGCCGCCTGGTCCTTCTTTTCCCGCAACGGCGGACTCATCACCCACTTGGCCCCCTCAAAATCCTGTTCATACAACGAGGCATCCAGCAACAAATATTGAATGCACGTTTCGCCAAATACCTTTTGGTTACGCTTGCCCGCATCGCGGATGGCGTTCAGCGCGCCCTCGCAGGTCATGTGTACAATATAGCCGGGGCAACCGGTATAATCCGCCATATCGCTAAACCTCGCCGATGCCTCCGCCTCGGTCACCTCCGGCTGCGACAGGTAATGATACAGCGGCGCCGTCTTGCCCTCGGCGCGGTGTTTGGCCACCAAAAAATCTATCATATCGCCGTTGGTAGCGTGGGTGGTAACCATGCCGCCCTGCTTTTTCACTTCCTCCATCAGGCCCACCATCTGGCGGTCGTCAATCATCAGCGCGCCCTTATAGGCCATAAAAGTTTTAAAGCTGGTAATACCCTCATCGTTTATCATTTGAGCGATCTCGGCTTTGGTATCCTCGTTAAAATCCGTCACCGCCATGTGAAAGCTATAATCGCCCACCGCCGTACCCGTAGCCCGACTTTGCCAGTCGGTCAGCGCGTTCTTTAGGCTATCGCCCTGGGTTTGCAGCACAAAGTCTATAACGGTAGTGGTGCCGCCAAACAGCGCGGCGCGGGTGCCGGTTTCGTAATCATCGCTGCTAAAGGTGCCCATAAAGGGCATCGCCAAATGCACATGCGGGTCAATCCCACCCGGGAAAACCATCAACCCCCAAGCGTCAATCACCTCATCCGCCACCACCTGCAAATCCCTCCCGATGGCCGTAATTACATCACCCTCAATATAAATATCCGCCACGCTATCGCTCACAGCCGTAACCACGCGCCCGTTCTTAATTAATATTGACATATTTCCTCCATATTATTTATAACAATCAAGTTCCCCTCTTGAGAGGGGGCGCGATAGCCTTGTGTGCAAAGGCAGGGGTGTGTTCGCCGCCATGCTTCACTAACATCCTTTGCCCCTTCCAAGCAAGTCCCATCGGGACTAAATGTCTATAGAAAAAAACATCAAACGTTTATTCGGTGCCGTAGGTACCGGACTATGTTGCGTACCGATGGCACGCTAATCTCTCATTTTATTTTTTTTCTATAGACATTTTGCTCCTAACGGAGCATTGCATACCTCCTGACATAATACATCCACCTATTTCATTATTCGATATTACTTTCTTTCCTCCGCGCTTGCATCATCCCCAAATAACTCAACCCCGAAATAGCAAACCCTACAAACCACGCGTAATTATACAAATATACCACCCAGGCCCACATCGCGCCTTTATCAATCACGCCAATAACCGTTAAAAACCCCGGCACATTGGGCAAAATACCCAGTAGCAAAGCCAATATAGCAAAGTGGTTAAAGCCATTACTAAACGTGTACATACCCACCCGGCGGTAAAGCGCCTTAACATCCAGTTGCTGCCTGCGGATAAAATAATAATCAACGATCATAATCCCACCTATCGGGCCAAGCAGCCCCGAATACCCCACCAGCCACATAAAAATGTAACCCGATGGATCGGCAATCAGCTTCCACGGAAATATCAATATCCCGATAACCCCCGTAATATACCCGCCGGTTTTAAAGTTGATCTTCGAGGGCGAGAGGTTAGCAAAATCATTAGCCGGGCTAACAATATTGGCCGCTATATTGGTGGCCAAAGTAGATAACGCCACCGCGATCATGGCGATGCTCACCAGTATTTTACTGTCGAACTTCCCCGCCAGTATTACCGGGTCCCAAATGGTTTTGCCGTAGATGATAAACGTAGCCGAGGTAACCACCACCCCGATGAACGAGAACAAGGTCATGGAAGTTGGCAACCCGATAGCCTGCCCCATCACCTGCGCCCTTTGAGTTTTAGCATACCTTGTAAAATCAGGAATATTCAAAGATAAGGTGGCCCAAAACCCAACCATCCCGGTTAATGATGGGAAAAAGAATGTCCAAAAATCCGAGTTAGTTTTAAATTTGGACGGCTGCGCCAGTATCGGCCCCAACCCATGTCCTGCAGAAATTGCCCAAAACAATAAAGCCAGCGCCGCAGCAGGCAAAAAGAACGCCTTAAATACAAGCAACTTCTTAATGCTATCCACGCCCAAATAAACCACGTACATATTGACCAACCAAAACAGGAAGAACATAATCGCCGGCCCCGTCTGCAACGACCATGATGTGGGGAAAACCTGCGGCAGTGTATCAATAGCCGGCACCCATAAACGCATCATCTGGTACAAGGCAAACCCGCCTATCCATGTCTGTATCCCGAACCACCCGCAGGCAATAACCGCCCTAAGCATCGCCGGGATATTGGCCCCGCCCACCCCAAAGCTCGCCCTTGCAAAAACCGGGAACGGAATGCCATATTTGGCCCCCGCCCTGCCGTTCAATATCATTGGGACCAGCACAATGCTGTTGCCAATTAGTATCGTCAGGATAGATTCCCACCAGTTCATCCCACCGTCGATTAACGAACTCGCCAGCATATACGTAGGAATACACAAACTCATGCTGATCCACAAGGCAGCATAGTTCCAGGTGCCCCAGGTCCGTTTGTTTAACAGAATAGGTGCAAGGTCCTCACTGTAAAGTTGGGTATCGTTTGTAGGTGTTTCCTGCATATTTATAAAACATTTTCATTTTCGCAACAAAAAAGGGTGTCATGCTGAGCCCCGTCGAAGCATGCGGGCAAAGGCCTCTACGCGCACCCTTCGACGGGGCTCAGAGTGACAGTCCGTTTACATTTAGACCACATATTCATCCGCCACGTTCAGCGCCTGCGAAATGATCGCCAATCCTTCATCAACCTCATCTTTAGTAATCGATAACGGCGGGGCTATAAAAACATAGTTCCATCGCACAAAGGCATACATGCCCAGCTCTTTTATTTTTCCGGCAACCTTGTTCATTATCGCCATTTCATCCGGTTTTGCATTAAACGGTGCCATTGGCTCTTTGCTCCCGCGATTTTTCACCAGTTCAAAACAGCCCAATAAACCCGTATTCCTAAAATCGCCGATACAGGGATGTTGCACTTTCATTTCTTCGGCGCGTTGCTCAATGTATTTACCCATTGCACGGGCGTTCTCTATCAAATGCTCGTCTTCATAAATTTTCAAAACTTCCACACCTGCGGCACAGGCTACCGGGTGAGCCGAATAAGTTAGCCCCAGCATCAGCGGTTTATCATCATAAGCAGCGGCTATTTTATCGGAAACAATCAACGCCCCCAGCGGTAAATATGCGGCAGTTATGCCCTTTGCCGTCGCGATCATATCCGGCACCACGCCATGCACATCCACCCCGAACCATTCGCCGCAACGGCCGAAGCCACTCATTACTTCGTCAGCAATTAATAAGATGCCATGCTTATCGCAAAGCGCCCGCACTTTCTGCAAATAATCCGGCGGGTACTTGATACATCCCGATGTGCCGCTTTCGCCTTCCATAATAATAGCCGCTACGTTCTCCGGCCCCTCAAACTCCAGTACGCGCTCAATATGACTCACGCACTCGCGGTTGCAGGTGGTAATTTCCTTTCCCCAGGGGCAACGGTAGCAATACGGATCCTCGACATGAATAATGTTAGGCGCCTGCTGCGCATCCGAAGCCAGTTTGCGTGGATCACCCCCGGCAGTCATAGCCCCATAAGATGACCCATGAAAAGCCCTGTACCTTGCAATGATTTTATGCCTGCCGGTGTACATGCGCGCCAGTTTTATGGCATTCTCAATAGCCGTAGCCCCGCAAACGGTAAATAAGGTTTTAGTGAGATTGCCGGGAGTTATCTCCGCCAGTTTTTTACCCAGTTCGCCGCGTACTTTGGTAACACAGCTTGGCGTAACATAGCTCACCTGCTGCATCTGGTCTACAACCGCCTGTGTAACCCGCTGGTTGCCGTGCCCGATGTTCACACATATTAACCCCGACGAAAAATCAATATAACGCCTATCCTCATAATCATACAAATAAACCCCCTTGGCATATTTAACCGCAATGGGGTTAAGTCCCCTTTGCTTGCTCCAGGAGAATAAGGTATAATCCTGGCTGTTTTGTATGATCTCTTCTGTTTCGGTTTGTGTTTCTGTTAGCATGATGTTTTGTTCTAATGTCGCTCGTATATTTACTCACCAGGACTTTGCTTCGCTCGTCCACCCTCTCTTCGCCTGCGGCGGAAAGAGGAAATTTAAAAAACTTTTCCTCTCAACCTTACCCAACCCTCTTTCCCGCGTAGCGGAAGAGAGGGTCGCCCAGCGTAGCGTCGGGGGGGTGAGTAATCGCCGACCTGCTTATCAATTTGGAGGGCCTAACTCATCCAATTCACCCCTGCTTCCGGGTTCCACTTCACCGTAGTCTTTTTCAACTTCGTCCAAAACTCTATCGAACTTTTGCCCGTAATATCGCCCACGCCAAATTTACTCTCGTTCCAGCCACCGAAAGAAAAAGGCTCCCTTGGCACCGGCACGCCGACGTTCACGCCGATCATTCCCGCGCTGGCATTATTCATTACATGCCGCGCCGCGCCGCCGTTTTGGGTAAATACCGAGGCAGCGTTACCATACGGGTTATCGTTTTCAATTGCCAGCGCCTCGTCCAGCGTGTTGGCGCGCATAATGCTGATAACCGGGCCAAATATCTCCTCGCGCGCTACATCCATATCCGGCGTAACGTAGTCAATCACTGTCGGACCAACATAAAAACCGTTCTCTTTGCCTTTAATTACCGTATTACGGCCATCAACCAAAACCTTTGCACCCTGCGCTTCGGCGCTGGTAATATAGCGTTCAATGTTTTCTTTTGATTCTTTGGTGATCACCGCGCCCATATTATCACCTGCCACCATCTTGTTTGCTTCAATTACTATCAGGTCGACAATATGATTTACCTGTCCAACGGCAACCATTGCCGATGCCGCCATGCAACGCTGCCCGCCGCAGCCACTCATAGAGGCTACAATGTTTTGCGCCGTCATGCCGGGTATTGCGTCCGGCAATACCAGCAGGTGGTTTTTCGCGCCGCCCAAAGCAACGCATCGTTTATAATTATAAGTGGCCCTTCGGTAAACCAGCTTAGCCACTTTGGTAGAGCCTACAAATGATACCGCCTCAATATCCGGGTGATCACATATCGCTTCCACAATTTTGCTGTCGCCATGCACAATGTTTAAAACACCATCGGGCAAGCCGGCTTGTTTTAACAATTCGGCCAGCTTTCCAACACTTAACGGCACTTTTTCCGATGGCTTCATGATCATGCAATTGCCTAAAGCTATAGCATTGGGCAGTGTCCAATTGGGCACCATGCTGGGGAAGTTGAACGGAACGATTGAGGCCACCACGCCAAGCGGCACATACTCTGTGCGGCATTCAATACCTTTGCTTACTTCCAGTAATTCGCCGGTAACTAATTGGGGCAATGAGCAGGCAAATTCGGTCAGCTCAATTACCTTTTCCATTTCGGCAACGGCTTCGCTGTAAGTTTTGCCATTTTCTTCAACGATCAGTTTGGCTAACTCGTCAATGTTTTGATGGATCAAAGTTTTGTACCTGAAAAACACCTGCACCCGCTCCTTTATCGGCGTAGCCGACCATGACTTGAAAGCCGCTTTCGCCGCTATAACCGCTTTATTTAATTCGGCCTCGCCGGATAAGGGAACTGTGGATAGCAGGCTGCCATCCACTGGGGATACGACATCCATTGCGTCAGAAGTGGCGGCATTAACAAATTGTCCGTTTATATAATTTTGAACCGGGTTGTATTTCATAGTAGGTTTATATTTTTCAATATAGGGGCAATAAATAAATAATGCAAATTTTTATTTAGTCGGAGAAATAAAACCAACCCACTGCCAACACATTATTCAACGCAACCACACCCAAAAACAACCACAAAACAACAAGGCCCATCGGGCCTACCCCTTTGTAGCCAAAATATTAAAAAATGTATCATGCCACGTGAGTGGCTATCCTTTGCAAATTTGGGTAGCCACTCACGTGGCAAAAAACATGGTTATGATAATTTCTACAAAGGGGTAGGCCCGATGGGTCAATATTTCTGATACCTAACTTGGGTTAATTAAAAATATCCGTAAATTTATAAAATGGGAACCTTGATGATCAATGTACCGGAAAGTAAAAGCGCTTTAGTTAAAGCGGTGCTGAAAGAATGGGCGTAACCATACAGGAAACTCAAAAAGTATATCGGTCAGCTTATATACAGAAAATTGCCAAAATACCAGTTTGGACAGACGAGGATATTAAACCCATTGAAGAAGCAAGAAAGGGTTTTGAGTGTTTTAAACCGATAGAATGGTGAACTCGATTTATATATAAGACAAGATCAGTTTTATTATTTGATTTTTGTTTTCTTATAATCTTTAGCAAAAACATCATTCCGACTATATATCCAAAGAAATTTATCTACTTCTTTTAAGTTAAACTGTTCTAAGGAGTAGTAATTTTTGAAGTCGAAAATTATTTCTTTAAATCTAATGTAGTTTCTTAAATCGGTATCATTAAACACCGAAAAATGGTCTTTCTTTTTATATGCAACAAGAATTTTGTGAACAAAACTATCGTATATTGGATATGCTTTGTCATTATGCCAACTACAATATTTTGTTGCAAAAGAATAGAAACTTCGGTTACCGATTCCCTTAGTTTTTAGAATGCCATGCTCATTAGCTATTTTATCTACTATTGTTGGTTCGCCTTCAGCTAAAGCGTTATCAATGTCGATGCTTTTAATATACTTTGACATATTATAAGTATCAAATACATTTGTACTGTATAAATCATTTAAGATACTAACCTTTAGCCGTATATTCTCAAGTTTGACATTCAAAGGAAATTCTTTGAACAAGGCATTTATAGCTCTGTCATCTAAACTAAAACGCTCGTCTGTATTGAATTGGTTTATATAATTTGTTATGAGACTACTTGTTGGTGTTTGAAGATTTAACATATTTCAAATATATGTCAATTTACCATTACTAACTCACCCTCTTCCCCTTCAACAACTTATCCACCGCATCCTTAAACGAACCAGCGCGGATAACCTCGCCTGCATTTACAAAGTAGATCACATCCGCATTCTCGATGGTATTTAGGCGGTGGGCTATGATAATGCGGGTGGTAGTTTTGGGCAGCTTGTTCAGTATGTCTTCCAGCAATTGCTCTGTTACGGTATCGATGTTGGCGGTAGCTTCATCTAATATCAATACTTCCGGGTCGCGCAATACGGCGCGCATAAAGGCTATCAATTGTTTTTGGCCCAGGCTGATGCTGTCGCCGCTTGAGGTTAGCTTGGTTTCCAGGCCGTTCTCAAAAATATTGAGCAGGCTTTGCAGGTTGGCTTCGTTTATTACCTGTTCTAATTGTTCGTTGGTGTAGTCTTTATAACTTTCGTTGCCGTACAGGATATTTTCCTTAACCGTGCCTGTAAACAAAAACGGCTCCTGCAAAATGAAGCCTATTTTTTGGCTGCGTTCTTCGGGCTGGTAGCTGCGGATGTCTTTACCGTCTAAAAATACGGTGCCGGTTGTGGGGTCGTACAAACGGGCTATTAATGAGGCTGTGGTGGTTTTGCCGCCGCCTGTAGGGCCGACAAAAGCATAAGTTTTACCCCGTTCCAGTTCGAGGCTTACATTGTGTAATATCTCGTGCCCAGTTTCATAACTAAAATGCACATTTCTAAATTCTATTAAGGCGGATGATGCTTCGGCGGCACCACTTTCAACGGTAACCAAATCGGTATTTAACCCTAATATTACGGCTATCCGGTCCCACCCGGCCATTGCCACCTGGAAACTTGTCCATAACGAAGCCAATTGCCGCAACGGGTTATAAAAAAGCGTTACGTACGATAAATAGGCAATCAAAACGCCAATATCTTTCAACTGGATAGTATAGATACCATAGCTCAACACCATCAACTGCGCCAGGCTGGAGAAAAGGCTATAAACCGGCAACAGGCTGTTATTGGCTATCCCTGCATAAATGGCTGTCGAGTAGTTTTTTTGATTGGCCTCGTCAAAACGCTTCCTGAAATAATCGCGGCGGTCGAATGCTACTATCACTTTAAAGTTGTTCAGGCTCTCCTGTATCTCGGCGCTCATACCGCCCGTGCTTGCCATGTTCAGGGCGTTCTTCTTTTTTACCCAGGGTGATATTAATTGCGTAAATATCAATATTACCAAACCGGGCAACAGCGCCGCGGCACCCATCTTAAAATTGATAGCTAACAAAACCACGCCCGAGCCAACCATAATGGCAATACTGCTCACAAACTGCATCAGCGATTGCGAGAAGAATGAATTGAGCTTATCGGTATCATTATTGACGCGCGATATCAAATCGCCCGCCTTGTTGGAGTTAAAAAAAGCAACCGGCAAAATTTGCAACTTATTAAATATCGCATTTCGCAGTGTATAAAGTAATCGTTGCCCCACACCGCCCATCATTTTGGTTTGAAAATATTGGGTAAAAAAGGCTACCAGGTACATCGAGAACAATATCCCCGAAAACACCAGTACCCCATGATATTGTTTATGCTGCACGTACTTATCAATGGTATAACCTATCATATACGGCCCGGCTAAGTTGAGCGATGTATTCAGCAGGATGATCATCAGCGCCCCCAAAAGGTTTTTACGCTCGTGCGCGATGAGCTTCAATAAACTTCTAAGCGCCGCGAGGGTTGATTTTTTCTGTTCCTGTTCGGCCAGCTTGTTAAGATTGTAGTTCATAGTTGCTGGTGCTTTGTTGTGAATTGAACAGTTGTACATATTCCGGGCTGGTATGCATTAGCTTGTCGTGCTTGCCTGCGGCAATGATCTCGCCCTGCATCAGCAGGATGATCTGATCGTAATGCTCAACGGCGGCTATTTTTTGGGTGACGGAAATAAGCGTCAAACCGGGATAATTTTGTTGTATGTTTTGCAGTATCTTCGTTTCGGTTTGGTTATCAACCCGCGCGGTAAAATCGTCCAGCAATAATACTTTAGGGTTGATGGCTAAAGCACGCGCCAGCATAATACGCTGTTTTTGCCCGCCCGACAGGCTCGAGCCACGTTCAGAAACAATGGTATTCAACCCGTCCGGCAGGCCGTCAATAAATTCCTTTAACTCAGCCGTATCAATGGCCTTTTGTAAAGATTCATCCGTAACGGTATCGCTAAACGCGATATTCTCGCGGATGCTCATATTAAAAATAATGCTGTCCTGGAAAACAAACCCCACCTGCCTGTGGAACGATTCGCTCATGTAACTGTCAATAGGCTGCCCGTCAAAATTAACCGTTCCCGATGCCGGTTTAATTAAGCCGGTCAGCAAATAAAGCAACTGCGTTTTACCCGCCGCCGTAGGGCCGATAACCGCTATTTTCGATCCCGCGTTAACTTTAAATGATACATCTTTCAGGGCAGGTATCTGCCCGTATTTTACATTTACATCTTTCAGTTCAATTTCACCGCGCAAAGTTTCATTGATAGTTCCGGTTTCCGGCTGGTCGGGCGTTTCAACAATGGCGGTGATCCGTTCAAACGACGCGGTGGCCTGCGCTATTACATTGCTCATAAAACCGATCATAATTATCGGGAATATCAGCATGGATAAATACCCGTTAAACGCGGCAAAACTACCCAGGCTCATACTGCCCATAATTACAAAATGGCCGCCCAGCGCCAAAATGCTCAAGGCCGCCATATTAGCAGTGAAGGTGATAACAGGGATAAGCCCGGCAAAAAGGCTTAAAATAGACAAACCAAACTCCTTGGCTTTGGTATTGGCCGCCAGGAATTTATTGTACTCCAGTTGCTGTGAATTAATTACCCTTATCAGCGCCGAGCCTAATATGCTTTCGTTGATAACTTTGTTTAACCAGTCGATAACCGCGCGGCTTTCTTTAAACAGCGCCCGCACCTTACGCAATACAAAGAAAAACGTACCGCCAATAATAGGGATGATCGCCATTACGCATAAGGCCAGTTTCCAGTTAATAGTGATCAATAATATACTGGCTCCGATGATGATAAACAAAGAGGAAACTATGGATACAATGGCCTGTGAGATAAACATCTTTATTGAGTCCACATCGGCCGTTAAGTTGGTTAATATTTTCCCCGGAGTTACTTGCTCAATAAAGGCATAGCTTTGCTGCGATATTTTGCCTGCCAGTTTGGTGCGCAAGTCTCTTGCCACCTTTTCCGATGCATAAGTTTGTAAAATACCCTGCAGGTAAGTAAATATAAATATAGCTGCAACGGCAAGCGTGAATTTGGTGACCAGCGGCCTGAACACGAAATGATGCGCCGTAAAAGCATCAATACCACCGGCTATGATTTTTGGAATAAACAGGTTAATACCATTGCTGAAAAGTGTAAACACCAGCAACAACACTATCAAACCTTTATAAGGCACCAGTAAGTGCATGATGCTGGGTTTTTTGTTCTCCATAAAGTTCTTTTGACTGTTAGACGATTGACGGTTGGAAATATTTCAAAAATAAACAAAGTAATGATGGAGCGGGGATTTAGTTTGAGATTTTGGTTTATTAGGTTGATCTTAAGAAAAGTGCAGTTTAAAACATTCGTCTCAGCCCCCTCTAAATCTCCCCCGGTGGGGGAGACTTTTAAATTATGGACATAACAGCATTTAGGACAATATAAAAGCTGCAAATCAAAGTCTCCCCTACCGGGGGAGATTTAGAGGGGGCTAAAAGTCTGTTGGTGTAGAATATAAAATAAGTATTCATGTTCTTAACTTTTGACACCGGGATAAAATTTTAAATTCATCACTATGAATTCTTAAAACGATTTTACTACTTTTATTGCAATCGATTACAGCCAAAATCAATAACCAAATGAAGTACGCCTCCAAAAGCCAAAAGTGCTTAAAATCAATACTTTCTAAAAAATTGCTAAAAGCATCTTGTTTTCTTGCTTTTTTCATTTTGCTTGCGAATTGCGCGCATGCGCAGCAACTGAAACTTAACGACCTGGATTATTTTGAAAAGAGCGGCGTAAACATATTTGTTTACAGCAACCAGTATAACGGTATCTTCAACGATGAAAAGACGGCGGGCATAGAAATTATCCATCATGGTGTACGGACAGCGACCGGCGGGGCAGTGCGCCTGCAAAACACGCCCGAACAATGGGACCTGATACCATCAGCGGTAGACAGGAAGGTTGATAAGGCAACCAATACCATTTCGGTCACCATGCGTTACGCGCAATTTGGTTTTGATAGCCGTACCACCGTTACACCCAGAGGCGATGGCGTTGTTATCAGTGTTTACCTTGACAAGGCGGTGCCGGAGAGCCTCGCGGGCAAGGCGGGGTTTAACCTGGAGTTCCTGCCTTCGGCCTATTTTGAAAAAACCTATATGGCCGATGGTAAAACCGGCACATTTCCGCTATATCCTGCCAGCAATACAAACATGGAGCCGGTAAGCAAAAAAACGCCGCAATTTAACGGGCACTCTACATTTGACGACCGCGGCAGGGACGAATTTATCGTGCCACATCCAATAGCTGAAGGAAAAACACTAATACTGGCACCCGAAGATCCGGAACGTTACGTAAAGATCCAATCCGACGAAAAATTAATGCTTTTTGACGGGCGCAACCTGGCCCAAAACGGGTGGTTTGTGGTACGCAGTATGCTGCCCGCCAGTAAAACCGGCAAGGTGCTGGAATGGTACCTGGAACCACACGGAATACCCAACTGGAAGCGCGCCCCGGTTATTGAATTTTCGCAAGTTGGTTACCGCCCCGGCCAGGAAAAAACTGCCGTTGTTGAGCTGGACAAAACCGACGCAGCCTTAAAAACCATGTCGCTTTTCCAGGTTACGCCCGATGGTAAATTTGTTGAAAAACTAAAGGGCGATATCAAACCCTGGGGAATGTACCAGCGCTATAACTATGTAAAGTTTGATTTCAGTTCCGTAAAAGATCCAGGGATATACTTTCTTCAGTATGGCGACCAAAAAACCAACACATTTTCAATAGCCCAGGACGTGTACAAAGATACCTGGCACCCTACGCTTGATGTTTGGTTCCCGGTGCAAATGGACCACATGTTTGTTAATGAAGCCTATCGCGTATGGCATGGCGCACCGTTTTTAGATGATGCGCTGCAGGCCCCTGTGAACTATCAGCATTTTGATAATTACAGCATGGGCGCTACTACCGATACCAAGTATAAGCCCTTACAGCGTATCCCCGGCATGGCTATGGGCGGATGGTTTGATGCGGGCGACTTTGATATCGAAACTGCCTCTCATTGCAACGTCCTTTTAAGCTTTGTTGATACATGGGAAAACTTTCACATCAACCGCGATGAAACTTATATTGACCAAAAAACCCGCTATGTAGATATTCACCGCCCGGATGGCAAGCCTGACCTGTTGCAGCAGATAGAACACGGCACCCTTAACATGGTGGCCCAAATGAAAAATATAGGCCACCCGGTAAGGGGTATTGTCGTTCCCAATCTGCACCAATATCATCACCTGGGTGATGCGGTTGACGAAACTGATAACCTGCCTTATAACCCTAATCTTAAACCATACGAGTCTGACGGCAAATCAAGCGGCACGATGGATGACCGCTGGGCATTTACCACCCGGAACCCGACATTAGACTATTCAATGATAGCCGCGCTGGCGGCAACCTCGCGGGCGCTAAAAGGTTATAACGACACCCTATCGCGGCAAAGTTTAATGTATGCCAAACAATTATGGGACGAAGATGAAGCCATGCGCAAAAACGCCGCTGATACTTCAAGAATAGCTAATTTGGCAAAAAGGGCCAATAATACCACAGCGGCGCTGCAACTGTATATTACGACCAAAGACGAACAATACGCTAAAATATTTAAAGATGCCTTATGGCCGGCGCTGGACAGGTCGGTAGCCTTTGGTATGATGCAGGCCTTACAGGCTTACTCATATATGGATAAGGAATACCAGGATAAATTAAAGCCGTATGTCGCTAAGTATAAAGCTACGCTGGACGAAACCGAAAAGCAAACCCCCTATGGCGTACCCATGCGGGCTGGTGGCTGGGGTGGTAATGCGGGCATCGTCACCTGGGCAACCACTAACTATTATGCCAATAAATATTTCCCCGAAATTATCAATCAGGAGTACGTGTATAAAGGGTTGAATTATATTTTCGGCACCCATCCTTATTCAAACATTTCGTTTGTTTCGGATGTGGGGACTAAGTCCAAAAAAGTCACTTACGGAAACAACCGGGCCAACTTTAGCTTCATTGCAGGCGGGATTGTGCCCGGCATACTACTGCTTAAGCCCGATTTCCCCGAAAACAAAGAAGACTGGCCATTCTTTTGGGGGGAGAATGAGGTGACAATAACTGCTTGCGCACAATATATATTTTTGGCGGCGGCGGCGGATAGTTTGGGGGCAAAATAACTCAGAGAGACTCTTAAAGTTTATTCAAGAGTTTTTTTACAAATAGTTGCCTTTGTTCTCTAAATTGTTGCTGTAGTATTTTTATTTCCGTTGCGTCATGGTTCGCAGTATGGGTTTGTCGATTAGTTAAGTCCGCGGCCCTTAATTCAGCCAATCCGTTTACTAATTCGTCAAGCCGGGCCGACCATAATGGCTCAAGATCTGAAAGGTGTCCTATTTCTTCTTTAATCGTCCACTTGCCCTCCGGCCTTAGTGTCAGCAAAGCTGGATCAACATTATTAATTATTTCTTCAACCCTGGCGGGTGTCCCGCTTAAACGTTCAATAATTGAAAGTAAAATTCCATTATCTTCAATTATGGGAAATTTTCTGTTGAACCATTTGGTTTTTTGCATTGTAATGATGTTTAGATCAAAATTACATTGCAAGATGTCTAATCAAACCTAATGAAGTCATCGGGAGGTAATATTGCCTCTTTATAAATTATTTTACAAATTTCCTTTAACTTCTGCTCTGTTTGTCGAGTTTATTGACCCTTTTTGCACTGCTAAATTAAAAATAAATGTCAAATCAATTATTTATCAAAATTTGGTAAATAAAATACTTTTACCTATTTTTGATAAAACAAATAACACATGCGGGTTATTATTGAAGATGGATATTTAAAAGCATTATTTAATGGTAACTTTACAGGTAAACCACAATTTAACAGGGAGGTTGAGTTGGGATTTATCCGAAGAATTACTCAAATGGAAAATGCTGTAAACACAAGTGATTTACGGGCAATTGGTTCATTGCATTTTGAAAAACTGTCCGGTAAGTTTGATGGAAAGTATTCTATAAGAGTTAACAAAGCATTCAGAATTATTTTCAGGGTTGAAAAAGACGGAAATAATGTAAGGCTTGAGGTTATTTGCGTAGAAGAATTAAGTAATCACTATTCATAATTTATTCATTAATAAATGAAGCTATGGGAAATGTATTTGACAAAGAGGGTAATGAGTTGAGAACTTCTGTTGCCTTTCATCCGGGGGGATTTCTTTTAGAAGAGGTTGAAGAAAGAGGCTTAAAAAAAACTGATTTTGCAAAAAGCATAGGCTTGCTGCCTGGTAATTTGAGCGAACTATTTAAGGGTAAACGCCATATTAACGCCCGGATAGCCGTTAAAATAGAAGCTGTATTGGGTATCAGCGCTGAATATTGGATTGGCCTGCAAACTGCCTATGATTTGATAATTGCAAGAGAATTGGAACACGCGTGAGCAAATAAGGGAAATTATTCTATTGCGTTAAGGCCCGTAAAACTTATGTCATTACCAGTTTTTATTCAATCCTTAATCAATTCCCATCCATATTTTGTCAGAAACTCATTCACTTCATCGTTGAATGATTTATGCTCATGATGTTTTTCCTGGTTTTTAATGTATTTGATGACTTTTCCAGTTGTCTTTGCAATTTTCAGCTATGTGTTTATAAACATCATATCTAAATTCCTTTTTTAATAGAGGTTCCCGGTTCTTTGCAGCAAAAACTACATGAACCCAAATTCTTACATATGACATCGCTTCGGTTTGGCTAAAGCCACTTTTTCTTTTTAATATCCATCATCCGTTGGCTGAAGCCAACGGCAATGAATTTATTTTATCTATATTTTGTATCTAAAAAGAAAAAAATACAGGTTTAGCCAAATATATGATTTACCTGTTAAAACTTAAACAATCATACTCTTTTCATTGCATTTGACTCATTACAACTAAGCGGTGAGCACAAATTCTTTTTCATTGCCGTTGGCTTCAGCCAACGGAATATACAAACAAGCAAAATCCGGCTTTAGCCAAAATAGACGCTTTGCATTAACAACAATCTAACTGAAAACTGCCTACTGCAAACTGACACTACCGCCACGCCTTATACTGATTAATTAACCCATTGGTTGATGAATCATGCGATGAAATTTCATCTTCTGTTCTTAACTCCGGCAATATCTTTCCGGCTAATTGCTTGCCTAACTCAACGCCCCATTGGTCAAAGCTGTAGATGTTCCAGATAATGCCCTGCACAAATATTTTATGCTCATACATGGCTATTAACGAACCTAAAGTGTAAGGGGTTATCTTTTTAACCAGGATGGAGTTTGTGGGCCGGTTACCGTCAAACTCTTTAAATGGTGCCAGCTTTTCAATTTCTTCCGCTGTTTTGCCGGATGTTTTTAATTCGGCTTCCACTTCTTCGCGGGTTTTACCGTTCATTAAGGCTTCTGTTTGCGCGAAAAAATTGGATAGCAGCATGGTATGGTGTTCGCCCAATGGATTATGGGTTTGTGCAGGCGCTATAAAATCGCAGGGAATAATTTTTGTGCCCTGGTGAATTAACTGGTAAAAAGCATGCTGCCCATTGGTGCCCGGTTCGCCCCAGATGATCGGGCCGGTTGAATAATCAACAGCATTGCCGTTACGGTCAACATGCTTGCCATTGCTTTCCATATCCCCTTGTTGAAAATAGGCCGAAAAGCGGTGCATGTATTGATCATATGGCAAGATGGCATTGGTTTCCGCTTCAAAAAAGTTATTGTACCAAATACCTATTAATGCCATTATAACCGGCAGGTTTTGGTCGTGTTCGGCTGTTTTAAAATGGTTATCCATCGCGTGGGCACCCGAAAGCAGGTCGGCAAAATTTTCATAGCCGATACTTAACGCAATGGACAAACCAATTGCGCTCCATAATGAATACCGGCCGCCAACCCAATCCCAAAATTCAAACATATTTTTAGTATCTATACCAAATTTTGCTACACCTTCGGCATTGGTTGACAGCGCCGCAAAATGTTTGGCCACATCCTTATCAGCGCCACCTCCGGCAATAAACCAGTCCCGGGCGCTATGGGCATTGCCCATCGTTTCCTGCGTGGTAAATGTTTTTGAGGCGATGAGGAATAAAGTAGTTTCCGGGTTTAATCCCTTTAAAGTTTCAACAATATGTGTACCATCTACATTGGATACAAAATGCATATTCAAACGGTTCTTATAGGCCTTTAACGCTTCGGTCACCATTACCGGCCCCAGGTCTGAGCCACCGATGCCGATATTAACCACGTCGGTGATCTGCTTGCCGGTATAACCCTTCCAGCTACCTGATATGATGGCTTCGCTAAATTCTTTCATGTGCTGTAGCACCGCGTTTACATCAGGCATCACATCCTTGCCATCTACATAAATTGGCGTATTGCTGCGGTTGCGTAAGGCGATGTGCAAAACCGGGCGACCTTCGGTAGCGTTAATTACTTCACCGCTAAACATGGCCGCAGTTGCATCATTTACCCTACATTCTGTAGCCAACTGTAGCAATAAGGCTATAGTTTGATCATTGATGCGGTTTTTGGAGTAATCAAGCAATATCTCTTCAAACTGCGCCGAGAATTTATTAAATCGTTGGTTATCAGATTTGAATAGGTCTTTAACACTTTCAGCAACCATATCAATATAATGGTCGGTTAAATATTTGTACGATTGGGTGGTGGTGAAATTAATAGTTGGCAGCATAATTGAGTGGTTTTTATTGAACAAAAATAGGATTTAATATTCAGCGTTTTGTTAAATTTTACTACATCGATATAGTTAAATATAGTGTTATTTTAACACACCATACATAGTGTTTGTTTTACACTGTCATAATTGCGAAATTTTCAAACGTTTTCGTAAATTGTTTTGAGAATTAAAATTTATATTATATATATTTGCGTCAGTGATAAATAAAAGGCTTATTTGTCATCATATTGTTAATTTGAGTTAAAATAATTGGATCATGTTCGAAAAACTCTTTATCCTCGTCAAAAATAACGCCGGGAGGGCGATTATTGACAACCCTGCAATTCCTGAAAAATGTCATGAAGCTGTAATTAACGATGCATCGAGTTCGATCATCGAGGTTTTGAAAAGCCAGGTAGAAACCGGGCGGTTAAAAGATGTGGTAAAATATTTTCAATTTTCGGGTATTTATAATAATCCCCTTATAACAAGCGCGACCAATAAATTTGCTAATAAGCTAAATAACTTTTACGGCGTTGAGCCAAAGGCCGCGTTAGCCACCGCTAATGCGCTTATACCGCCTGTTATGCAGGAATTGATACGGCAATCAAAAAGCGAGCAGAATAAAGAACTTGCTTTGGGCTCATTACTGTCTAAACTAAACGGAAGTAATGTTAATATGAATACATTGCTTAATCAAATGGCATTAGCTTAGTTTTTGGTTGATCTAAGGAATATTTAACTACTCACTTAATTAACCCAACCAACTACTCACCAATAAAAAAAGGGATAGCAGTTATAACTGCTATCCCTTTTTTTATATTTGCGCCATGACTAAAGAACAGATCCAGGATTTAAGGGATAGAACAATTTCCCTGAGGAGGCATCTTTGACATCGACAAGAAACTCGATGCGCTGCAAATTGAACAGGATATAACGCTCGGCCCAAACTTTTGGGACCATCCCAAGGAAGCCGAAAAGGTTTTAGCCTCCATCAAAACAAAAAAAATATGGACCGATGGGTACCAAAAGGTAGTATCTATTTTAGAAGATACCGGTGTACTATTTGACTTTTTTAAAAGCGGCGATGCTACCGAAGCAGAAATGCAGGAGCAGTACAACGTGGCCATTAAAGCCATAGAAGAGCTTGAATTTAAAAACATGCTCTCGGCCGAAGAGGACCAATTTAACGCCGTACTGCAAATTACAGCAGGCGCAGGTGGTACTGAAAGCTGCGACTGGGCCAGCATGCTGATGCGTATGTATATCATGTGGGGCGAGAAGAATGGCTATAAAATAAGTGAGCAGGATTTCCAGGAGGGTGATACCGCAGGTATAAAAACGGTAACCCTGCAATTAGAGGGCGATTTTGCTTATGGCTACTTAAAAGGCGAAAACGGCGTACACCGTTTAGTTAGGATATCGCCATTTGATTCGAACGCCAAACGCCATACTTCGTTTGCATCTGTATACGTTTACCCATTGGTTGATGATACGATAGAAATTGAGGTCAATCCGGCGGATATTGAATTCGAAACCTTCCGTTCGGGTGGCGCTGGCGGCCAAAATGTAAACAAGGTTGAAACGGCGGTACGTTTATATCATAAACCTTCAGGTATCATTATTAAAAACCAGGAATCGCGCTCGCAATTACAGAATAAGGATAATGCCATACGCTTATTAAAATCGCAATTATATGAAGCCGAAATGCGTAAGCGCCAGGAAGCCAGCAATAAAATTGAGGGCAATAAGAAAAAGATAGAATGGGGTTCGCAGATAAGGAACTATGTGTTGCATCCCTATAAATTGGTTAAAGATTTGCGTACCGATTATGAAACATCAAATGCAGCAGCAGTTTTAGATGGCGACCTCAATGACTTTTTAAAAGCATATTTGATGGAATTTGGCGGACCAAAAAGTTAATTTTTTTCACCCTTTTACTGTTTAATTATATAACTGTATTTATTACAGTTACTTTAGTATCACAATTATTTTATTCATAATTGTACTATACAATTAACCTGTAATTCATGAAAAAATTTACTTTGGGGCTGATAGCCATGATAATGGTGTCGTGCTTTATAGTGCACGCACAAGATATTAAGCCCATCCCGTTATATCCAAACGGCGTTCCAAATTCAAAGCCTGCCCCAGCCGACTATGTTGAGCCTGATATCAACAAGGTTAGCATGTTAAATAAGGTTACTGAGCCTACGCTTACGCCATTTTTTCCAGATAAGGGCAAGGCCAATGGCACAGCGGTAATTATATGCCCCGGTGGTGGTTATCAAAACCTGGCTATTAAATCCGAAGGATTTGATGTGGCAAAAGAGTTTAATAAGATAGGTGTTATCGCATTTGTTTTAAAATACCGCCTGCCAAGCGATTTGATCATGGTTGATAAAACTATCGGCCCCCTGCAGGATGCGCAGGAAGCTATCATAATAGTGCGTACCCGTGCAGCCGAATGGAGTATTAACCCTGCAAAAGTTGGCATTATGGGCTTTTCGGCCGGAGGGCACCTGGCATCTACAGCCGGTACTCATTTTGATAAAGTGGTTGTTGAGGATAAAGCAAACATCAGCGTTCGCCCTGATTTTATGATATTGATGTACCCGGTAATTACTTTTGGCGACCTCACCCACAAAGGCTCTAAAAACAATTTAATAGGGTTAAACCCAACTCCTGAAGCCGTCGACCTGTATTCTAACGAAAAACAGGTTACCGCTAATACGCCTATCACCTTCATAGTGCAGGCTGCCGACGACAAAACAGTACCGGTACAAAACAGCCTGATGATGTATAATGCCCTGCTAAAAGCTAACGTAAAAGCCGAAATGCACATCTTTGCCGAAGGCGGGCATGGATTTGGTCTGAATAACAAGAAAAGCAAAGCACATTGGTTTGACTGGTGTACAAGTTGGCTGGATACCAATGGGTTGTTAAGTAATTAGAGATTAGTGTCGGATTCGGGCGGATAAATAGAATAAAACATATTGCTGTTAGTTTGTTATAGATAATATAAGAGCCTTATAACTATGAAAATTAAGAAAATACTCATCGGGATTGACAACAGCAAGTTTGCCGAACATGCCGCAGACTACGGTTTTGATATCGCCCATTCATTTAAAGCCCATGTAGGTTTGGTACATATTGTGGAGCCGATGGTTATACCATCAACCGGAAATTCAGATATTTTGCTGGGCGCATCGCCGCAAACAATGGGTATTAATGATGTGGAGTTGATGAATATTCAAAATGATGCCTCCGAAACGCTTATTGAACGGACAATAAAAAAGTTTGGCAAAGGCCTTGAAGTTACCCACTTTAATGAGTATGGCGATACAGCCGACGGTATAATTGATTGCGCCAAAGAATTTAAAGCCGACCTGATCGTAATAGGAACCCATAGTCGCAGTGGCTTAGACCGCCTGCTAATGGGCAGCGTTGCCGAGCACGTAGTGCGTCATTCGGAAATACCGGTGTTGGTGGTACCTTTTGTGGATCATAGTTCATAGATCATGGTTCATAGTAAGCCTAATTTGCTATGAACCATGATCTATCTACTATGAACTAATAAAGCAGCCTGAACTTTATCGTATGCTCAATGGCTTTTAGCTCATTCAACACTTCAGTATCATAGCCTGTATTTACATCAGTAATCACATAGCCTATTTGCGCATTTGTAACCAAAAATTCGCCCACTATGTTAATATTATGGCGGGCAAATACCTCGTTTATCTTGGCCAGTATACCGGGCACATTTTTGTGGATATGTATTAAACGGTGCGCGTTGTTATTACGCGGGGGTTGCAGGTCGGGGAAGTTACAACTGGTGTGTGTTTTACCCTCGTTCATAAATGCCAGTACACGCCTGGGGATAAAATCGTCATTGCGCGGGTTATGCTTGGGGTCATCAAAAATAATAATGCCGTTTTCGCAGGCAGCTTCTGCTAATTTTCGGTTTACCTTGCCAAAACAACCTATCACTTTTAATCTTCCGGCGTTTTGCACCTGCTCCGGAGTTGGTAGGTTGGCCTCATCGCAAAACAATACGCCTGCCTCTTCCAGGTATTTTTCTTCAATTATTTCGCGTTCGCGGACGTTATAGCCTTCCTTGCGCATCTGCGCCAATGCTTCTTCCTCAACAACACCAACTACCAGGCATTTAATGCGGTTTTTAGGATAAGATATAGCCCTGGGTAGTTTGTTGATATATAAAAACTCGTCAAAGCTGGGTGTAATATGGTCGGCTTTTTCGGCTACGGATTTACGTTCAATATTCTCGGTAAAAGCAAAGAATTTTTTGATCATCCCCGATTCTTTTAGCTGGAAATCAGAATAGCCATCCCCAATGCCGTAAATATCACCCTGTAGGTTTAGCTGCTTTAACAGCTTTACCTTACCACCCTCGCTTGATAATGGATTTTCCCGGTCATAACCGATAATATTCCCATCCGCGTCAAATTCAAATGTATTGGCGTAAATATTCTCTTTTTTAATGTAATACTCATCGGTAACAACGGGTATGATAAACTCCTTAAATCCGCCCGATACGATCAGCACTTCATCCTGGTGCTTTTTGAAAAATTCTGTATTGCGTGAAAAGGAAACAGATACTTTTTTCTTTAGATGAGTAATAAGCTGCTTTAAATGCTCGCGATTAGCTTCAAGCAGTTTAACCCTCGCTTCAAGGCTTTGGGTAAATGATAATCTACCCTCCATTGAAGCATTGGTGTATTCTTCTATCTGCCGGTATATCTTTTCCCGGTCAGGATGGTTCCTAAGCGATATACGCGCCAACTCATCCAATGCCTCCACCTGTGTAAACGTACTGTCGAAATCTATAATAAAGTATTGTCCCATTAATTGATGTGCAGATATGCGGATGTGCAAATGTGCAGATTTTGGATGAGTTGTTTATAAAGGGATTGTCAATAAGTTGATTTATATACCTTAAATCTTCTATTCATATAAGTTATTATATCCTTAAATTCTTATTTTTGTGATACATATAATTTGTATACCATGAATATTTCATCTGTTCATCCACCGCTTAGCAATGTACAGGCCGAGTTATTAAAAGTTTTTAGTGCCGATATACCAGATAGTCACCTTACCGAATTAAAAAATATGATGGCGGGGTTTCTACTGGATAAGGCACGAGATAAGGCTGATGCTGCCTGGGATGAAAAAGGTTATACTGATGAAAAACTAGAGCAAATGCTCAACAAAAAATAATGCCTCCAATTAAAGTTGTGCTTGACACCAATGCCCTGCTTCGATCTATCTCTCGCCGGTCAGCATTGCTGTCATTTTAGATAAGCTTTACGAAAATGCCTATGAACTATATATCAGCAATGACATACAATTGGAATATGAAGAAAAAATTACTGATATATTTTCAAAAGAAACGGCAGAGCTTATTATAGGTGCTTTTTCATTACTTGATAATGTAAAGAAAATTGATGTTCATTTTCGTTTAGGCCTCATTGTTGCGGATGAAGATGATAATAAATTTGCTGATTGTGCATTTTCGGGGAATGTTCATTTCCTTGTTGCCGATGACAAACACTTTAACGTTCTGAAATCAATAGCATTTCCTGCCATTAATATCATTTCGCTGAACGATTTCAAAAAACTACTTATTGACCAATTCAATACGGTTTAGCTACTTTTTAACCGCCTGCAATACATTGCTAATCAGCCCGTCCATTGAATTATTATCTATCCAACGTGCTACTACAACCAGGTCATGGTCAGGGTCGCAATAGATCATGTTGGTACCATTACCAATATGCGCCCATGTATTTGCCGGGGCTGATGGCAGTAGTTTCTTATCGGTATTTAAAAACCAGTTCATATAACCATAGCCTGTGTTGGCGGTTGTTGGCGTTAAAGCTTGCTTTACCCATTGCTCGCTAATGAGTTGTTTACCGTCCCAGTTACCATGATGCAAAGTTAACAGGCCAAAGCGGCCCATGTCGTAGGCATTAATAAACATCCCGCCCCCCCAATGCCCGCCGCCGCTTACTGATTGCATGATCTGCCCGTCAAGCACTACGTAAGAGTTGCGGTAACCAAACCAGCGCCAGGTTGTTGAAGCGCCTATCGGATCCATAATATTTTCTTTCAGCACTTGTGGTAAAGGTTTTCTCCAAACAGAAAGTACGGCCAATGCCAATGCGTTTACCCTAACGTCGTTATATTTCCAAACGGCTCCCGGCTCGTTGCGCCTGCGGTCTTTATATTGTACAATATCGCCGGTAGGGCGGTCGGCCCAATCGGGTTTACCCCATAGTGTCCCCTCCCAGTCGCCGGTTTGGCGTAGCATAACTTCCCAGGTAAGTCGGCGGTCGTGTGGTGTCGAAAAAAGATCGATCATATCATTATCCGCGCCGTTTCCGCTTAACTGACCATTGGGATTATAAACTTCAATTGGCGGAACATCACGGGCAACGGTATCCATCGTGCTATGTATCACTCCGCGGTCAACCGCTATGCCTACTATACTTGAAAGAAAGCTCTTGGTAACGCTATGAGTAATATCTACCCGGTCAGGGTCGCCCCATTGCGCTACTACATATCCTTTATAAATAATGATGCCCGCAGGGCCGCCGCGATCAGTTAACGGACCAATAGCTTCACTAAAAGGCTCCCTCCCAAAACTTTGAAATTGGGATAACGCGCCATCGCGCGAAGATTTTGCCTCATGCGTCATCGCGAAACTGATCGCTTTAACCAGCTCGTTACTATCCAGTCCGACTTGTGACGGCGTTTTATGCTGCCAGTTATTATAAGCCGGAAAATAATCTGTTTTTTTAGCTTTTGTTTGCCCGTAGGATTGGGTTAGGGTAAGGAAAGCTATGCCGGTAAATAATATAAACTGTTTCATGACAGCAAGATAAGAAATCTTTAAAGATTGAACTGATTAAATATCTCTTTCCCACTCATTCCGGCTTTCTGTAATGTCCTTCAACATCATTTCAGCATCATCCTTGCTTATATTGATGGATCTCGCATAATCAGCGGGTTTTAACTTATTTGGGGAAACACCCAATCGCTCACAAATCTCCTTAACCGATTTACTTATCGGCTTAAATTCAATACCAATAGCCTGCTTAATTTTGGTATTATCAAAATCACGGGTCAATGATGCGGCTTGGGCTGAAATTTTATCTAAAGCCGGGTCTGTGCGCGTTATGGCCGATATAACAGCCGCGCCGCGCCAGGCCAGTTCCATCATCCATGATTTAGCTAATATAGCCGGGGGTTTGATACCAAAGCCATTAGCTATTTCGGCAGTTATTTGCTTATAGTTTCTGTTTTCGCCATTTATAATATAGCGCTCGCCACTAATATCGTTATTCATCAGGGCTATCATACATTTGGCTACATCTTCCACATCCACAAAGCCCGCGCTGCCTTTGGTATAAAATTTAAGTCCTTTGTGTACGGTTTCAAACAATTGGCCGCTGCCATTAGTGCCGGCATTTGCACCAATAATTAATGAAGGATTTACAATAACAGCATCCAAACCCTCGGCAATGCCACGCCAAACTTCCATCTCGCTTTCTAATTTGGATAAGGCGTAACCGTCATTTTCGGTAGCAGCATCCAAATGATGATTTTCTGTTATCAAATCGCCGGGCTTTGCCGGGCCGATAGCTGCGATAGAACTTACATGAATCAATTTTATTTGCTGCTCCAAACACAAATTAACCAAATTAGCCGTACCTGTAACGTTTGTGCGTATCATCAGTTCCTTATCCGCCTGCTTTAATGATACCCTTGCCGCGCAATTATAAACTTGTGTTACATCTTGTAATGCGTTTTCAAGGGCAAACACATCCATTATGTCTGCATCCACCCATTCAATAAATTGATTATATGGAGCCAGCAATTGGGGTATAACAGAAGCAGCGCGTTTGGTGCAGCGTATCGCTTGCCCTGTTTGCGCCAGTTGCCTTGCCAATTCAGAACCCAGAAAACCCGTAGCGCCTGTAACCAGTATCATTTTGATGTGCAGATTTTTAGATGTGCAAATGTGCGTATTGATGTGCAGATGTGCAAATATGCAGATGTGCAGATGCCGTGTAGGGTGAATAGAGGATGTTTAAATGTTTGATACTGCTATATCTATACATTCAAAAAATCTGCATATTTGCACATCGCATCCCGCACGTGCGGGACACATCAACTCCATGTCATTAGCCGATTTTTTTACACCTGTTGACCTCGAAAAAATTACGCCGAAGGATGGGTATTATACCAGTCATTTAGGCAGTAAGATCGACCATCATTCGGCGACCTTTCCCAATCTCGAACTAAAAACGGATATAGCTATTATAGGCGTTCAGGATGATAGAAACGCGGTTAATAACCCTGGTTGCGCCTTAGGGCCTGATTATGTGCGCGAAAAGCTGTACCTGTTAAACGAGGGTAATTACACCACAAAAATAGCCGACCTGGGTAACATCCGCCAGGGCAAGACGGTTACCGATACCTACTTTGCGGTTAAAACGGTGGTAGCCGAACTGATCAAAAAAAATATCATCCCATTGGTAATTGGCGGGGGGCAGGATATCACCTATGCCCAGTATATGGCTTACGAAGAATTAGAGCAAAAGGTAGACCTGGTTATTATTGATTCGCATTTTGATCTGGATGACGACAGCGACATGGAGAGTATAGAAACTACTTCTGCATCCTACCTGAATAAAATATTTATGCACGAGCCTAATTACCTGTTTAATTACAGCAATTTGGGCTATCAAACTTTTTTTGCCAGCCAGGATAGCCTGCGCGTAATGGAAAAACTTTATTTTGATGTACACCGCCTTGGTGAGTTAAGCGGGCAAATTACCGTTGCCGAGCCGATCATCCGTAATGCCGATATGGTAAGCTTTGATATAAGCGCTATCCGTTCGGCTGACGCTATGGCCAATGCCAACGCCTCGCCAAATGGCTTTTATGGCGAGGAAGCCTGCCAGCTATGCCGGTATGCGGGGATCAATGATAAGTTATCCTCTATAGGCTTTTATGAATTTAACCCGGCGTATGATAATAACGGGCAAACGGCCATGCTGTTAGCGCAAATGATATGGTATTTTATTGACGGCATTTATAACCGCAAAAAAGATTTCCCGCTTAATCCAAAATCACAATATTTGATCTATAAAACCAGTTTAAAACATGACGAACACGAGCTTGTATTTGTTAAAAGCAAAAAATCAGACCGCTGGTGGATGCAGGTACCATATCCAACAGGCGGGTCGCGTAATGAACGTTTTCATTTGGTGCCTTGTGGTTATGAAGATTATAAAACTGCCACTTCGGGCGAAATGCCCGATCTTTGGTGGCGCACTTATCAAAAGTTAATTTAACGGTTATCTCTAAAAACCCTCCTTTTCCTCTCCTCTGGAGAGGAATTAAAAGTGAGGCTAACAAACAGAGCGAGTTTTTAGAGATGCCTACAATTAGATCAGCTTTTATCCGTTATAAACGATTACAATAAAAATTCAATGAAAAAAATATTTCTTTTTATAACATTATTATTCCCTTCACTGCTATTTGCCCAGGTGATTACCCCTGCCATTATTAGTTCCGATCCGTTTACTGTATCAGGGCATATCAAGAATGTAGATACACCTGCAAGGGCTTACCTGTTTTATCAGTCAGGCGCTAATAAAGTAGTCGACTCGACCCAAATTATAAAGGGGGAATTTAGCTTTACGGGTAGTTTGGTATATCCTGAAAATGCTTACCTGTTAATAGACCATAAAGGGGTAGGAATTGCCAAGCTTACGAATCCCGGCAAGAATATAAATATTCCCTTTGCCTCGCTGGATGTGTTGAATTTTTATCTTGATAAGGGCATTCTATTTGTGGACGGTAAAGATTCTGTAGCTTCAGCCAAGATATCAGCATCGACAATAAATGATGAAAACAAGGATCTTCAGGCACAATTAAAGCCGCTTGAAGAGCCAACCAAAAAACTATACGCCGAGGCTAATACGGCATCGCCTGACAAACAAAAAGACCCCGCGTTTAGAAACGATATCATAGCGCGCAGTAAGGTTTTGCAAGACCTGCAACTATCTATACTGAAAAACTTTGTAGCCGGGCATCCGGATAGCTACCTGAGCATTGTAATCATTAACCAGATAGGGCCCCATTCTGATGACCCAAAAGAACTGGATGCTTTATATAAAGATTTGTCGGCCACCCTGCAAAGTTCTGAGCCGGGCAAAACATTAAAACGCGCTATCGACCAGGCAAAAATTACCGGCATAGGTGCCATAGCGCCCGACTTTACACAGAACGATGTAGATGGAAAACCTGTTACCCTTTCCTCATTCAGGGGTAAGTATGTTTTAATAGATTTTTGGGCATCGTGGTGCGGCCCGTGCCGACAGGAAAACCCTAACCTGGTAAAAACCTACAATAAATACAAAGACAAAAACTTTACAGTACTTGGCGTTTCATTAGACAGGCCCGACGCGAAAGCGGATTGGCTACAAGCTATAAAAAACGACAAACTGGCCTGGACACAGGTGTCAGACCTGAACTATTGGAGCAACAAAGTGGCTGTTTTATATTTTATAGGATCAATACCTTCTAACTTTTTACTTGATCCCAAGGGAAAGATCATTGCAAGAAATCTTCGCGGGGATGATTTGGAACATAAGCTGGAAGAAGAATTAGGGAAGCAGTAATTTTGTGTAGAGACGCAATGTTTTGCGTCTCCCGCCGCCCGGTAAAATAATGATAGGTGTGATATGATTACACATTATCAGGGACGCAAAATATTGCGTCTCTACGATTCCTCTTCACCCATAAATTTAACCGCGCTAACACCAAAACGGTTTAAAAAGTCAACACCTTCGTCGCTGGGTATGCCTTTGTATTCGGCGTAAGAGTTTTTAAAATATACCTGCTTTATTCCTGCTGAAAAGATAAGCCGGGCACAAGGCAGGCAGGGCGACAATGTGGTATACAAGGTTGCGCCTTTAAGATTAGCACCATTTTTTACGGCAAATAATATCGCATTTTCTTCTGCATGTAACGCCAGCGAGCAACTCCCTTTTGAATCGCGCGCACAGCCGGTTTCAGGCCATTCCTCATCGCAGTTATGGGTGTCTTCAGGCGGTCCGTTATAGCCGATGGATATAATGCGGGTGTCCTTTGCCAAAACAGCCCCTACATGCGCTTTTACACAATGCGACCGTTGGGAAAGATCGGTTGCCAGGTTCATGAATATATCGTTAAATGATGGTTTCATAGTTAATTAGTGGTTGAAGATTAGAGATTAGTTGAGTTTTTCGTCCAACAATCTCTAATCACTATTCTCTGATCTCTCTAAATCAATGTCCTCCTGCAGCAACCGTAGTATGGTCAAGGTCAATACCTTGTTTTCTCAATTCCGCACTAACTTTCCAGGCAAAATAAGCCATGTAGGCAAAGCCTATTAACGGAACGATGTAGGAAAAATGTATACCCTGCGTATCAGCCAAAATACCCTGCACCGGAGGGATGATAGAGCCTCCCAATATCATCATTATCAAAAACGCCGAGCCCTGGCTGGTATATTTACCCAAACCGGTGATAGCCAGTGCAAAAATAGATGGCCACATAATAGAGCAGCACAATCCTCCGCTTATAAATGCGAAAGTTGCTACCATACCGGTTGTTAAAAGGCCCGCAAGCATAAAAGCTATACCTAATAAACCAAATACAACCAACGTGCGCACAGGCTTTTGCTGACCAATAAAAAAACAGGCTATCAAAATAACAATGGCAAGGGCATAAATGTAAAAATGATCAATATTTACACCACTTAAATATTTATTAACTGTCAGCACCAGCGCAAATGCTACAAAGGGCACTACAATGGTTAATATGGTTTTAAGTGATTTAGATAATTTAAATGCGCCAATCGCACCTGCCCATCTGCCTATCATTAAGCTGCCCCAATACAACGAGATATAGGGTGATATGTCCGAGTCTTTAAAGCTGCCAAAAGCGGGTGTTTTTAACAGGGCACCCATATTACTTTGGATAGTTACTTCGGTACCCACATACATAAATATGGCTATCATGCCTAGTATAAGCTGCGGATATTGCATTGCCCCCCAACCTTCCTTATTTTTGCGGGCTGCGGGCAACGCGGCTATTAATGTACCTACAATAACCACAAATGAAGCATACACAAAATACGGTTTGCTGATACCTGTATATCCGCTCAGTTGGTTGACAGCCAATATCATGCAAAACCCAATAAAGATCAAAAAGAGCGACAAATTTGGCTTTTTGCTTGCTTCCAATGCTTCGTCGTTGGTTACTTTAGGTAAATTGGATAACCAGAAAAACAAGGCCAGTGCTATAAATAAGCCGGCAACTATGTAATATAAACTATCCATAGATGTTATTTTAACATCATTAGGGTTAATGGCGCTTGATGCTGTGCCAAAAAGCACGATGCTGAATATAACAGGCCCTAATATGCCGCCGATATTATTAACGCCGCCTGTAAAGTTTAACCGGTTTGCGCCTGTTTCGGGTGTGCCAAGGGCAATAACAAACGGATTACCCGCAGTTTGTTGTAAAGAAAATCCTAATGCGATTATAAAATCGGCAGTTAAAATATAACCAAACGAGCCCGAATTTAAAGCAGGCCCCATAGCTAATGCCCCTGCTGCCGATATTAACAAACCTACCGCGATACCATTTTTATAACCCAATTTATCTACAATATCCACGCGCTTAACCTGGGACAGAAAATATAAAATAATAGACCCTATAAAATAACCTCCGTAAAAGGTAAAGTCGATTAACTGCGCCTCAAATTGGGTAAGACTAAAATGCGATTTACAAAACGGAATAAATACACCATTTGAAGCCGCCGAAAATCCCCAAAAAAACCAAACGGTTGCCAGGGTCAATAAAGCCGCGGTATAGTTTTTTGTATTATTTTGTTTCATGTTATAGGTTATAAAAGGTTTTAAGGCACTAACATAGGTTTTTTTGGTTAACATAGGTTGAAAATGTTGTAAAAGTTATAAAGGTTCGAAAGGTCAACTATTTTCCAACCTCTACAACTTTTACAACCGTTACAATATTTTCAACTCACCCCGCCACAAAATGATAATATTAACGCAACATTAATTTTGAGATAAAAATTGCATATTCGCATACTTCAAACTGACCTAAGGCTAACATTAATGATAGAAGCTGTTATTTCGGGAATTGGAATTGGACTAATACTAACATTTCTTACCGGCCCTGTTTTTTTTGCGTTAATTAAAACCAGTATTGAACGCGGTTTTCATGCCGGTGTGTACCTGGCATTGGGCGTGGTGTGCAGTGATATTGTTTTTGTAGGCAGTATCCTGTTCGGATCACAATTATTTGATATTCCGGCACATGTAAAAATAACAGCAGGTGAAATAGGTAGCGCCATTTTGTTTACTGTAGGTGTCTACTACCTTTTTAAAAAGGCCGACGTAAACTATACCAATATAGCCCCATCGGGCCTTAAACGTTACGGCTATTTTTTAAAGGGGTTTTTGATGTGCATCTTTAATCCCACGCTGCTATTCCATTGGATAACCGTAATAGGCACAGCCAGTACACTTTATCACCAGGGTGTGCCTAACCGGTCGTTAAAAATTGCCATTATGTTTTTAACCATCTTAATAGTACAATTTGGACTGGATACTACAAAAGCCTTTTATGCCAATAAATTACGCGACCGTATATCGGTCAAGCTGGTACACCGTTTAAACGAAGTTGCCGGTGTTGCACTTATAATCGCCTCGCTAATTTTAATGGACAAACTGGTTACCCATTTTGTTTTTTCGCCGATTTCGTAAAGGATCTGTTGATCAAAATTTGATGATAATTTCAAATTAACTTAATCAGTCACTCGCCCAATTAACTATATTTGTAACATTTTTGTTATGAATAGTATATTTAATTCGGCTGATAACGCGGAGCTGATAAATCGCATAAATAAGCTTTCGGCTACCACCCCTGCTTTATGGGGTAAAATGACAACTGCGCAAATGATGGCGCACTGCCAGGTAAGCCTGAATATAGCTTTTGGCAACTCAAAAAGAATAATTCACTGGGTTGGTTTAGTGTTTGGGGCAATAAGCAAGTACCGATTACTAAAAGTTGATAAACTTGACCGGCACATACCTACCTTTAAACAAGCCGAAATAACAGGCGACAGGAATTTTGAAGAAGAAAAAGAGAAATTTATAGCACTGATAAAAAGCGCCCTCGAAAAAGGACCGGGTTGTTTAGTTAAATACCCCCACCCCTTTTTCGGTACATTTAAGGATGATGAATGGACCCGGCTTAACTGGAAACATTTGGATCACCATTTAAGGCAGTTTGGCGTTTAGTTCGGTTGCAGTTCTCCGTGGGCGGTTAGCAGGTGAACGCGGGTTAGTTAACATAATGTATCAAACTGCAAACTGCATATACGCAAACTACATATACGCCCGCTGATTCTTCCCTTCCATCCAGTTTACAAAGGCGCGGTTAACCACTTTATTGCCGCCGGGGGTAGGGTAATCGCCGCTGAAATACCAGTCGCCGGTATGATCCGGGCAGGCTTTATGAAGGTTGTCTAAAGTTTGATAGATCACTTCTACCTTGGCTTTTATTTCTTTAGGGGTTACAATCTTCGCAATACGGTCTGATATCTGCTGATCGGTAAAAGGCGCATAAATGGCTTTTACGTAGTTGGTGACATCTTCTTTAGGTAAGGCCGCGCTATCCTTGCATTGCTGGTAAACCTCCACAATAATATTTTCTTTACCGGCCTCTTTCAGTAAACTTATAGCAGCCTCAAAGGCAACAAACTCGCCCATACGCGACATATCAATACCATAGCAATCAGGATACCTGATTTGGGGTGCGGATGAAACCACAACGATTTTTTTAGGCCCTAAACGGTCAAGTATTTTCAGGATACTTTGTTTTAATGTAGTTCCCCGAACAATAGAATCATCCAGTACTACCAGCGTGTCAGTACCATTTTTTATCAGGCCATAAGTGGTATCATAAACATGGGCTACCATTTCGCTGCGGTCGGCATCCTGGGTAATAAATGTCCGCAACTTAACGTCTTTTATCGCTATTTTCTCTACACGCGGGGCAAGGCATAATACCTCTGTTAATTCTTCCTCGCTTATTTTATCCTCGCGGTTTAATAACTTATCGCGCTGGTATTTCTTAATATATTTATGTACCCCCTCAACCATACCATAAAAAGCGACCTCGGCAGTATTGGGAATATAGGAGAATACCGTATTTTTTATGTCATTATCAACCGAGCTCAATATCTGCGGGCAAAGCAGCCTCCCCAATTGCTTGCGCTCCCTGTAAATAGAGGCATCGCTACCACGCGAAAAATAGATGCGTTCAAATGAGCAGGCCTTTTTTTCAACCGGCTCGCTAAACATATCCTCGGTTATCTTGCCGTTCTTTTTTACAATAAGTGCGTAACCGGGTCTTATTTCCTTAATTTCATCTATCGGGATGTTGAAGGCGGTTTGTATGGCAGGGCGCTCAGAGGCGGCAACAACTATCTCATCATTATAATAATAATAGGCAGGCCTTATTCCAACCGGATCGCGCATAACAAAAGCATCACCATGGCCCAATATACCCGCTATGGTATAACCGCCATCCCAGTTTTTGGCAGATTTACGCAGAATTTTTGCCACATCCATATCGTTGGCTATCAGCTTGCTGATTTCCATATTGTCATCCAGCCCTTCGCGTTTATACTGGTCAAACAACCCCTGGTTTTCGGTGTCTATAAAGTGGCCTATCTTCTCCAACACGGTAACCGTATCGGCTTTTTCTTTCGGGTGCTGGCCCAGGTCGTACAATTGTTGCAGCAGTTCATCAACATTGGTCATGTTGAAATTACCTGCAATTACCAGGTTACGGGTCATCCAGTTGTTTTGACGTAAAAACGGGTGACAGCTTTCAATGCTGTTTTTGCCGTGGGTGCCATAGCGCAGGTGGCCCAGTAACACTTCGCCCACAAAACTCACATTATCTTTCAGCCATTGGGCATCGGCCATTTTTTCGGGAGTTTCCTTTTGTATGTCGGCAAATTTCTTCTGGATATACTCAAAGATATCAGCAACTGCGTTTTGCGCCATCGAACGGTGCCTGCTGATGTACCGTTTGCCGGGCGCAATATCCAGCTTAATGGTAGCAACGCCTGCGCCATCCTGGCCCCGGTTATGCTGTTTTTCCATTAAAAGGTAAAGCTTGTTCAAACCGTACAGCGCAGTGCCGTATTTTTGCTGATAAAAGGAAAGTGGCTTTAAAAGGCGGATAAATGCCACACCGCATTCATGCTTAATCTGATCACTCATGATTGGTAATGAGTGTGCAAAGTTATAAAATTAACGTTAAGTATGTTAAATTGATTGTCATTAAATGGTATTTATTGTGAAGTAATTATGAACATTTTGTTAGGGTAAAATGAGATGTAAAAAACGGCAGATGTAAATGTGAAGAGGCGATTCCAGCATTTTATCCAGTTCTATTTTTTCCGCTTGCAAATCCATACCTACTTATTTAACATTTTTTTATTTCCCTAACGGTTTAAATTCAAAAGGCAGCATCTCTCCTACTCGTTGCGCACCCATATCCCCGGCCCACATAATATTGGGATCATAAAATCCATTTTCGGCTATCATTGTTTCCCTGTTCAGGCTTTTCTGCTCCAGAGTAGTGATGTTGTTTTCATAATCTATTCTCAGATAATCGTAATACTTTATAAGCCTTTCGCCGTTATGGATTGTTATAAGGTCATTATAGTGTAGCAGATTACTTTGCTTATCAAGTACCCTGAAATTTTCAACATCGAAAGTATTTGCCCATAACGAACGTATAAAGTGCATCCGCGATCCGTAATAGACCTTATCCCTGGCTTTCAATATCTTTTTTACGTCGCCGTGTTTAAGTCCGGTGGTATCCTCAGTAAAAAAGTAATTCCCCTGGAATGAAACTTCCATAGGGAGGTAAGTGAAAGATGATAAAAAGTAGGTGATCTTATAGCCCAGCTTTTTATTGTAAATAATTAATGGCGCGTCGGCGCTGGCTTTTAGCGTCCTTGCTTTTTTATCGTATTTAAATAATATATCATCGGGATTGCTGATGCTGCAATCATGGCTTGGTGTGCCGATAAACTCCCGCAAAAATATCCGCATTTCTTCCTCGCGGCCCATCGCGCTGAAACCAATAGTCACTTCCTTTAGTTCGTTAGCCTTACGTTTTAATAAGATGGTTAAACTTTTACCCGCATAATCATCAATTGTTTGTGATTCATAACCTACATAACTCACAATAAGCGGAATGTGCCGCTCGGCGGAATGAATTATAAAGTTCCCCTCGCTGTTTGATGAAGTGCCCTGGTAAGTGCCGTTTAAATAGATATTGGCACCCGCTATTGGTTTGCCGCTTGCCGCATCAATAACCTTTCCTTTAATTTCCTGCGCATATAAAACGGTGTTGCACAACAATAATATTGTTGCAGGTACGATAAAGCGTATATATTTTATATATGCAGGCATATAAAGTTAAGAGGGGATTGTTGATTTAAATCGAGTGACCGAATATATTAGTTTGTATTAATATATGCAATGGTTTCGGCGGATAAATTTATAACCAAAACTGTTTAGTGACCGGAAACGTGAAAACAAAAACGACAGTTAACCAAGCCTGGCTTACAGTCTTTCGCCATGCTGGCTTATATCCAGCCCGATTTCTTCATCTTCGGCGGAAACGCGGAGGGGCGATATCATATCTGTTATTTTCAACAATAATAATGAACCGAAAAAAGCGTAGACAGAAACCACTACCATCGCTATACATTGCACGTAAAACAAATGCGTTTCGCCAAAAAACAGGCCATTGCCGGTTGTATTGGCAGGGTTTACATTTGTGTGCGCAAATACACCCGTAAGCAGCATACCAACCATACCTCCAACGCCATGACATGGAAATACATCAAGCGTATCATCAATTGAGGTGCGTGTACGCCATTCAACCACCAAATTGCTAACCACTGCCGAAATAATACCGATGGCCATTGAATGGGGTATTGAAACATAACCCGCAGCCGGGGTTATGGCTACCAACCCTACAACGGCACCAATACAGGTACCCATTGCCGAAGGCTTTTTGCCGCGCAGCATATCAAAAAATATCCAGGATAAACCTGCCGCCGCCGATGCCGTTGTACTTGTAGCCAAAGCAGTTACAGCCAGTTGATTAGCGCCAAATGCCGAACCTGCATTAAACCCAAACCAGCCAAACCACAACAGGCCTGTGCCTATCATTACATAAGTAATACGGGCCGGCGCGTGATTAGCTTCGTTCCGCTTTTTTAAATATAAAGCAGAGGCCAAAGCCGCCCAGCCGGCAGACATGTGTACAACCGTACCCCCTGCAAAATCAAGCACGCCCAATTTATTCAGCAAACCATCAGGATGCCAGGTGCAATGGGCTAACGGCGAAAATATGAATATAGAGAACAGGCATAAAAAAATAATATAGGAATTAAAGCGTATCCTCCCGGCAAATGCCCCTGTTATAAGCGCAGGTGTTATAATAGCGAATTTAAGCTGGTACATTGCAAATAGTAGCAAGGGTATAGTAGGTGCCAGTTTCCAGGTGGCATTGCCCAGCATGCCTTTCATCATAAAATAGGTGGAAGGGTTGCCGATCAAACCATGAAAACTATCGCCAAATGCCAGGCTAAAACCAAATATGCCCCACATTATGGTAATAATAACCATACATACAATGCTTTGCAGCATGGTAGAGATCACATTCTTTTTATTTACCATGCCGCCGTAAAAAAAGGCAAGGCCGGGGGTCATTATTAAAACTAATGCGGTCGACATCAGCATCCAGGCAATATCGCCCGTATTAAAGTTGGGATTTGCGCCCTTTTTAAAGTCTACAGATGGAAAAATGAAGGTTAGTGCTAAAATGCAGACAATTAAACAAAAAGGAAAGTAGCGTTTCATAAATATCAGGCAATAACTTAGAGGTGCGCAAATTATAATTTAAATCAAATATAAATGAAATAAATATTAAAATTATATTAAATATAATATATAATTATGATTTTTACAAATAACTAAGTAGCCTATCCGGGAAAATCCCTAAAAACAGGAGCATTAAAGCTATAATTATTGAGAAAATTACAATGTAGTTTCGGCCTGTAATTGAATTTGTATTTACTTCGCCTTTTTTGAGGAACAGGTACAGCGGTATTTTAATATAATAGAATAAAGACACCACAGTGGTTAAGGCCCCGGTGATCATCAGCAGTAATAACCAAACATTATGGTATTGCTGGTAAACGCCAAACACCGCCGAAAACACGAACAATTTAGCTGTAAAACCCGCAGTAAAAGGTAAACCTGTTAATGAGATCAATATAATTACAAAACATATTGACGCGGCAGGATATTTAACGCCAAGCCCCTTGTAGCCATCTAAATCTTCGGCACCGGTTTGGTTGGTAAAGTAGCTGGCCAATGCCAAAGCGCCAATATTGGCCAGGCTATACACTGCCAGGTAATACGTTAAAGCGCCAATGCCCTGTGCCGTAAAGGTAACTATCGCCATCAATGCAAAACCGGTGTGGCCAATGCTGGAATAGGCCAGCATACGTTTCACATTGGTTTGCAATACCGCCGCGAAGTTTCCGGCTATCATGGTAATGATACCGATTACCGACAGTACCAGTTGAAAATCTATAGTTCCAAGCTTGAGAAAGAAGATAAAAGGCGTTAAAAAGTTAACCAGCAAGCCAAACGCGGCAATCTTGGGTAAGGTTGATAAATAGGCGGTTACTGGTGTAGCCGCGCCCTGGTAAACATCGGGCACCCAAAAATGCGCGGGCACGAATGACAGTTTAAAACCGATGCCAATTAATACCAGCGTCACTGCAAAGGAAACACCCAGGGCATTGGCATGTACTATTCCCTGCATTAAATTTTCTGAAAATAAACTAAGCGATCCGCTAAACCCATACAACAACGAAATACCATACAACATTATAGCCGACGAAGCTGCGCCAAACAGCACATATTTTAACCCCGCTTCGCTGCTAAACGCGTTTTCTGAACGATAGGCCACCATTAAATAGGATGCAATGGAAACCATCTCGATAGCCAAATAGATAGATAGCAAATTAACAGCCATCACCATCAAATGCAATCCAAAAACCGACCCAATGGTGATGGCGTATAAGTCGGATAACCTTTTTGCATGCGAAGACAGCTTATCATCCCAGGCAAAATAAAGCAGCAGGATAAAGGCCAGCACATCAATAATAAACTTAAAAACCAATGCTGTATGATTAAGCATCAGCATATCGCCAAATAAAAAATGTGTGTTATTCAGCACTATGGCTACCTGTTGCAAATCTTTAAATATCACCAGTAACATACCTGCATAAGCTACTATACGGCATAATTTTTCAGAATTTTTCCCGAAGATCATATCCGTTACCAATACCATCAGGAACAGCATAGCCAAACAAAGTTCGGGCATAAAAAAAGTCATGCCTTCCAAAATATTGGTTAGCTGTGAGGATATATAGGGTAGCAGATCGTGCATTTGTTATCGCTGTAAAAATTGCACTAATAATAAAACAGATTCATTTATCTTACTAAATACCAGCGATGGCATTAAGCCTAAGATCAATACCAGGGCCGCTAATGGCAGCAAGGTGATGATCTCGCGGGGGTTCAGATCGGTTAGGGCTGTTTTCCAAACCTCGCCGCCTTTTAGGGTAAGCTGGCCGAAAAACATGCGCTGCAATGTCCATAAAAAATAGGCCGCGCTTAATAATATGCCTGTAGCGCCTAATGCTGCAACCCAATAAGGCACCAGGCCGTTAGTTGACGGCGACTTAAACACGCCCATTAATGAAAACGCTTCGCCGATAAATGCCGAAAACCCCGGCAAACCCAGCGATGCAAAAAAAGCGATCATAATAAATATGGTGTACTTTGGCATTAAACTGCCCAAGCCTTTAAAGTTGTAAATATCGCGGTCATGCACCCGGTTATAAACCACGCCTGCCAAAAAGAACAGCATGGTAGCTAAAAACCCGTGACTTACCATCTGCATTACCGCGCCGCTGATGCCCTCGGCAGATTGCGAGGCTATCCCTAACAAAACAAAACCCATTTGTGAAACGGATGAATAAGCTATCATTCGTTTCAAATCGCGCTGGGCCAGCGCGTTGAGCGCGCCATATAAAATGGATATTACGCCCAATAGCCCCAGCCAGAAAGCGCCAAAGTAGGCCACGTCAGGGAAAATGCTTACACATACCCGGATAATTCCGTAACCGCCAATTTTTAGCAGGATACCCGCTAAAATGATAGATACCGGTGTCGGCGCTTCCACATGCGCGTCGGGCAGCCAGGTATGCAGCGGGAATACGGGCACCTTTATGGCAAAAGCGATAAACAACACCACGAAGCCAAGCGTACGTGCGGGTACACCAAAAATGCGCAGGTCGTTATAAACCGAAAATATACTATCATGCGGGTAATTGGCGGGGTTCATCATTTGCACCATGTTGAAGGTATGGGCGCCTGTAGCCGGGTCTTTTACGGACAGATACAGACCAATCATCACCAGCAGCATAAATACAGAACCAAATAATGTATACAGGAAGAATTTTATAGCCGCATATTCGCGCCGTGCGCCGCCCCACATGCCTATTAAAAAGTATAATGGCAGCAGCATTAGTTCATAAAAAATATAGAACAGGAAGAAATCAAGCGAGCAAAACACACCCAAAACAGCCATATCCAATATCAAAAACAGCACGAAAAAGCCTTTTAAATTGCTTTTTATCTCCCATGAGGATAAGGCCGCTATAACCAAAATAAACGAGGTCATTACCAGCAAGGTTACGGATATGCCGTCTATTCCCACAAAATAATCTATCTGCATCTTACCCATCGTGCCCAGGTTAAGGTTTATCCAGGGCAGCTTTTGTGCAAACTGAAACTCATCCTCGTGCATAACGCCGCCAAAAGCCGGGCCGTTTTGAAAATGGATATATATCCAAACAGCTATGCCCAATTGCACCAGCGTAGCCGCCAGTGTAATAAATTTAAAGCTACTGCGATATTTAGACGGCATAACCGCGATGATGAGTCCGAATAGCAGGGGGATAAATATGAGGAGGGTTAAGACGTTCATTTTTGTTTTGAGATGTGAGATGTTAGATATGAGATATGAGACATAGGGTTTGAGAATGAGGGTATGACAAACCTGTCATCTGTCAAAACTAACAAACAACAAAGCTGATTTTTCCCAAATTTTATCTCATATCTCATATCTAACATCTCATATCTCAAGATAAATAAACAGCGCCAATATAATTACCAGCATACTAAATAAATAATATTGAATTTTGCCGCCTTGAAATTTACGCACAAAATTGCCAATACTTTCAACCATACGGGTTAGCAGGTGTATAATGCCGTCAATAATATAATGGTCAAACCAGGCGCTTAATTTTGCGATGAGCAACGTTATTTTTGACAGCAGGTTGATAAACCCGTCAATAATATTCCTGTCAAACCACGACAATATAGTGCTTACTGCCAATACCAGGTTTACGATAAACCCATTATAAATTTCATCAAAGTACCATTGGCTATAGCTTAATTTATACAAAAACCCGCTTTGAGGGAAAGTATGTGTTTTTCGCTTTACATAAACGGCATACCCGGCATAAATAACAAACAGGCTTAAAACATTTACAAACGCGGGGACGATGGTATGGTATATATCCACCCTTTCTAAGTGTATAGCGGGCGTTAACCCGTTAAACAACCAGGCCTGCTCATACAACAATGGGTTAAGCGAAAATAACGGGAACAAACAGGCAACCGCTAACATCGCCAACGGCAATTTATATTGCCATCCGCCATCGCTGATATGGATGTTAATATGCTGACGCGCTTTTTGCAATTTAAGTTCGCCAAAAAATACTTTGACTATCATTCGTACTACATAAAAAGCGGTAAGCCAGGTAGTCAGCACCGCCCCGATGGGGATGAGTTTATAGGCAAAGTTTTTACCGTCCGACCAATCGAAAGCCTGTATTAAAATGCCATCCTTTGATAAATAACCCGAAGTAAGCGGCAGGCCAATTAAGGCCAGGCTGCCGATGATAGCGGCAATAAAGGTAAACGGCAGCTTTTTACGCAGGCCGCCCATATTTAAAATGTTTTGAGGATCGATGTCTAAATTATTGTCTTCCTTAATGTGCTGCATTTGGTGAATGACGATACCCGCCACCAAAAACAGCAGGCATTTAAAAAAGGCATGCGTTACCAAATGAAATATTGAGGATGAATAAGCGCCAATACCCATTGCCATTATCATATAGCCTAATTGCGATATGGTGGAATAAGCTAAAATTCGTTTTAAATCGTTTTGTGTAAGCGCGATAGTAGCGGCCATAAACGCGGTAAAGCAGCCAATAGCGGCCAGCACATCCAACTCGGATGGCGTGAAGAGAGCGTAAACCCGGCCCAGCAAAAATACCCCCGCAGCCACCATAGTAGCGGCATGGATTAACGCGGATATAGATGTCGGCCCTTCCATCGCATTGGGCAACCAGGTATGTAACGGGAATTGTGCCGATTTAGCCGCGACCGCCAACAATATCCCCACGAAAACAACATGCTGCCATACCACAGGCAAAGCCCTTGTCGGCCCTATCCAAAACCCGAATTTAATCATCGACTGGCTAACAAAACCGCCGTCGCCAAAAAGCTGCAGAATGTCAAAGGTGCGGTATTGGGCAAACAGCACGAGTATAGCGATCAACAAACCCACATCGCCGATGCGGTTCATGATAAAGGCCTTTTTATTGGCTTGTATGGCTTTTTCCTTAGTAAACCAAAAGCCAATGAGCAGGTACGACGAAAAACCAACCAGTTCCCAAAAAACATAAAACAGCAGCAGGTTATCGGTAACCACCAATGCCAGCATGCTGAAACAGAAAAAACTGAGCCACGTAAAATACCGCTTATATCGTCCGTCGTTTTTCATGTAGCCGGTTGAATAGATATGCACCGGTAATGCGATAACCGAAACCAATACCAGCATTAATGCCGACAGGTTATTTAACAAAACACCCGCATAAATCCGGTCGGCACCTACGGCAAACCAATTTTGCTGTAGGTGGATAGTGTGTTTGTTCCAGGTGCCTGCAAATACCAGTATGGATAAAATACAACTTAATAAAATAGCCCCCGTTGATACCCAGCCCGAAAATTTATTGCCCCTGCCCGGCAGGCAGCAATTAACCACAAACGCAAGCAGGGGCAACAGCACAGCGCCCAACGCGTAAAGCAGGATCAATGAATCTTCGGATGAAAGGTATGTTTGCAATTTTAATTATTTATAAATGAAGCGTCATTGCGAGTCTGAAAAAAACCTAAAAGAGCATCGTCAGTCTGAGGCTCTCGAAGACTAAGCGGGCAAAGGCCTTTACGCACATGCTTCGAGTACCTCAGCATGACACCCACCTGGCCATGATGCCTTTTTTTGTTTGTAAGCATTTTATTCATGTGCTTTTGCGTCTATAATTACTACTTTTTGGGTGTCGGTTCCGTTCGGCGCAGGGCGTTCTGTAAACGTCACGCCTATTATTTTTTCGGGCGGAAGTTTATATAACACATTTGCCGCTTCATTTCCTTTGTTTTCCAACGGGTCATTATTCAGGATATATTGTATATCATCATCTTTCCCATTATGCTCTTTTAAATAACTTTGATATTCCCTTGAAACCGCGCCTAATTTTTCCTGGTATGATCTGACAGCGAAAGGTTTTGTAATAATAAAAATAGTTTTGCGGCTTCTTCTCCCGCGGACATTAGCTACCGAAGACGAATCGCTTGTTATCTGCATATTAATAATAATTCGTGCGTCAATACTCTCCAATGTGCCATTGTATAATTTTTCATCAACTATCAGCATAGGCTCCGGCAACGGCGGAGCTTCTACAGAAGCCATTCTCCGCGCAGGGCGACGATTAAGGCTATCCCCCCTGCTTTGCGCAAATGAATTTAGCGAGATAAATAATAAAATGATTAGTAATAATTTCATCTCAATCCTTTAATTGGTTAACTTCTCCTGCGTTGATCGTTTTATACCGCCGGTAAACATTTAAAATAATAGCCAATGCAACGGCAGTTGTGGCTGCGGCCAGCACAATGGCAAACAGTGCAAATACTTGTCCGGTGTTATTCAGGCTGTCGTATTTGCCAAATGCTACCAGGTTTAAAATGGCGGCGTTCAGCATCAACTCAATACCTATTAATATTTGTATGGCGTTGCGTTTGGATACGATTATATATAACCCAATGCAAAACAATGCTGCGCTTACTACTAAAAAATCGGTCACGCTTATCATTCTGTTTCTTCCCTTCTTGATAAATGCGCCGCGCCAACTAAGGCTATCATCAGCAAAATAGATATAGCTTCAAAGGGCAGTAAATACCTGGTCATCAAATTTATACCGATATTATCCGTAACCAACGCGTTTGGGGTAATTACTGTATTTGTTCTAACCGCTTCTTTTATCCAACCTAAACTATCGGCGTTCATTTTAAAAACCACGTTCAGCATTACTATAAAAAACAAGCCTGCCAATACCAATGCAGGTAACTTACCTATACTTAAAAAGCGGTTGTTTTGCTGTTGCAGCGAATTTAAGGTTTCCTTACCCGATAGCATAAAGGCAAATAATATCAGCACCAAAATGCCGCCCACGTATATTACAATTTGGGTGATGGCCACAAAATCGGCCAAAGCCAAAACATACAGCCCTGCCAACGCGAACAGCGTTATAAAAAATATAAAAACCGACCGCACCAAATTCTTCGTCGATGCCACAAATACTGCTGATGCCAACACAATAAAACTCATAAAGTAAAACAGTATCCGTACTAAGGTCATGCCCCGCCTCCCCTGCTTTTCATGGCGGCTTCTTTAGCTGCCTGTTTTTCGGCCTGTTGTATATCTAACAAATGCCGCTTTTCAGCAGCAACTTCGGGAGTCATATCACTAAACTGGTAGGTTAGCTGGCTTATCTCGAATACGCTTTTATCATATTGGTTGGTCATCACAATACATTCCGTTGGGCAAACAATAGTACATAAACCACAATACATGCACTTGGCCATATCAATATCAAATTTGGCGGCATATAAGCGTTTGGTAGTACCGTCAGATGTTTGACCAATGGCTTCGGTAGCTTTTATGGCTTCAATATCAATACAGTCAACGGGGCAAACTTTAGCGCAAAGGTCGCAAACTATGCAATCGTCCATCTCCACATCCAACTGGTAGCGGCCTACTTCGGGCACAGGTAGTTTCTGATGAGGATATTGTATGGTATTGGTGCCTTCCAATTGTTTAAAATAATTATCATCACTCACGGAGATAACCGTCCTCTTCGCGTTTGAGGCAAAAAGATGGCGTATGGTAAGGGTTAATCCTTTCCAGGTGGTTGTAAATCCGTTGAGTGTGCGCTTTAACATATTGTCGGAACCTTGATTCGTGGGATTCAAGGATTAACTTGATTCATTTACAATATTTAACTAATTTTTAATAACTAATCTTCAATCTTTAACTTACATCAACCATATTCTCCAAAGCCCCGAAACCAGCATACATATAAATGCCAGCGGGGTTAATACTTTCCAACATAGGTTCATTAGCTGGTCTACCCGCAGGCGTGGCAATGTCCATCTTATCCACATTTGAACGCCAACCAAGGTTAGCGTTTTCAGGGTTATCCATAACATTCCCCAGGCTGTGCCGGTTGTCCATGTCGCTAAATGTACGGAGCCTATATTGGGTAACGGCGTGTTCCATGCGCCTAAAAATAAGATAGCGCCAAACATGGATACCAGGAACATCATGCCATACTCCGCCAAAAAAACCAGCGCAAACTGTAGGCCCGAAAATTCGGTATGAAAACCGGATACCAGTTCCGATTCGGCTTCTGGTATATCAAACGGGGCGCGGTTGCTTTCTGCTAACGAGGCGATAAAATATATCACAAACGCGATGATCAGGTGCGGTGCCCTGAAAATATTCCAGGCTAATAAGCCACCTGTTGACGAAACATCCCAGCAACCTAAAAATTTAATTTTTTCTGCTGATAATATCCCCTGCTGCGCGGCTATGTCCTGCAGGTTTAATGTCTGGGCTATCATTACCACTGATATTAACGCGAAACCCGCCGGTATTTCGTAAGAGATAATTTGCGCGGCCGACCGCATAGCACCCAATATGGAGTATTTATTGTTCGACCCCCATCCGGCCATTAATATGCCCAATGTTTCGATTGATACAATAGCGAAAATGTAGTACAGGCCTAAGTTAAGCTTTGACGGTGCTAAACCCGGTGCCCAGGGTAGGGCCGCGAAACCCATATAAACTGCTATGAAAATTATACCGGGTGCCAGTATAAACAACAGTTTATCTGCTGCCGCCGGTATGATCAATTCTTTTTGTACTAACTTTAATACATCAGCAAATGTTTGCAGGGTGCCAAATTTACCGGTTTCGGTGGGGCCAAGCCTGCCCTGTATAAACGCGGATACCTTGCGCTCGGCATAAACGCCAAACAAGGTAAATACAGCGGTTATTAAAAACAGCCCTATCGCGACCAGTATATATGTAAAGTAAAAGTTCACGCTGTTTGCTTTAGCGGGTAAAGATAGTGAATGGTTGGGTAAGTTGATTAGGTTAGATTGGGTTGAATGAGTTAGATTGGGTTGAGCGGGCAAATCGTTTTCGTTCCAGCCGTTTGTTTTTACCCCCCTCTTTCCCCTTCAATGGAGTTATTTTGGACTAATTTAAGGGAAAGATATCGCACAAGGCCGTTGCTATTTACCAATGAATATTACAAATACGGTATATTATTTTGAAAAAGTAGTGACACTGTTTTGTCAGTAGTTGGATTAAGCACCGCTCACTTAATCAACTTAAAATTTAACACTTCACCTCTGCATGCCCCGATTTTACCGGGGTACCAAAAAACAATTCGGCGTAATGGTCAAAATCGGCGGTATCATCGGTAGTGGTGAAAAATTGTTGGGTGCCGTCTTTGGTGAGCGATCTCTCCATTTCGGGGTGGCGGTACAGGTAATGCACCAGGCTATTAGCTACAATATCTCCCTGCGGTATTGCTTTAATGTGGGCTGGCAGATAGCTTTTGATCTTATCCAGCAACAACGGGTAATGGGTGCAGGCCAGCAACAGCGTATCAATATTGGGCGATTGTGCCAGGATTTGGTCAAGGTATTGTTTTACAAAATAATCAGCGCCGGGTTTATCGTGTTCGCCATTTTCAACAAGCGGTACCCAAAGCGGGCAGGCCTGCTGGTAAACTTTTACCTCCGGGAAAAATTTGCCTATCTCCATCAAATAAGATTCCGACTGCACCGTTCCTTTTGTGCCTAACACGCCTATTTCTTTGGTTTCGGTATAGTTGCCGATCACTTCGGCAGTTGGGCGGATAACGCCTAATACCCGTTTTGCAGGGCCTTCACCTTTCAGGTCCTGCTGTTGTATGGTGCGCAGGGCCTTGGCTGATGCTGTATTACAGGCCAATATAACTAAGGGACATCCCTTGTCAAAAAGCCATTGTACGCATTCCCAGGTGTATTGGTGAATGGATTGGAACGACCGGTTTCCATAAGGCGCACGGGCTGTATCGCCTAAATAAATATAATCATAACCAGGCAATTGCTCAAATATGGAACGGAAAACCGTAAGGCCGCCATAGCCTGAATCAAAAATACCTATTGGGTTGCCCGTTTCCATCATTTACAAAAATAAAAAAAGCGCCCCGTAATTGAGGACGCTTTGATCTTATAAATTTACAGACTATTTTACTGCGGTTGCAGGCGCGGCATTACTCAAGCCTAATTTAGCCTTAACAGCAGGCAACAGGTCGTCAGCTTCCGGCGATACCAGCAATTCAGTTGATGATGAATTGAATACAAAAGTATAGCCTTTTTCTTTTGCCACTGCAGTAACAGCTGCGTGTACTTTATCAGTTAACGGTTTAATAAGTTCTGCTTCTTTAGCTTCTAACGATTGCTGAGCACTGGTTTGAAAATCTTGTACACGTTTTTGCAAATCGCCCAATTCAGCCCTTGAAGTTGTTTTTTGAGCTTCTGTCATTGTAGCCTGGCCTTTCTGAAAGGCATCGGCTTTAGTATTAAATTCATTATTTAATAATGTATATTGGTCTGTCCATTGTTTTTGTTGTGCCTGCATTTGGGTCTGCACAGTTTTAAGTTCAGGCAACAATTGCATTACCTGGTCAGTAGCAACATAGCCAATTTTTACTTGTGCCTTGGCAAAGCTGCCTGTTGATAAAATGCATATTGCAACTAAGGCAACCTTTAATAATTTTTTCATTTTGTTTTTTTCTGTGTTTAAAATAATGGGATAATATATATAAAATTTTTTATTAAAGTTATTTGTTCTTTAATGGTAATAAAGCTATCATGGGCAGTTATTTATTTTCCATTTTTAAGCCGTGGCCCATGATGGTTTATTTTGCAAATACTCCGGGTTTTAACCCTAAACGTTTAATTACCTCATCGCTTTTATCATAGCGCGGGTTGGCATATAACATAATTATTTCACTGTTTTTATCAAAAATAAAATCCAGGTTCTCACTTTCGGCAACCGCCTGTATGGCTTTTGCCACCCTATCCTGTATAGGTTTCATAACCGATGTGCTGCGTGTTGTTAATTCGCCGTCGGGGCCAAACTTTTGCTTTTGAAAATCTTTGGCCTCTTTCTCCTTTTCAACCACTTCGGCCTCGCGCCGTTTTTTCATATCAGGCGAAAATAAAACCATATCGGCCTGGTATGATTTGTATAACCGGTCAACTTCCTGGAAATGTGCGTCAACCTCTTTTTGCCATTGATCAGAAAATTTGGCCAACTCCTTTTGGGCCGAAATATATTCTGGCATGTGTTTAAAAACATACTCTGTGTTTACATAAGCAAAGCGTTGTGCAAATGAAGCACTAAGCGCAAATAACGTAAAACAAACGATCAAAATTACCTTTTTCATAAAAAATTATGCAAAGTTAATTAAATCCGCCCAAAGCCTGAGAAATTGAAAAACTAAATTGTCCCTTGTTTGCGCTTGGTATTCCGGGTATAGCATCAAAGCCATAACCATAATCCAAACCAAGCAAACCAAAAATAGGTAAAAATACTCTTGCGCCAATACCAGCTGAACGCCTTACGTTAAATGGATTGAACTGGCTAAAATCGTTCCATACATTACCGCCTTCGGCAAATGCCAGCAAAAATATAGTTGCAGTTGAGCCGGTTATAACCGGGTGCCTTACTTCCAGGGTATATTTATTATATATAGTAGAGCCTGGGTTAGTATTAGCATTATAGTCCGTTCCGGTTGGAATTATAGTAAAATTCTGGTACCCCCTTAAGCCTATAATATCGCTACCCTGTAAATACTGGTAGCTTAACATACCATCGCCACCCAATTTAAAGCGCTCAAATGGCGATGGTCCAACTTCTGTATTATATTGGCCCAGGAACCCGAAGCGAATCTGCGACATTAATACAAATTTACCAACAATAGGAGTAAACCATTGTGCATCAAATTTAAACTTGTAATATTCAACAAAATGATAGCGCTCCTCAGGGGTAGCCGTTGCATAATTTATCCCATTAAATAACGAATATGGCGGCGTTCCCTGCGCGGTGAGCTTTATATTTGAACCTGTAGTAGGGAAAATGGGAGCATCAAGCGAGTTACGGCTAAGTTCCTGCGTTAATTTGATATTATATGATGTACCCTCGCTGAAAATATAGCCCGGATAATTATCAAGGTTATAGTGGTCAAAATTTAACGAATAATTTAACTGGAAACGGTTATCGGGCCATTTTAATTTTTTACCTAATGTAACACCTATACCGTTTATACGCAAATTATTATATAAAGGGCTTGTTGTTGGATAATACTGCCCGGTCGAGCTTCCCTGTGTATAAGCTGATACCGAAAAGAAGATAGGTTTTTTGCCGCCTAACCATGGCTCGGTAAATGTTAACGAATAATTGGTATAAGTACGCCCGCTGGATTGCCCCCTGATACTTAGTTTTTGCCCGTCGCCCTTAGGCAATGGCCTGTAGGCTTTCCAGTTAAATATATTTCTTATTGAAAAGTTATTAAAGGTAAGCCCTAAGGTACCTATTAACTGGCCACCGCCAAAACCGCCTGAAAGTTCAACCTGGTCTGACGGCTTTTCTACAACGTTATACAATATATCAACTGTACCATCCTGCGGGTTAACGTTTATTGGTTTGGGCTCAGTCTTTTGGTCGTCAAAATTTCCTAACTGGCCAATATCACGTGTGGTTTGAAGTAATAACGCTTTATTAAATTTCTGCCCGGGCAGGGTTTCTATGGTACGCATAACCACTTTATCGTTGGTCACATCATTACCTTTAACAGTTACACGGTTTATAGTGAATTGCGGCCCTTCAAACATTCTTATATCCAGATCAACTGTATCATTATATACCCTGCTTTGTACCGGGTCGGCCTGGTAAGTTAAATATCCGTCATTTAAATAGTAACTTGAAAGATCGTCATTGCTGCTGCCTTCCCCGCCGCTTAATCTTTTATTTAATACGTCTTCGCTAAAAACATCACCTTTTTTAATTTTTAATATTTTTCTCAAAATCGGATCCTGGTATCTCGAATTTCCGGAAAATTTGATGTTACCAAAATAATATTTAGGCCCTTCATGTATTTTTATTTTAATGTCTACGGTCAAATCATCGTGCCTCGCAACCGTATCGCTTAAAATCTCAGCATCACGGTAACCTTTCGCCTGCATTTTTTCAACCAGGTTTTGTTTGTCTTCGGTGAACTTATCGTCCTTAAATTTCCTTGAGCCAAATATATTATACCACCTTCTTTTACGTGTTTTTGAAAGATAACTACTTAGTTTTTTTTGCGTAAAAACCTTATTACCATCAAACACAACCGAATTGATCATTACCTTCTGCTTTTTATTAACGGCAACATCAAGTATTAAACTGTTAACATCGCCGGGGTCTTGTCTTTCTCTGATAGTAACAGTTGTATTTAAAAACCCTTTTTCATTAAAGTTCTTTTTAATTATGGCGGTTGTGGTGCTCAACAGGTTTTGGTTTACTATTTTCCCGGTTTTATCAGCCAGTTTCTTTTGCACATCTTCTATTTCGCCTTTGCGGATGCCTGTTATATGCATACGCGATAAACGTGGCAGCTCTTTTACGGCAATTTCAAGGTATACAGTATCCAAATTAATTTTGGTGACATACAGTTGTACGTCATCAAAAAGACTTTGCTGGTACATGTTTTTTATCACTGTAGCATTAGCCTCGCCGGGTAAATTGATCTTGTCGCCCTTATTTAACTTTGATATCGTTAACAATACATCTTTATCCAGGTTTTTTGAGCCTGTAATTGTAATGCCGCCAATTATATAATCCTTAGGGGCCATATAGCTTAAACTGTCAGTCGGAATTGCCCTTGGTGAAAATAACCTGGATTGGGGAGAAACCTGGGCCATGGCAACAGTACTCGTCACAGATAAAAGAATAGCAAAAAGAAATTTATTCATTCGGATATTTAAGTGGCTAAAAATAATTTATACAGTTGTTAAAATTTGTTAAAAGTAAAAATTTAGTTGACCTGCTCACTTGTCATACCAAAACGGCGCTCGCGTTTTTGATAATCCAGTATAGCTTCATACAGATCTTCCTTCCTGAAATCGGGCCATAACTTGGGTGTAAAGTATAATTCGGCGTATGCAATTTGCCAAAGCAAATAGTTACTTATGCGAAACTCGCCGCTTGTCCTTATCAGTAATTCAGGGTCGGGCATATCTACAGTATATAAATTATTCTCAAAAAGCTCTTCATCAATATCATTTATATTTAATTGACCGTTTTGTACTTTGACAGCTATATTTTTAGCAGCCCGTACAATTTCGCGCCGCGAACTGTAGCTTAAGGCAAGCGTAAGTACAAGCCCGGTATTGGCTGCTGTAGTTTCAATAGCGTTATTAAGTTCCTTCAGGCACTTTTCCGGCAGCATATTCAGGTCGCCAATTGCGTTTAGCTTAACATTTTTCTTCATAAAGTTTTCAATCTCTTTATGAATAGTATTGACCATTAATTCCATAATAGCCATAACCTCTAACTTTGGGCGGTTCCAGTTTTCAGACGAAAAGGTATATAAGGTAAGATATTTCAGATCCAGGTTGCAGGCACCCTCAACAACATCCCTAACCGATAATACACCGCTATGATGACCAAATATCCTTAATTTGCCTTTTTCTTTTGCCCACCTGCCGTTACCATCCATTATTATAGCGATATGCCGGGGCAGTTTTAACAAATTTAGCTGATCTTTATAGCTCATTTTCCTTTTTCACCTAACTAAGCCCTGTTTTATCGGCTTAAATAAGACCGGTTTTGTTTTATTAATATTGAGGCAACAGGTTCTATTAAATATTGCTTTTCACCTAACAGACAGGCTAATTAACCTATCATTAACCTGGTTTTTACATAAAAAAAACCAAATTTTTCAGCGGACAAAGGTAAAACTTACTTTGTACTTTTTTAGTATATGGGGAGAAAAGAAAGTTTATTGTTTCTCAACCTTAAAAGTTAGTCGTAACCAATCGCTTTGTAACCCCTCTAAATCTCCCCCGGTAGGGGAGACTTTAAATCATCATTCATTTATAGATTTTCCCTTTCATATTAAAACGCAATCAAAAAAGTCTCCCCTACCGGGGGAGATTTAGAGGGGGCTTGGCCAGCCCTCAATAATAGCATTTTGCTGTAATAAACGTGAACGATAGCGTAAAACCAACAAATAAATAGGTATCCCTCCCACTTCCATCGCCGCGCTGTGTACCCGGAGTACCTATATAGATACCCGTATTTTCGCCCGACCGGTCAGATAATATGGCGGATAACGGGGATAATTTACTTTTATCCGGGTAAACGCCGTTCACATCGTCCAAGTAACCGGTATTGGTGTTACGGTAGCCAATATCCGCAGAAAGTGTCCACGCGCCCGCAAAATTGTACTTAACGCCGGCACCATAAGGGATAGATATGGTTGTTTTTGAATAAGGCTTAGTTTCTCCCTCTGTTTCCAACGGCCTCAGGTTATAGACTTGGCCATTATAGGTTGCCTGGGGGTTATATCCTGCCAATGCAAATCCTGCATAGATATATGGCGTATACAGGCTATGACTGATTGACGGCACATATTTCAGGAAGTTAAACTCCCCCGTTACGCTTATTTCGCTTATTTGAGTGGTGAAACTCAGGTTTCGCAGGCGTTGCTGGGCGTTGGATGAAGTGCTGTCGGCACCTGATATAGTACCATACGTATAGTTTAGCTTTGCTGAGAAATAAGGATCGAAATTGTATTTTACCATTGCGCTTATTGCCGGGCCGCTAACTTTTATTGGGTTGGTTTGATTCAGGTCGCCCATATAGCCCGCACCGCCCAAAAAGCCACCAATTTCCCAGCTTTGCGCCTGTAAATTGCAGGTAATGAATAGTAAAAATATGGCTCCTAAAAATTTGGGCATCCAATAAAATTTAGTAATTGCGGGCATCAAGGCCCCACAATAATTTGTTTCTTAACGTTGATAAGTAGCTTTCATTACTTAAACGGATAAGATTTAGCTGAAAATTTGCCTTGCGGACATGGAATTTTATAGGCTTTTCAACTGTTGCAGTCCTTGAATCGCATGATATTAAATAGTTGATATTGCGCGATTCTACTTCAAAGGACAGTACAGAGGTATCGGGCAATACAATAGGACGGACATTTAAATTATGCGGCGAAACCGGCGTTACTACAATACTGTTTGATTGCGGAAAGATAATAGGCCCTCCGCAGCTCAACGAATAGGCCGTCGACCCGGTAGCGGTTGCTATGATCATACCGTCGCCCCAGTATGAGTTTAAAAACTCTCCATCCAAAAACATGTGGGTAGTGATCATCGCTGCGTCGTCGCGCTTGTGAATAGTAATATCATTCAGGGCAAAATTATCTCCCCCAAATATTTCCTTGTCCGATTCAATGCTCAACAGCCCGCGGCTGTCTAATGTAAATTCTTTATTAACAACAGCGTGTATGGCTGCAGCTATATCACTTTTATTTACGCTTGCCAAAAAACCAAGCCTGCCAAAATTGATACCTATTACCGGCACACCCGAATCGCGGATAACGGATACCATATCCAGCAATGTGCCATCACCACCCAATGTTAAAAAAACATCGATAAACCCTTTTATTTGGTCATCCTTTTTTAGCAAATCATACTTTACCGTATTTATCTTCCCTTTAAGGTAGTCATCTAATTGCTGGTGTACATAAATTTCAACCTTATGCTGCGACAGGATATCAAATACCTGCTGGATATACGGCAGTACTGCCGTATCATTAAATGGTCTGCCGTATACTGCAATTCTCATTAGTTCATGGTTGGTGGTTCATAGTTCATGGCCGATAGATCATGGTTCATAATTGATGGTTCATAGTTCATGGCTGATAAATTTTAAAGACTATGAACCATTAACTATGATCTATGAACCAATTACAAATTCAAGTAATTCATCAATGAATCATACCGGTCCATTGAGTTATCGTTATTGTCGCTATGGTTAAAGGTAGCCTTTATATCATACTCATACCGCAAAAACGTAGCTACTATAGCTGATATATCCTGTTTGTTTACTTTAAGGGTGACCTCCATCTTAGTAGAGTCGGGGAAAGTACGGGTATACGAGCTTAATATCTGCGCGTTATCCGACTCGACAATTTGCGACATATGCGCCAGCGAATTGTTTTTATTATTGATTTCCAACACAATAATGCCCCCCGGCTGCGAAACGGATGTTAGCCGGGCAAAATATTCAGTCATGGCATTAATGGATACCATGCCTAAATAATTCTTCTTTACATCAAGCACCGGTACAACTGTTATCTGCTGCTCATAAAACAGGCGGATGACATCATATATATGCTGATCTTCCAGTACATAGGGGTTCACCAGCGATAATCCCAGGGTGCCAATAGATACCTGGTTATTAGTTTCGGCTATCATATCGCTTTCGGCAAGCAAGCCCAAAAACTGTTCTTCATTTACAATTGGCAAATGTCTCACACGAAACTCTATCATCCGTTCAACAACCTTCTGAATCGAATCAGAAGTATGAACCGGCGGAATGGCATCTGATATGAGTTCAACTGCTAACATTTATGCTTTAATTTTATCTAAAAACCCTTTTAACAACCGGTTAAACTCCTGCGGATGCTCCATCATTGGCGCATGACCGCATTTATCTATCCAGTGTAATTCGGCATGCGGCAATAGCTGGTTAAAATCCTCAGCAACTTCCGGCGGTGTAATTTTATCATTCCGGCCCCATATTAACAGTACCGGCAGGTGCATTTTATGCAGATCTGGTTTCATGTTATGGCGTATAGCCGATTTAGCCATGGCCAGCAGCCTGATAACGCTATGACGGTCATTAACCAGTTTATAAACCTCGTCAATAAGTTCCGGAGTAGCCGTTTTAGGATCATAAAACGTATACTCTGTCTTTTCTTTTACAAACTGGTAGTTTTCGCGCCGCGGAAATGAGCCCCCAAAAGCGTTTTCATATAAGCCCGAACTTCCGGTAAGCACCATTGCCTTAACCAAAACAGGATGTGCCAGTACATATATTAACGCGACATGCCCGCCTAACGAATTACCCAGCAACGTAACATTACTTAGCTTTTTGTACTTTATGAACTTGTGTACAAATTTAGCCAGCGTTTTTACCCCTGTTGTTAAAACAGGCAGGTCATACACGGGCAACATGGGTAAAATTACCCGGTAGCTTTTGCTAAATTCTTCAATAACAACTTCCCAGTTACTAAGGCCACCCATTAAACCATGCAACAACAGCAATACCTCACCTTCGCCCTCATCGATGTAACGAAACCCGCGTTCCTCTTTAAGTACGAAATCCATATATTATTATAATTCTTTAGTCCTTGTTAAATGTTATAAAAATAGCTTATTGCTGTTGAGTTGCAACAATTATTTATATTAAAGTTGATTAGGTGAGTGGTTGATTAGGTTGATTAGGTTAGATTGAGTTGTAAAATCGTCACAACCATTCACTTAATCAACCTAATCAACTACCCACTTAACCCAAAAGTTGCTTCACTACTTCAGAAATCGTTCTGCCATCTGCTTTGCCTGCCAGTTCTTTATTGGCTGCGCCCATTACCTTGCCCATGTCCTGGGTTGATGTCGCGCCTAAGCGGCTAATCAGTTCCTGCAAATAGCCCTCAATTTCAAAACGCGTCATTTGTTGCGGCAGGTAGGGTTCAATTACTTGCATCTCCTGCATCTCAACCTGGTAAAGGTCATCGCGGTTTTGCGCTTTATATATCTCTGCCGACTCTTTACGCTGCTTAACCAGCTTTTGCAGCACCTTGATCTCAGCATCGGAGGTTAGTTCTTCTGCCGCGCCTTTTTCGGTACGCGCTAAAAGTAAAGCCGCTTTTATAGCCCGCAAGCCGCGTAGTCTGTCGGCTTGCTTAGCCAGCATAGCTTGTTTTATATCCTGGTCTATTTGTGTTATGAGAGACATCTGGTGAATGGTGAGTTAGTGAATAGTGAAATATTATTTATGTCGTATTTCGGATTTATTTGTTCTGTAAATTCATTTTTTTCATTTGCACATCTGCATATCCACACATCTGCACATCCATTTGCACATCTACTTATTTCCTGTAAAAATGATTAGCATCGGCTTGCGCGGTTGCCATAACAATCAACTCATTAATATTTACATGCGGCGGACGCGAGGCGGCAAACCATATAGTTTCGGCTATGTCCTCGGCTACTAACGGTTCAAAGCCCTCGTATGTTTTCTTTGCCCTTGTTTTATCGCCTTTAAAGCGTACCAGTGCAAACTCAGTTTCCGCCGCACCGGGATGAATAGCCGTAACTTTTATGCCGTGGGTTAACAAATCGAGCCGCATTGCCTTATTTAAGCTGTCAACAGCGGCTTTAGAAGCGCAATACACATTCCCGTTAGGATAAACTTCCTTACCGGCTATCGAGCCTATGTTGATGATATGTCCATAGCCATTAGCGATCATCCAGTTTGAAACCACCTTGCTTACATACAGTAACCCTTTTATATTGGTATCTATCATCGTATCCCAATCGTCAAAACTACCATTTTGTATAGGGTCAAGTCCCTGGCTTAAGCCGGCATTATTAACCAGCACATTTACTTTTTTCCAGTGTGCGGGCAGGTTTTCAAGGTTGCTTATCACTTCATCCTTGTCGCGCACATCAAAGGCGCAAATAGCTACCTCTACATTATATTCCTTATTTATATCGACAGCTAATTTTTCAAGCCTGTCTAACCGCCTGCCGGTAAGTATCACGTTATAACGTTCGCGGGCAAATATGTGGGCAGTGGCCTCGCCAATACCGGAGGTAGCGCCTGTAATTAATGCAATTTTAGCCATATGGTAAGTATAAGATCCGATGCGAAATTAGGAGTTTTTGATGGAATTATTATTTTAAAAGACAAGTGAGGTGCAATAATAATTGTTTCGCCTCACCCCAAACCCCTCTCCAAAGGAGAGGGGCTTTAAAAGCGGTCAATCAGAACCCTCTCCTTGCGCCATCGCTAAAGCTAAGGCGGCATGCGATTGGAGAGGGCAGGGTGAGGCGAATCTACTCAAAATACAAAGTAAACATCAAAGTATGCAGCATCAGCTTGTTAATGGGACTTGAGAAAGCGTTATTTTCATGATACAGCACATTGCCAAACGAGTTTGATATCTTTATTTCGGGCGAGAGTTTAAAAAACTCAAAATAGATATCACAACCCAATCCCGCTTCGTACGAACCATAGCCGCTAACGTTATTAACCAGCTTATCCAACGGTGCCGCGTCGATATCAGAGTTAACTTTTGAACCTATGGCCTGCGAATATTTAACGCCACCCAGCATATAGGCCCTGAAATTACCTATCCGTTCAGATTTTATCTTTATAAGTAACGGGACATCAACCGTGGTAGTTGATACGGTTTTAGTTATAGCAGGTGTATTATCGTACGTATAGTTGAGCAGTTTATCAATAAATATCAATGATGGCGTTATCCGCACTTCCAGGTTGTCGGTTATGGTATACCTGGTTAAAAAGCCAACTCCAAAACCCGGCGAATAGCTTGAACTAATACTGTTTACATTACTTGTTACCGGCTGGTTATTATTAAGCGGGTCTAAAAACGGACTGCGCCAATCGGGATTTTTATCTATTTTATAATAGGAGTTTACAGATGAAAAACTAAAGCCAAAACTCAGATCCCGTTGATCGGCACCGCCGCCCCATGCATGTACAGTCAGGTCTTCGTTTTGCGCGAACAAATTATTGCCCATCAACAGCAACAGCACTAACAGCAGGTAACGGGTTTTGTTCATTTAATGCCTGTATAAATGGAACAGATACCAAACGCCAAAGGCCTGCATTTGGTATTTTTAAAGCCCACCTTCACCATTAACGCGGTAAAAGTTTCACCATCAGGAAAAGCGGCTACCGACTCAGGCAGGTACGAATAGGCCCTTGAATCTTTTGAAAAAAGTTTGCCAATGCCGGGTGTTATATAATTAAAGTAGAATTTATACAATTGCTTTACCGGGAACACCTTTGGTTTTGAAAACTCCAGGACAACCGCCTTTCCGCCGGGTTTTAAAACGCGCTGTATATCTGCCAGGCCAACTTCCAGGTTTTCAAAATTACGTACACCGTAAGCTACGGTTACCGCGTCAAACTCATCAGCGTTAAAAGGCAGTTTTTCCGAATCGCCCAGCTTTACTTCAAACCGGTCGCCCAGGTTACGTTTGGCTATTTTTTGTTTGGCAATGTCCAGCATGCCCTGCGAAATATCGACACCAATAATTTTATCGGGCTTTAATATGGATAAGGCCTCAAATGCAAAATCGCCGGTGCCTGTAGCTACATCCAGTATCAGTTTAGGCTGGTCTTTCTTTAACTCATTAATAGCTTTTTTACGCCAGATAATATCGATTCCCAGCGACAAAAAATGGTTCAGAAAATCGTAAGTTTTTGAAATGTTGTTGAACATATCAGCCACCTGTTGCTTTTTTGTTGCCTGTTCATCACGGTAGGGTGTAACGGTATTACTCATCGTGGCAAAGATAGGTTTTTTGTCTGAACCGTGACTTTTAGGATTTAAGGATTGCCGTGATAAAAACAGTCATTACAGATGGCTATTTTAAATTTTTCACTACGATCTTTCCGTCGTCCAAAACATTAATTTCTTGTGTTTCTTTAAAACCGACTACCCCCTCCCCTATATCGCAACGGAAAATCTTTATGGTTTTATTAGCATCAATATAAAAAATCCGCATAGTGCTTGAAAAGTTATCGACATTATAAAAGAAATTGTAAGTGACGTTTATAATATTTGCCGATTTAGTTTTACGATCATATAATACAATACTCCCTATTTCTACAAAACATTTTTTGTCTTTGGTTTGAATGAGCGCACTACGATAATCCATATAGTCATGACCCTCCATTGACCTATAATCGCGGTACATATAATAGCATTGATATCCATCCATATCCGGCAGCCTGTATTCAAAATCATTTTCCAATTTACGGCGATCTTGTATTATTAAAGAATCACCGTCCAAATAAGTATAGCTTTTATATAGTATTTCAGGCCCCCTAAAATGTTTAACATGATCTCTTTTTGCATTCTGCTCTGATACTTCCCCAAAATGTTTTTCATCTGGCCCCACTGGAATCGAATCATCTGCAAGCGGATCAGGGGGATACAATATTTTAGGGAATTTATATGTAGCCAATACATCGCTGCCAAAAGGCAGCGGCGTTATAGGAACATTTTCTATTGATAATGTCGTGTCTGCCTTTACTACGTTGCTTGTAATGGTTTTAGCAGATGTGTCATTAACTTTCGGGTTAGTTTCTTTTGAATTTTGATTGCATGATACAAACACGATAAAGATTAGTGACAACAGCAACGAAAAATGTTTTAATTTCATAATTAAATGTTTGAATTGTTGGTGCGTGACCAACTAAATACCATGATCTATGAACCATTAATTACGAACTAACGAAAGTAACCCCTCAATATCCAATCTCCGCGTATACATGGTCAAGTCCCCATTTTCATCTTTTGGCCATAGCTCACGGGGCCTGTCCCAGTAAAGCTCGACACCATTCTTGTCGGGATCGTCTAAATATATCGCTTCGGATACCCCATGATCTGATGCGCCGGTTATGGGGTATTGGGCATCTATTAAACGTTGTAAAATGGCGGCCAGGTCTTTACGCTCGGGATATAATATGGCCGTATGAAATAATCCCGGCGCATATTCGGGCGCGGGCGGCGCGCCCTTGCTTTGCCAGGTGTTTAAACCGATATGATGGTGATAGCCACCGGCAGATATAAACGCGGCCTGGTCGCCGTACATTATCATTTTTTCAAAACCCAACAGGCCGCAGTAAAAATCTAACGACTGCTGTATATCGCTTACCTTTAAATGCACATGCCCGATGCGGGTTTGGGCGGGGATTTTGTAGTTCATGTTAGTGATTGGAGATTAGTTAATTAGTGATTAGTTGCCTGTCGTAAATCATTACCACTTTGCAAATTACAAAATTACCTACCTAATCACTAATTAACTAATCACCAATCACTATTCAACTAATCACTACATTTGCCCCATGATCGTTAAAACGGCCGAGTTCGTCTGCAGCAATACGCAAGTTTCTAAATTACCGCCGCCGGTAAAGCCGGAATATGCTTTTATTGGCCGGTCTAACGTGGGCAAGTCGTCGCTTATTAATATGCTGGTTGCCAAAAAGGGGCTGGCTAAAACCTCGCAAACACCGGGTAAAACACAGTTGATCAATCATTTTTTAATTAACGATAACTGGTATATTGTTGATCTGCCCGGTTACGGCTATGCCCGTGCGTCAAAAAGCAAAAAGGCCGACTGGGATAAGTTTATTCATACCTATTTAGATAAACGCGAAAGCCTGCAATGCGTAATGGTATTGATTGACAGCCGCCTGGAGCCGCAAAAAATAGACCTGGAGTTTTGCAACTGGCTGGGCGAAAAAGGATTGTCGTTTGTATTGGTATTTACAAAAGCCGATAAACAATCGACCATAAAAACCGACCAGAATATTGCTAAATTTAAAAAGGCTTTATTAACTACATTTGACGAAACGCCACCCTGGTTTATAACATCAGCCGAGTTACATACTGGCAGGGATGAGATACTGGGGTTTATTGGCGGGATTAATCAGCAGTTTGTGATACCGGATTACAAAATATCGAATAATGAATTTTGAATATCGAATAATGAAGTTGCTGGAATTACTTCATTATTCGATATTCGCAATTCGATATTCATTATTAATTTATAAATGAAAAAATATCTATCCCTCGTTACCTTCTCCCATACCATCTTCGCGATGCCATTTGCTATAATTGGCTTTTTTTTGGCAGTTACCACCACCAGCTATACCTTTAAATGGCAGCAATTGGTATTAATGATCTTGTGCATGATACTGGCCCGAAACTCGGCAATGGCATTTAACCGCTACTTAGACCGGGACATTGATGCCAAAAACCCGCGCACCAAACAGCGCGACATTCCCGCCGGGCGCATCAGTGCCACATCGGCGTTAACATTTACTGTTATTAATTGCCTGTTGTTTGTTGGAGTAACTTGGTTTATTAACCCGTTATGCTTTTATTTATCACCGGTGGCTTTGATGGTGGTATTGGGTTATAGCGCTACCAAACGCTTCACCGCACTTTGTCATTTGGTTTTAGGATTAGGTTTGTCGCTGGCACCTATCGGGGCGTATTTGGTAGTGACAGGGCAGTTTGCATTAACACCGTTATTCTTTTCGTTAGCCGTGCTATGCTGGGTTAGCGGATTTGATATTATCTACGCCATGCAGGATGAAGATTTTGACCGTGCCGAAAAACTACATTCCATCCCTGCTTATTTGGGTAAAACAAACGCTTTAAAATTGTCAACTACGCTGCATATCCTATCGGCTATATTTATTGTAATGCCGGTGTTTTTTATCCACCCGGGTGTATTGTATTATATAGGTATAGCCTTCTTTTGTGTGATGCTTACTTACCAGCATCGCCTGGTTAAACCCGATGACCTGAGCCGGGTTAACTTTGCCTTTATGACCACCAACGGCATTGCCAGCGTGGTGTTCGCGGTTTTCTTTTTGCTGGATAGAATTTTTTGATTTCGGAATTCGGATGTTCGATTTCGGATTTAAAAAGTCGTTAATTCAAAAAATAAAATCCGAAATCTCAATTCCGAAATCCGAAATTACTTCACCCCTTTAAAACTTCCGTCATCCACATTTTTAATAAACTTAATAACGCCGTCCATGTATACCTGCTGGTCATCCCACATGGATAAGTGGCTCCCGTTGGGGCAATACAGGTAACTGCCGTTTTGTACCTGCGTACTCATCCATTTCATATAAGCGGGGTCCATCGTATCATATTTAGCGCCTATCATTAACGTTGGCACGGTTAGGTTAACAATATCCTTGCTTCTGTCCCATGTTATTAGCCTTCCCCCGGTTTTAAACTCGCTTGGGCCCTGCATCATTACATAAATTTCATCGTTTACATGTTTAAAGGCGCGGTTAACTGGGTCGGGCCATTCGGCAAGCCGGCAAATGTGTTTATGATAATACTCGCGCAATACCAGGTCCTGGTAAACCGGGTCTTTATAGAGCCCTTTATCTTCATAACTTTTCAAAGAGTCGACCAAAGATTTCCGCATCTGGTCGCGTAACACACCATTATATTTTTCATAGGCGGGCATGCTGGCCATCATATTACTGATAATCAACCCTTTTAAATTGGCCTGGTATTTCAGGGCGTAATCCATAGCCAAAATGCCGCCCCACGAGTTTCCCAGCAGGTAAAAATTGCTTTTATCTAAATTTAATGCTTTGCGCACCTGTTCTACCTCTTCCACAAAGCGCGGGGTTGTCCAAAGGCTGCTGTCACGCGGTTGATCGCTGTAGTAGGAACCCAACTGGTCATATTCTATCATCTCGAAACCTTCTTTCGGGAAGAAGCTTTCAAAGCACTCCAAATACTCATGCGTCATAGCCGGTCCGCCATGCAGTAGCAATACCTTTATGCGCGGGTTGGTGCCGAAACGCTTTGTCCACACTTTGAATTTACCTACCGGCGTTTCAATAGTAACCATTTTTATACCGGCTACCTGTACACCGGTATCAACCGGCGCAAAGTAATCAGCTACGGATACGCTTTTTTGTTTGCAGGCGCAAAAGGACAAGGCAATGCCAAATAATAAAAGGTTGATGAGCTTTTTCATAGGACTAAGATAGTAATTAGTCAGGAAGTCCGTATAAGTCAGGAAGTCCGAAAGATAATTACATCGTAAACCTTTTTACACCTTACGGACTTTCGGACTTGCTGACTAATCCGCATATTTGCAATTACATCCCGCACGTGCGGGACACATCAAAAAAATGATCCACAAAAAAACACGTACCTACATCCCTGCGGACCTCGAAATTAAATGGGAAACGCTGGAACCGCTTTATAAAGAATTATGCGCCCGCGCTATCAGTTCGGTTAATGAACTGGAGCAATGGCTGCGCGACCGCAGTGAACTGGAAGCTGCTTTAGAGGAAGATTTTGCCTGGCGCTATATCCGCATGACCTGTGATACCAATAATGCCGACCTGCTGCAAAACTTTCAATACTTCGCTACCGAAATTGAGCCTAATGTCGCGCCATACAGCAATGAGTTGAACAAAAAGCTGGTTAACAGCGAATACGCGGATAAACTGGATGGTGAGAAGTTTTTCATTTACTTGCGCGGGGTTAAGAAATCGCTGGAGTTGTTCCGCGAAGAAAACATCCCGATACAAACAGAAATACAGGTTGAGCAGCAAAAGTACCAGTCTATTACCGGCTCTATGTCTGTTCATATCGGCG
>Ga0302309_10000259_pt1 | contig 68659 bp, 61 predicted proteins | sample III_Palsa_N1_1_FD_200453 | JGI IMG/M metagenome (GOLD analysis project Ga0302309, IMG submission 200453) | Peat permafrost microbial communities from Stordalen Mire near Abisko, Sweden - III_Palsa_N1_1 | ecosystem: Environmental > Terrestrial > Soil > Palsa > Peat permafrost | place: Sweden...
TGTTTTAAAGAAAATTAGTTTTTCATCATCTCATCAATTGGGCCTTGTTATGGACGTTCCCTTAGGCTGATCATTCTATATTCCTTTAAACAAAATCATATAAATGTTGTTTTAATAATGGGGTATATTATCCAAAAGTTAATGATATTTATTCCTGACAAGTAATTTGTTGTAATATTTGAATTTGTTTTTTAAATTTGTAAGTAGTTGTTTTTGAGCTTATTTATAGATATTTAAAATTTAACTTCAAATTTGTAATTTCTCTTTAATTAATAAAATATTGCTTATTAATTGCAACTCTCTAATTAATATAATCGTATAAAAAAGTAAAAATCACCTAAATCTCATTTTACCATACAATATGCAAAAGGGATTACAAGCCGGGTATTGGGAATGGGATATGAAGGGTGAGCTGCCCTTTGATAACCTTGAGCTAATGAGCAGGTTGGGATATAAAAAATCTGACCTGAAATTGCGTCCGTTCTGGCTTGGAAAAATTCCTGACGATAGCCTCAAAGTACTTCACCAACAATTAAAGATACATATCGACAGCCATGCCAAAACACCTTTTAATCAGGAGGTATGTTTTTTACGCGAAGGCAATAGCCCTCAATATATAATATTTACCGGCAGAGTAATAAAGTGGAGCAAAAACAACGAGCCTTTATTGATGCTCGGCAGCTATTTTAATGTCACCAATCAGCATGAAACTGAGCTGGAACTTGAACAAGCAAGATGCTTTTTAAACAGAACTAACCAGGCGGCGCTAATAGGGGGCTGGGAAATTGATATGGAAACGTTAAAGGTTAGCTGGACCTTAGGAACAAAAAGACTATTTGGTCTGCCGGATGATTTTGTGCCAGACAAAGATAATTTTAGTCATTTTTTTTATGATGGCGATCGGGAGGAATTGGAAGCAGCTTTTGGATTGGCGGTAACCGAAGGGAAATCCTATGATCTGGAATTAAGGATAACCAATACCAGCGGCGAAGAGATATGGACACGAACTATTGGTCAGTCGGACTTTGAGGAGGGAAGATGCAGACGGGTTTATGGTACTTTTCAGGATATCACCCGGCAAAAGCGCGACGAAGAAAAAGTGCTGATGAAAAAAAGGCAACTGGAAGCCTTTATCAGTACGGCGCCGGCAGCTTTAGCTATGCTCGACAGGTCATATAATTATATTGCCGCAAGTAAAATATGGATGGCATCGTATAACGTAGATGTAGCTACCATCATCGGGAAAAACCATTTGGAGGTGTTTCATGAAATATCTGACGAATGGAAAGAATACATGAGGCGATGCGTACTTGGCGAGTCGTTTAAGCGGGATGAAGATCCGTTTTACCGGCGCGATGGTAAGCTGGAATGGCTGCGATGGGAAATAAAGCCCTGGTACGAGGAACCAGGAAAAGTTGGAGGGATACTTTTATTCACCGATCTGATCACTGAAAAAAAGAAAGCCAAAGAAGATTTGATAAAAGCTAAAGAAGAGGCCGAAGTTGCACTTCAGGCTAAATCGCGCTTCCTGTCGGTAATGAGCCATGAAATCCGGACGCCAATGAACGCAGTGATTGGATTTAGCAACCTTTTACTGGAAAACCCAAGAGAAGATCAGGAGGAGTATTTAAAACTGTTGAAATTTTCGGCAGATAACCTGTTAGCTATTATAAATGATATTCTGAGCCTGAGTAAAATGGATGAGGGTATGGTGACCCTTGAAACGGTAGATTTTAATTTGAAAGAACTGCTTGAAACTGTTTGCGCCATTAACAAACAAGCTACCATCGAGAAAAATATCGGACTTAAACTATGTTATGATAGCAGGCTGCCGCTGGTAATAAAGGGGGATACGGTAAGATTTGGGCAGATAATAACCAATCTGGTTAGCAACGCAATCAAGTTTACCCATAGCGGGGATGTTACCATTGCAGCCTCGCTGGTTGAAGAAGATAAGAAAAGTGTAAGCATCAGTTTTGAAATTAAGGATACCGGTATAGGTATTCCGGAAGAAAAGCAAGATTACGTTTTTGAAATATTTACCCAGGCCAGTTCTGAAACCACCCGTAAGTTTGGCGGCATAGGACTTGGGCTTGCCATATGCAAGCGACTGGTGGAACTGATGGGAGGAGATATTAAAATAAAAAGCAAGTCGGGAGAAGGCTCAACTTTTTATTTTACATTAAAGTTGGAGAAAGGCGAGGTTGTAAATAACGAAACAATTACCACTCAATTGGGTATTGATAAAGGGTACAAGCATTCGGATGAGTTAAAGGGAGTTAGAGTGCTTTTAACCGAAGATAACGCCATAAATGTTTTGGTAGTGAAACGTTACCTGCAGCAATGGGGAGTAGAATGCGATGTTGCAGAAAATGGCCAGGTTGCCGTGCAGGCAATGTGGACAAAAGAATATGATTTGATATTAATGGATTTACAAATGCCGGTGATGGATGGTTACGAAGCGGCCCGGCAAATACGAGCGATGAGTGGTAAATATTCATCAATACCAATAGTTGCCATTACAGCATCGCTAATAGGGGATATTAAACAATCCATACTGGCCAGCGGTATGAACTCATGGATTAGTAAACCATTTAATCCTTCGGAGCTTTATGACATGGTGAAAAAATATTCAAAAGCAACAATTTCATAAATTTCCGCACTACTCATTTATTAATAATCCTGAAGGTTAAATTTATACGCCCTGCTAAAACTTTATTTGATTTTGCTATACGGTGCTCCCAGCAATGTTGCATATCGCCTTTCATCAATAAAAGTGAACCATTCTGTAGCCCAATGGCATATTTTTGTGCGTGATCTGTTTTACTTCTAACATCAAAACGACGGGTCTGTCCAAAACTCACCGATGCAATGACCGGATTGCTGCCCAACTCGTACTCATCATCACTGTGCCAAGCTACAGAATCGTTGCCATTTCTGTAATAATTAAGCAAAACCGTATTGAAAGAAACATCCGTCATTTTTTCAACCTGATATTTTATTTGTAACAATTCATTTGTCCATGGCAGCGGATCAAATTTCGTAGCCGAAAAGGTGTATGATTTCCCCGCATCACCATACCATGCGGTTAGCCTTGGCGTAATAATGTCTTTACCATACATAGGCACAGTTCTTTGCAGCCAGGGAACGTTATTGATTAACGTTTCCATCAACGAATAACTTTCGCCGGAACTGAATACTGCCGGAAAATACTCCATCAGCTCAAAAGGCAGCCTGGGCGTTGGCGCTGCATCGCCAAAAATATTCAATTGTTCCATCATTAATATTCAATGTTTGTTTGGTCGTTCCTGGCGTAATTGCCCCCTGAATATGGCACAACCAGGCAGCCGTTTTATTGTTTTGTTGTTTATTTTTGAAATAAAAAATTGATTATGGAAGATCAGCTTATTCAATTATCAGAAACAAAGGTAAAGATCAATATAAAACGTGCCATGATAGATGGATCATATTTTGAGGATATCAGCGCAAAAGATGTAAAGATTACCAACGCTAATTTGAGCGACCTTGAAATTGAAGGCGCACAGCTTGGTGGTGCTTATATTCACAATATCGGTATGCCGCCAAAAGGTCATCCGCTTTATAATTCAGCAACTAAGCAAAGGCCCTTAAAATTAGAAGATTGCGAGCTGAGTGGCAGCACTATCAGCAATTGCAACCTCAGCGATCTTAGCATTGATAATTGTGAACTGAAAGGAATGAGGATTAACGGAATATTGGTGGAGGATTTATTAAAGGCTTATCGCAAATAAAAAAGCCTACAATCCGTTATTGTAAGCCAGTTTCATATATTTTTTAACCTCATCATTAATATCTTCCTTAAAAAAAAGCCGTAGGTGATGGTTAAAATCGTCACTGCCGGGTACCGGTTTTATTTTATTGAAACATAAATTGTCATTGTAGGCTTCTTTAAATGGAAACACCACATCGACAAAGTTTTTACCTAATTGAATTACGTAGGCAAACCGTGTACGCGCCGCAAATGAGATCATTGATTTTGCAGGATGAACCGTGATATTCCCTATTTGCAGGTATTCGTTAACCAGGTGATCAAACAGTTCAACAGTGTGCTGACTTTTGCCAGCCAGGAAATCGGCCAAGGTTTTGTCGCGGCAGGAGTGTACCTGATTGGTGTTTACAAATTCCTGGTTGCATAACGGACAAATCCACATAAGTGCAGGAGTTATAGATTATTGGTTTTTAATCAGCGCAAATATCGTCCCAAAGAATTACTTATACAAAAAATGCGTCCCGTATCTCACCCCGGGACGCAGATCAACTAAATCTCAGATCACATGCTTAACGTGGTACTAAGCTTTTTATAGATTTATTGGTTTACTACTATCATTTTGCCAAAAAACCTATTCCGTTTTTAAACTCTTTACCGGGTTAGCCAATGCTGCTTTTATACTTTGGTAACTTACCGTTAATAAAGTTACAATTATAGCTCCTGCCGCTGTTGCTGCGAATATCCACCATGATAATGCGGCGCGGTAATTGTAATTCTGCAACCAGCTATTCATAAAGTAATAGGCAGTGGGTATGGCAATGATGAGCGATATAAATACCAGTTTTACAAAATCTTTAGAGAGCAGGCTCCATAAACCAACAACAGATGCCCCTAGTGTTTTGCGGATGCCTATTTCTTTGGTGCGTTGCTCGGCCATAAATGATGCCATGCCCGATAAACCAAGGCAACTGATAAAGATGGCCAGTATGGCGAAAAAGTTTGCCAGTTTGCCAATACGCTCCTCATCGCTGAATTTTTGACCGTATTGTTCATCAACAAATTTATAATCAAACGGCTGTGCAGGATTATATCTTTTAAAAACGGCTTCAATTTTACCCAAAGCCTGGTGTGCGCTTATTACGGGGTTTATCCTGATATTAATTACCGGCTGTGTTGTTGGATCCATAATAAAAACAGTACGCGAAACAGGCTCATAAGGCGATTGCATAATCATATCCTTAATTACGCCTACAATTTTACGCGGCTTACCATCTTCCATTAATGTTTCACCTACCGGATGTTTTAAACCGGTAAACTTTACCGCCGTTTCGTTCATAATCACTGCTGAAGAATCATGAAAATCTTTTGAAAAGTCGCGACCTTCCTTTATCTGCCAGCCCAATGTTTTTCCAAAATCGTTAGATACCCAGATCACTCCGAAATCGCCCTGCACTGATGGGTTTTTTCCTTGCCAGTCGAACCCGTTATCAAATTCATCAACATACGTGGCAGCGGTTGATGATTCTGCTATTTGGGTGACCGCGCCTGAGCTTTTTAACTCGTTACTTATCGCGTCGAAGTTTTTATGAACATCTTCGGTAACAACACCGATAGCAATCAAACCATCGCGGCTATAACCGACCGGGCGATTTTTAGCGAACTGAATTTGCCTGAAAACAACAATGGTACCAATAATTAAAACTGCCGAAACAGTAAATTGCATTACTACTAAAACCTTACGGGGAATAGATGCGAATTTCCCTACACGGAATGTCCCTTTTAACACCTTAACCGGCTGAAATGATGATAAGTAAAGCGCAGGGTAGCTGCCCGCAATTATCCCCGTAAATAAGCTAAAGCAAATGCCGATAATCCAAAATAAAGGATTACCCCAAAGGATGCTTATTTTTTTTGCCGCTACCTCATTAAATTGAGGAATAGCAATCTGCACCAGCAATAATGAAAGCACAAAAGCAAAAAATGTCACTAATAACGATTCGCTAAAGAATTGTGCTATTAATTGTGTGCGGACGGAGCCGATTGCCTTGCGGATACCTACTTCTTTTGCCCGTTTTTCTGACCGTGCGGTACTCAGGTTCATAAAATTAATGCAGGCCAGCAGCAAAACAAAAAAACCAATGATGCCAAATAACCAAACAAACTCAATTTTGCCGCCGGTATTTACACCATTTTTAAAGCCGGAATACAGATGCCATTTACTCATTGGATGCAGAAAGACAACCGGTTTAAATGCCGCATCGGCTTTTTGAACTCTATGTAGCTTTACATCTTTTATTTTTGCCGAAACCTGGTTCATGTAAGCATTGTCAGCTATTTGTGCATAACATTGAAATGAATTATTGCGCCATGGATTAGTGGCTTTTTCCTGCCAGTTTCTATCGGTGATATACAGTTGCCAGGTTGCTATAAAGGTTAAATTGTTAAAATCAGAATTGTAGGGCAAGTCCTCGTAAATGCCGGATACGGTAACATTAAACTTGTTATCAATTTTGATAGTTTTATTTATCGGGTCGGCATCGCCAAATAATGCTTTTGCAGTAGTCTCTGAAAGAATAACGGCATGACTATCCTGTAATGCAGACCGGTTTCCCTTTATCATTTTTAACGAAAGCATGTCGGTAACCTGGGGCTCGAAATAATTGCCGCCTTTGGTGATTTTTTTTTCTCCAAAAGTCAGGATATGATCATAGGTCCATGAGCACATGGTAACATACTTAAAATTATTGCCATAGGTACGTCTTAGTTCATCGCCCATTAAATAGGGGACCGAAGTTTGGGTGCCAACATCGCCATTAAAGGTTTGGTGCTGCATTACCTGTGCTATGTTGTTGTAATTGTCAAAGCTTTTATTGAACGATAGTTCATCATATACCCACAGGCCAATTAACATAGCCACCGCCATGCCTACCGATAGGCCTGCTATATTGATAAATGAATGCATCTTGTTTTTTACAAGATTGCGCCATGCAATTTTGAAATAGTTTTTTATCATGGATGGTTCGTTAGTTCATTATTATATTAGATATCTGCCTGCAAAACGATATTAGGTTATTGTATCATTTTGATAGTATACCTCATGGGGGTGTTCACTCGCACATTGTCCGGAAAAAGAGATTAATATCCGTGCCTTTATTTTAAGTTATTGTAAATCAGTATGTTGTATTTTATGAGCGGTTTTTAAATGTACATATCCGAACAGCGGGTGTCCGGTTTTATTACACTGAGTTAAGGGCCTGATAGCGTACCATTTAAAAATTAGTGATACTTATTTTCAAAACTTTGATAGATTTGAAGTTGTAAACCAATCTTACCCGGATTTATATCCATATTTGATCATCATGAAAAAAAAATTATTTAGTGCCTCAATGTTTTTTGTGGCCTTTAGTTTATTATCAGTAAAGTGGGCTGATGCGCAAAGTAAGGCGCCTTATTCTGCTAAAGATAAGGCGGTAAAAGTATATTTAACTGCGAAGAATACAGACAACCGCATCACGCAAACCGAAACCCTTCATTTTGTGGATATGCCACAGCCTAAAGAAACGGATGTATCGGTATTTGTTGATCCTTCAAAAACATTTCAAACTATGCTGGGTATCGGTGCCGCCCTTACTGACGCTTCAGCAGAAACCTTTTACAAATTACCAAAAGACAAGCAAAAAGAATTTATGACTGCCTATTTTGATAAAGAAAAAGGCATTGGTTATACTTTGGCACGTACCCATATTCAAAGCTGCGATTTTTCGAGCGAAAGCTACAGTTATATAAAAGAGGGTGATGTTGCATTAAAAACTTTTGATGTGAGTCATGATGAAAAATATCGCATTCCCTTTATAAAAGAGGCGATATCAGCTGCTGGCGGTAAACTAAATATATTTGTTACCCCATGGAGCCCACCAGGTTGGATGAAAAGCAATAATGATGTTTTGCATGGTGGCAAATTGCTGGCTAAGTACGACCAAAGCTGGGCAAACTTTTATGTGAAGTTTATTAAAACTTACGAAAAATTGGGTATGCCGATATGGGGCCTATCTGTACAAAACGAGCCAATGGCTACACAATCATGGGAATCATGCTTGTATACTGCCGAGGATGAACGCGATTTTATTAAGAATTATTTAGGCCCAACACTGGTAAAATCGGGTTTAGGGAATAAGAAATTGATTGCCTGGGATCATAACCGCGATTTAATTTATCAGCGTGCCAGTACTATTTTGGAAGACCCACAAGCTGCCAAATATGTTTGGGGTATTGGCTTTCACTGGTACGAAACATGGACCGGTGCTGGTATGAACTTTGAAAGTACCAGGCGTGTTGCTGAATCGTTTCCGGATAAACACTTGTTGTTTACTGAGGGTTGCGTTGAGAAATTTGATTTTAACCGTTTAAATGATTGGGCCCTGGGCGAGCGTTATGGCTTGTCAATGATTAACGATTTTAATGCCGGTACCGTAGGCTGGACTGATTGGAACATTTTGCTGGATGAAAATGGCGGCCCTAACCACGTTGGCAATTATTGCTTCGCACCGGTGCATGCCGATACCCGTAACGGTAGTTTAATTTATACCAATTCTTACTACTACATGGGCCATTTCTCTAAATTTATACATCCTGGTGCTAAACGTATCATCAGCAATGCAAGCCGCGATAAGCTGTTAACCACCGCTTATGTTAACCCCGATGGCAAGCTGGCGGTTGTTGTAATGAACAAAACAGATGATAATATTGATTACTATCTGTGGATAAAAGGCAAAGCCGCTAAAACAACCAGCCCGGCGCATTCTATCGCAACTTTGGTGGTAGAATAATTTGTTTGAGTCAGGAAAATCTGATAAAAAAAGAGGCTATCTTTCGAGACAGCCTCTTTTTTTATGGGGTGATGAGCCACAATTTATATCGTTACATATTCAAAGCCCCTCTACACCCCGGAGAGGGGTTGGGGTGAGGCTTAATTTACCGCCAAAGAAATAGTTTTGCTATCCCCAAATACCATTGTGTTTGAAGGACTGGCGGGGTTGGTGTTCCAAAAACATTCCCTTACTGTCATTTGCATGGTTGCAGCATCAATTGATATAAGGTGGAACGATAATTTGGTTTCGTCTTTTGCAGAGAACTTGCCTTTCATAGGTGAATCAACCCTGAAAACAGGTAGTGCAATATCATTATCCGGTCCGGTATAAGTATAAAACTCATTCCAGTTAGAGTTGCCATGTAAATAGGCTTTAATATTTGGATGCTCTTTCAGGAATTTTACAAATCCGCGTTGCTCAATATTGGTTGAGCTTTCATCACCTGTAACTGCCGGGCCTTCCTTATAATATTCGGCCGTAAGATTTTCGAATTTGTTTTCCAAAGTCATATTATGCGGCGGGATAGGGTTGGTAAAATGTTTGGCCTCGCAGGTTGGCTGATCGTGGCAAACAATTATCACCGGCGTAGTTTTGGCAACATTAGCCAAATCCTTTTCCATCCAGATCCTCTCGGCAGAATCGGCCCAAAGGGTAATAAACATAAAATGAATACCTTTTATATCTCTCGAATAATTGATCTTATCCGTAGCATAATTATAAGCCTCATTGGTCATCGGCGTAGCGGGCTTCAGCATCAGGTTATAAATTTTAACCATTGATGTGGGGTCGGTAAGCGGTTTCATAGGCTTTGCATAGCCAATAGCGTTAGATATATCATGATTGCCCGGAACAATTAAAAATTTAACCGGCTCACCATCATTGCCTTTTAGCTTTACGCCGCCCATATAGGTGGTTTCAAACTGTGCCCATGATGTGGCTGCACTTTGTATCGGTATTTCCATCCGGTTGGCTATATCACCGCCTTCTATTAAATAATCGATGCCGTTAATGGTTTGACCGGCTTTAACACCACCATCGGCTGGAAGCGATTGTCCGGGTAGCGCATTCATCTGGCGGATCATAGCAGCATTTACAACAGACGATTTTACATTGGAGTCGCTGCGGAAAGCTTTACGGGTTATACCAAAGTGCGCATCAGAAGTAAAAAGTATTTCAATATCCTGCGATGGCGTGGCTTGGCAAAAAGCTTTAACCGGAATTAAAGCCAAAATGAAGCAACTTGCTAAAATAGAATGTTTTAAGTAAGTGGATAATTTTAGGGGTAAGTGGAGCATCTGAAAAATTTAAAATTTGTTGAGCGCAAATGTAGGTGCGTTGTTACATGTATTGATTAAGCAAATGTTAATAAAAAGTTAAGAACTTGTATCAATTTAGTTGTAATTGATTTTAGTTGTGTGCTTTACAGAAAACGCAGAAAATGATTAACTTTGAGTATACCAAACCCGTACGAGTTATGGCTAAGTTTTTTAACAGTATAGAAGACAGGCATGCCGAATTCATCGAAAAACAGCATATGTTTTTTGTGGCGAGCGCCCCGCTTAGCGCCAACGGGCATGTAAACCTTTCGCCAAAAGGATCGGATTGTTTCAAGATATTTTCACCTAACAAGGTGGCCTATATGGATATTATTGGCAGCGGCAATGAAACATCAGCGCATTTGCTTGAAAATGGGCGCATTACCTTTATGTTTTGCGCTTTTGATGGCCCGCCAAATATTATGCGCTTATATGGGCGCGGCTATACGGTTTTACCCGGCCACGCAGAATGGGGTGAACTTTCTAATCACTTTAAATTAGTACTGGCCACCCGGCAAATTATAGTAGGCGATATTGACATGGTGCAAACCTCATGCGGTTTTAGTGTGCCCTATTACAGTTACGAAGGTGAGAGAGATCACGCCGAAAAATGGGCGCTGAATAAAGGAGAAGATGGCCTGGAGAGCTACAAAGCCGAAAAGAACAGGGTTAGTTTAGATGGCTTGCCAACCGCCATGTTTTAGTCTATTCCTGACTGCTTCTTATATCTAGTCAAATACCACCGTTTTGTTTTTATAAACAAACACCCTGTCCTCAAACACCAGTTTAAGGGCAAATGCCAGTACGGCAGTTTCAATTTCTTTACCGGCTTTTACCATGTCACCCGCGGTGTATGAATGATTTACGGAGATAATTTGCTGTGCGATGATAGGCCCTTCGTCCAGTTCGTTGGATACAAAATGTGCGGTTGCACCTATTAGTTTTACACCACGCTCAAAAGCCTGCTTGTAAGGATTGGCTCCTATAAATGCCGGTAAAAATGAATGGTGAATATTGACGATACGCATAGGGAATTTAGCCACCAACGAAGGCGATAAAATGCGCATAAATTTGGCCAGCACAATATAATCGGGTTCAAATTGATCAATGATAGTTGCTATTTTATCTTCAAATTCATTTTTGCTGATGTGTTCATGCGATACGCGGAAAAATGGCATATCAAAACGTTTGCAAATATCTTCCAATACAGCATGATTACCAATGACACACTGCACTGTAGCGCCCAGTGTTCCATAATAGTTGCGGATCAAAATATCAGCCAGGCAATGATATTCTTTAGTTACCATTACTACCACTTTTTTGCTGGGTAATGGGTTAATCTGAATGGCAGAATCAGGCGGTAAAATATCACGCAGCTTTTTTTCGAGCGTTTCGCCATCATTGCTGTGAGTCACCTCCAGGCGCATAAAAAAAAGATTTTGTGCCTGGTCAACATGCTCGCGCATAGATACGATGTTTAATTGCTGTTTTGCCAGTACATCAGTTATTGATGCAACTAAACCAACTCTGTCAACACACTGAATTACAATAATCATGTTAATTGCGAAAGATACTTGGTAAATATAAAAGTTTAGTTTATTAAACAATGGCGCTGGGCTTAAACCTATCGCTATTATATTTATCGATATATTTCTTTTTTCTTAATTTTATTGGTAACAAAATTGTTTAACACAAATCCAATATAAAAGCTGCCAGCCTTTTGGCTTTAGTTTTTTGTATTTTAATTTTAAAAACGATGATTATGCGCTATTTTTTGTGTTTTTTGTGTCCGCCGATAGCCGTTTTAACTACCGGACGTATCGGTGCATTTATTTTAAATATCATTTTATCCCTGTGTTTCTGGATTCCCGGAATTATTCACGCCATACTGGTTACCAATGATTTTTACGAAGAGAGGCGTTACCGCAGAATGGTGCGTGTAGTTAGAAGGCGATATTAAATCCATTACCAAACGCTAAAAAATGGATTTTGAAAATATACCTTTTCAGGTTATTAATTGGGATGATGTTGCCAAAACAACCCACCCGGGTGTTACAGGTACAGCTTTTTGGCAAACAATTCAGTTTAGCGGTTTAAGGGTAAGAGTTGTTGAATATAGCAAAGGCTATTTGGCCGATCATTGGTGCCAGAAAGGACATATTGTTTATTGTCTGGAAGGGGAATTTACTACCGAGTTGGAAAGCGGCGGGCAGTTTCAGCTGAAAAAAGGAATGAGCTATATTGTTTCGGATGATTTGAGCTCGCACAGGTCCATCACACCAACCGGAGTTAAATTGCTTATTATTGATGGCGATTTTTTGCAGCAAGTAAAATAGCTGTCAATCGACATTAAATACCATCCCGAAATTGGCATATTGTGCATCAAACCCATGGATGTACATTTTTACATTTAAGGCCATCCAGTTGTTCAGATAATACTTACCGCCAATGGTCCAATAGAAATGTTCAGGGGTAATGGTATTAAAATGAAGGTAGTAGCCATAATTAAACATAAAGGCCATCCGGCCAAGCCAAATATCTGTCCCCAAACTTAATCCCCAAGCCAGGTTATCAAATGATGAACCTGATTCCTGATAGGTTCTGTAAAAATTATCCCACGAAAACGGCTTGAAATAATAAACCATATCAGTACCGGCTTTTAAACTGAACAGCGAGTTTAACCGGTAATTGTACCCTGCGTAAAGGCCCAGCATATAAAGGTTGGATGTAGCATTTCGTTGCGCAGCAGAATCAGGCAGAGGAATAGGTTTTCCTGTTTGCGGGTTGATGTAATTGCCGGCGTTAACAAACCCACGCCGCCCGGCACCAATACCAAATTCAAATGACTGCTTATCATCAATTCTGAATGTTTCTTTTTTTCGGTCGGGGCCGTCAGAATCAATGTTTCTTATGATGCCAATTGTGGCGTTAATGTTGTTTACGCCTTCGTTGGGCAACTTAAATCCTGAGTTAGAGTAATGAAAGAAATTGGCACCTATAGCCAATTTAGTTGTTGAGGAAACCGGCGTTTCCATTTTGAAACCTGCCTGTGCAGCCAGGTTGATATGGCTCCCTACAATGGGATTATTATTAGTGTAATAGGTTTGTGTGGCGTAAATAAAACCGAAACCGGGCGAAAAATAGAAAATTGTTTTCCCGGTTTCAAAGAGCGACATATCTAAAATAGTGAGGCCGCCAAACACATTGCCCAAAGTCCCTTTGATTTCGGGTGGTTCATTTATGGTTATGGCATGCAGGTTAAACCAGGTAGCCGTAAACGCAATGTCCTTTATATTAAGGTCTTTTATCCAGGCCACATTGTTATTAGCCATATTAAGGCGGTAGGCAATTTCGGCACCGTAAAAATATCCCTGTGGCTGATAGCTATCCGGCGTAAAAATAGTAATGCCCTGCATGGCAGTTACTGAAAGGCTGTTTGCATTGTTTTGTGCAAAACAGTATTGAATATTAATCAGCAAAAAAATTAAAGCGGAAAGTAGGTATTTACCATTCACTGCGGTTAATTTGAATTTCTAAATAACCATTAAAGTAGTTTTAGGTTTTAAAGAAAGGCCTAAAACACTACCCCTCCATTTTTTAAAAATCCAAATCAATTCCGAATTCCGAATTTCTTTCTCATTTTTGCCTTCGAAAATGCAAAAAGACAAGCTGTTAATTATTGATGATGAGGAACGCCTGAGAAACCTGCTGGCGCGGATACTTCAGTTAGAAGGATATGACGTACTGGTAGCCTCTACAGGCAAGGAGGGTTTGAAGAAATTACAGCATGAAGCTATCCCGGTGGTAATCAGCGACGTTAAGTTGCCTGATATTAACGGCATTGAGCTCACTTCACAAATAAAAACGAATTATCCGTCAACAGAAATTATTGTACTAACCGCCTTTGGCACTATTAACGATGGCGTTAAAGCCATTAAATCGGGCGCTTTTGATTATATCACCAAAGGTGATGATAATGAAAAGATTATTCCGCTGGTGAGCAAGGCGATGGATAAGGCTTTGCTGCAGTTCAGGGTATTGGAACTTGAAGAAAAGCTAAACAATAAGTTTGGTTTCGACCGCTTGATTGGAAGATCAAATGCTATTACCGATGTTATCAAACTAGCCCAAAAAGTAGCGCTTACAGATACTACAGTTTTGCTTTTGGGCGAAACAGGTACAGGTAAGGAAATATTTGCGGAGGCCATACACCAGGCCAGTAACCGCCATACCAGGGCTTTTGTGGCAGTGAATTGCAGCGCCTTTACTAAAGAATTACTGGAAAGCGAGCTATTTGGCCATAAGGCCGGGTCGTTTACCGGTGCCGTAAAGGATAAAAAAGGGCTTTTTGAAGAGGCCAACGGTGGCACTATATTTTTGGACGAGATAGGGGAGCTTGACCACGATTTACAGGCAAAATTACTGCGGGTATTAGAATCGCAACAGTTTTTAAAAATTGGCGATACCAAGCCCACCCAGGTAAATGTACGTATCCTGGCGGCAACCAACCGTAACCTACAGGACGAAGTGAGTAAAGAAGGTTTCCGTTCTGATTTGTATTACCGCCTCTCTGTATTTACAATAACCCTGCCCGCCCTGCGCGACAGAAAAAAAGATATAAAACTGCTGGCCGAATACTTTATGAATTACTTCGGCCTGAAAGTAAAAAAACAATTTGCAGGCCTTACCGATAAATTTGTAGAGAAGCTGGAAGCTTACAGCTGGCCGGGCAATATCCGCGAGTTGAAAAATATTATAGAACGTGCGGTTATTTTGGCTGATGATAATGTTTTAGACGAAACATTATTGCCTTACGAGATGCAGGAGCCGCAGCCAGTAAAGGCAAACGGCACCTTATCTACTTTTGATCTTTCATCGATAGAAAAAATCCATATACAGCGCGTATTGAACCATGCTCATGGCAACCGCGCAGAAGCTGCCCGCTTACTGAATATCGGTGTGGCAACTTTATACCGTAAATTGAAGGATTACGGGTTGGAATAACTTTTTGTTTGGACTAAGATTTATAAGATTTTTTTAATTTTAGGATTAATTCTAACTTGGTCGTACCTATGGCCATTTTATTTTCAAAATCGCCCGATCCTCAAATTAAAATAATTAATCCTACTATCCTCAAATCCGATAAATCTTGGTTCAAGATCAAATTTTCAAATCCTAAAATTGCCCCCAACAATCCTATCATCCCTCTAATCCAATAAATCTTAGTCCAAATTGATAAAACCCTATCATTTTGATAGCCTTTTTTAGGCTTTTATCTGCTTTGGTATAGTCTGAATAGTATTCATTTTGTTGATTTATAGTGTTTTGTGAATATTTTAATATTTGTGGCACTCCCTTGGTATATCCCCTTCAAAATTCAAACAAAATGGACGTAATACTAACTATCGCTTATATACTTTGCTTCATAGCAGTATTCTGGCTTTTCTTCAAATCCGTTAACTACTTCGAAAAAATTTAAACATCATGTTAGCACTATTCATCGTTGCCATAGCCGTATTTATTTATATGGTTTATGTACTACTCAAACCCGAAAAATTTTAATCACTATTTAAACATCAAAACAATATGAATACCGAAATAATAGGTGTCATTTTTATGTACCTGGCAACAATAGCCCTGGCCATACCGCTAGGCCGTTACATTGCCAAAGTATTTAAGGGTGAAAAAACCTGGCTCAATTTTATGGCCCCGCTCGAAAAGTTCATCTACAAGTTTAGCGGCATCGACACTCACCGCGAGATGAACTGGAAGCAGCACTTAAAAGCTTTATTAACCATCAACTTTATATGGTTGTTTTATGCTTTTTTCTGCCTGTTGTTTCAGGGCCACTTACCACTGAATCCGGACAATAACCCTAGTCAAACGCCGGATCTGGCTTTTAACACCGCATTAAGCTTTTTAACCAATACCAATTTGCAGGATTATTCAGGCGAATCGGGTGCAACATACTTTACACAGCATTTTGTGTTTATGTTTTTACACTTTGTGAGTGCTGCTACAGGTTTAGCTGCCATGATGGTGGTTTTTAAAGCAATGAAAGAAAAAACAACTGAAAAGTTGGGTAACTTCTGGGAATTCTTTTTGAAATCGATCACCAGGATATTACTTCCTATAAGTATAGTAGTTGCTGTAATCCTTGCATTTAACGGTACTCCAACCAGTTATAAAAGTAAAGATACCGTAATAGGTTTACAGGGCGATACAGTACATGTTTCGCGTGGTCCAGCTGCTGCAATGATTGCTATTAAACAGGTAGGTACCAATGGTGGTGGCTGGTTTGGAACAAACTCTGCCCATCCGTTTGAGAACCCCAATTACCTGACTAATATGGTTGAGAACATCAGTATTATCCTGATCCCAATTGCACTGGTATTTGCCTTAGGATTTTATCTGAATAAGAAAAAGCTTTCATGGGTGATTTTTGGGGTGATGACTATCGGCTTCCTCATTATGCTTATCCCGTCCATAACGGTCGAAGTTGGCGGTAACCCGGCTATAGCACATATGGGTATTAGTCAGCCCGGTGGATCAATGGAGGGTAAAGAAGTTCGTTTTGGCCCGGCTGCATCAGCATATTGGGGTATTACTACTACGGTAACCTCAAATGGTTCTGTAAATTCCATGCATGATAGCATGATGCCAATATCAGGCTTAGCACAAATGTTTGATATGATGATCAATGCCTTTTATGGTGGTGTTGGTGTGGGTTTCCTTAACTTTTACATCTTTATCATTATCGCCGTATTTATTTCAGGATTGATGGTGGGCCGTACGCCAGAGTTTATGGGGCGCAAAATTGAGGCCCGCGAAATGAAGATCGCTTCATTGATTGCATTGCTGCACCCGTTCATTATTCTGGTAGGCACATCCTTAGCATCATACGTATTGATCCATTTCCCAAATGCTAACTGGGCAACTAAACCATCAGCATGGTTAAATAATCCTGGCTTTCATGGCTTTACCGAAATGCTTTATCAATATGCATCAAGTGCAGCCAACAATGGTTCGGGTTACGCAGGCTTAACTGCGAATAATATATTCTGGAACGTAAGTACAGGGTTGGTAATATTCTTAGGTAGATTTTTGCCAATTATTGGCCCGGTAGCTATAGCAGGCATATTGGCCAGTAAAAAGGCAGTGCCAGAATCGGCCGGAACTTTAAAAACGGATACAGCAACTTTTGGTATCATGATATTTGCCGTAATATTTATTATCGCTGCATTATCATTCTTCCCAGCGTTGACTTTAGGTCCAATTGCCGAACATTTTTCGATAAAATAATTAATCAATAAGAATTCAATCATGAAATCTGATCAAAATACATTGTTCCAGGGCGACCAAATGAAGGAGGCTTTTAAGCAGTCTTTCATCAAACTGGATCCACGCATATTATTCCGCAACCCGGTGATGTTCACCGTGGAAATAGGAACTGTAGTAATGCTGATCGTATCGGTATTCTCCTTAACCAATAAAGGTCAAGGGAGCTTTGGCTACAACTTTACGGTATTCATCGTATTGTTTTTAACTGTATTGTTCGCAAATTTTGCCGAAGCTATTGCTGAGGCACGTGGTAAAGCACAGGCAGAAAGCTTACGCAAAACCCGCGAAGAAACACCCGCCCGCCTGCTGGTTGACGGCAAGGAAACAAGTGTAATGTCATCACAACTAAAAAAAGGCGATGTGTTTATCTGCGAAACAGGTGATAACATTCCAACCGACGGTGAAATTATTGAAGGTATTGCTACCATTGATGAATCGGCTATTACAGGTGAGTCTGCTCCGGTTATCCGTGAGTCGGGCGGCGACAAGTCATCTGTAACAGGCGGTACTAAAGTATTATCCGACAGGATAAAAGTTATGGTAACTACCCAACCGGGCGAAAGCTTTTTGGACAAGATGATTGCCCTGGTTGAAGGTGCATCACGCCAGAAAACACCTAACGAAATTGCATTAACCATATTACTGGCAGGTTTCACGCTGATATTTGTGATCGTTTGCGTTACCCTGAAACCATTTGGTGATTATGCCAATACGCCTATTACTATTGCCGCATTCATTTCCCTGTTTGTTTGTTTGATACCAACAACTATCGGCGGTCTTTTATCTGCCATTGGTATTGCCGGCATGGACAGGGCATTACGTGCAAACGTAATTACCAAGTCGGGCAAAGCGGTTGAAACAGCAGGTGACTTGGATACACTGTTATTAGATAAAACAGGTACCATTACCATTGGTAACCGTAAGGCAACCAATTTTTACCCAACAGCCGGAGTAAACGAAAAGGATTTTATTACCGCCTGCGTTTTAAGCTCATTGGCTGATGAAACCCCCGAAGGTAAATCAATAGTTGAGCTGGCCGAACAAGGCTCAAGCAAACTATCGGTTATTGCTCCTAAAGATGCGGTGTTTATTAAATTCACTGCCGAAACACGCTCAAGTGGTTTGGATACTCCTGATGGCTTACGTATCCGTAAAGGTGCTTTCGATTCTATCCGCAACATTGCACTAAAAGCTGGTAATACTTTCCCTACCGATGTGGAAGATAATGTGAAGCACATTTCTTCAAATGGTGGTACACCATTGGTGGTATCGCAAAATGAAAAAATATTGGGCGTAATTGAGTTGCAGGATATTATTAAACCGGGTATAGCCGAACGTTTTGAACGCTTACGCAAAATGGGTGTAAAAACAGTAATGGTAACCGGCGATAATCCTTTAACTGCCAAATTTATTGCCAATAAAGCGGGTGTAGATGACTTTATTGCCGAGGCTAAGCCCGAAGATAAAATGAACTACATTAAAGCAGAACAACAAGGTGGAAAACTGGTAGCTATGATGGGCGACGGTACCAACGATGCTCCTGCTTTGGCCCAGGCCGATGTAGGTGTAGCCATGAACAGCGGTACACAAGCTGCTAAAGAAGCCGGCAACATGGTGGATTTGGATAACGACCCAACCAAACTGATTGAAATTGTTGAAATAGGCAAACAGTTGCTGATGACCCGTGGTACATTAACCACCTTCTCTATAGCAAACGACGTGGCTAAATACTTCGCCATTGTGCCGGCCTTGTTTATGGTTTCTATTCCGGCTTTAAGATCGCTGAATATTATGGATCTGCATAGTCCCGAATCGGCTATACTATCTGCAGTGATCTTTAACGCCATCATTATACCGTTGCTTATTCCTTTGGCACTAAAAGGTGTTGAATACAAACCGATAGGTGCCAGCGCACTGTTACGCCGTAACCTGTTGATTTATGGTTTAGGTGGTGTTATTGTGCCATTTATCGGTATCAAATTAATCGACCTTATGGTTGGTGTATTAATATAATTAACATTAAATCTCAATAAAATGAAAACGTATTTGTTGCCATCATTTAAAATTACCATCATATTGATCGTAATCCTGGCGGGCCTTTACCCTTTGTTAATAGCAGGTATAGGAAAATTTACACCCGGCCATGGTGATGGCGAAACTGTTACCTACAAGGGCCGCGTAGTTGGTTATGTAAACATTGGCCAAAAGTTTACAAAAGATAATTATTTCTGGTCACGACCATCGGCTGCAAATTATCAGGCTGATGCCGGCGCCGGATCAAACAAGGGCCCTTCAAATCTCGATTATTTGAAGGATGTGAGCGCCCGTATTGACACTTTTTTAAAACACAACCCTGATGTAACGCGCGATGAAGTGCCTGCTGAGTTGGTTACTGCATCAGGTAGTGGTTTAGATCCGGATCTTTCTCCGGCAGCTGCAAAGATACAGGTGCCACGTATCGCCAAAGTACGCGATATACCTGCCGCCCAACTGTATAAAATAATTAACGACAATACAGAACGACCGGTATTAGGTCTGTTTGGCCCGCCAACTGTCAACGTTTTAAAAATGAACGTGGCTTTGGATGAATTTAAAAAGTAATCGCCCTGCATTACCCTAATAAAACATATATACAAAACGGCTGTCATGAGCATTGACCCCAATTTAAAATGAGCCGATTGCGCTCATGACAGCTTAAAAAATTTATTTAATAACACTTTTCTAATGAAAAAACAATTGCTAACAATAGTGGCCCTGGCAACTATTGCTCTAAATGTACACGCACAACAAGACTCAACAAAGGCGAACAAAGTGAAAGTGAAGAAAGACACCGTAGCCCGTTCACTGCCATCGCCATTGCCGGCACCACCATTTCCTACTTCTGACTGGGATGGAGCGCCATTAATAGGAGCTGATGCAACAGCGCCTATATATCCCATGCAAAAGGCATTGGGATTATTTACTAAATCAAGATTTAGATTTTACGGCTGGGTTGATGGGGCTGGTAACATCAGTTCATCAAAAAACTCCAATGCGCCTACCTCTTATGATTTGATTCCAAACGGCGTAGTATTGGATCAGGCTGGTATTAAATTTGATTTGCAGCCAAATACTGTTCAAACCGATCATGTTTCATTCGGCTTCCTGTCTACTACTATTTTTGGTACAGATTACCGTTATACTACAGGTTTGGGCTATTTCAGTAACCAGTTGCTTCAACACAATAACAAATACGGCATTGACCCTGCCGAAATGTATGGTTTGATATATTTCCCCAAAATTGCGGATGGTACGTTGTTAAAATTTGGCCGTTTTATTTCACCTGCTGATATTGAGGCACAATGGGCAACTGATAACTATTTATATTCACACTCATTGATGTTTACAGTTGACCCTTATACCTTCACTGGTGTACAGGCAACTTTTAAACTGGGTTCATACTGGCAGCTGGAAGTTGGCTTACATGCAGGTAATGATATGGCACCTTGGAGCCAGTCTGCACAGCTTAACGGCTTGTTGATGGCACGTTGGGTATCGCATGATAATGACGACTCTATTTACGGTGGTATCAACTCATTGGGCAACGGCGACTATACCCGCGAACATGATGACCTGCAAATGGTTGTTGCCACCTGGGGACACAAGTTTAATGAGACTTTCCACATGATGACTGAAACTTATTACATGTGGCAATATCATGCGCTTACCGGTGGTACAGTAATCAATGGCCCTGCACAACCTTTCTTAACAGGAGTTGGTCCGGGTGTACCTATTCCGGGTAGGGAAAATGCTTTCGGTGCCGTGAACTACTTCCAGATCCTGGTATCTAAAAAAGATTATATCTCTATCCGTAATGATGCTTTAGATGATCCACAGGCTGGTCGTACCGGTTATGCCACCTGGTACTCAAGTCACACTATCGGTTTTGTACATTACTTTAACGATTATATCAGGATTCGTCCGGAAATCAGGTACGAACGTGCTTATGCTGATGGTGTAACTCCTTATGATAATGGTACTAAAAAAGACCAGTATACTGCAGCTATGGATTTAATAGTACGCTTTTAATATCCTACTAATATCCTACGGTTACACGTTGTAACCGCTTATAATAGTAAATTTAATAATAAGAAAAATGAAAACGTTTAAATTTCAGATGATTGCAATCATCGTAATGACATTTGGATTAATTCAGACCTCAAATGCCCAAAAACAATCAAGCGGATTGTATTTAACATATGCTGATTACTTAAATCGTAAATTAAGTTACACGGCCGATAAAATTAGCATACATGAATTTATCGGTATAAAAAACGTAACAGTTATCAGCAATGGTAAAAAAATAATCATTTCAAAAAGTCAGCTATTTGGTTATCACGACAGTAACAATAACGATTACCGGTTTAATGATGACAAAGCTTATCAGATTATTGATACCACCGGTTTTTATATTTACAGCTACGATAAATTAGTGCAACAGGGTAAAGGTCCCAAGCCAACCAGGATCTATTTTTTCAGCAAAAAAACAGATGATACTATATTGCCTTTAACTGCTGAAAATATTGCAATAGCTTTCCCTAAAAACGTTAAATTTAAAAATATGGTTGAGTTGGAATCAAAAAGTGATTTGAACCTGTATGCTTATGATGAACAAGCCAATGAATATAAGATAAAAGAGCTATACGCCGAAAGTTTAAAATAAGCATAATACACAGGTCCGAACAACCTGTAAAGATTAGCGCGGGCTACAGATTATAATTATTTATTGTTTGATAATTATAGGTTTGGTTTGATTGAGGTCCGCGTGAAAAAAGGGGGGTGTCGGCCCCCCTTTATAAGGTTTGGGGGTAGCCCCACCTAAATCCTCCCCGGTAGGGAGGACTTTGATAAATGAGCATTAAAAAATATAAGTAAGTAACCGACATGAAAATATTAAATAGAGATTCAGAAAGTCTCCCCTACCGGGGGAGATTTAGGGGGGGCTTAAATGGAAGAAGAAAATAAGGAACAATCTGTTGGGCATTTCCTGGAGCTGATAAAGCGATCAAGGCGGGGTAAGTTTAAAATTTATATCGGCATGAGTGCCGGTGTAGGCAAAACGTACCGCATGCTGCTGGAGGCGCAAACCCTTATGCGTAATGGTATTGATGTAAAAATTGGGTACGTTGAAACGCATAGTCGTAAAGAAACGGTAGCACAGTTGGAAGGCTTGCCGCTTATTCCGCGTCGTAAACTTTTTTATAAGGGTAAAGAGCTGGAAGAAATGGATTTGAATGCCATTATTAACCTGCGTCCCGAAGTGGTGATTGTGGATGAGCTGGCTCACACCAATATTGAAGGCAGCAAGAACGAGAAACGCTGGCAGGATGTAATGGATATTTTAAATGCAGGCATTAACGTTATCAGCGCTATCAATATTCAGCATATTGAAAGCTTGAACGAGGAAGTTGAAAAAATTACCGGTACAGCCATAAATGAGCGAATCCCCGATAAGGTTTTACAAATGGCCGATGAAGTAGTGAATATTGACCTTACTGCCGATGAGCTGATTGACCGCCTGAAAGAAGGTAAAATATACGATGAGAAAAAGATCCCGCTGGCTTTAAATAACTTTTTTCAAACAGAAAGAATATTGCAGCTAAGGGAGCTGGCTCTGCGCGAAGTGGCACACCAGGTTGAGCGTAAAATTGATATAGAAGTACCCAAAACCATAAAGCTGCGGCCCGAATTGTTTTTGGCCTGTATTAGTACCAACGAGGAATCGGCTAAAATAATTATCCGGAAAACGGCCCGGCTTGCCTCTTACTATCGCTCCAAATGGTATTTGCTTTACGTGCAAACATCAAACGAAAGCAGTGATAAAATAAACCTTGCTTCGCAAAGGCATTTGATCAATAACATGAAATTGGCCACACAGCTTGGGGGCGAGGTTTTAAAAGTAAAAAACGATAACATTGCAAAAACAATATGGGAAACTGCTGAGAAATATGACGTTACTACCATCTGTCTTGGTAAACCCCGTTTTAAGTTTTATCAGCTGGTTATGAAAACGGCTGTTTTTACCCAATTGCTAAACAAAATGTCACAAACACATATTGACCTTGTAATACTTTCATAATGACTATTAAAAATAAACTCCGTGCCGGCTTCAGCTTCTTGTTTGTGCTGGCACTATTAAGTTGTGGCTTGTCCATTTATTTTCTGAACCGCCTTTCTGCTGATGCCAAAAATATACTGAAAGATAATTATAAAACAGTTCAGTATATGAAAGATATGGGTATTGCCGTAGATGCCAATCTGGGGGCGCTTAATCAATATCAAATAAAACAGATTGAAGAAAATCTTGAAAAGCAGGAACATAACATTACAGAGCATGGTGAACGGGAGCTGACGGATTCATTGCGTATGAAATTTGAGGCACTAAAATCAGTGCACGATAATTCTGAAAAAACTGCAATGATGCATCTTGACATAAAAAGGGTTATTTATGGAATTATGCAGTTAAATATGACTACCATTGAACGTAAATATGCAAAAGCTAATACTACTGCTAATGATGCAACTTTGCTGGTAGCCTTTGCCGCTACCTTTTTATTCCTGGTAGCGTTCAGCTTTGTGGTTAATTTCCCGGGATATATTGCAAACCCCATAAAAGAATTAACAGAAAGAATAAAAGACGTATCAAACCGGAATTATCATCAGCAGCTTAACTTCAAATCAAACGATGAGTTTGGCGAATTGGGTGATGCATTTAATACCATGACGAGAAAGCTGGACGAATACGAGCATAGCAACCTTGCCAGCATTTTATTTGAAAAGAAACGGATCGAAACCATCATCAATTCTATGCATGATGCCATTTTGGGATTGGACGAAAAATCGGTTATCATTTTTGCGAACGAAGTTGCATGCACCCTGATCGGTATGCCCGAAAAAGATTTGACAGGACATTTGGCACCTGACATAGCCATGGAAAACGATCTGCTGCGCAATTTGCTATTGAACGATCAGAGCAAAATGAAAATTTATGCTGATAACCGCGAAAGTTATTATACGAAAGAAGTTTTGTCGGTAATAAGCAAGGATAAGGTAATAGGTAGTGTGATAATTCTTAAAAATATTACCGAGTTTCAGCAGTTGGATGAGGCAAAAACGAATTTTATTGCAACTATTTCACACGAATTAAAAACGCCCATATCATCTATAAAGATGAGCCTTAAATTGCTGGAGGATAGCCGTATTGGCGCTGTAAATCCTGAGCAAAGGCAATTGCTGGAAAATATTGACGAGGATGCCCGCAGACTACTTCAAATTACGGGCGAGTTGCTGGATATGGCCCAGGTGGAAACAGGAAAACTACAGTTGAATTTTGGCAGCACGCATCCCCGGAATATTGTAGAATATGCTGTAAAAGCGCTGAAAACTACTGCCGACCAAAAGCATGTATCCATCAACATAAAATGCGATAAGGATTTGCCCGAAGTGCAGGCCGATTTGGATAAAACAACCTGGGTGCTTATCAATTTATTGTCAAACGCAATAAAGTATAGTCACGAAAAGTCGTCGGTTGATCTCATTGTAAATAAATACAAGGCCGATGAGATAGAGTTCTCCGTACAGGATCATGGCCGGGGTATTGATCAAAAGTATTTGTCGCGGATCTTTGAAAGATATTTTAAAGTCCCCGGCGCCTCTACAGAACAAACCGGAACGGGCTTGGGCCTTGCCATAGCAAAGGATTTTATTGAGGCGCAAGCCGGAAAAATTGGCGTTGAAAGTGAGCTGGGAGAGGGTAGTCGTTTTTACTTTACTTTAAAAAAGTATGGAAATTAAACAATCGGTAAAATTATAGGTTGGTTTATTTACAGGTTGGCAATTAAATCTGAAAAGAATTTATAAAATTGCTACAGTTTTAATAATGCGTCCAATTTTATGAGAAATCTGTTGTTTTTATTTGCGGTAATCTTAATCGGCAGCAAGGTAAATGCCCAGGCCGTGGTTGATAGTACCATGAAGCATTCGCCGCTAAAAACGCTAAACGATGCACAATACAATGCATTGTTAAGCGGGAATGATTTGAATGGAATGGAATTAGCCGCGACGTTAAATCATTATCCATCGCCGGATGCGGTTATAAAATATAAACATGAGCTTGATTTAAGCCCTATTCAGCTAAACAAAATAATTGCAATTAATAAGGAGTTTCACCGCAAAAAGCTGGAAATGGGTTTAACCATCATCAACAATGAAAGAACGCTGGATAGCCTTTTTAAATACCACATGTTAAACAATGGGTCGTTGATATTTTATACCAATCGTTACGGACTGTATCAGGGCGAGTTGCGAAACACTATTTTACAGGCCTGTTTAGCCACGCGGGTATTGCTTTCGCAACAGCAGATAAACAAGCTGGATGCCTTGCAAAAAGCCGATAGAAGAAATACCAATTGATTTATTTAATTTAGCGGCCCCAATAATTTAGTTTATGAAGATCACTTTTGATTTCGAAAAACCGCTGGCCGACCTGCAATTGCAGATTGAAAAAGTGAAGCAGGTTGAAGACAAGAACAAGTTGGATATGTCTGCAACTGTAGCTGAACTGGAAAGTAGGTTTGAGACAACGAAACAGGAAATATATGCTAATCTAACAGGTTGGCAAAGGGTGCAAATAGCACGCCACCCCGAAAGGCCGTACACCTTGCAGTACATTGAACTAATGTGCGATGACTTTATTGAGTTGCACGGTGATCGTACGGTTGGAGATGATAAAGCAATAGTTGGTGGTTTTGGAACCATAAATGGCCAAACTGCTATGTTTATTGGTCACCAAAAAGGAAAAAACACCAAAGAAAGGCAGTATCGTAATTTCGGTATGCCCAATCCCGAAGGCTACCGCAAGGCTTTAAGGCTGATGAAAATGGCCGAAAAGTTTAACAAACCAGTTATTACGCTAATCGACACTCCGGGAGCATTTCCTGGTTTGGAGGCTGAAGAGCGCGGACAAGGTGAGGCAATTGCACGTAACCTGTTAGAAATGTCGGTACTTAAAGTGCCGGTAATTTGTGTAATTATTGGCGAGGGAGCATCAGGTGGCGCATTAGGTATTGCAATTGGCGATAAAGTAATGATGCTTGAAAATTCCTGGTACTCGGTAATATCGCCCGAAAACTGTTCAACCATTTTGTTTAAAACCTGGGAGCATAAAGAACGCGCCGCAGAAATGCTGAAGCTAACTTCGGCAGATATGCTGAAGAATAAGCTGATTGACGGTGTGATAAAAGAACCTCTTGGCGGTGCACATCAGGACCCGGTGGTTATGGCGGCAACGCTTAAAAAACAGCTGCTGAAAGATTTGAAGCAGCTTAAAGAACGCAATATTGATGAACTGGTTACTGAGCGCATTGACAAATTCTGTTCAATGGGCGTGGTAATTGAAGATTAAGAAATATTATATCAGGCATAGAAGGTTACAAGAACGTTTTATGCCTGATTGCTAACTTTTGCCCTAACTGCAAAATTTTCAACCCTGGTTTTATTTGTCATAAGGGATATACCGTTCCCACTTCCACGGCGTATAGGTGTCTCCTATTAATTCTTCCAGCAGATATTTAAATATGCCTTCGCCATTGGCGCTATTAGTCATAATGATAAGAGCTGTTTTTTTATCGGAAAAAATAACGCCGTAGTGCCGCCAGCCGTCATCATGGCCTTCCTTAAAAAAAGCGTGGCCATATTTACAATTAAAAAGCCCCCAGCCCAGCCCATAACTCAATTGGATGTTATTGTTGCGCGTAGTGGTATCATTCGTAATAGTGGGGAATTGATATTTAGAATTGATAGTTATCTGCGGGGTGAGCATCAGTGCTTTTGTTTGTTCATTTAATCCTTTGCCCTGCATTACATAGGCAATAAACCTAGTATAATCGGCAATAGTAGTTTCCATCGAACCCGCGGCATTAGCTTTGGTTCTTTTCTTTATGGGCAATACATTTTCTTTTCCATCGTGCCCATCCGCAAAATCATTATCAAAAGACGGTTGCCATACGTAAGCAGTTCTACTCATCCCGACAGGAATAAAAATTTGCTCGCTCGCTAATTGCTGTAATGTTTTCCCTGTTATTTTTTCAACTACCATCTGTAGCAACGTCAGCCCCTCGCCAGAGTAGGCATAGCGACTGCCCGGAGTAAAATAAATAGCCAGTTTCCCATTTGAATCATAATCAGCTGTATGCGGGGTTAAAAATCGCCAGTTAGGGAAACCTGTGGTATGGCTAAGGCACATCCTGGCCGTAATCAATTTCCATCTGTCATCCCCTGCCAGGTCTTTGTAGTTGTCATATTCAGGAAGCGGCTTTTCAAGGTATTGGTATAAGGGCTTGTCGAGATCTACTACGCCCTCCTGAACCAGTTTCATCACTAAAACGGCAAATACTGCTTTACTTAATGATGCTGCATAAAATACTGTAGCGGTATCCAATAGTTGTTTTGATGAACTGTTTTTAAAGCCAAAAGCTTTAGTGTAAACCGGTTTATTATCATTAAGTATAGAAACACAAAGTCCGGTAACTTTACCTTCCCGCATTAGCCGGGTAACAATAGAATCCACTTTTGCAGCAGAGATAATATCATTATTTAGTTTTTTGAATGCGGGTTGCTGAGCGAAAAGTGAGCTCTCAAATAAAGCTATCAGCAATACTAGTAGTTTGATTTTGTTTTTCATGAATTGATTGTGGTGGCGCGTTATTAACTCAAATATAAATACTTAAGCCAATAAAATCCTTTGTTTTAAAGTGTTATGGAGGCATTCTTAACAGTTAAAGAACATTTAATTTATAGTTTTTTCAACTTTTTTTAAAAAACCTTTTTGATAGAAAGAAAAACGTCCTATATTTGCATTCCTTTTCGGAGAGGATAACAATCCTAAGGAGATTGCCTGATAGTATAATGGTAGTACGACGGTTTTTGGTACCGTTTGTCTAGGTTCGAATCCTGGTCGGGCAACAAGTTGATACTTCGGATTTCAAATGTTCAGTTTCGGATTTACTTTCGGAATAGACGATTGAAATCCGAATTGTTTTTTATAATAACTGGCCATCGGGATGTTCAGATCAGGATAAATAAAAAATCCGAAGTCGAAAATCCGAAATCCGAAATCAAAAAATGCCTTTACAGTTTAACCCGGTTAAATTATTTGCAGGCTCTGGTACCCAGGTATTGGCGGCAAATATCGCTGCGGCTTATGGCCGGGATTTAGGCGATGTAGCCATATCGCGTTTCAGCGATGGCGAATTTCAACCTCATTTTAATGAATCGGTACGTGGATGCGATGTTTTTTTAATTCAATCAACCTGTCCGCCTACTGATAACCTGATGGAGTTATTAATGATGACTGATGCAGCACGCCGTGCATCCGCTCATTATGTAACTGCAGTTATTCCTTATTTCGGACTGGCGCGTCAGGACAGAAAAGATAAACCACGTGTGGCAATAGGCGCTAAACTGGTGGCTAATTTATTAGTAGCATCGGGCGTTAACCGCATCATGACCATGGATCTGCATGCTGCGCAGATACAAGGATTTTTTGATATTCCTGTTGATCACCTGGATGCATCTATCATTTTTGTTCCGTATATCAAAAGCCTTGCGTTAAAGAATTTAACTATTGCTTCGCCTGATATGGGCGGATCATACAGGGCTCGTACCTTTGCTAAATTTTTTAACGCCGAAGTGGTAATTTGCGACAAACGTCGTAAGCGCGCCAATGAAATTGAGTCTATGACTTTAATTGGCGATGTAACCGACCAGGACATTGTGTTGATTGACGATATTTGCGATACTGCGGGCACGCTGGCAAAAGCAGCCGGTTTGATAATGGAACGCGGAGCGCGTAGCGTACGTGCTGTTTGTACACACCCAATTTTATCGGGTAAAGCTTACGAGACTATTGAGAATTCAGTATTAACAGAGCTGATAGTAACAGATACCATACCGCTTAAATATCAGAGCAGTAAAATAAAGGTATTAACCACTGCAAACTTATTTGCCAGTGCAATAATGAATGTGAACGAACACGGCTCAATAAGCCAGCTGTTTAAGGTAGATTAATAAGAAGTCCATAGTCTATGGTCGATAGTCCATAGATAAATTAAAGAGAATACAAATAATACATACAATACCATGGTCTATAGACTATCGACCATGGACTTAAAATCAAAACAAATAAATGAAATCAATTGCTATTAGCGGTTCTCCAAGAGAGAACGTAGGGAAAAGAGACGCTAAAGAACTGCGTTATCAGGCATTAGTGCCGGCAGTACTTTACGGTGGGGCTACTCAAACCCACTTTTCAGTGTCCGCAGCTGATTTGAAAGCCGTAGTTTATACGCCGGTTGTTCATTTCATCGACTTAGAAATTGCTGGTGTAAAATCACAAGCTATTATTAAAGATCTTCAGTTTCATCCATTAACTGAACAAATTATTCACGTTGACTTTTTATTGTTAGACGAGAAAAAACCTATCACTATAGAGATCCCTGTTAAATTAACCGGAACTTCTCCAGGTGTCAAAACTGGTGGTAAACTGGTTCAAAAATTGAGAAAATTACGTATCAAAGCACTTCCGAAAGATCATTTGGACGCTATTGAAGTAAGTATCGAAACTTTAGAAGTTGGTAAATCAGTTAAAGTTGGCGATATTAAAGTCAGCAATTTAACTATTACTAATGCTAAAGAAGATACTATCGTATCTGTAACTACTTCACGCGCATTACGTCAGGCTGAACAAGAAGCCGCTCAAGGTAAAAAATAATTAAACCGATTTCACTGATTGGTTAGTGATTACACCGAAAAACAGCGATGAGTTTTATACTTATCGCTGTTTTTATTTACTTTGATGCCGAATTAATCAAAAACTTCAATAACGGTGGGTTTTAAACCCATCGTTATCTTTTACAAGGGTGAGGGTATGAAATATTTAATAGTAGGATTAGGGAACATTGGCCCCGAATATGCTGATACCAGGCATAATATAGGTTTTATGATACTGGATGAAATGGCAAAGCAGGAGGCCGCAAAGTTTTACAATATGCGCCTGGCTTACTATACCGAAGTAAATTATAAGGCCCGTACCCTGTATTTAATTAAACCCACAACCTACATGAACTTGAGCGGTAAGGCCCTTAACCATTGGATGAAAGAGCTGAAGATCCCCGTTGAAAATGTACTCGTACTGGTTGATGATATTGCCCTGCCATTTGGAACGCTGCGCCTTAAGCCTAAAGGCAGCGCGGCCGGCCACAATGGATTGAAACACATTGAAGCAACCCTGGGCCATAACGACTATGCGCGCCTGCGCTTTGGCGTTAGCGATAATTTCCCCAAAGGCAGGCAGGTTGACTATGTGCTTGACGGCTTTGATAAAGATGAACTGCCTGAACTACCTGCGTTAATTGACCGCTCTATAGAAATCGTCAAGAGCTTTGTAACCATAGGGTCGGAGCTTACCATGACAAAATATAACCGTTAAAATTATCCTCCAAATCATATCCAATTACTGAAATTATCGCATTTCAATTAAAAATTTGTGACATAAATGTTAAATAACTAATTTTTTAGTTAAAATATGTTAAATCTTTTTTTTCTTGTAACGCTTTACTTAACTTTTGTGTCTATTATCCTAAATCACTTATGAAAAAGTTTTTACTATTAGCAGTTTTTTGTTTAATTACCGGTCTTTTAAAGGCTCAAACGGTGCCTCAAACTATAAAGGTTACTGGTGTTGTTATTGATTCAACTGCTAATAAACCATTGGGCTACGTTACCGTGGTAGTGCAGGATGCTGCAACTGCAAAACCGGTAATGTCGGGGTTGAGTAAGGATGATGGCAGCTTTGAATTAAAAGTGCCTAAAGGCAAAATTTATCAATTGGCCCTTGCTTCAATAGGCTATAGTAGTAAAACAATAAAAATATCTAATACTGCCGTTGATATAAACACAGGGAAGGTGTTTTTATCTGTATCAAGTAATTCACTTAAGGAAGTTGCTATTACCGCAGTTAAGCCCATCATGAAACAAGAGGTTGATCGGATCAGCTATAACGTACAGAATGATCCGGAAAGCAAGGCGCTTACAGCTTTGGATATGATGCGCAAGGTGCCTTTATTATCGGTAGATGCCAGTGATAATATTAAAATGAAAGGCAGTGGCAATTATAAAATTTTGATAAATGGCAAAGAGTCTGCCCTGATGGCTAAAAACCCATCGGATGTGTTAAAAGCTATGCCTGCCGATAACATTGAAAGAATTGAGGTGATAACCACCCCACCTGCAAAATACGACGCAGAAGGCTTAACGGGTATTATCAATATCATCACTAAAAAGAATGCAGACCAGGGATATAATGCAAATATCAGCGGCCGTTACAACAGCGTTTACGGTCCCGGCTTATATGGACATGGAAGTGTTAAAGAAGGCAAGCTTGGAGTAAGCATATTTGCAGGAACTAACTATAACACTGGTTACAACGCTGCTTTCGGCAATACGCAAAACATATATGGGGGGCAATCTACTGTGCAAAACGGCTACGGCAGTAATAAATTTCACAACTATTTTGGCACCGCAGAATTAAGTTATGAGTTAGACAGCCTTAACCTGTTAACGGGCTCTTTTCAGATGTACCACGGCAGAGGCGATCAGGACAATGACCAAACTTCAGTAACCACAAACTACGATGGATCTATTGCTCAGCAATATGGTCAACAAACTTCCGGATTCAATACCTTTCAGGGGCTTGATGCAACCATCAATTATCAGCTAGGATTTAAGCGAAGCAAAGATCAGCTGCTTACCTTATCTTACAAATACAGCTATTCGCCAAATACCAGCTACAGCAACAACACTTTTTCGGACAGGCTAAACTATGATGAGTCTGTACAGCCTGATTTTTTTCAAAATAACAACTCTGGCGAGCGGGCGCATACCATACAGATTGATTATGCCCAGCCTTTTAAAAAGCTTACGCTCGAAGCCGGCGCAAAAGCTATTTTGAGGACCGACTTCAGTGATTTTAATCGGTCCGATCGGGATTCGGCAACTACGGATTATGTAGAAAACCCAATTTATACTGATAATTTTAACTACCAGCAAAATGTATACAGTTTATATAACTCCTATCAGTTAAAGCTTGATAAATGGACAGCCAAAGCAGGTTTAAGGTTGGAGCATACTACTGTAGATGGCGATTTTACCTCTGTTAATACTACCGTAAATCAAGATTATAATAATTTTATCCCATCTGTTTCCATACAACGCAGTTTTAAAACCAGCAGCATTAATTTTGGATTTACGCAACGCATACAACGACCGGGTATTTACCAGTTAAATCCATTTGTTGATAATTCAAACCCTAAATTTATCAGTACAGGTAACCCTAATTTGAAGCCCGAATTGAACAACAACTTTGAATTGACGTATAGCAACTTTTCAAAAAACTCTTTTACGGCCGGGCTTAGTTACCAATTTTCAAATAACTCTATCCAAAATGTATCCAGCCTGAGTGTTGATAGTACAGCTAACAACAAACCCGATACGGTTACTAAAACAACCTATCAGAATTTAGGTAGCAACCGCACGCTGGGCTTCAACGTCAACACCAATATTAACTTCACTAAAGCACTTTCATTAAGCTTAAATGGTCAGGTTTCAAAAGTATGGCTGCGTGGTACCTATAATGACCAGTTTTATGAAAACACAGGCATTACAGGTAATGCTTTTGCCAATGCAAGCTATAAGTTTAACGGAGGTTACAGGATAGGTATTGATGCCGGGTTTTTTAGTGGCGATGTAACGCTACAGGGGCATACCAGCAACTTTATTTATAATGCCTTGGTAATTACCAAAGAGTTCTGGAATAAAAATGCCACCATCTCATTAGTGGCAAATGATCCCGAAAGTAAATATCATGATGATACATCCACTACAAGAACAGCCGATTACTACCAATCATCATTCAACCAAAACCCTTACCGTACGTTCGCGGTACGATTTAGCTATAAATTTGGTAAGCTAAACAGCGAAATAAAGAAAAATGAACACGGTATTAATAATGACGATACCAAAGGCGGTGGCGGCAAAAGTAGCGGCGGAAGCTAAAAGCTAAGATTTAACTATTTAAAAACCTGCTCATAAGTGGCAGGTTTTTTTATTTAAGACTGATTTTTATATAGATAAGAAATTATTCTTATTTTATTTATTTGATTTTCAATAAGTTGTATTGTGATCTGTCAAAATATTTTGAATGATAAGAAATTATTCTTATCATTGTTATATGAAAAAATCAAAAGACCAAAACAGCTCATTATCAGAGCCTACCAAATCTGAATTAGAGATACTTCAGGTTTTATGGGAGTTTGGCCCTTCAACGGCCCGTTTTGTTAATGATTACATCAATAAAGAAAAACGCCCGGTAATTTATATGTCGACCCTTAAGCTGATGCAGATAATGGTTGAAAAAAGTTTACTCGAAAAAGATAGCAGCCAGATGACGCACATTTATAAAGCAGCGGTAGAAGAAGGTAAAACCAAAGGCTTTTTGCTGGATAGAGTAGTTGATAACCTGTTTAACGGCTCGGCAAGTAATTTAATGATGCAATTGTTAGGTAATAAAAAAATCTCCCCTAAAGAGATGGAGGAGTTTAAAGAGTTAATTAAAAAAATTGATCAAAAAGATTAAAGATATGGCAACCTCATTTTTAACCCAGTGGTTTTCTGATCATATGATAAAAGCCATCTGCTGGACATTGATCCACTCGCTTTGGATAGGACTTATTATTGCCGCATTAGCTGGCCTTGTAATAGCATTTACTAAAAAGGCAGCTTCGCATACCCGCTACCAGCTTTTATGTGGCGTATTACTTTTGTTTGTCCTTTCAACAGCCTTTACTTTTTACCTGGAATTAGGCAGTGAGAATGGCAATCTGAATTTTGCTCATCACAGCACAAAGGTATCGGTAACTAACGTTATGGCTGGCCAAATTAAAGTGGGGCCGGCTGAGGCCAACATCATAAACCGGTTAGTTGTTTTTCTGAACCAGCAGATTGGTTGGATATTTTTGGTTTGGTTGATATGCTTCGCTATAAAAAGCGTAAAAATGGTGGGTGGTTTATTTTATATTCATCGCATCCGCACACAAAAAGTGCATTTAATTGATGAGGAGTGGAAGGATAAAGTTTTAGCGTTTAGTAAAAAATTAGGCATCAGTCAAAAGGTAACCTTACTTCAATCAGAACGGGTAAAAGTGCCGGTAACCATTGGCGTGCTTAAGCCCGTTATATTGCTGCCGCTAGGCTTGTTGCTGCAATTGCCCGCAGGCCAGATAGACACCATTTTATGGCATGAACTGGCGCACATTCACCGTAGGGATTACCTGATTAATATACTACAGGAAATTGTTGAAGTGGTGTTTTTCTTTAATCCGGCACTATTATGGTTATCAGCCTTGATAAGAGAAGAAAGAGAAGCTTGTTGCGATGACCTGGTTTTGGCAAACGTTTCGCAAAAAGGGAATTACTTGCAGGCGCTGCTTAATTTCCACGAATATGCAGACATCTCCGTAAAACAAGCCATGGCGCTTGGTTTGGGGCGCAATCAGTTGAAAAACAGACTAAAGCGAATGGTAAATCTCGAAAATAAGAGATTAAGTATTGTTGAAAAGGTTATCCTGCTATCGGGCATTGTAGTATTATCTCTATTAAGTTTTATACCGAAAGCTAACTCAGAGATACAACATACTGCAATTTTTCTGAAAAAGAATATCCTGGCCATAATGATCAAAGCCAATAAAGATGATCGTCCGCAGATTACAGCTGAGCGGCCTAAAATGAAATCGCTTATTGCTAGTCATCAAATAGACGATAAAATTATCGTTCGCCCCCTGCTAAAAGATACACTCGCCACAGATACCTCCGTAAAATTGACCAACATTACATTTATGCATACCGACGCCGATTCGGCAGTCCGGGTTATAAGGGCAAAAGATGATGTGGGTAACCAGTATTATTTAAAAATGATTAACAATCAGCTCACTTTTATGCAGATAAATGGCAAAACAGTTAAGAATGAAGATTTGCCTAAATACCAACATCTGGCCGAGGGTCTAAACCGATCTGCCGAGAACTTGAGACTTGTGAAATATCAGAACATGGCACGCCTGAAAGCATTGCGGGATGAAAATAGAAACCGGGAGCTGGCAGCTGATGATGAAATGCAGCTGATGAAATTGAGAAGAATGTCATCCCTGGACAGAAATGATTCCGTGAAACTGAAAGAGATTAAGGTTAAATATGAGAAGGCGCCTAAAATGACAATAAAACTCCGTAAAGACATGGTTTTGTATAAGGATACAAATATTACAAATGCGGAAATGCGGAATCAGGTTTATGTAACGAAAATAAAAGCCGCTAATGATATTACTTTAAAAAGAGCCATTGATGCCAAAATGACTTTAAAGATGGTGAAAGTGGAGAAGAGAAATGACTCGCTTAGAAAGGTAAGAGATTCCGTGATGATAAAAAGACGGGCTTTTAATAAAAAGAATGACTCACTTTACTTTAGGCGCCAGGAAGCAGAGCTGCAAGTAGTGAAAGCCGAAATGAAAGGAATTATCAACGATCTGATTAACGCTAATGTGGTAAAAGATAAAAACAGCCTGAGCTGGTTTGGACTTACCGAAACCGAATTAATTGTAAACGGGGTAAAACAACCCGAAGAAATACAAAAGAAATTAGCCGAAAAGTATATCAGAAATCCACGCTTTGGATTTTACTATGGCCCTGTGCAAATGTATGGCATGGGATACTTCTACGGCAAAAACGATCTTTAATCTAGCACCCGCATGAGGAATAGCTGATCGCCTCATGCTTCCATTACTAACTTATTAACGGGGCACTATGCCTCGTACCTCAATTTTTTTGAAAATACAATTTTCGAAGGGGCATTGCTATGTCCTTAACCGAACAAAAATATCAACCTATGAAAAAATGGATCTTACTTATTTCCGGAATTTTGTTTTGGACTTTTACCCATGCCCAAAATGCGCAGCCAATGCTATCGGTAAAGGGCATTGCAATTGATTCTGCCACCAATAAACCTTTGGGTTATGTAACAGCAGCTTTGATCGATGCCAAAACACATCAGCCTGTTAAAAGCGCCTTAACTACCGACAACGGGAACTTTGTATTGAAAGCACCCACCGGAAAGGCTTATAACCTGGTGCTGGCCTTCATTGGCTATGCAAATAAAACGGTACCCGTACAAGCTACAGGGGCCGATGCCGATTTGGGTAGAATTTTATTGGCTGCATCAACCAGCCAGTTAAAGGAAGTTTCTGTTAGCGCTGTTAAACCAATTATGACGCAGGAGGTTGACCGTATTGGCTATAACGTTCAGGCTGATCCTGAAAGTACAGCCTTATCGGCTCTTGATATGATGCGTAAGGTACCTCTGTTAGCGGTCGATGGAAATGACAATGTATTATTAAAAGGCAGCGGAAATTATAAGATATTAATCAACGGCAAAGAATCGGCCATGATGGCGAAAAATCCTTCGGATGTATTGAAATCAATGCCGGCCAGTAATATCGAAAAAATAGAAGTAATTACCACACCACCGGCCAAGTACGATGCCGAGGGCTTGGCCGGTATTATCAACATCATCACCAAAAAAAATGCCGACCAGGGGTATAACATCGGTATAAATGGCCGGTATAATTCAGTTTACGGTCCCGGTTACAACATGAACGGCGCTTATAAACAAGGAAAGTTTGGCATTTCGGGCTACTTCGGCTTTGGCAATCAAAAACAAACGGCAAATAACTCGGGGACTACCGAAAATATTTTTGCCAATCAGAATACCATCTCGCAAATGGCATCCAATTCAAGGCGCGCTACATATGGTTATAGCGATGTAGAGTTAAGCTATGAAATAGATTCGCTCAATCTGCTCACCGGCTCCTTTAGCTTTTATAGTCAGCATACTATTACCGGTATCAATCAAACATCTAACACTGATAGTGCAAGTGTTGCTACTCAAAGCTATATGTTGCAGAATGCCGGAACAGAAAACTACCTGGGTTTGGATGCAGCGCTGAACTATCAGCTTGGCTTCAAAAAATCAAAAGACGAATTGCTAACCTTTTCTTATCAATACAACTACTCGCCCGATAAACAATTTAACAGTAACTTATTTTCCGGGCGGATGAATTATCCGGCTTCAGAGGTCCCCGATTATCAGCAATACAATAATTCGGGTAGCAGAACTAATACTATACAGATTGATTTTACCGGTCCGTTAAGTAAAAAACTTACCATTGAAGCAGGAACAAAAGCCATATTACGCAATAATTTTAGCAATTATACGCTGGATGACAGGGATAGCCTTACCCAAGAGTTTGTACCCAATCCCCAGCAAACTAATGATTTTAATTACCGGCAGGATGTTTATAGTCTGTATAACTCATATCAGCTAAAATTAGATAAATGGACCGCCAAAGCCGGTTTACGTTTAGAGCATACCGCTATTAATGCTGATTTTACCTCGGCCGGGGTTTCGGTAGCACCCGATTATAATAATTTAATTCCCTCGGTATCCATTCAACGCCGCTTTACTTCCAGCAGCCTTAATTTCGGGTTTACGCAGCGTATTCAACGCCCCGGTATTTCACAGCTTAACCCATTTATTGATTTATCAAACCCTCAGTTTATAAGCACCGGTAACCCGGATCTTCGGCCCGAACTGGATAATGCTTTTGAGCTTACGTATAGCCATTTCGGTAAAAACTCCATTAATGCCGGGCTTAGCTATGCTTTTTCTAATAACTCCATCCAAAATGTATCAAGCTTAAGGGTTGATAGTTTAAACAACAGGAAAGACACCGTAACTTATACTACCTATGAGAATTTGGGAAGTAACCGCACTTTAGGGTTTAATTTTAATACACACCTTAATATAACCAAAGCCCTGTCACTCGGCATAAATCTGCAGGTTAACCATGTGTGGTTAAAGGGGATGTACGATAGTCAGTTTTATACCAACCAGGGTTTCACCGGCAATACCTTTTTTAACACGCGCTACAAATTTGATGATGGTTATGCAATAGGGTTCAACGCCGCATTTATTACCGGCAATGTTACCTTGCAGGGCGAATCCAATGACCGGTTCTTTTCGCAGTTTGTTTTCTCCAAAGAGTTTTTGAATAAGAAAATGGTAATCTCGCTGGTAGCCAATAATCCTTATAGTAAGTATATCGATTATCGTACTACGATCAATACGATTGACTTTTCGCAGTCGTCGTACAGTCAAAATTATTACCGCACGTTTGCCATAAGGTTTAACTACAAGTTTGGCAAGCTGAATAGTGACATCAAAAAGAACCAGCGCAGTATTAATAATGATGATGTAAAAGGAGGCACTAAAAGCAGTGGAGGTAATCAGTAGTTTCATAATTCTCAAAAAAACTATCTTTACCGGATGAAAGTTTACGGTATCACTAATTGCAACACGGTAAAAAAAGCGCTCGACTGGCTAAAGGTCAATCATGTTGATTACGAGTTTCATGATTTTAAAAAGCTGGGTATAAGCGTGCAAAAGCTGGATGAATGGAATCAGAAAGCAGGCTACGAAAAGTTTATGAACAAACAGGGACTCACCTGGAAACAACTTGACCCTGCGGTTAAAGAAAGCATCAAAACATCAGCTGATGCTTTAAAACTGCTTCAACAAAAAACAAGTATGATTAAAAGGCCGGTTATTGAAGATAACGGTTTTCTGTATTTTGGTTTTGATGAAGAGGTTTATAAAGGTTTAATTAAGTAAATTGGGGTTAACAGCCAAGTAACAATCATTTTACGCTAAACGGCTATTGTATAAAATATAGTATACTTGCTTTTTAAACTGATCAAAATTTATTTAGCAATGAAATTAAACCTTGTTGCCGGTTTTACACTGGCACTTATGGCGGTAACCGGCTTTAGCCAGGCGCAGCAAATCGTTCCGCCTGCTATGGCACCAGCGGCACCGGCACCAGCAGCACCTCCTGCTTCACCAGCAACCAATTATGACTATCACGAGTTATTCGGCCCATTATTTTATAATAAAAATGGCAACGAATACCGTGCAGCTGATGGCGAACCCGGACCTAAATACTGGCAAAACAGAGCCGATTATCAATTGGCAGCCAAACTGAACGACGAAACCAACGAAATTACCGGATCAGAGGTATTAACCTATACTAACAATAGCCCGCAAAACCTGGGTTATTTATGGATGAACCTGGAGCAAAACCTGTTTAAACTGGATTCAAGAGGAACTGCAATTGTTCCTTATGCAGGTAATCCACCAACAAAAACCAGCAGAAACTGGGGCCGTGGCCAGGATTTTGATGCCGGTTATAAAATTAAATCAATAAAAGTTATTGGCGCTAAAGGCGTAACTACTGACGTTAAATTCCTGATTTCGGATACCCGTATGCAGGTTTATTTACCAAAAGATGTTACTGCAAATGGCGGTCAGATAAAACTGAAGATAGAATATTCATTTATTTCACCTAACTACGGATCAGACCGTATGGGTATCCAGGATACTAAAAATGGAAAAATATTCCAGGTAGCACAATGGTACCCACGTATGTGTGTGTATGATGATGTTTATGGCTGGAACACTATTCCGTACACAGGCCCGGGTGAATTTTATCTGGAATATGGCGATTTCGACCTAAGCATCACTGCACCTGCAAATCATATTGTGGTAGCATCAGGCGAATTGCTTAACCCAACAGAAGTATATACCCCAACACAATTAAAACGTTGGGCAGAAGCTGCTGCAAGCGAAAAAACGGTAATTATCCGTTCGGCAGCTGAAGTTACCGACCCGGCTTCTCGTCCGGCAGGAAAAAAAGAATTAACATGGCACTTTAAAATAAAGAATGCACGTGATGCTTCATGGGCCTCATCAGCCGCTTTTATAGTTGATGCTGCTAAAATGGATTTGCCAAGCGGTAAAAAATCGATCGCTATTTCAGCCTACCCGGTTGAGAGCGATGGTATTGATGCCTGGGGACGTTCAACAGAATATGTTAAAAAATCCATCGAATATAACTCAAAACAATGGTATGAATTTCCTTATCCTGCTGCTACCGCTGTTGCCGGTATAGTAGGTGGTATGGAATATCCGGGTATTGTTTTCTGCGGATACAAAGCCAAAAAAGCTGGTTTATGGGGTGTAAACGACCACGAGTTTGGTCATACCTGGTTCCCGATGATTGTTGGTTCAAACGAACGCTTATACGGCTGGATGGACGAAGGTTTCAATACTTTCATTAACACCCTTTCAACTGCCGATTTTAATAATGGCGAGTATGCCCGCAAACCAACAGACATGCACCGTGCTGGCGCTATCTTCACTGCACCTGGTTTGGAGCCTATGTTGAGCCAACCGGCTAACCTTAAAGAAAAAAATACAGGATTGTTATTATACGCTAAGCCTGGCGCTGGTTTAACTCTGTTACGCGAGCAGATATTAGGTCCTGAGCGTTTCGACTTCGCTTTCAGAACTTATATTGCTAAGTGGGCATTTAAACACCCAACTCCCGAAGACTTTTTCCGCACCATGGAAAATGCAGGTGGCGAAAATCTGCAATGGTTTTGGAGAGGCTGGTTCCAGCACAACTGGCGTTTGGATGTTGCTGTAAGCGATGTGAAATATGTAGATAATGACCCAACAAAAGGCGCATTTATCACTATTGATAATTTGGAGAAAATGGCGATGCCTGTCATCCTTGAAATTAAAACTGTTAGCGGTAAAACAGACCGTGTGAAACTACCGGTTGAAATTTGGGAACGTAACAGCACCTGGACAATCAAATATCCTTCAACAGAAGAAATACAATCAGTTACTTACGATCCTGACAAAGTATTACCTGATTTTAATCCTGACAATAACGTTTGGACTAAGAAGTAGTGATTAGAGATTAGTTTCTTTCGCTCCAAGTTCAATTAGAAATATATTAAATATAAAAGCCGGTGCAAGCCGGCTTTTGTGTTTCTAATCGCTGACCTCCAATCACTAATCTCCAACAACGCCCCATCATTCAGAACGCAAGCTTTTTACCGGATTTGCCAATGCTGCTTTGATGCTTTGGTAGCTTACTGTTAGTAAAGTAATAACCAATGCACCGATGGCTGCAATCACAAAGATCCACCCGTTAATGTGCGTGCGATACTGGTAGCTCTGCAGCCAGTTGTGCATAAAAAGGTACGAAATGGGCGAAGCAATCAGTAATGATATGGTTACCAGTTTTACAAAATCTTTTGATAACAACTGCCATAAATTAAATACGGTTGCGCCCAATACCTTGCGAACACCAATTTCCTTAATGCGCTGTTCGGCCATAAACGATGCCATGCCGAACAAACCCAGACAACTGATAAATATGGCCAAACCTGCAAAACAAGTGGCTAGTTTGCCAATCCGCTCTTCGTTCTCAAGCTTTTTGGCATAACTTTCATCAATAAACTGGATATCGAAAGATGTTGAGGGATCGTAACGCTTAAAGATAGCTGTGATTTTAGTGATAGCCTCATGTGCGCTTAGTAGGGGATTTATTTTTATATTGATGTTTGATAAATGCTGCGATTTTGGTAAATAAAAAAAACTGGGCTTAGCAGCGTCGTACGCCGATTGGTTAACCATATCTTTCACCACGCCAATAATTTTAAACTTGCCATTACCAATCCATTCCATTGTTTGGCCTACGGGGTTTTTAAGCCCCATAAACTTTACTGCTGCCTCGTTGATGATAAAGCCCGAAGAATCTGACAGGTATGCCGGGTTGAAATCCCTGCCATCGTTAATTTGCCAGCCTACGGTTTTACCAAAGTCAGCCGTAACAGCCATGCTCATAAACTCTTCTTGTACGGCTGGATCTTTACCGGGCCAGTTAAATCCTCCGTTGGAAATATAAACTTGGGTTATGGGGTTTTCAGATTGCGCAACATTTACAACTGCTCCGCTGGCCAGCAGATCATTCTTTAGGGCCAGGTATTGTTTATTAAGCTCATCAGTTTGCAGGCTCACATTTAATAAATTATTGCGGCTATACCCCACAGGCCTGTTTTTGGCGTATTGGATTTGCTGAAAAACTACAATGGTGCCAATGATCAGTATCACTGATACTGCAAACTGTATCACCACCAAAACCTTGCGCGGAATAGCCGCCAAACGGCCAACCTTGAACGTGCCCTTTAATACCTTTATGGGTTTAAACGATGATAAATACAATGCCGGATAACTGCCCGCAATAAGACCTGTAAATAAGCTGAACGAAATACCCAATGCCCAAAAAGCAGGACTGCCCCATAAAATGGATATATTTTTATCTGCAAGCTTGTTAAATTGAGGCAGAAACAGCAGCACAAGCACCAGCGAAAAAATGAACGCCAGCACAGCAATTAATAATGATTCGCTGTAAAACTGGATAATAAGCTGGCTGCGAACAGAACCGATGGCTTTGCGGATACCAACTTCCTTGGCCCTTTTTTCGGATCGGGCGGTGCTTAGATTCATAAAATTAATGCAAGCCAGCAGCAATACAAACACGCCAATTATACCAAACAGCCAAACATATTGAATACGACCGCCTATGTTTATGCCGTTTTTAAACTCTCCATATAAATACCACCTGCTCATAGGATGAAGAAAAAGTGCCGATCTGTAGCGGGCATCAGCATTATGTTTAGCGGTAAGCGCGTCGAGCTTAAGGTTTTTGATTTTTGCTGAAACCCGGTTCATGTCGGCATTATCTGCCAGCTGCACAAACGTTTGGAACCAGCTTGCACCCCATGGGTTATTAAACTTGGTGGCATATTTCTGACTGATAGCCAACATTTGCCACGGTGCAATAAATGTAAGGTCGCCAAAAGAAGAATTGATAGGCAAGTCCTCATAGATCCCTGTTACTTTAGCGTTCTGCGTTTTATCAATAACAATCACTTTATCTATCGGGTCGATGTTGCCGAAAATTGCTTTAGCTGTGCTTTGTGATAATATAACGGAAGTAGGATCATTTAAGCTGGCTGCTGTTCCTTTCACCATCTTTACTGATAACATATCAGTGATGGCAGGTTCCATGTAATTGCCTTTTTTTACTACCTTTTTTTCGCCGTAGGTCAGGATATGGTCGTTGGTCCATGAGGTTATAATAACGTGCTTAAAGCTGCTGCCGTAGGTATTGCGCAGTGCCGGCGCTAATGGCAAGGCCGATGATCCCCAGGTTTCCGTTTCGTTATTGATCCGGGAATTGTCCATTACTATTGCAATACGCGCCCCATTTTTAAAGCCGGTATCGAATGATACTTCGTCCCAGATCCATAAACCGATTAACATAGCCACGGCCATGCCAACAGCAAGGCCGCCAATATTGATTAATGATGAAGCTTTGTTTTTTATGAGATTTCTCCAGGCGATTCTTAGGTAGCTTTTTATCATGGCTGATTTATTTATGGTTAGTCAATCGACACAGTTTATTTGCTATACGTTGCATCCCGATAATACAATCCAACCATTTTATTTTTCACCATGGATTTATACTCAAACTCCTCATCTTCTGAATAGTAAAACTCAAGAAACTTATCTCTAACCTCAAATCTCTAATCACCAGCTAAAAAATATTAAAACCAAAACTATTATTGCGTAAATTAGGTTTACCTTAACAACATAATACATCTTCTATATGCAAAAAACCTACTTTTTTATTTTCCTGATATGTTTAATAACAGGTTTGGCAAGTGCCCAAAGCACTTTAAAGGGTACTGTGCTTGAAAACGGCAGTAACATTAAACTCACCAACGTTTTTATAAAAGATAATGCCAACAAGCAATTGGCAATTACCGATAGCAAAGGGAATTTTGAAATAAAAACAGAACCAGGGCATATCGTTATTTTCGATTCGCCGGGTTATACTTCCGATACCCTGTATGTGGTTGATATGAGCACCAAAAAGATATACCTGGAGCTTACAACCATTGCCCTGCGGGAAGTTAACATAACCTCGAGCAAGGCCACGTTCGATCCGCATAAGGAATACCCCGAGGTGTATGAAAAAAGTAAACTCTATGTGCTGTCGCCAACTACCTGGTTTGGTAAAGAGAACCGCGATGCCCGTAAAATGAAAAAGTACTTTCAAACAGAAGCCGAAGACCGCAAGGTTGATGAAGTATTTACCCGGTCGTACGTGGGTAGCATAGTGCCGCTAAAAGGGCAGGACCTGGATGATTTTATGACCATGTGCCGCCCAAGCTATGCTTTTGTTAAAGGGAATGACAAAGAATCAATGGCGGCTTATATTAACGATAGTTATAAGAAATACCAGGCCCTACCGCCCGAAAAACGCCATGTAACTAAATTGCCTACCACCGCAACCCAGGATACAGTGAAGTTGCATCGTTAAGTTTTAATGATCAAACAATTGTTGATGCGTTTTTGTTATAAGAAAAAAATGCATCACCTATGAAAAAGAGAATAACCAGTATGGTAATGCTTGCAGCTTTGCTGGCAATACTAAGCACAAGTTGTGCACCGCCCCATCATTTGGCACCACCACCTGCACCGCCGGCTCCGCCTGCACCAAGCAGATAGTGGGGAATTTCGGATTTCGGATTTTCCATGTCGGATGTAATTTAATTCCGAAATCGAACATCCGAAATCCGATATTATTTACAAAGCGTTTTTCCAGGTGCTGCTGTCTTTCAGCATTACTTCGCGCAATAGTCTTATCTGCGGCATGCCGTGGTTAAGCACCTCATCATGAAACTTTTTGAGCGTAAAATTGGCGCCTTCCTGTTTCTGGTAATCGGTACGTAGTTTAAGTATCTCCAGTTTACCAATAGTATAAAACAAATAACCCGGATCAAAAGTACCACGCAGCGCTTCCTGATACGATGGTTTTTCGCCCTGGTACCAGTTATCCATAAAGAATTTGGTGGCTTCATCCAGCTTCATACCCTGGCAATGCGTTTTGATGGATACACACAGGCGGCAAAGACGCAGCAAAGCATCGCCGGTTTGTGCCAGGCGGTATTTAGCGGCGCGTACAGTATCACCATTGTGCCCGTAACCTGCATCAGCCATCATTTGCTCGCAGTAGTGGGCCCATCCTTCAATATAGGCGTAGCTGCCAAATATCTTTTCAATGCGGGTTGCTCCCGATGCATTCAGATGCAAAAATTGGGTATAATGACCCGGATAAGCCTCGTGTATGGTAATATTATCGGTAGTATAGTAATCAAATTGTGCCAGCCAGTCTTCCTTTTGCTTAGGCGTCCATTTAGGGTCAACAGGGGTAATGTAATAAAACGCTTCGGTAGCTTTGGTTTCAAACGGGCCCGGATCATCGTTTGACGCCGTGCTGGTTGCCCGGGCATATGGCGGTGTTTCGGTAACCTTTAAATTTACGTTTGCAGGCATGGTAACAATGCTTTTATCCGTCAGGAACTTGCGGATAGCCTCTACATTTTTCTTCGCATCAGGAATAAGAGCTTCAGCCGTTGGGTGATCTTTTTGCAGATCGTGATAAACATCAATTGGTTTTTTATTGGGGTTGATGGTCTTGGCAGCTGCATTAAAAACCGCTTGTTGTTTCTTTAATTCGGCCAAACCCATTTCCAATATCTTTTCGGGCGAAACGGTGATGCCCTCGCTATAAAGCAACATCTTTTTATAGCTGGCTTCGCCAATAGCGTAATTGTTGTTTGCTTTTGGCAGTTTCTCTTTTTGCAGCCAGGCAGCATAGCCGTTTATGGCATCAACAGCAGTTTTGTTGGCCGCGTTAAAAGCCTGCATCAGGGTGTCGTTTTTTACATCCTTTAAAGCAACTTTTAAATCGTGACTCAAAAAGTCAGCAGTTCCCTGTGCAATTTGAATGGCTGTTTCCACATAAGGCTTAGCCAGCGTATCTTTTAAATTTGCCTTTGCTGCCGCGAAAACATTGGGTGCATTTTTTTCAATGGCGATGATAGATTTCACCCTATCTTCCAGCGGAGCAAAATCGCGTTTAATATAAATGCTGATGTCAACAGCACCGGCATAGGTCATGGGGTTTCTGTCGTAAGTGCCCATATCCTCAAAAGTGAAGATCTCGTTTTTAATGGCCGAGTGCAGGATCCTGAAATCATAAAACTCCTTGGCACTTAACGAGGCAGTATCTGCTGTGTTTAGCTTCTGGTCATAATCCTTTAAGCGACCCAGCTCTTTTCCTAATGACTCCTTGCTTAAATCGGTCACCTTACCATCGTATTGATGATAACCAAGCGCTACGCCATTTGCAGGGCGCCAGGCCAGGTAGCCGGTCAAGTAATCATCAGCCAGTTTTTCGAAGGCAGCGTCACCGGATACAGTTGCCGTGCTTTGTGCCGGTTTGTGTTCATCGCAACCCACAAAAAGCAGGGAAGCCATAAATAAGAAGGAAAATTTCTTCATTGCAAAGGGATATTGGTAAAAACGAATTTAGGATTTTATTATTGGATGGGAAATTGAAATTTGTACCGTCCGTCCGGATTTGAGTACCGGGGCTAGGTAAACGATGCGGGCGGGTGGAGTTCATAGTCCATAGTAATAAGATTTTTTATTGGATGTCATGGTGAGGCGCTCGAACCATGTGGGCAAAGGCCTTGACGCCTTTTGTCTGAACCGGAATTTTCAGAATTAGAGAATTTTCAGAATATTTAAGGGTGGTGCAAGGTTGAGCAAATGCTTTTTCCCTTTTGTCATGGGTAACGTAGTGAAACATCTTCTTCGCCCATCAGATATGCAGCGGACCGGTCACCAGCAGGAGATCCTTCACTACGTTACCGCTATATGTCATTTCACCTTCATAGTCCCCGGATTTTAAAACTCAGGATGACAATCTGATTTATTTTCTATCCCCATTAATCCTTTTCAAATTAAATGTATCCAACATACAAACACCCGGTATTCAGGGTGTTGATACTAAAAATTAAAGTTAAAAATTAATGTTATGAAAAGGAAATATTTTGCATTCGCATTGCTTATAGCCGCAGTTGTTTCAGTTACTTCTGGTTGTTATGTTGGATATGGTTATCCGCATCATCACCACTATTACCGCGGTTATTAATAAAGGATTTTGATGTTTTGATAGAGCAGGTTTAATGTGATGGTTGGTAAAGGCTCCGGGGTTTCCGGGGCCTTTTTTTATCAGTCATGTTTGTCCGTCCGCTTTTTAAATCCGGGTTAAACCGGATAAACCGGACAATTTCATCACCTTAGTTTTACGCTTCAATAGGTTTGTCCGCTTTTTCTCATTGTACCCTATACTTACTTTCGGGCGGACGGAACAAGAGGAGATTGTCTGAACCAGGATTTACAAAATTAAAGGATGACCAGAATTATTAGTCCATCCTGATAATCCTCCAATCCTAAAAATCCTGGTTCAAACAAAGGGTGCAAGCATACCTTGTCCGCATATTCCGGCACCACCCTATACTTGTTTTCGGACGGACGGAACAACGAGGGGATTGTCTGAACCAGGATTTACAAAATTAAAGGATGACCAGAATTATTAGTCCATCCTGATAATCCTCCAATCCTAAAAATCCTGGTTCAAACAAAGGGTGCAAACATATCTTGTCCGCATATTCCGGCACCACCCTATACTTGTTTTCGGACGGACGGTACAACGAGGGGATTGTCTGAACCAGGATTTGCAGAATTAAAGAATGGCCAGAATTATTAACCCGGCATCCTGAAAATCCTCCAATCCTGCAAATCATGGTTCAGACAAATAACGTGGAGCAATTCAGCATATCAGCCTCACAACAACCCAAACATTTGCAGGCTTTTAGTTAATATTGCTCCTACCTAAAACTTTTTCACTCAACCTCTTGAAAATCAAAAAATAAGTACCTACCTTTGCAGTCCTTAAAATAAGGATAAAACAGTAAAGACAAAAAAGGAAAAATGCCTACTATTCAGCAATTAGTTAGAAAAGGTAGAGTAGCTATGGTTGACAAGAGTAAGTCACCAGCGTTGGACAGCTGTCCACAGCGAAGAGGCGTGTGCACCCGTGTGTACACCACTACCCCTAAAAAACCAAACTCAGCAATGCGTAAAGTTGCCCGTGTGCGCTTAACCAATGGAAAAGAAGTTAACGCTTATATCCCTGGCGAAGGTCACAACTTACAGGAGCACTCAATTGTATTGATCCGCGGCGGACGTGTGAAAGATTTACCAGGTGTACGTTACCACATCATTCGTGGTGCATTAGATACGTCAGGTGTTGCAGGCCGTAACCAACGTCGTTCAAAATATGGTACTAAACGCCCTAAACCAGGACAAGCAGCAGCTGCTCCTACAAAGGGTAAAAAGAAATAATTAAGGAGGATAGATAGCAATGAGAAAGTCAAAACCAAAAAAAAGAATCCTTCTTCCTGATCCAAAATTCAATGATGTTTTGGTAACCAGGTTTGTAAATAACATGATGTATGACGGAAAGAAATCAACCGCATACGCTATATTTTATAACGCTGTTGAAATTGTTGAAAAGAAAACCAACGAAAGTGGCTTGGATACATGGAAAAAAGCGTTAAACAATGTAATGCCGGCTGTTGAAGTAAAAAGCCGTCGTGTAGGTGGTGCAAACTTCCAGGTGCCTACAGAAGTTCGTCCGGAACGTAAAGTAGCTTTAGGTATGAAATGGTTAATCAGCTATGCCCGTCGTCGTGGAGAAAAAACCATGATGGAAAAATTAGCAGGTGAGATCATCTCAGCAGCTAAAGGTGAAGGTGCAGCAGTAAAGAAGAAAGAAGATACGCACAAAATGGCTGAGGCTAACAAAGCGTTCTCGCATTTCCGTTTCTAAAATTAGATTACACCGGTTAAAAAGGATTACACTGATTAAACATAAAGATCATACTGATTGAGTTTAATTGCAGATTCGATCAGAGAAATCAAAGTCAAATCAGTGTAATCGTATTATAATCAGAGAAATCAATCAAAATTAACAATGTCAAGAGATCTAAGATATACAAGAAATATAGGTATTGCCGCTCACATTGATGCCGGTAAAACTACAACAACCGAGCGTATCCTTTACTACTCAGGCGTAAGCCACAAGATTGGTGAGGTACACGAAGGTGCAGCTACCATGGACTGGATGGCGCAGGAGCAGGAGCGTGGTATCACCATTACTTCGGCTGCTACAACTATCGACTGGAAATACCGTGGCCATAGCTACCATATTAACATTATTGATACACCGGGACACGTGGATTTTACCGTTGAGGTAAACCGCTCGTTACGTGTATTGGATGGTTTAGTGTTCCTTTTTAGTGCTGTTGATGGTGTTGAGCCACAATCAGAAACTAACTGGAGGCTTGCCAACAACTATAACGTTGCCCGTATTGGTTTCGTAAATAAAATGGACCGCTCAGGTGCCGACTTTTTAAATGTTGTAAAACAGGTAAAAAGCATGTTGGGCAGCAACGCGGTTCCGTTACAATTACCAATTGGTGCCGAAGAACATTTTAAAGGTGTTATTGACCTTATTAACTGGAGAGGTATTGTTTGGAATGAGCATGATAAAGGTATGACCTTTACCGAAGTGCCTATCCCTGATGATATGATTGAAGAAGCTACTGAGTGGAGAGAAAAACTACTTGAATCAGTTGCTGAATACGACGAAGGTTTGATGGAAAAATTCTTTGATGCTCCTGAAACAATTACTGAGCGTGAAGTACTTGATGCTTTACGTAAGGCTGTTTTGGATGCCAAAATTGTTCCTATGGTATGCGGTTCATCATTCAAAAACAAGGGTGTACAAACCATGTTGGATTATGTGATGGAATTATTGCCTTCACCTATGGATGTTGATGGTATTGTGGGTACAAACCCTGATACAGGCGAAGAAATTGTTCGTCAGCCATCAGAAAAAGAACCTTTTGCTGCATTAGCGTTTAAAATTGCAACCGACCCTTTTGTGGGCCGCCTGTGCTTTATCCGTGTATACTCAGGTAACCTGGAAGCGGGTTCGTACATACATAACATGCGTTCAGGTAATAAAGAACGTATCTCCCGTATCTTCCAGATGCACGCTAACAAGCAAAACCCTATCCCTAATGTTGGGGCAGGTGATATTGCTGCGGTAGTAGGCTTTAAAGATATTAAAACAGGTGATACTCTTTGCGACGAGAAACACCCGATCATCCTTGAGTCAATGAACTTCCCTGAGCCGGTTATCGGTTTAGCTATCGAGCCTAAAACTCAGGCTGATGTTGATAAATTAGGTATGGCTTTAGGTAAACTTGCCGAAGAAGATCCAACCTTCCGTGTAAGATCTGACGAAGAAACCGGCCAAACTGTAATTTCAGGTATGGGCGAGCTTCACTTAGATATCATCATGGACCGCTTAAAACGTGAGTTTAAAGTGGAAGTTAACCAGGGAGCTCCGCAAGTAGCTTACAAAGAATCTATCACAGGTACTGTACAACACCGCGAAACTTACAAGAAACAAACCGGTGGTCGTGGTAAATTTGCTGATATCCAGGTTATCCTTTCTCCAAATGACGAAGGTAAAGAAGGCTTGCAGTTTGTGAATGAAATTAGCGGTGGTTCAATTCCACGTGAGTTTATTCCATCTGTTGAAAAAGGCTTTGCTGCTTCAATGGCAAATGGTGTATTGGCAGGCTATCCGTTAACCAGCTTAAAAGTTAGGTTAATTGACGGTTCATTCCACGCAGTCGATTCAGACGCATTATCTTTCGAGATTGCTGCTAAATCTGCATACCGCGAGGCATTGCCAAAATGTAAACCAGTATTGTTGGAGCCGATCATGAAAATCGAGATCTTAACCCCTGAAGAAAACATGGGTGATGTTATCGGTGACATGAACCGTCGTCGTGGCCAGCTGTTAGGTATGGATTCACGTGCAGGTGCACAGGTAATTAAAGCAACTGTACCACTTTCTGAAATGTTTGGTTATGTAACTCAGTTACGTACCATTACTTCGGGCCGTGCTACTTCAACCATGGAGTTTGATCACTATGCTGAAGCACCACGTAACGTACAGGAAGAAGTGGTTGCTAAAGCAAAAGGCAAAAAAGCTGCTGCGAATGCGTAATTAGAATAGGATTACACCCATTGCGAAATGATTGCACCGATTTTAATCAGGGTAATCAAAACAAAGTCGGTGTAATCATAAAATAATAATAAATCCGGTCGTCCTAATAAATAGCTCTTAGGATTGATCACAAACAAATCGGTGAAATCATCAGTAAATCGGTGAAATCATCATAAAAAACAAAAAGATGAGCCAAAGAATCAGAATCAAACTAAAATCGTACGATTACAACCTGGTTGATAAATCAGCTGAGAAGATCGTAAAAACAGTAAAGCCTACCGGCGCTGTAGTTAGCGGACCGCTTCCTTTACCAACTGAAAAGAAAATCTTTACAGTATTACGTTCACCACACGTAAACAAAAAAGCACGTGAGCAATTCCAATTATGCTCTTACAAGAGATTATTGGATATCTACAGTTCAAACTCAAAAACTGTAGACGCTTTAATGAAGCTTGAATTGCCAAGCGGTGTTGAAGTTGAGATCAAGGTATGATAGTACCGGAAGATCAGATATTAAAAAGCCATTCGTTTTACGGATGGCTTTTTTGTTTGCTAAATATTAAAATTATAGATAAGGGTGTCAGTCAGCGCTTTTGGAATAGATTACATAATATTTAGCGCAAGTCTTGTGATTAGGGATTGGCGGGGATGATTTGTGCTTCACTAATCTGGCTATTGCTCAGCATGGCAATCGTTATAAAATTATAACTTCCTCAAACACCACGTAGTCATACATCTTAAATTCTGCACATTGGTAGTTTTTATCGGCTCAAATAACTCAGCGCCGAGTTCATGGGTATAACGTAATAACATTTCCTGGTTTACCAGGTAGCGGGTTGAGCCATCGGGCAGTAAGTAAACGCCATCGGCCACAGGCATAACCAGATCCTCAATACCAATGTCCGAGGCTAAACGTGCAAACAAGTAGCCGCCCGGTTTCAGCACCCGCCAAACGGAACGCAGCATCGCATCAAAATGTGCATGATCCCGTGCGAAATGTAATATTGCACTGCAAATAGCCAGATCAAAAAAGTCATCGGCATAGGGGAGTTGCTCGGCGGTAGTTACAATAAAGTTTGTACTTGCATTATTTGGTGCCAGTGTAGATGATAATTGCTTAATATAGTCTATAGCCCCGGCATCCGGATCAATGCCATAAACCTCGAAGCCATTTTGCAAAAAGTAATGCAGGTTACGGCCACCGCCGCAGCCTATATCAATAACTTTATGGCAACTATCAAAGCGGCCCTTCAGCAATTGGTCGAACAAATAAATATCAATATTGCCGTAAAGTTGCTGTAGATTATTTTGCATAAGTATTAATATAATTACCGGATGAATTTACGGATTAAGGCATCAAATAATATATCTATTCTAGTGTAGAATATAAACTTACGAAGTTTTAAAAACTTCGTAAGTTTATATCGGCCGGAATAGTATAATTAAGGTTTAAGAAGTTTACCATCCCGCAAACGAACACTACCTGTATCAAAAACGAACGTTTTTATTATGTTTTATCAGTTTAAATAATTGTTTATCAGTTGTTTGCGTTTGTGGCATTGTGTTGGGTAATTATTCATGAATTGTAGATCATCATATTATGTTTAAAAACTTTATCAAAATAGCGTGGCGTAACCTGATTAAAAACCGGGTTTATTCGTCGATAAATATCCTTGGGTTGGCTTTTGGTATGGCGGTAGCTATGCTGATAGGCTTGTGGCTTATGGATGAGCTTACCTATAACCATTACCATACCAACCACAGTGATATAGCACAGGTGCGTGCAACTTTGGATTTTAACGGCCAGGTGAGCACACAAGATGCTGTAGCCATGCCGCTTGGTGCCGAACTGCATAATAAATATGGTTCTGATTTTAAAAGCATGTCGCTTACCTCGTGGAACGTTGGCTATATCCTAGCTAATGGCGACAAAAAGATCTCCAGCGATGGTATGTGGGTTCAGCCTGTATTCCCAACAATGATGAGCCTGCATATGGTTGAGGGAAATATCAATGCTTTGAACGATCAGCTTTCAACATTAATTAGCCAGTCGACCGCGAAGGCACTTTTTGGCGATGCTGACCCTATGAATAAAACCATCCGAGTTAACAGTAAATATGATATGAAGGTTGCGGGAGTGTATGAAGATATTCCGCATAATTCAACGTTCAGTGATACGCATATCCTGATGTCGTGGGATAAATATATAACTACCGAAAAATGGCTGCAGGATTCACAAACACAATGGGGAAATCACAGCTTCCAGTTATTTGTGCAGATGAACCCTAATGTTGATATGGATGCGGTTTCTGCTAAAATAGAGCCACTCGCAGGCACTCATTTTAAAGAAGGCCATGAACGCCTTATGTTGCATAGCATGGATAAATGGCGCCTTTACAGCGAATTTGAAAATGGAAAAGTAAAAGGCGGCCGCATTACTTATGTGTGGTTGTTTGGCATTATCGGCGCGTTTGTGTTGCTGCTGGCTTGTATCAACTTTATGAATTTGAGTACTGCCCGCTCCGAAAAAAGGGCAAAAGAGGTTGGTATACGTAAAGCCATTGGTTCGGTACGCAAACAACTGGTAATACAGTTCTTGAGTGAATCTCTCATAATGGCTATAATGGCTTTTGTACTTGCCCTTGTGATTGTGCTGCTCTTTCTGCCATATTTTAACCTCATGGCCGATAAACAGATGCAGGTACCTTTTGCAAATCCGTGGTTTTGGCTTGTCGCTACGCTATTTGTAACATTTACCGGTGTGGTGTCCGGCAGTTATCCTGCATTTTATTTGTCGGGCTTTAACGCGGTTATGGTGCTTAAGGGTACATTCCGTACCGGGCGTTTTTCGGCATTACCACGTAAAATATTGGTTGTTTTGCAATTCACCATATCGGTTACGCTGATTATAGGTACGGTAATTGTATTTAAGCAGATTCAATTTGCAAAGAACAGGCCTGTTGGTTACTCACGTGCAGGATTAATAACCGTAATGATGAACACGCCCGACTTGCTTGGTCACTACGACGCTATCAGAAACGACCTGATCCGTACCGGTGCGGTTGAGAATATGGCTGAATCATCAAGCCCGACAACGGGTGTATGGTCGAACCAGATTGGTTTCGACTGGACGGGTAAAGATCCGTCAGTTACCCCGGTTTTAGGGACGATTGCCGTTACCCATGATTTTGGCAGAACAATAGGCTGGCACGTAACGCAGGGGCGCGATTTTTCAAAAGCTTTTGCTACCGATACCAATGGTATGTTGCTAAATGAAAGCGCCTTGAAACTTATCGGTTTTAAAAACCCGGTTGGCCAAACGGTAAAGCTTAACGGCAAAGCTTATACGGTTGTAGGGGTAGTATCAGATATGATCATGAATTCGCCATATGTGCCGGTTGATCCAACCGTATTTATGATGAATTATGATTGGGCCAATGTCATCACCATAAAAATAAAACCAACGGTGGCCATCTCTGCCGCGCTCGATAAAATAGGAGGGGTGTTTAAACGTTACAATCCCGGCAGTCCGTTCGCGTATAAATTTACGGATGAGGAGTATGCGCAAAAATTCTCGGATGAGGAACGCATAGGTAAACTGGCATCATTCTTTGCAGTACTTGCTATATTTATTTCATCGTTAGGATTGTTCGGCCTGGCATCATTTGTAGCAGAGCAGCGTACTAAAGAGATAGGCGTTCGCAAAGTATTAGGCGCTTCGGTAGCTAATTTATGGGGGATGCTGTCAAAAGAGTTTATCATTTTGGTGCTGATCTCCTGCTTTATAGCAACACCGCTGGCCTGGTATTATTTGAATAACTGGTTAAAAGCATATCACTACCATACCGATATCTCGTGGTGGGTGTTCATCGTATCATGTGCAGGCGCAATGCTCATCACACTAATGACGGTAAGCGCGCAAGCTATAAAGGCCGCGGTTGCCAACCCGGTAAAAAGTTTAAGGAGCGAATAGATCTCAACCGTTCAGGAAATCCTGCCAAACACCTTCCAGTTCATCAGCAAGTTCTGGTCTGATGGATATGCCGGATGCCTGCGGCGTCCAGGTCTGTGTGGCAAGATTTCCTGTTTTAAGAATATCAAAGGAAAGAATAGGCTCTTTGTCAGGATTGAGTAGTACATCCATCGTAATAGCTATACGATAATAAGTGCGGCCCTTACGCAATGCCAGAAAAGGTGCTGATGTAACAATGCCCGAAGCGAAAATGCCTTTAGGCTTTAGTCCGAGCCGTACAATGTAGGCACGGTCGCCGGGTTGTATAGTTTTATGGCTGGCAACGCTCCAGGTTTCTTCAAACCCGCCGTTTGCCGAAAGCTTTTGGATATCCTCATCAATATCGTCCCAGGCCCATTTTACCCGGTTCCATCCAAAAAGGTATGCTTTCATTTATAGGTTTTCAAACCCTAACGTTAACAAAGTGAATTTGTTCAAACATTATGAAAATCCGTTTAATCTAATACATCCTGGTTTACTTCCCCAATAAATCATCCAGCTTATTGCGTTCGGTTTGCAGTTCGCGGGCAAGTTTCTTTTCCTTTTCGTTGGCTTTGGCTTTGTAGTTTTTATAATCTTCTTCCAACTCATTGTATAACTGCGCCCTGTACCTCGCTTCGCGACTGGCAGCGCCCGAGCGACCTATGACTATAGCAGCTGTGGCACCAAGTACCAGCACCAGGCCCCACATAACAATATTATAGGTCGATTTATCAATGCCGATACCCAGCAGACTAATTTCATTACGTTTTGCGGTTGCTTCGGATAATGACTCCCCGCTTGCCTTAGTGCTACTTTGCAGGCTATCTATAGTTTTGGTTTGCAGGGCAAGTTTACCTTCCGATGCTTTTAACGCCTGGCGCGTTTGGGTAAGCGTATCCATAAAGCTTTTGTGGAAAGCACCAACCAGATCCTGCTGTGCAGGACTGTAGATCTTGCTCAGTAAATAATGGTACTGGCCGGCTAAAGTTTTATCCTGCGGAGGTTGGGGTTGAGCTACAACTATTTTACCAGTATCAGGTAAATGTGCCTTTTGCGCGGTTATTGTTGCATGTATGGTTGAGTCGACTGTTTTTTTGACAATTTTTGGGGCAGGCTTCTTTATTTTTGCAGCAGGTTTTGCTTCATCAGTAGTGGTAGGTGTTACTGGTGGAGGAGTTGTTTTTACAGAGTCCTGGGCGTGTGCCGCAACCATGGTAATACAAATAAATGCTGCGATCAGTGGCAGAGCAAAAAGCTTCTTCATAATTTAAAATTACACATACAATATTAATAAAACATACACAGAATGGATTTTATTGTTTCCCATGCATGACTTTATTATGACGAATGTAAGCTTTCATACGTAAATATGCCGCTCATAGTTATATTAGCGGAATGAATATTGGTTTAATAGGATTAGGCGACATGGGTCGTTTATATGCAAAGGCCTTTGCCAAAGCTGGTTACCAGGTTTGTGGCTGTGATTTGCCTGAAAACAGGGAGAAATTGGAACAGGAATTATTGCCCCTTGGTATTAAAATACTGGATAGCGGCAAAGATGTAGCCCGTGTTAACGACCTGGTCATTTATTCGGTTGAAGCAGAAAAGCTGGAGCAGGTAGTAGCTGAATGCGGACCTGTAACCAAATTCGGAGCTATAGTGGCCGGACAAACATCTGTTAAAACCCCTGAGATAGCCATATTTGAAAAATATCTGCCTGAGGATACCCAGATCATCACTTTTCATGGTATGCACGGCCCCGGGTTTGAACCTAAAGGGCAAACACTAATACTGATCCCTCACCGTTGCGACAAAGCAGCCTACCAGCGCATGTATGATCTGTTCACAGCCATCGGGAGTGATATTGTGGAGATGGCCGATTACCACGAGCATGATAAAATAGTTGCCGATACCCAGGCCGTAACCCACGTAGGTTTTGAAAGCATGGGCACCGCGTGGAAGTCTGCCGGCTTTTTCCCTTGGGAAAATGGCTCTTATGTAGGCGGGATAGATAATGTAAAGATATTAACTACGCTGCGCATATTTAGCTACAAGGCTCACGTATACGCAGGTCTGGCTATATTAAACCCTTATGCAAAGCAACAGGTTAAACGTTATGCTGAATCAGAATCGGAACTGTTTAAGTTAATGATAAAAGAGGAGGAAGCTGATTTCAGGGCCAGACTGTACCGTGCCCGAGATTTTGTTTTTCATGAAAGCCGCAAGCCCATTATGCTGAATGATACCGTGATGAAGGAGTTTTCCCTCTCGCAAAAACCGGAACTGCAGAAACCCAACTCGCATTTAAGTATTTTAAGTATGGTTGATGCCTGGTATCACCTGGGTGTAAACCCTTATGATAACCTCATCTGCCAAACACCGCCTTTCCGCCTGCGCCTGGGCATTGCCGAATACCTGTTTAAAAATGAGGAGCTGCTGGAAGAGTCCATCAAAACCGCGCTTTACGATAAAACCATCCGTGGCGACGATCTGGAATTTCATTCAGCAGTGAGGGAATGGTCGGCCATTATAGGTTATGGCGATATGGAAGGCTACAAAAAGCACTTTAACGAGGTGCAAACCTTCTTTAGTCACCGGTTAGAAGAAGGCAAGGCGCAAAGCGCGGAATTGATCAGGAGATTGATGATGGAATAAAGGAATTTTATTCTTTATATTTATGTAATCTTTTTCATGAATACCTCTAACCTTACTTCAAGTCAGTTTGTTTTAAAGCTCAGATTGATATTTGTGCCTTTTTTAATTATAGCTATAAGTACGTTAGTAATATATACTTTTTTGAACTGGCTGTTTATCATCAAACTTAACCTTTTTAAAATTGATGATTTTATAATAAGCTTTTTAATTCCGTTTATTTTACCCTGGATACCAAATCTGATTTGGTTAATGCCACGTATAAAACTGCTTAGGATGAAGCAGAGCTACCGTAGAAATCCGGTATCTGGCGTTTTATTTGTAAACTGGTTGGCAATTGGTATTCCTTTAATTTTAGCACAGCAATATATTGTTACCGCCACCGGAAAGTTAACTGAACTTGACTATATAGGAGAAATCCACAATACAGCTCCAACAAAATATTATACTGCCAGGCATTTTTATATTAATAAAAATATGGTGCATGTAAAAACGTTCTTATATGCTGCTAATAAGTCGCGTGATTTTGATATGGACATTTATGCATGTGTGCCGATTTTTAACAAGCTTTTCCCCGATACTAATAAGATAGCTGCTATACGAAATAGTACTGATCCTAAAGCATTAATTTTTATAAATGATACGTTAAGTACCATGTTGCGGCTAAAAAGGCTAACGGCCGATTCTATCAGAATGATGCGTTATTTAAATCCATCATTGGTTATGCCCAAATACGGGGATGCCGGCAAATATGGAGCTATTGCAGTAATAACCACAAGCTTTAAGTTTCCAATAAAACCGCCGGTTACAAAAATATCGCCGGTTGCCTGGTTGGCAATTAAATATTCTTCAACTATTAGTAATAGTTTGTCGGCTATGGAAAAGCAACAATCCTTTAAGAAATTCTTAAGAAAAACGAATTACGAGTTTAGGAATACGCGACTTGATAAGTTTGTTTACTTAGCCCGCTTACCCTATAACCGGCAATCGAGAGATTTTATAGCAGCAATTACATCCCGTGATGATGTTGAAGAATTATATGGCGACCCAATTATTCTTTCACCAGAGTATACTTTATTTGCAGATAGAAATGGCAATAAACTAACTTGGCTATTTCTATCATTCACTATAGGATCAGCAATATTTTTATTGATATTGTTATTAACCCCTTTAAATAATCCCAGAAAAATAGCGGCATATTTATCTTAATCCTCCTCCCTCAAACGTTCATCGGTATAAGTAATGTATGTTTTGCCGTGTGCTTTGGGTTTGCCATATTCATCAATACTTACAAATACTATCTTATCAACAGTAAGGATGGTTTTGTGCGAGATCTTGTTGCGTACTTCGCAAGCCAGGGTAATGGAGGTATGGCCAAAATGGGTCGCCTTAATGCCCAGTTCAATAATATCACCCTGACGGGCGGAGTTGATGAAGTTAATTTCAGACATGTACTTGGTAACGCAGCTATTGGTTCCCAGTTGAATAATGGCATAAATTGCGGCTTCTTCATCTATCCAGCGCAGCAAGCTCCCGCCAAATAGTGTACCATGCGCGTTAAGGTCTTCGGGTTTTACCCATTTACGAGTGTAAAAATTCATTGTAATACAGTATAAACCGCAAAAATACATATAATGTTAAACTCTGCAATCTTCAGTTGCTATAACTCTGGATCTTGCATAAACGATGAGAAGGATAAGCTCGGGATGATGCGCAGAAATAGGATGTTTTACCTATTGGAAAAGTAAATTGATATAGTTAGCTTGGTGTATAAATTAGTTATCCATCCAATCTAACTTCCTGATCATGAAAAACTTATCTGGTAGAATTATTATGGTATTACTTTTTTGTATAATAGTATCAAATACATTTGGTAAAACCCAAACACAAAAAACGGTATCGCCCGGTTTCTATTTAGTTGATGCTATAGAAAAAGAGGGAGCAGATACAACTGTTTTAAACTCCTATGGTGGCAAAGTGTATATATTTAATCAGAGTTTACGGGTTAATGAATGTAAAAACGGAGTTGGTGATACCCTGCTGACTACACACCCAATTGCGCCAAAAGGATCAAGGTTTACTGTAGTATCTGTAATGCCAAATGGAGATCTGGTAATTTCATTTTGGATATGGACGGTAGATAAAGGAACCCAGACAGATCCCGATGCTTCAGCCAGAGCGATTAACGGTACAGAAATACATGACAAAAAATACTACGAGAATAGGGATCGTTTGATTGAACGTGAAACATTTAATTTTAAACAGTATGCTGAGTTGCCCTTCGCACCTGCAAGTATTCATTCGTTAAATGATAACAGGCGATTTTTTATTCTTAGTAAAGCCAACTTTACTAAATTTTGTACAGTATATGTCAGTGTCCCAATATGGAATATTGATTTTGGGGTTTTAAGTACGCCGTTTAAACTCAGGTTTAACAGGTTTTCATTCAGTAATAACTTAAGCGTAGGTGGGGCTGTATACATCCAAAAGAAATTTGATTTTGATTGGTCATGGGGATTTGTATTTGGTTTATCATTATCTTCCGTAACGCTTGATGCCGCATCAACCAATGTCTATCCCGATGGTACTACTGAGGCTACAAAAGCAAGCAGTACTACGTCACCTTTATCAACCAGCACAACACGCCCCGCCTTTACGCCATCCTTACATTATTTAATATCGTATAAAAATATTAGTTTCCTTATTGGCGGTGGGTTCGACTTTATTAGTAAAACCACAAATATTGCTACCCCAACCAACCCCGAAGCCGGTTGGATGTATAATGGCAAACCCTGGCTTGGCATAGGGTTTGGTATCAGTTTGTTTAACAATAGCTCATCACCAGGTGCAACCCCGGCAATAAAAGCGCAGTCGGCAGGCCAGTAATGTTTTGGTAATTACTTTTTTGCTGTAAATAAAGTCCAGGGATAAGCTTTCATATCGCGCAGGTATTTGCTTTGATAATTGTATTCCGGATGTTTTTTAAAGAAAGGGGCTGCTAAAAAATCGGCTCCGCCGGGATGGCCCATGTGTGCCCATAGCTGCATTTTGTTAGCCAGATCAGTTGTAGTTACTTTGCCCTGTACGGCACCCATCGGGAAATACGGGCCCTCACTCCATTCAGGTACGCCTCTTGAATCTTCATCTACGTGCCCATCTATTACACAACGATCAAAAGCGTTCTTCTTATTTAAGGCATCGTAGGTATCGCCCTCAATAACTTTTCCTGCAGAATCGGTTAACTTTCCTTTATAATCAACCGCGACCAGTTTCTGCATGCGTAATTTACGTGCATTGGGCGAGCTGGTAGGGTCATTCACATTAAAAGTAGTTTCTTCCTTTATCAGTTTAGGATCACTCGGGAAATTTGAACCTATCATAGCCGTATCCTTTGATCGCCATACCTTGTAATCTTTCAAACCCAGTTCAAGCTTGGCAACTTCATTGGTTTTGGTATCGCCAATCAGCCAGTCGTTGGCATAACCACCGTTGTTGCTGGTGGTCATTATTTTTATTACGTCATCAATGCTATTGGCGTATTGTGCTGCCCTGCGCGCGCGAACGAACTCAGGGGTTTGGGTAGTATCAAAACCTTCAAAACCGGTTATGGTAGTTTCGGTAATTAATATACCGCCGCTGGTTACCACAAAATCATCACCGCTGTGGATGAAACCCGGTGCGCAGTCCATTAATATATGGTTACCTTTTTCGGGTTTTATATCGGCTATCACGTTCCAGCGTTCACCCTCTATGTAATCCGTCCAATTATTATGGCCTATTACTATTTTACCATCCTTGGTATAGCTACCGGTGGCGATAAACGCGCTGCAATTGCCGGGAGCTTTATTATTACCGCTACCGGGTTTTAGCTTATTCTCCAGTCCGGGTACATAATATGATGATAGCTCTATATTGGCATTTAGCGCGGTAATATCCAAAGTATCATATTTCATGCCGCGGGCTTGCAGGCCTTCGGCTATGCCCCTGATCTCGGCCTGGTATTCGGTATCAATTTTAGCCCATAAAAATCTTTTAGATGCCGCACGGTAAAATGCCCAATCCTTTTTGCTGGTATGTGGCAGATAAAACTGCATTACCTTTATTAAAGTATCAATTTCTTTAGCCAGTAAATAACCGTGCTGGTAGCCAATGTCTGATGGTGAGCCGGACAAGTGCACGTATATCCAGCCGTTCTTATCTTCACGGGTGGCGTTACCCAACCGGTTATGTTCAACAGGTTTTTGCTTGCAGCCTAAAAAAAATACAGTAATAAGGAGTATGGCTCCCAATTTGGTGAGATTCTTCATGAGGATAATAAATAAGATCAGTTAAATAGCAGTTCAATTTAAGAAAATTAGCTTGAATAATGCAATCAAAATATTGCTATTAAATACATTTTGGTTTATTTATATATTTGATAATGTGATCAAAACCGAAATTTGCGGCGAATGCCTGATTTAACCTGTTAACCGATACACAACTCATAGCCATTTGCCAAAGCGACGACCCATTTGCAAAAGCAGGGCAGAAAATCTAACTGTTCTTTATTATTACTAAATATACAGCCTTCTTATCGGGCATGGCATATTTGGGGTTGTCGTAATCCTCAACGCTTTGAATAGTTGTGGGATCGAAGGATTTGCCCAGTATGGTTTCTGCATCATCAATTGAATAAGGACTGCCTTTTATATAGAAGACAAAACCGTAGTTGGATGTTTTGAGCTCTTGAAGTGATACTGTTTTTGATAGTTCGGATAAATTAAAAGTTATAGGTACAACGTATCTAACAGCAACTGCTTTTCCTTTTTGTATGCCTCGAGACCATTTGGGTGAAAGTGATACAACCTTTTCAGCTTCAGCCTCGCAACCCGCGCCAAGGCCTTTATTAGCTTTTACACTTATTAATGATCCGCTTGTATCAACAGTAAAACCTACTAACACCTTACCCGCCCGCCTCAGTAAACGAGCTGGTTCAGGATATTTTAAGTTTTTTCCAATAAAAGAATAAAATGCCGATAGTCCACCGGGGAATGAAGGTTCTTGATATAGAGTTGTATCCTGTGCTTTAGCAACGCTAAAGAAAGTAGTTAAGATTATAAAAAATGTGAAGAACAGTTTAGGTTTATTCATGCAGTAAAAATATAATTATTTTACATCCCCGGATAATTATAATAGCCCAACCCGCTTATTAGCCTTTTAAGGGGTGTTTTACGATGAGTAACCATCTGATTTCGATTTTTTTACCGCCTCATTGTGCCTGAAATCATTCACTGAAAATATTTATAAAAAAATAACTTGTTAACTATTTGAGAATTAATCTAAAATATCTATCTTTGCCGTCCCTTAACGGGGGAATAATATGTCTTGAACGAAGCCCTACTGCTTCGATGGACGCAAACTAAAAAAGAAAATGTCAGGAATTATTGGTAAAAAAGTAGGAATGACCAGCATTTTCGATGAAACAGGGAAAAATATTCCTTGCACAGTAATCGAAGCTGGCCCTTGCGTTGTAACACAAGTTAAATCTGTGGATACAGACGGATATGCTGCCGTACAGTTAGCATATGGTGAGAAAAAAGAAAAGAACACCTCAGGTCCTTTAAAAGGTCACTTCCAAAAAGCAGGTACGACTCCTAAGCGTAAACTTGTTGAATTCAAAACTTTCGAAGACGAAAAAAATCTTGGTGACACAGTTACTGTAGAGATTTTCGCTACGGGAGATTTTGTGGATGTGGTTGGTACATCTAAAGGTAAAGGTTTTCAGGGCGTAGTTAAGCGTCACGGTTTTGGTGGTGTGGGTATGCAAACTCACGGTCAGCACAATCGTTTACGTGCGCCAGGTTCATTGGGTGCCTCATCATGGCCTTCACGTGTATTTAAAGGTATGCGTATGGCTGGTCAAATGGGTAATGAGCGTGTAAAAGTTCAAAACGTACAAGTTTTGAAAGTTTATCCGGAGCAAAACCTGTTAGTAATTAAAGGTTCCATCCCTGGAGCTAAGGGTTCATTCGTAATAGTGGATAAATAAGATGGAAGTTAAAGTATTAAATGTATCAGGTAAAGAAACAGGTGCCAAGGTGCAACTTCCTGAGTCCGTATTCGGTATCGAACCTAATGATCATGCTATCTATCTTGATGTTAAGCAATTTTTAGCTAACCAACGTCAGGGTACGCACAAATCAAAACAGCGTAACGAAATTGCAGGTTCAACCCGCAAATTATATAAACAAAAAGGTACAGGCGGTGCCCGTGCAGGTAGCGTAAAATCACCATTGTTTAATGGTGGTGGCCGTGTATTCGGTCCGCAACCACGCGATTACAGCTTCAAATTAAACAAGAAGCTTAAAGCACTGGCACGTAAATCAGCCTTAACCTACAAAGCACAAGACAATAGCATTTTAGTGTTGGAAGATTTCAACTTTGATTCTATCAAAACTAAAAACTATATCAAGTTGCAAGCCGACCTGAATGTTACTAATGATAAAACATTATTAGTATTAGCAGGTGCGGAAAATAACAACGTGTATTTATCAAGCAGGAATCTGAAAAAAACTAAGGTGATTTCAGTTGAGCAGCTAAACACTTATGATGTGTTAAACGCTGGTAAACTTTTATTAACCGCAGGTGCCGTTAAAACTTTGGAGGAAGCATTAGCTAAGTAATTATGGAAATCTTAAAAAAACCCTTACTTACTGAAAAAGTAACTCAATTAACTGAGAAGCTTAACCGTTACGCTTTTGTAGTTGATCCAAGAGCTAACAAAATTCAGATTAAGGCAGCAATAGAAACAATGTACGGTGTTACCATTACAGATGTAAACACTATGAGGTACGTTGGTAAATTAAAAAGCCGCAATACAAAAGCAGGCGCCGTTAGCGGTCGTGCTGCAGCGTATAAGAAAGCGATCATCACGCTGAAAGACGGTGAAGTTATAGACTTTTACAGCAATATATAATAGAGATGGCAGTTAAAAGATTTAAACCGGTTACCCCGGGCACACGTTTCAGGGTTGATGTATCTAATTCAGATATAACAACTAATGTACCTGAAAAGTCGTTGGTTGAAGCAGCCAACACACGTTCAGGCGGTCGTAACAACAGCGGTAAAATGACTATGCGCTACATGGGTGGTGGTCATAAACAAGCATACAGGTTAATTGATTTCAAACGTAATAAATTTGATATCCCTGCAAAGGTTGCAACTATCGAGTATGATCCTAACCGTTCAGCACGTATAGCACTGTTACACTTTGTTGATGGCGAAAAAAGATATATGATCGCTCCGGAAGGTTTAACAGTTGGAACAATTGTTTTATCAGGCGAAACAGCGCCTCCTGAAGTTGGTAATACAATGCCATTGAAAAATATCCCATTGGGCTCTATTATTCACAACATTGAATTAAATCCAGGTCAGGGTGGTTCAATCGCACGTAGCGCAGGCACTTACGCACAGCTTTCAGCACGTGATGGCAAATATGCTATCATTAAATTGCCATCAGGCGAAACACGTATGATACTGTCAACTTGTTTGGCAACTATCGGTACCGTTTCAAACGGCGAGAGAGCAAATGCTGTGTTAGGTAAAGCTGGCCGCAAACGTTGGTTAGGCCGTCGCCCAAGAGTTCGTGGTGTAGCCATGAACCCGGTAGATCACCCTATGGGTGGTGGTGAGGGAAGAGCCTCAGGTGGTCACCCACGTTCACGTAAAGGTTTATTAGCCAAAGGCTACAAAACCCGTGACAAAAAGAAAACATCGGATCGTTATATCATTGAAAGAAGGAAGAAATAACAATGGCTCGTTCAATTAGAAAAGGACCTTACATCGATCATAACCTTGACAGAAAGGTTACGACGCTAAATGATTCAAATAAGAAATCAGTAGTAAAAACATGGTCACGTCGTTCCATGATCTCTCCTGATTTTGTTGGTCATACATTTGCAGTACACAACGGTAACAAATTTATACCAGTGTATGTAACAGAAAATATGGTTGGTCATAAGTTGGGTGAATTTGCCCCAACCCGTACATTCCGCGGTCACGCAGAAAAGAAAAAATAAGGCATGGAAGCAACAACTAAAATCAAAAAGTCTGTATTAATCAGGCAACAAAAAGAAGCAGCAAAAGCCATAGTAGGCGGCTCTTCAGTTGCTAAATTACAGAACTGCCCAACTTCACCACGCAAAATGCGTTTGGTGGTTGATCTGATCCGTGGTGAAAACGTTGAGAAAGCGTTATACATCCTAAAATTTACTAATAAAGAAGCTGCAATTCGCGTTGAGAAACTATTGCTTTCAGCCATCAAAAACTGGGAAGCGAAAAACGAAGATAAACGTGTTGAAGACAGTGCACTATATGTTAAAGAGATTTCAGTAGGTGGTGGCCGTCAATTAAAAAGACTGCGCCCTGCTCCGCAAGGAAGAGGGTACCGCATACGCAAACGCTCAAACCATGTAACACTTATTGTGGACAGTAAAAACGATAACAATTAATTTGAAATGGGACAGAAAGCAAATCCAATAGGTAACAGGTTAGGAATCATCAAAGGTTGGGATTCTAATTGGTTCGGTGGAAATCACTATGCCGACAAATTAGTTGAAGACGAAAAGATCCGCAAATATCTTTCAGCACGTATAAACAAAGGTGGTGTATCTAAAATAGTTATTGAGCGTACTTTAAAACGCATCACGGTAACTATCCACACTGCACGCCCGGGTATCGTAATTGGTAAAGGCGGCGCAGAGGTTGATAAGATCAAAGAAGAGTTGAAAAAACTGACTAAAAAGGAAGTTCAGATCAACATATTCGAGATCAAACGCCCTGAGCTTGACGCACAATTAGTTGCTGAAGGTATAGCAAAACAACTTGAGGCTCGTATCTCATTCCGTCGTGCCATGAAAACTACTATTGCTTCAACCATGAGAATGGGTGCTGAAGGAATAAAAGTAATGACATCAGGCCGCTTAGGCGGTGCGGAAATGGCACGTAGCGAACAATATAAAGAAGGAAGAATTCCTCTGCACACATTCCGTGCTGATATTGACTACGCATTAGCAGAAGCATTAACTACTTATGGTAAAATAGGTGTTAAAGTTTGGATTTGCAAAGGCGAAGTTTACGGCAAACGCGATCTATCTCCAAACATTGGCGGTACCAGCAGCAACAGCGGTAAAGGTGGCAGGCCAGAAGGTAACGCGGCAGGTTTCGGCGGCCGTGGTAACGAAAGAGGCGGCGAGCGCGGTGGCGAACGCAGAGGTAATGATAAAAGAGGTGGTGGAAGCAACGATCGTCGCGGTAACGCAGGTGGTGGTGGTGGAAATCGTCCGGGTGGACCAAATCGCCAGGGTGGCGGTCCCGGTGCAAATCGCGGTGGTGGAAATCGCCCGGGTGGCCCAGGAAAGAGATAATAATCAAAGTCGAGACAGACATCGAATAGATAATAAAGCTTAAGAAAATGCTACAGCCAAAAAGAACGAAGTTCAGAAAGATGCAAAAAGGCAAAATGAAGGGAAACGCCAGTCGTGGCGCTGAACTTTCATTCGGATCTTTCGGTATAAAATCACTGGAACCGGCCTGGATCACCAGCCGCCAGATAGAAGCTGCACGTATTGCTGTTACACGTTTTATGAAACGTGAAGGCCAGGTGTGGATCAGGATATTCCCTGACAAGCCTGTAACCAAAAAACCAGCAGAGGTACGTATGGGTAAAGGTAAAGGTGCGCCGGAATACTGGGTAGCGGTAGTACGCCCCGGAAGGATCATCTTTGAAGCAGAAGGTGTACCACTGGAAACCGCTAAAGAGGCATTGCGCCTTGCAGCACAAAAATTACCAGTGCAAACAAGATTTATAGTACGTAGAGATTACGTAGAAGCATAAATAAAAAAAGTTAGCAGTTTTGAGTTTGCAGTTATCAGTTTGATAAGCGGGCTTGGAACTAAAAACTCAAATAACTAACAAGAAAATGAAGAACTCAGAAATTTTAGAGCTATCAACTGAAGAATTGGTTGCAAGAATCGGCGAAGAGAGAGCAAGTCTCACAAAACTGAAATTTGCACATGCGGTTTCGGCTATTGAGAACCCAACTCGTATTACAAAAGTACGTAAGGATGTTGCTCGTTTAACTACTGAATTAACTAAGCGCAAAGCTGCGCCGGCTTCTGAAAAGAATTAATTTTTTAGAAATGGAAAGAAATTTAAGAAAAACACGTACCGGCCTGGTAGTTAGCAACAAGATGGAGAAATCTATCGTGGTAGCTGTTGAGCGGAAAGTGAAGCACCCGATTTACGGTAAGTTCGTTAAGAAAACTACCAAATTTATGGCTCATGACGAAACCAATACTTGTGGTATTGGAGATACCGTATTGATTATGGAAACCCGTCCGTTGAGCAAGAGCAAAAACTGGAGATTAGTTCAAATTATAGAAAGGGCTAAATAACATGGTACAACAGGAATCAAGATTAAATGTAGCTGATAACAGCGGTGCTAAAGAAGTTTTAGTGATCCGCGTATTGGGCGGTACCGGTAAAAGATATGCTTCTATTGGCGATAAGATAGTAGTTACCG
>Ga0302309_10000261_pt1 | contig 68490 bp, 80 predicted proteins | sample III_Palsa_N1_1_FD_200453 | JGI IMG/M metagenome (GOLD analysis project Ga0302309, IMG submission 200453) | Peat permafrost microbial communities from Stordalen Mire near Abisko, Sweden - III_Palsa_N1_1 | ecosystem: Environmental > Terrestrial > Soil > Palsa > Peat permafrost | place: Sweden...
CGGCGCCCCCCCCCCCCCCCATTTATCCGGCGCCGCTCCTTAAAGCAATGACAAATTCAATGGAGTTTACAGGTCATTTCCCCAAACAATAAAAAAAGGCATTATATTAGTTGTTTACAAAACGAATAACGACCAAGGGTATGCTCAAAAACTATTTTAAAATTGCCTGGCGCAATCTTTCCAATAATAAAGTTTATTCATTCATTAATATTTTTGGCCTGGCGTTGGGTATGGCTGTTGCGATACTGATAGGTTTATGGATATGGGACGAGCTTTCTTTTGATCATTATCATAAAAACCATGACCGGCTGGCCCAGGTTATGCTTACGCAAACGTTTAACGGGCAAACCAGTACAGACCAGGCCATTCCGATACCATTGGGTGATGAGCTGCGTTTAAAGCATTCGGCCGATTTTAAAAATATTTCCCTCGCATCATGGGGTGACAAATTGATAATGGCAGCCGGGGATAAAAAAGTATCCGCGCAAGCGATGTGGGTACAGCCCGCGTTTCCTTCGATGTTGACCTTAAAAATGTTCGAGGGCAACATTAATGCCCTCAATGATCCTTCGTCTGTCTTATTAGCGCAGTCAACAGCCATATCCCTTTTTGGCGATAGCGATCCTATAAATAAAACCATTCGCGTTGGCGGTAAATTTGAATTTAAGGTTGCGGGTGTTTATGAGGACTTGCCTGTTAATACGACCCTGCATAATATCCATTTACTGTTGCCGTGGGAAAAATATCTTACCACGGATAAATCGATAAGCAGGGCAGCACAACAATGGGACAATACCGGCTCTCAATTATTTGTACAGTTGAATAAGGGTATTGATTTTAACCGGGTTAGCGCCGAAATAGAAAATATAACCCGGCCGCACGTTAAACAAGGCAACGGGCATTTACTACTACAGCCAATGGACAACTGGCGTTTATACGGCCGTTTTGAAAACGGCAAGGTAGTTGGCGGGCGCATACAATATGAATGGTTGTACGGCCTGATCGGGATTTTTGTGTTATTGTTGGCCTGCATAAATTTCATGAACCTGAGTACGGCACAATCTGCTAAACGGGCGAAAGAGGTGGGTATCCGTAAAGCCATGGGTTCGTTAAGGGCACAGTTGATAGGCCAGTTTTTAAGCGAATCGCTGGTAATGGCCGGTTTAGCGTTTTTGCTGTCAATCGGGCTTGTTTTATTGTTTATGCCGTATTTTAATAAAATGGGGAGTAAAGAGATCGTATTCCCTGTAACAAATTTATATTTCTGGGGATTGGCCATTACTTTCACCGCCTTTACCGGGTTGGTATCGGGTAGTTACCCCGCTTTTTATTTGTCGGGTTTTAATGCCGTCAAAGTATTGAAAGGCACTTTCCGCGCGGGCCGGTTTGCCGCGCTTCCGCGCAAAGTATTGGTAGTAGCACAATTTACCATTTCCATCACCCTAATTATAGGTACGCTTATTGTTTTTAAACAAATACAATATGCTAAAAACAGACCTGTTGGTTATACCCGCGCGGGATTGATCACGGTTGACATGAATACGCCCGATCTGTACGCCCATTTTGACGCGATCAGGAACGACCTGCTACAGACCGGGGCAATCGATAATGTGGCCGAGTCGACAAGCCCTATGACCGATGTTTGGAACAACGATACCGGCTTTAGCTGGCAAGGCAAAGATCCCGGCATGAGCCCCTATTTTGGAATAATTGCGGTTACGCGTGATTTTGGAAAAACAATCGGCTGGCATATTGAACAGGGGTGCGACTTCTCAAAAGATTTTGCAACAGATTCGGCGGCGATGATATTAAACGAATCCGCCGTTCAACTGATGGGTTTAAAAAACCCGGTAGGCCAGCTGGTGAAGTATGGTAAGAAAAGCTATTCGGTGATTGGCGTAATTAACAATCTAGTAATGGAATCGCCTTATACACCTGTAAAGCCTGCAGTTTTCCTGCTTAATTACGGATGGGGCGCAGGTACCATCAATATCAAAATAAAGCCTTCAATGCCTGTACGGGAGGCATTGACTAAAATCGCCCCGGTGTTTAAACAACACAATCCAGGTAGTCCGTTTGAATATAAATTTACCGACGATGAGTACGCGCAAAAATTTTCGGATGAAGAACGCATAGGCAGCCTGGCCGTATTTTTTTCGGTGATGGCGATATTTATTTCTTCGCTTGGCTTATTTGGCCTGGCCGCGTTTGTGGCCGAACGGCGCACCAAAGAGATCGGCGTACGCAAAGTTTTAGGTGCGTCGGTATTTAATCTTTGGGGTATGCTATCGAAAGATTTTATACTATTGGTGACCCTGTCGTGTGCTATATCTATACCTACGGCCTGGTATTTCCTTAACAACTGGCTACAGCACTATAACTATCATACCGATATTTCGTGGTGGATATTTATTGCGGCCAGTAGCGGGGCTATCGTGATAACGCTGTTAACCGTAAGTGGGCAGGCTATCAAAGCCGCGGTAGCTAACCCGGTTAAAAGCCTTCGCTCAGAATGAGCTTACGCTTGCGCCGAAGCTTCACCGCAGGAACATGACTTTCGATGAAAGTTTAAGGACGGAATAGTTAGGCAACTTTGTATAGGTATTGTAGGATTTAATCTCAAATCGGTATAGTTATTTCAGAGCGGGTCACTCTGTTTGGTTGGTGTGATTAATTGCCGCAGTTATAATTCACCATAACCGCGACTATGCAAAAGATCAAGCCAAACACCCTCCAGTTCATCCACCAGTTCCCGCCTGATGGATATGCCGGATGCCTGTGGTGTCCAGTTTTGCGCGGCAAGGTTGCCTGTTTTTAAAATATCAAGCGTAAGTATTTGTTCTTTGGCGGGATTGAGCAGTACCTCAAGCTTTATTTCAATACGGTAATAATGTCTGCCTTTGCGGAATGCAGGGTAGGCCTCGGATGAAATAACGCCGGACGCAAATATGCCTTTTGGTTCAACGCCGACGCGGACAATATAAGCCCTGTCGCCGGGCTGTATGGATCTATGGCTTATTACGCTCCAGTTATCGGTAAATTCGCCGGTTGTTGCCAGCTTTTGAATATCATCATCTATGTCGGCCCATTCAAATTTAAGGGGGTTCCAACCGAAAAGATAGGCTTTCATGCACCCTAACCTCTCCCCATCAACTCATCCACCTTATTGCGCTCTGTTTGCAGTTCGCGGGCCAGTTTCTTTTCCTTGTCGTTGGCTTTTGTTTTATAGGTTTTAAATTCTTCTTCCAGTTCGCTGTACAGGCCGGTGCGGTAAGCAGCCTCATGCTTATAGCTGCCTGTTTTGGCAATAACTACAACAACAGCAATAGCCAATATAATAACCAATCCCCACATCAGCAGGTTGTATACGCCCTTTGAAAGCGAAATTCCGAACACGTCGATATCATCGGCAGATGAAGTGGTTTCGCCTGTAGTGCTGGCCTGTAAATCGCTTATGGTTTTACTTTGCGCGGCGGCTTTGGCCTGCGCGTCTGCCAGTTTGCGCTTGTTGGCATTTAAAGTATCAGTAACGCCCTTCCACAATGCGGCGGCATAAGGGCGCTGGTAATTATATATTTTCGATAAAAAGGATTGGTATTGGCCGTTAAGGCTGTTGTCTGTCGGAGTGGGGGCGGGCGTTGCAGTATCAGTTGCAGGTGGAACAGCGGCCGGTGCAGCAGCCTTTTTCAGGCTATCTGCCGTTCGTGTGGCTTTGGTGGCATCGTATTTATTGGCTGCATAAGCGCCATAACCATACTTAGTATAGGGTCTTCCGGTTTTTGGATTAATGGGTATCACAGGTTTCCCGGTTTTTGGGTCGATGGCCGCAGGCTTTGCATTGGCGGGCATAACTACTGTTGCTGACGATTTGACAACTGCCGACTTTTTGACAATAGCTTTCTTTATAGTGTCCTGCCCGTTAGCAAATTGCAGGCGGCCTAAAAAAAACAGGATCAAAACGGCAATTCCATATCTGAAAATATTCCTCATAGTGTAAAATTAGGCAATGATGTAGTAATAAAACAAGTATAACCCGGTTTATTGTTTGCTTGAGCGGTATTTTTATACTAATACATGTATTAGTACGGAATATATCCCCACATAGTTATATTAGCAGCATGAATATTGGAATGATCGGTTTGGGCGATATGGGGCGTTTATACGCTAAAGCTTTTGCAAAGGCGGGCTATACTGTTTGCGGCTGCGACCTGCCCGAAAACCGCGAACGGCTGGAAGAAGAGCTTACCCCACTGGGCATAAAAGTACTGGCAGAAGGAAAAGAAGTGTCCGCAGGCGCTGACCTGGTAGTCTATTCTGTTGAAGCCGACGGCCTGGATAAAGTTGTAGCCAAATATGCGGAGTATACCAAACCGGGTGCCATTGTAGCCGGGCAAACATCTGTTAAAACGCCCGAGATTGAAATATTTGAAAAGTACCTGCATGCTAATACCCATATCATTACGTTCCATCCCATGCACGGGCCGGGATTTCAACCGAAAGGACAAAAACTGATACTGGTGCCGCACCGCACAGATGCCGCCGCCTACCAGCGCATGGTAGACCTGTTTACCGCCGTTGAAACGGATATAGTAGAGGTCGCGGATTACCACGAACACGATAAAATAGTTGCAGATACCCAGGCTGTAACCCATGTAGGCTTTGAAAGCATGGGCACCGCCTGGAAAGAAGCTGGTTTTTTCCCGTGGGAAAACGCGTCTTATATCGGTGGGATAGATAATGTGAAGATATTAACCACCTTGAGGATATTCAGCTATAAGGCGCATGTGTATGCTGGTCTGGCCATACTAAATCCCTATGCCAAACAGCAGGTTAGGCGGTACGCTATTTCAGAATCGGAACTGTTTAAGCTGATGATAATGGAGGAAGAAAAAGCTTTCCGCGAACGGCTTTATAAGGCACGTGACTTTGTATTCCATGAAAGCCGCAAACCCATTATGCTGAATGATAAGGTGATGAAAGAGTTCTCGCTGGGGCAAAATCATGAGTTACAAAAACCCAACTCGCATTTGAGTATTTTAAGTATGGTGGATGCATGGTACCATTTGGGTGTTAACCCATATGATAACCTGATCTGCCAAACACCGCCGTTCCGCCTGCGCCTGGGCATAGCCGAATACCTGTTTAAAAACGAGGAACTGCTGGAAGAATCAATTGTAACTGCACTATATGATAAAACCATTCGTGGTGATGACCTGGAATTTCACTCGGCAGTACGCGAATGGTCATCTATCATTGGTTATGGCGATATGGAGGGCTACAAAAAGCATTTTAATGATGTAAAAGTGTTTTTTGAGGGACGATTAGAAGAGGGGAATAAGCAAAGCGCGGAATTGATACGGCGGTTAATGGAATAATTAAAGAAATTTCGGATTTCGAATGTTCGATTTCGGATTTAGGAATGTTTGCGATTTTTTAGCAAGCCGTTTGCCTGGTAGTTTAGGCATTGGGCTATGTCCTCAGACTCCAAATAAGGATAATTATTCAATATCTCCTCTTTATTCATTCCGTTTGCCAAAAGGTTAAGTACCAATGAAACCGTAACGCGCATGTCCCTAAGGCAGGGCTTGCCGTTCATTATGTTAGGATTGGTTGTAATGCGGTCTATCGGTAACATTTTGCTAAATTTTCAATCCATTGCCTTAAACAATGTCCACGGATAGGCTTTCATATCCCTTAAATATTTACCCTGGGTTTTATAAAATTCCGGGTGCTTTTCAAAGAATGGCGCAGCTAAAAAATCAGCGCCGCCGGGATGGCCCATATGCGCCCATATTTCCATTTTATTGGCTAAGTCGGTAGTAGTCACTTTCCCCTGCACCGCACCCATTGGGAAGAAAGCAGGCAGTGTCCATTCTGTGCAGGCTATCGGGTCTTCCTCTAAATGACCATCAATAACACAACGGTTCTGCGCGTTTTTGCCATCAAGCGCGTCATAAGTATCGCCCTCAATGGTTTTACCATTGTTGCCGTCCAACTTGCCTTTATAATCAACAGCTACCAGTTTTTCCATCCGCAATCTGCGGGCATTTGGCGAACTGGTTTTATTATTTACGTCAAAAGTGGTTTCGTCTTTTATCAGGTTAGGGTCGACAGGAAAATTAGAACCTATAATAGCCGTATCTTTCGACCGCCATAATTTATGATCCTTTAAGCCCAATTCCAGTTTGGCAACCTCGTTGGTTTTGGTATCGCCTATCAGCCAGTCGTTGGCATAGCCGCCATTGTTATCGGTGACCATTATCTTCACCACATCATCAATGCTGTTGCTGTATTGGGCCGCTTTGCGGGCTCGTACAAATTCGGGGGTGCGGGTAGTGTCAAAACCTTTAAAGCCGGTTATCGTAGTTTCGGTTACCATTATACCACTTTTATTTATCACAAAATCATCACCGCTATGGATATAGCCCGGCGCACAATCCATTAACAACGCGTTGCCCTTTTCGGGCTTAATGTCGGCTATCATGTTCCATCGTTCACCTACAATATAATCAACCCAATTGTTATGGCCCATCACAATTTTATGGTCTTTGGTAAAGCTGCCGGTGGCAATAAAGGCGCTGCAATTGCCGGGCGCTTTATTATCGCCGCTGCCGGGTATAATTTTATTCGCCAGTCCGGGCACATAATATTGCGATAGCTCTATCCACGCATTAAGCGCGGTAATATCCAGTGTGTCATATTTAAATCCTTTTGCCTGTAACCCCTCGGTTATTCCGCGTATCTCGTCCTGGTACTCTTTATCTATTTTTTTCCACATAAAGCGTTTGGATGCCGCGCGATAAAAGGCCCAGTCCTTACCGCTTGAGCTTGGCAGGTAATATTGCATTACTTTTATTAACGTATCAATTTCATTTGCCGCCAAATAACCATGCTGGTAGCCCACATCAGCCGGCGAACCTGCCAAATGCAGGTATATCCACCCATTTTTATCCTCACGGCTGGCGTTAGCCATGCGGCCTTTTTTGCAGGTGAACAACAGTAAGCTAATAAGAATAAGCGGGATGATCTTAATAAGATGTTTCATAATGTATTGACAGCTTGGTGAATGGATGGGGGAATTTAGGAAAAATTATTTAAAATCAGAATTTGGAATAGCTTTGGATGAGCAACCAACAAGCGAATTTGATCTTATCTTAATAAATGAACATAATCCTTATAATTAATTGTAAATTTGATAATCAAGATCATCGCCATGCAACAACGCGTAATTAATATCGATAAAGAGATAATGGGTGGTACACCTGTTTTTTTTGGTACCAGGGTGCCTATCAAAAACTTATTTGATTATTTAGAAACAGGCGACTCAATAGAGACTTTTTTAGAAGATTTTGAAGGGGTGAGCCGTGAACAGGTTGTGAAAATACTGGAAATGTCAAAAAATCTTATCGAAACATCCACCAACATACTCAATGAAAATTTTGCTTGATGAATGTGTTACCAAAAAACTTAAAGCCCATTTGAAAGAGTTTGAAGTTTATACGGTGACAGAAATGAAATGGGGCGGTGTTAAAAATGGAAAGCTATTGACTTTATGTGTAGAAAATAATTTTGATATACTGTTAACCATTGATAAAAATCTTGTTTACCAGCAAAATCTTAGTAAATATAAGGTTTCGATAGTCGTGCTTAATACTGTGACAAGTAAAATTGAAGAGATTGTCCAATTTATACCGTCTTTCAAAATGCAGTTATTAAACCTCGAATATCATAGGGTATATAGTATTGATAAGTAACCGATATTGTTTCTGAATATTTTTTGATATCATATGAAAAAGGCAACAAAACCGCTTAGCCTAAAACAAAAGAAATTTCTAAAAGATTTTGAAGGCGCTATAAAATGGGTCAAATTGCATCAGGAAGGAAAAAGTGAAGGCTAAAACAATTGAGCAATTGTTAAGTGAATTATAAATGGAATGTACATTATGCCAGGTAGGCACAACCGAAAAAGGCAAAGTAACCGTAACCTTAGAAAGGGATGGCGCCATTGTATTAATTAAGGATGTACCTGCGGAAGTATGTACCAATTGTGGCCATTATTATCTTTCAGAAGAGATTACCCGGCTGGTAATGGAAAAAGGCAATGAAGCTATTGCAAGCGGTGCAGAACTGGAAGTTTTAAATTGAAAGTTGCCTAAAAGTGCTCGCCTATCCCGGTGCGAATTAAGAGCCGACTAAAGCGTTGGCCTTCTCGTGCCCAACCGCCCGGCTATCAAATATACAGACCCGAAAATATTGTTTATTTGCCTTTAAATAATACTTTTACAGCACGTACACTGTTCATTACCTGTCAGCGGCGCACGAGAACGCCACCTCTTTAGGCCTGCGCTGCATTCTCGCTCGAGGGGAGCAATGGGAAATTGTAATAGCAAATTTATAGCCTGACAATGAAAAGAATTTATTTAATAATAAGCATTATTATGATTATTGGTTGTAAGGAGAGCAATCTAACAATTGCTGGTCAGTCAATCCGGCTAAAGGAACTTGATATAGTAAAATTCAATGGCAATCAAAAAGGAGGACAATACAATTTTGATATACCCCAAAGTAATTATCATGTACAGCAGGTTGCCCCGGGAGTCAGCGGGTATTATTATGAAAGAATAACGAACACAAAAAGCGCATATGGGGAGTACCGGGAGTTTTTTAAAAACGGTAAGGTAAAACAGGAAGGACTTTTTTTTTTCCAATTCATGATAGGTATTCATAAAATATATGACGAAAAAGGCAAACTGATAAATAAGATCGATTTCGACAAGCAATTTCCTTTTTCCGTTGAAAACCTGATAAAGAAAATAAAGACAAAATATAAGATCGACATTAATGATCCGAGCAAAAATATTTCGGTAGCCCGACCAACAATTCCAGCACCTCATTATGAAATTGTCATCGAACTTGAAGATGGTTCGGCATTACAGCAATGGTTGGAAATAGATGGCGTTACAGGCCTTGTATTGTCTGACACTACTCGCATACCTAAGGGTTAGTATTGATGCTTTTATGTTCTATACCACCATTACCAAACATAACTTTAGAGATGACTTTTCTTTTTATTCTGAAAATAAAACATTTATGACAAGTTATAACAGTTGGTAATACCCAATTCGGCGTGAGTATGCAGCGCAAAGGCCAAAAGCGTTGAGTACTCGTGACTTTCCCCTCACATTCTCAACCAATTCCCTCCTCCAAACAATTAATAAAAAAATAATTCACACACTATTTGGGATTTAATTGAAAATCCCTATCTTTGCCGTCCCTTAACGGGGGATAATATGCCTTGAACGAAGCCCTACTGCTTCGATGGGCACAAATAAAATAAAGAAAATGTCAGGAATTATTGGTAAAAAAGTAGGAATGACCAGCATTTTCGATGAAGCAGGAAAGAATATTCCCTGCACAGTAATCGAAGCTGGCCCTTGCGTGGTAACACAAGTAAGATCTGTTGATACAGACGGCTATGCCGCTGTTCAGTTGGCATATGGCGAAAAAAAGGAGAAAAATACCTCCGGCCCTTTAAAAGGCCACTTCGCTAAAGCAAACACTACCCCCAAACGTAAACTTGTTGAATTTAAAACTTTTGAAGATGAAAAATCTCTTGGTGATACCATCACTGTAGATATTTTCGCCGCAGGAGATTTTGTCGATGTAGTTGGTACATCAAAGGGTAAAGGTTTCCAGGGTGTTGTAAAACGTCATGGTTTCGGTGGTGTGGGTATGCAAACTCACGGTCAGCATAACCGTTTGCGTGCACCGGGTTCATTGGGTGCTTCTTCATGGCCTTCGCGTGTATTTAAAGGTATGCGTATGGCAGGCCAGATGGGTAACACCCGCATTAAGGTACAAAACCTTGAAGTGATAAAGGTTTATGCCGAACAAAATCTGTTGGTAGTTAAAGGTTCCATCCCAGGGGCTAAGGGTTCATTCGTAATAGTGGATAAATAAGATGGAAGTAAGTGTATTAAACGTATCAGGAAAAGAGACAGGTGCCAAGGTGCAGCTCCCTGAAGCCATATTCGGTATCGAACCAAATGATCATGCTATTTACCTGGATGTTAAGCAATATTTGGCTAACCAGCGCCAGGGTACGCATAAATCAAAACAACGTAACGAAATTGCAGGTTCAACCCGCAAATTATATAAACAAAAAGGCACAGGCGGTGCCCGTGCAGGTAGTGTAAAATCACCTTTATTTAATGGTGGTGGCCGTGTATTCGGTCCGCAGCCCCGCGATTACAGCTTTAAGTTAAACAAGAAGTTGAAATCACTGGCGCGTAAATCTGCCTTATCATACAAAGCGCAGGACAGCAGCATTATTGTTTTGGAAGACTTTAGCTTTGATGCTATCAAAACTAAAAGCTACATACAATTGGTTGCAGATTTAAATGTTACTGATGTGAAAACATTATTAGTATTAGGCGCAGCAAACAATAATGTGTATTTATCAAGCCGTAACCTAAAGAAAACCAAGGTTGTTACAGCCGACCAGCTAAACACTTATGATGTGTTAAACGCAGGCAAGCTATTATTAACCACCGGCGCTGTTAAGCTTTTGGAGGAAGCATTTGCTAAGTAATATGGAAATTTTAAAGAAACCCCTGCTTACTGAAAAAGTAACTCAATTAACTGAGAAGCTTAACCGCTATGCTTTTATATGTGACCCCAGGGCCAACAAAATTCAGATCAAATCGGCCATTGAAGCCATGTATGGCGTAAATATTTTGGCTGTAAATACAATGAGATACGTCGGAAAACTGAAGAGCCGTAATACAAAAGCCGGACCGGTAAGCGGTCGCGCGGCAACGTATAAAAAGGCCATCATCACGTTGAAAGATGGAGAAACAATAGATTTTTATAGCGGTATATAATATAGAGATGGCAGTAAAAAGATTTAAACCGGTTACGCCCGGTACCCGCTTCCGGGTTGACACAAGTACGTCAGATATTACCACAAACGTTCCTGAAAAGTCGTTAGTAGTATCTGCAAACACAAGGTCGGGCGGACGTAACAACAGCGGTAAAATGACCATGCGCTACATGGGTGGTGGCCATAAGCAAGCCTACAGGTTAATTGATTTCAAACGTAATAAGTTTGATATCCCTGCAAAGGTTGCTACTATTGAGTATGACCCTAACAGGTCTGCACGCATAGCTTTGCTTCACTTTGTTGATGGCGAAAAAAGATATATGATAGCCCCGGAAGGATTGACAGTTGGACAAACTGTTATAGCAGGCGAGACTGCGGCCCCTGAAGTAGGCAATACTTTACCATTAAAAACTATACCATTGGGTTCTATCATTCATAATATTGAACTGAACCCGGGCCAGGGCGGCGTTATCGCACGTTCGGCAGGTACTTACGCGCAGCTTTCGGCCCGCGATGGTAAATATGCTATCATCAAGTTGCCGTCAGGCGAAACACGTATGATACTGGCTACTTGTTTAGCTACTATCGGTACCGTTTCAAACGGCGAAAGGGCAAATGCGGTGTTAGGTAAAGCCGGCCGCAAACGCTGGTTAGGCCGTCGCCCAAGAGTTCGTGGTGTTGCCATGAACCCGGTAGATCACCCTATGGGTGGTGGTGAGGGAAGGGCCTCAGGTGGTCATCCACGGTCACGTAAAGGTTTATTGGCCAAAGGCTACAAAACCCGTGACAAAAAGAAAACATCGGATCGTTATATCATTGAAAGAAGGAAAAAATAATGGCTCGCTCAATTAGAAAAGGACCTTACATCGATCATAACTTAGATAGGAAAGTTATGGTGTTAAATGACGCTAATAAAAAATCGGTTGTAAAAACATGGTCACGTCGTTCCATGATCTCTCCGGATTTCGTTGGTCATACATTCGCGGTACACAACGGTAACAAGTTTATCCCTGTGTACGTAACAGAAAACATGGTTGGTCACAAGTTGGGGGAATTTGCTCCAACCCGTACATTCCGCGGACACGCAGAAAAGAAAAAATAAGCAATGGAAGCAACAACTAAAATTAAAAAGTCTGTACTGGTAAAACAGCGCAAAGAAGAGGAAAAAGCTCTTAAAGGCGGCTCATCTATTGCTAAGTTACAGAACTGTCCAACCTCACCGCGCAAGATGCGCCTGGTGGTTGACCTGATACGTGGTGTTAACGTTGAAAAAGCGCTATACATCTTAAAATATACTAATAAGGAAGCGGCTATACGTGTTGAGAAGCTTTTGTTATCGGCCATTAAAAACTGGGAACAGAAAAACGAAGACAAACGTGTTGAAGACAGCGCCTTATTTGTTAAGGAGGTTTCAGTAGGTGGCGGCAAAATGCAAAAAAGAATGCGCCCTGCACCGCAAGGAAGGGGATACCGTATCCGCAAGCGCTCAAACCACGTAACCCTGGTAGTGGACAGTAAAAACGTTAACAATTAATTTGAAATGGGACAGAAAGCACATCCAATAGGTAACAGGTTAGGAATCATCAGAGGTTGGGATTCTAATTGGTTTGGTGGCAATCATTATGCCGACAAATTAGTTGAAGACGAAAAGATCCGTAAATATTTATCAGCGCGTATCAATAAAGGCGGCGTATCTAAAATAGTTATTGAGCGCACTTTAAAACGCATCACCGTAACTATACACACTGCCCGTCCGGGTATTGTAATAGGTAAAGGCGGTGCCGAGGTTGATAAGATCAAAGAAGAATTGAAAAAACTGACTAAAAAGGAAGTTCAGATCAACATTTTTGAAATTAAACGCCCTGAGCTTGATGCACAATTAGTAGCAGAAGGCATAGCTAAACAATTAGAAGCACGTATTTCATTCCGCCGTGCTATGAAAACCACTATTGCTTCAACCATGAGAATGGGCGCAGAAGGAATAAAGGTGATGACATCAGGTCGTTTAGGCGGCGCTGAAATGGCACGAAGCGAACAATATAAAGAAGGAAGAATTCCATTGCACACTTTCCGTGCAGACATTGACTATGCATTGGCCGAGGCCTTAACCACTTATGGAAAAATAGGTGTTAAGGTATGGATATGCAAAGGCGAAGTTTATGGCAAACGCGATTTATCTCCAAACATTGGCGGTACAAGCAGTGCCAGCGGTAAAGGTGGCGGCCGTCCTGAAGGCGCAGCTGGATTTGGTGACCGCAGAGGCGGAAACGAAAGAGGCGGCGAACGTGGCGGCGAACGCAGAAATGACCGTAAGCCAGGTGGCGGCGGTGGTGACCGCAGAGGCGGACCAGGCCAGGGTGGTGGTAACCGCGGTGGCGGCAGCCGTCCGGGTGGACCAGGCCAGGGTGGTGGTAACCGCGGTGGCGGCAGTCGCCCGGGTGGATCAAGATAATAATTAAGTAAATACCAATATCGAATAGATATTAAAGAATAAGAAAATGCTACAGCCAAAAAGAACAAAGTTCAGAAAGATGCAAAAAGGCAAAATGAAAGGCAACGCCACCCGTGGCGCTGAGCTATCATTTGGATCTTTCGGTATAAAATCACTCGAGCCGGCCTGGATAACCAGCCGCCAGATCGAGGCTGCACGTATTGCTGTAACACGTTTTATGAAACGTGAGGGACAGGTTTGGATCAGGATATTCCCTGATAAGCCCGTTACTAAAAAGCCAGCCGAAGTACGTATGGGTAAAGGTAAAGGTGCCCCTGAATATTGGGTAGCGGTTGTTCGCCCCGGCAGGATCATTTTTGAAGCAGAAGGTGTACCATTGGAAACTGCTAAAGAGGCTTTGCGCCTTGCAGCCCAAAAATTACCTGTGCAAACAAGATTTATAGTACGTAACGATTACGTAGAAGCATAAATAATAAGTTAGCAGTTTTGAGTTTGCAGTTATCAGTTGGATAATGACGGCTTGGGACTAAAAACTCAAATAAACTAATAAGAATAAAATGAAGAACTCAGAAATTTTAGAGCTGGCAACTGAAGAGTTGACTGCAAGGATCAGCGAGGAAAGAGCTACTCTTACCAAACTAAAATTTGCACATGCGGTTTCGGCCATTGAAAATCCGATGCGTATTACAAAAGTACGTAAGGATATTGCTCGTTTAAATACTGAAATAACAAAGCGTAAGGCGGCGTCAGCTTCTGATAACAAATAATTTACGCATCGGGAAAAATGGAAAGAAATTTAAGAAAAACACGTACCGGCCTGGTAGTTAGCAATAAGATGGAAAAATCTATTGTTGTAGCTGTAGAGCGGAAAGTGAAGCACCCCATCTACGGTAAGTTTGTTAAGAAAACTACCAAATTTATGGCTCATGACGAGACTAATACCTGTGGTATTGGCGATACCGTATTGATTATGGAAACCCGTCCGTTGAGCAAAAGCAAAAATTGGAGATTAGTTCAAATTATAGAAAGGGCTAAATAAGATGGTACAACAGGAATCAAGATTAAACGTAGCTGATAACAGCGGTGCTAAAGAAGTTTTAGTGATCCGTGTATTGGGCGGTACAGGTAAAAGATATGCCTCAATTGGTGATAAGATAGTAGTGACCGTTAAAAGCGCGCTGCCATCAGGTAACATCAAAAAGGGTACCGTATCTAAAGCCGTTGTGGTTAGGACTAAAAAAGAGATCCGCAGGAAAGATGGTTCATACATCCGTTTCGACGATAATGCTGCCGTTTTGTTAAACAACCAGGATGAGCCGAGAGGCACACGTATTTTTGGCCCTGTTGCAAGAGAATTGCGTGAGAAGCAATTTATGAAAATTGTATCATTAGCACCGGAGGTATTGTAAAATGGATAAGAAGAAACAAACACAAGTTGCCAAGTTGAAGATCCGTAAGGGTGATTTGGTAAAAGTTATAGCCGGCGATTCAAAAGGGTCACAAGGCAAAATAGTTGAAGTTATATTAGCTAAAAACAGGGCTATTGTTGAAGGTGCCAATTTGGTATCAAAACATACAAAGCCAAATGCGGCCAGTCCTAACGGCGGCATTATAAAAATGGCTGCTGCTATTCATATTTCAAACCTGGCGCTGGTTGATCCTAAAACAGGAGAAACAACCCGCGTTGGCAGGAAAAAGAACGATGCCGGTAAACTGGTTAGGGTAGCAAAAAAGTCAGGAGAGGAAATTAAGTAATGGCAACAACAACATATACACCGAGATTAAAATCGAAATATAAGGACGAGATACGCACCGCGCTGAAAGATAAATTTCAGTACAAAAGCGTAATGCAGGTCCCTAAATTAGAGAAAATTGCCATCAACCAGGGTGTTGGCGGCGCTACTACCGATAAAAAGCTAATTGAAACAACAATAGTTGAATTAACCACCATTACCGGTCAGCAGGCAGTATCTTCAAAATCTAAAAAGGATATTTCAAACTTTAAATTGCGTAAAAATATGCCTATCGGCGTACGTGTTACCCTGCGTGACAACACAATGTATGAGTTTTTAGATCGCTTAATTGCCGTTGCTTTACCACGTATACGTGATTTTAAGGGCATTAACGATAAAGGTTTTGATGGCAGGGGAAATTATACTTTAGGTATAACTGAGCAGATCATATTCCCTGAGATCAACATAGATAAAATTAACAAAATCCAGGGTATGGATATTACCTTTGTAACCTCGGCAAACAACGATGTTGAAGCATTGGAGTTACTGAAACAATTTGGTTTACCATTTAAAAATCAAACCCCAACTAACAATGGCTAAAGAAGGTGTAAAAGCGCGCGAAGTTAAACGCGCCAAGTTAGTAGCAAAATATGCTGAAAAAAGGGCAGCCCTTAAAGCCGCCGGTGATTATGCAGCTTTAGATGCTTTACCAAAAGCATCATCAGCAGTAAAATTGCACAACCGTTGTAAATTAACAGGCCGCCCCCGTGGTTATATGCGCCAGTTTGGTATTTCGCGCGTAACATTCCGTGATATGGCATTGGCAGGTAAAATACCGGGCGTAAAAAAAGCAAGCTGGTAAGCAAGAAGCTTCATGCTTCCGGCTTTTAGCTAAATAAAGAAGAATATTAACCGATGGAAGGTCTACGGAAACCACCATCACAATACATAAATAATGAATACAGATCCAATAGCAGATTATCTTACACGTGTAAGAAATGCCATTAAAGCCAACCACAGGGTTGTTGAAATACCGGCATCAAATCTGAAAAGGGAAATCACGAAAGTGCTTTTCGACAAAGGTTACATCGCTAACTACAAGTTTGAGGATAATGGTCCGCAAGGTTCTATTAAGGTGGCTTTAAAGTACCATCCAATAACTAAAATTCCTGCTATCCGCAGTATTGCCCGCGCAAGCAGGCCAGGTTTAAGAAAATACGCCGGTATGGATAACATGCCCCGTGTATTAAATGGTTTAGGTATCGCTATCCTGTCAACTTCAAAAGGTGTAATGACCGATAAAGAAGCGCGTCAGCAAAATGTAGGCGGCGAGGTTTTATGCTACGTTTATTAACAGGAGGAAATTAGCAATGTCAAGAGTAGGAAAAGCACCAATAGCAATACCGGCAGGCGTAACTGTTACCGTATCTAACGAAAATTTAGTTACTGTGAAAGGCCCTAATGGTGAATTGCAGCAACAGGTTGATAGCGATATCACGGTTGCACAGGAAGACGGTAACTTAGTTGTTAAACGCCCGTCTGAACAAAAACGTCATAAAGCATTACATGGTTTATACCGTGCGCTCATAAATAACATGGTAACTGGAGTAACCACAGGGTATAAAGTTCAGCAGGAATTAGTAGGTGTGGGTTATCGCGCTACCAATACCGGTAACACTTTAGATTTAGTGTTAGGCTATTCTCACCACTATGTGTTTGAGTTACCAAAAGAAATTAAAGTTACAACCACTGCTGAAAAGGGTAAAAACCCAACCATCATCCTGGAATCAAACGACAAGCAACTGATAGGCCAGGTAGCGGCAAAAATACGCTCGTTACGTGCCCCTGAGCCTTATAAAGGTAAAGGTATCAAGTTTGTTGGCGAAGTATTGAGAAGAAAAGCAGGTAAATCAGCATCTAAAAAATAATCGTCATGGCAGCCAGAGCAAAATTATCAAGAAGAGACAGGATTAAAATGGGTATCAGGAAGCGCCTTTCAGGTTCAACCGCACGCCCGCGCCTGTCAGTATACAGGAGTAATAAAGGCATTTATGCGCAGATCATTGACGATGTATCCGGAAAAACATTAGTTTCGGCTTCATCTTTATCAAAAGACTTTGTTGCAACAGATGGCACTAAATCAGATCAGTCAGTAGCCGTAGGCAAGCTGGTAGCATCAAAAGCCATTGCAGCAGGTATTAAAGATGTGGTTTTTGACAGGAACGGATATTTGTATCATGGGCGTGTTAAATCATTGGCCGAAGGTGCACGTGAAGGTGGTTTAAACTTTTAATCGAACAGAGAAATGTCAACAATCAACATAAAAAGAGTAAAAACAAGCGAGATCGAATTAAAAGACCGCCTGGTAAGCATACAGCGTGTAGCCAAAGTAACCAAAGGCGGCCGTACATTCAGCTTTTCTGCTATTGTAGTAGTAGGCGATGAAAACGGTGTTGTTGGTTATGGTTTAGGTAAAGCTAAAGAGGTTACTGAAGCTATTGCAAAAGGTATTGACGATGCTAAAAAGAACCTGGTAAAAGTGCCAATTCTTAATGGTACCATACCTCACGAGCAAATAGGTAAGTTTAGCGGCGGCTTTGTATTTATCAAGCCTGCGGCAAACGGTACCGGTGTTATAGCCGGTGGTGCAATGCGTGCTGTATTAGAATCGGCAGGCGTACACAACGTATTGGCTAAATCAAAGGGTTCATCAAACCCGCACAACGTGGTTAAGGCAACTGTATCCGCATTATCGCAATTACGTGATGCGCATACGGTAGCACAGCAACGCGGCATTAGTTTAGGTAAAGTATTTAACGGATAATCAGTCATGGCAAAAATCAAAATAACACAGATTAAAAGCGTGATCGATAGAAGTGAGCGCCAAAAAAGAACTGTTGAAGCATTAGGCTTAAGAAAAATCAACCACAGCGTGGAAGTTGAAGCTACTGCAGCTATCATTGGTATGGTAAGAAAAGTTAATCACCTGGTAGCAGTAGAAAATATCTAATATTATGAATTTAAGTAATCTTAAACCTGCAGAAGGTTCTACTAAAAATAGAAAAAGAATTGGCCGTGGTACAGGTTCGGGCCGCGGCGGTACGTCAACCCGTGGCCATAAAGGTGCCGGTTCACGTTCAGGTACATCAACCAAGGTTGGTTTTGAAGGTGGCCAGATGCCATTGCAACGTCGTGTGCCTAAGGTTGGTTTTAAAAACCCTAACCGTGTTGAGTATGTTGGTGTAAATCTTGACGTTTTGCAAGAGCTGACTGAAAAATACACACTTTCAATAATTGACTTTGCAACTTTGAAGGAACATGGTTTGGTATCAAAAAACGGTTTAGTTAAAATATTGGGCCGTGGCGAGTTAAAAGCCAAATTAGAAGTTACAGCACATGCATTTACAGCTACCGCACAAAAAGCTATTGAAGCAGCCGGTGGTACTATAGTTAAGCTATAAATTTACATGAAGAAGTTTTTCACCACATTATCCAATATCTGGAAAATAGATGATCTAAGAGTGCGTATAACCAACACACTCTTATTTCTTTTAATATATCGTGTAGGCTCATGGGTGACACTTCCCGGCGTCAGCCATGCTACTTTGGACAGTCAAAAGGCAAAAGAAGGCCTGGTTGGTTTATTAAATATGTTTGCAGGAGGTTCGTTTTCACGTGCCTCTATTTTCGCATTAGGGGTAATGCCTTATATCTCTGCTTCTATTGTGATGCAGTTATTGGGCATAGCTGTGCCCTACTTTGCTAAAATGCAAAAAGAAGGTGAAAGTGGCCGTAACAAAATTAACCAGTGGACACGTTATTTAACCATTGCTATTACTGCACCGCAGGCGTTTTTCTACCTGCATTCGCAAATACCACAGGAAGCAATCTTAATATCAGGAGTGGCATTTACTATAATGAACACGTTTGTTTTAACAGCGGGTACATTATTTGTAATGTGGCTGGGCGAAAAAATTACAGATAAAGGTATAGGTAACGGTATATCATTAATTATTATGGTGGGCATTATAGCCCAGTTACCAGGCGCGTTTTTGGCCGAATTTGCCAACCGTACAACCGGTACTGGTGGTTTGATTCTCTTCATAGTTGAGCTTGTTGCTTTAATTGGCGTGGTAATGTTTACCATACTTATTGTTCAGGGTACACGTAAGGTTGCTGTACAATATGCCAAGCGTATTGTGGGCAATAAACAATATGGTGGCGTTCGCCAGTATATACCTTTAAAGGTAACCGCAGCGGGTGTTATGCCTATTATATTTGCGCAGGCATTAATGTTTATACCGGCAACTATAGGGTCGTTTTTCCCTAACGCTTCATCAAACGGCATTTTAATATTATTGTCAAACCCTAATTCATGGGTGCATAATTTAATATTTGCTATATTAATTATCGTATTTACTTTCTTCTATACAGCTATTACCATCAACCCTAATCAAATGGCTGATGATATGAAGAAGAATGGCGGTTTTATTCCGGGCGTTAAGCCAGGACAGGCAACGGCAGGATATTTGGATGATATAATTTCAAAAATTACTTTACCGGGTTCTATATGTTTGGCCATTGTTGCAATTATCCCTGCATTGGTAACTTTGGCTGGTGTTAGCAGTTTATTTTCCAGATTTTTTGGTGGTACGTCACTTATTATTTTGGTGGGGGTTGTGTTAGATACTTTACAACAGATAGAAAGCCACTTGTTAATGCGTCATTACGATGGGTTGATGAAAACAGGAAGAATTACAGGGCGCACAAGTATACCTACTAATTCCGGCGCATCTTCGCCTGTTATTTAATATCAAATGCCAAAGATCAATTACCGGTCTGCCGAAGAGATAGAACTCATAAGAGAAAGTTCTTTGCTGGTTGGCAAAACATTGGGTGAGATAGCTAAGGCTGTTGGCCCTGGTGTAAAAACTATTGAACTAAATAATCTTGCTGAAACCTATATCCGCGATAATGGCGGGGTGCCTGCTTTTTTAAATTACAGCGGGTTTCCATACTCATTATGCATTTCGATAAACGAGAAGGTTGTACACGGTTTTCCAAGCCAGTATGAATTAAAGGAAGGCGACCTGCTATCAGTTGATTGCGGCGTTATAAAAAACAAGTACGTTGGCGATTCGGCTTATACCTTTGCCATAGGTGAGGTTAGCGATACCGTTAAAAAGCTAATGCGTGTTACGCAGGAGTGTTTGGTATTGGGTGTTGAGAAAGCAGTAGCGGGTATGAGGATTGGCGATATAGGTTATGCCGTGCAGGAACATGCTGAACGGAACGGCTTTGGTGTGGTGAAGGAATTGGTTGGCCACGGTGTAGGCACCAGCCTGCATGAAAAGCCCGAAGTGCCTAATTATGGCAAACGCGGATCAGGCATAAAATTAGAGGAAGGGATGGTAATAGCCATCGAGCCGATGATAAATGCAGGACGCGCAGGCGTAAAGTTTTGGGATGACGGATGGACAGTATCAACGGTCGACGGGAAACCATCGGCACATTATGAGCATACGGTAGCTGTAAAAAAGGGGAAAGCCGATATACTTTCGACATTTTCATACGTTGATAATGTTTTAAAAGAAAAAAATAAAAGTTAAAAATATTTTATTAATTTTGCATCCCGCTTTGAGGGCGGATAATTAAGTAATAATCAGTAAAATATGGCTAAACAAGCCTCAATTGAACAAGACGGTACAATTAAGGAAGCATTATCAAATGCTATGTTCAGGGTAGAACTTGAAAACGGGCATGAGATCATTGCACATATATCAGGTAAAATGCGCATGCATTATATAAAAATATTACCTGGCGACAGGGTGAAATTGGAAATGAGTCCTTACGATCTGTCAAAAGGGAGAATAACATACAGATATAAATAATAAGCGAGATGAAAGTTAGAGCATCCATTAAAAAACGCAGTGTTGATTGTAAGATCATCCGCCGTAACGGGAAACTTTATGTGATAAACAAAAAGAATCCTAAGTTCAAACAGCGTCAGGGATAATTAAAGTCATTGTAATGATTCGTACAACGGTAGCCGCCGTTCGGTCTTACTTAAAAACAAACAACAAATATGGCAAGAATATCAGGTATTGATTTACCAAAAAACAAAAGAGGAGAGATTGGACTTACCTATATCTATGGTATAGGCCGTTCTACAGCCCAGCGTATTTTAACGAAGGCTGGAATTGATTTTGACACTAAAGTGCAGGACTGGAACGATGAGCAGTTAAACGCTATACGTGGCATCATTAACGATGAGATCAAAGTGGAAGGTTCACTTCGTTCAGAAGTACAATTGAACATTAAGCGTTTAATGGATATCGGTTGCTACCGCGGTACCCGTCATCGTAAAGGGTTGCCGTTACGTGGTCAGCGTACTAAGAACAACTCACGTACCCGTAAAGGAAAACGTAAGACTGTTGCTAACAAGAAAAAAGTTACTAAATAGTGATTAGTGATTGGAGAATTAGAGATTAGTTGAATAGCTGGTTGAATTTCAAAGATCATTAGGAATAAAACAAATTAAAACGATTGGTGGGTCCGAATTATTCGATAATTCAGTAATTCATTAAATCAATAATTAAAAACAAAAATGGCTAAAGCTAAAAAAGTTACCAAAAAACGCGTTGTAATTGTTGAGCCGGTTGGCGAGGCGCACATAAACGCTACTTTTAACAATATCATTTTAACCCTAACCAACAAACAAGGCCAGGCTATTTCATGGTCTTCGGCCGGTAAAATGGGTTTTAAGGGTTCAAAAAAGAACACACCTTATGCTGCAGGGCAAGCCGCTGCCGATTGTGCTAAAGTTGCTTATGATCTTGGCTTGCGTAAAGTAGAAGTATTTGTAAAAGGCCCGGGCTCTGGTCGTGAATCGGCTATCCGTACCCTGCAAACTACAGGTATTGAGGTAACTACTATAAAGGACATCACACCGCTTCCGCACAATGGTTGCCGTCCGTCAAAAAGAAGAAGAGTTTAATTAACAAGATTTTAAAGCTAAGATTCAGCAGCATAGGGCTGCATGATACTTTAAAAACACATAAAAATGGCAAGATATACAGGTCCAAAATCAAAAATTGCACGCAGGTTCCGCGAACCGATCTTCGGTCCGGATAAAGCGTTAGACAGAAAAAACTACCCACCGGGTATGCATGGTGCTTCTAAAAGAAGAGGAAAGCAATCAGAGTATTCAACCCAGTTAATGGAGAAACAAAAAGTTAAATACACTTATGGTGTGTTAGAACGCCAGTTTGAAAACTTGTTTCACCGTGCTTCTGCTAAAGAAGGTATTACAGGCGAGAACTTATTAAAATTTTTAGAAGGTCGTTTAGACAATACAGTTTACCGCTTAGGTATTGCACCTACACGTTCGGGCGCACGCCAGTTAGTAGGCCACAAACATATTACGGTTAATGGCGAAGTTGTAAATATTGCTTCTTATTTATTAAGAGCTGGTGATGTTGTAGCTGTTCGTGAAAAATCTAAAACACTGGAGGCTATCAGCCACTCGGTTGCCGGCAGAAAGATAAATAAATATAGCTGGTTAGAATGGGATGCTGCCAATTTATCAGGCAAGTTCCTTAACTATCCAAACCGTGATGAAATTCCTGAAAACATAAAGGAAAACCTGATCGTCGAGTTGTACTCGAAATAGTAACGGTAATTATCCGCATAATGGTTGGCATAAAATGTCAGTCATTTTTGTGGTTTAAATTAATCCAATTAGTAAACAAATAAATAAAAGGATATAAATGGCAATTTTAGCATTTCAAAAACCAGACAAGGTTATCATGCAGAAATCAACTGATTTTGATGGCACGTTTGAGTTTCGTCCATTAGAACCAGGCTTCGGTGTAACCATTGGTAATGCCCTGCGTCGTATCTTACTTTCATCTTTAGAAGGTTATGCAATTACCTCTGTTCGTTTTTCAGGTGTAATGCATGAGTTTTCAACCATTAAAGGGGTTGTTGAAGATGTTACCGAGATCATATTGAACCTGAAACAAGTACGTTTCCAAAAAACCGGTGAGTCAGGTGATAACGAAAAAGTTTTTGTGATCGTTAACGGCCAGGATACTTTCCGTGCCGGTGATATCACCAAATTTTCAAACAACTTTACTGTACTGAACCCTGAGCTGGTTATCTGTAATATGGATTCGTCGGTAACGCTTGAAATTGAATTTACCATAAATAAAGGCCGCGGTTACGTTGCAAGTGAAGAAAATAAAAATCCGGACGCTAACGTAGGTGTTATTGCCATCGACTCGATCTATACACCGATCAAGAACGTAAAATACACCATTGAAAACTATCGTGTTGAGCAAAAAACCGACTATGAAAAATTAGTATTGGATATTGCTACCGATGGTTCGATCCACCCTGAAGACGCTTTGAAAGAAGCTGCAAAAATCCTTATCCAGCATTTTATGTTGTTCAGTGATGAAAACATGATGTTGGAAGCACAGGCTAAAGAAGAAACTAAGGAAGTTGACGAAGAGATTTTACACATGCGTAAGATCCTTAAAACTGAATTGGTTGATCTTGATCTTTCCGTACGCGCCCTAAACTGCCTTAAAGCTGCCGACATCCGCAGCCTGGCCGATTTGGTATCGTACGATGTTGCTGATATGTTAAAATTCAGGAACTTTGGTAAAAAATCATTAACTGAAATTCAGGACCTGGTTAAATCAAAAGGATTATCTTTTGGTATGAACCTGTCAAAATTTAAGTTAGACGAAGAGTAATTTAGAGATTAGTGATTAGAGGTCAGAGATTAGTTTCTGCGGTTTAATCACTAATTTTTTATTAATAAATTGAGTTTGACGGTTAGTAACAAATCTCTAATCACCAACCTCTGATCACTAACACTAAGCGACCGCATAATTCCGAGGGCTTGACTAAAAAGCCGCCCAACGGTATGCACGTGAAAATCAACAACAAAAATGAGACACGGTAAAAAACACAACCACTTAGGCCGCACCACCAGTCACCGCAAGGCGATGCTGGGTAACATGGCTTCATCGCTTATCTTACACAAGCGCATTACTACTACTTTGGCTAAAGCAAAAGCTTTACGCGTTTATGTAGAACCCATTTTAACAAAAGGCAAAGACGATACTACGCACTCACGCCGTACGGTATTTAGCTATTTGCAGGACAAAGACGCGGTAAGTATTTTGTTCCGCGATATTGCTGAGAAAATTGCTAACCGCCCGGGTGGTTATACCCGTATCATCAAAATGGAAAACCGTTTAGGTGATAACGCTGAAATGGCAATGATCGAATTAGTAGATTATAACACTACTTATACATCAGGCGATGCACAGGTTGCTAAGAAATCAACACGTCGCCGTGGTGGTTCGGGCAAAGCTAAAACCGAAGCCCCTGCCGCAGTTGCTGCACCTGCATTTGTTGAAGATGCTGTTGTAGTTGATGAAACACCTGTAGCTGAAGTTGCAGCAGAAGAAGCACCCGTTGCTGAAGCAGTAACCGAAACTCCTGCTGCCGAAGCAGAAGAAGCGCCAGAGGCAGAAGCAACTCCGGAAGCGACTGCTGCAAATGAAGAAAACGCTGAAAAAGGAGAATAAGCCCTTTCTAAATCTCTCTAAAAGGGGAGACTTTAAAATAATATTGAAAACGCCCTGCTCGGTTTGAGTGGGGCGTTTTTGTTGTGTTTAATTTTGCGTAATTTTCATTTTTAAAATAATGAACCAGCAACTCGTCATTTTAACCGTTACCTGCGTAAATTTTTTTATGCTTGCTTTTATCGCGTTTTTTAATCCCTTAAAGGTTAATATTATCGCGAACAGGTGGTTTGGCTTGTTCCTGTTTTCCGCTGGGTCTGCAATGCTGGATGCGATTATTCACGCCGCTAAAGCCGAGGAACAGTATAGGCAGTTAATAGCCTTTAACGGGCTATCGCGGTATGCTATGGCCCCGGCTTTATATTTAAGTGTTTTGCACTATACATCGCCCGATAAGGTTTTCAAAAAAAGCGAGTACCTTCATTTTATCCCTTTCCTCATATTTTTTATATGCACGGCATCGTTTGTCTTTAAGCCTTATGTTACTTTTTTCAATGCCGATCAATTCCCGATACTATTTAAAAAGCTATTACAGATTTTTATAGTGTTATCTATACAGGTTCAAATCGTGGTTTATTGGTTATTATCGTACTACCAGCTTACCAAACATCAGAAAAACATCCGGCTGGTAACATCCAACACGGTACCTGTAAATTTAAACTGGTTAAAACTGCTGCTTTTAGGCATATTGTTTATGATCCTGCTTTCATTTAACAGGATACTACGTATTCAATTCTTAAACGATTATTCTTCATTGGGCTACTTGGCCGGTACATTATTTATAGCCTACTTTTTGTTAGCTCAAAAAGAGATATACCCATATGAGAAAACAGAACTGGAAGATATTGATCTGATAATAAATGAAGACAGGAAAACCCCGATCATTAAGGCGCGATTTTCTGATGGAAACTTAGCCTTGCTAAAAACCCGGATAACAACCCTGATGGAAACCGAAAGGTTGTTTTTAGACAATGAATTAAGCCTGCCTGAACTGGCAAAAGAAATGAATATTTCATCGCACGATCTTTCTTATTTACTTAACGAGGGATTCGGTGTAAATTTCTTTCAATTCATCAATACTTACCGGGTTAATGAAGCCAAACAATTGATACTGTCAGAAAAATACCGGCATTTGAACCTGCTGGGAATAGCCTATAGCGCCGGCTTTAATTCAAAAACTACCTTTAATACCACCTTTAAAAAAGAGACAGGCTTATCGCCAAGCCAATTTATACAGCAGGCTAAAACTATTGTTGTTCCTGCCGCCTCAATTCAATAATTTTATTTAATAAAGACGTTCGGTTGGATAATCCCGAACGATGCCGACTGCCATTGTCAATACTATTGTGTTAAAATTAAATAACACGATCATGACAAAAAAACCATTCTCTCAAATTGCATTAGCCTGTTTCCTGGCAGCGGTTGTCAGCGCCGATTCATTCGCGCGTAACGGTCGCCGGTTTTTATCCGACTTTATCCCGGGCCCCATCCAATTAGGAATTGTGGGGATGTATTTTGTAGCTATAATCATATACATTTTTGTTGGGATAAGAAAAGCGGTCAATAAACATGAGGAAGCTAACGTATTGGCCTTTTGGCAGGGTGCGCTGCGTTATTTCCTGGCGCTTGACCTTTGCGTGTTTGGGGTAATGAAGTTTTTTCATCTTCAGTTTATAACCCCTTTGGCGTTGCTGGATAACCCGTTCAAAACAATACCAAGCGGCGACATAATGTGGGCCTTTTTTGGGCGCTCGTACGTGTTCACAGTGATTATCGGCAGCCTGGAGATACTTGGCTCGTTAATGCTGGTGTTCAGAAAAACCCGATTGTTGGGCGTAATCGTGTTAATCCCGGTTATGTTGAACGTATTTTTGTTGGATTTTTTCTATAATACCGGCGCGCCTATTTATGTAGCAATTGAGATCATCGCGCTCGTCTATTTATTATTGATAGAAAAAGACAGACTGGTTAAATTCTTCCTCGTTGATAAAAGCGATCTGCCCCAATTTAACTTTAAAAGCGCCGCATGGAAAAACGTAGCCCGGCTGTCTGTAGTTGCTATCCCGCTTTTATTAATGGCAATCAATAAGTTCCCGCAATATTACCCGGACATCAACGGAAAATATATGGTTAAAAATTTGGTCATCAATAATATACAACAACCTGCCCCTTGTGCCGACAGCGTGCTTACCAAAGTATATATCGACAAAAACGATTTTGTACTCGAATATAACGGCTATTCCCGCCGTTTTATTGGCAGCTATAAATATAACGAGGCCACAAAGCAAATTACAGTCACATGGCGGTACCCGCAAAAACAGCATGATACTTTATATGCGGAAATATTACCCGGCAACGGCGCAGATAAAAAAATATTAAACGGGCATATGGGGAAGGAAACGTTTAAAATTGATATGCAAAGAGTGGATAAGGGGAATTGAGTTTAAGTTTGGTGTTTAATAACGCCCTGCCCGCTTTGAGTGGGGCGTTTTTTATTTCCAAATATCATCCAAAGACATCGTTATGACTTTGCCATCTTTGACTTGCTGAATACTTTCATCCAATCGCTTTACCATTGCCGGGTTAGCTAATATGCGATCAGTCTCGTCCATTTCTAAATCCCATATATCGGCGAGTTCAATTTTAGTAGTTCTTCCTGCTTTTATATCTTCTTCGCCAGTTTTCATTTTAGCGACAAATTCGCCGTTGTATCGTCTTGATCAGTTTGACTGAACTTTTTTAAAAAAATATTGATACGTGTTACGTAATGCGTTACATTTGTATTAGTGATCGAAAGCATTAAACATAAAGGTTTGAAATTGTTATGGGAGAAAGATGATACATCTAAATTACCATCGGTTCAAATTTTAAAGATCAGGATGATATTAACTTTGCTTGATAGCGCAGCAGATGTTCAGGATATGAATTTCCATGGCTCTGATTTGCATTCATTAAAAGGAAATTTGGCAGGATTTTGGGCAGTTAAGATCAATGGGAACTATCGCCTGATATTCCGGTTTGAAAAAGAAAATGCTTTTGATGTTGACTATATTGATTACCATTAAAAAATAAAATTATGATAAAGCGCGGCATGGCCCCGGTACATCCGGGTACAATATTAAAAGGACTTTACCTGGAACCTATGGAAATAACCATAACCCAGGCGGCTACTCAACTGGGTATTGCGCGTAAAACCTTATCACAATTAGTTAACGCCCACATGGGCATCAGCGCCGAAATGGCCATCCGTTTATCAAAGGCATTAAATACAACGCCACAGTTATGGATGAATATGCAGCAGGGGTATGATTTGTGGCTGGCTGAAAAGAAAGCAGCTAATATGCACGTAGTGCCGTTTGCAATGGCTTCGTAAATGACCTTGTCAATATATTTCGCACCGCTAAATAACGTACTATTCAGCTTTCGTAAACACGAGGTTAAGTTCGATTAATATCTCACCGGGAGTTACTTTGTTTTGTACAGCTCCTAACAAATTCCATGGCTGGTTAGCGGCTTGCATATCAATATGCCATTTTAGGCGATCTATTGTAGTTATAGCCTTCGCAGTAAGAGTATTGCCTTTAGTAATTAGTGTAGCTGTAAATTCTACAGGGTTGGTAACGCCTTTAATAGTTAAATCGCCAATGATTTTGTAGGTTGTTGAATAACCAATAGGTATCACCTGCATAACATTCATTGTTGCCGTGGGATATTTGTCCATGGCAAAATAGTTATCGGCTCTTAGCTTCTTTTTCACAACGGCGTTGTGGGCATCGTCGCCATCTGTGGCGCCCATGCTGTTCATATTGATAATGAAAGAACCATTTCCGATTATGTTGCGGGGCGTGAAATCAAAAGTACCCGAATTAAAGAGCATATAGCCATGATGCCCACCCATGGTTTTTCCGTTATCCCATAAAATTTTACTTTTTTTAACATCCAGTTGGTAGGTTTGCTGGGCGCGGGCTGCATATTGAAACAGGACAACAAACAGTAGTATTGTAGCTTTATTGATCATGGCTTTAATAGTTTGATACAGCAAACCTACCCATCAACCCTAAGTTAATGGCAATGATTATTGTAAATTAAAGTGTAAAATTTGTAAATTTAACAAGTATGGATCAAGCCGGCTTTATATCGTTCATAAATACCAAAACCAAATACCTGTTTGGATTTGTATTGCTAACGTTTGTGGCAACGGTATGTGTAGCGTTCAGCCTCACGGCGAACGATGATATTGATTTGGCGCGGCAGGAAATATTGTTGCGCAATATCGGTCATCAAATACTTTTATACTCCGGCGATAGTACATCAAGGGTATTGCCCGTGAAAAAAATCGCCGAAAACGAATACCAGATAAGGTTTGAAAATGATTTTACTTTTCGGCCCGACTCCCTGGTGAAAATAATCAGCCGTTCGCTTGAAAAAAATAAGTTAGCCCATAATTATGTTGTAAACGTTCTGAATTGCTCAGGAAAAGAGGTAGTGTACGGCTATACTATATACAGTAATAAACAGGATGACATAATACCTTGTAGAGGAAGGAATGAGCCCAAAGCCTGTTACGTCATAGATGTTAAGTTTGAAAAGCAGGGCACCCTTATCCCTAAAATAAGTTACGTCGCAGGTGGCATCCCATTATTAGCTTTTATAGGACTGATGCTTTCACGGTCGGTTAAAAAAAGTAAGAATGTGCCCGAACACGCCGGGATAGTAAATGACTACCTAAAAATAGGGCAAACCTGTTTTTACCCGCAAAAGCGGCAACTGGTAAACAGCGGCACAATTACCGAATTGACAGCCAAAGAAAATAAGCTGCTACTCATCTTCGCCCACTCGCCTAACGAAGTAATAGAAAGGGCCAGGCTTCAAAAAGAGATATGGGAAGATGAAGGCGTTATTGTTGGCCGCAGCCTGGATATGTTTATATCTAAACTTCGAAAAAAATTAGAGAATGACCGATCTATACAATTAGTGAATATACATGGGAAAGGGTATAAATTAGTGATAATGGGCTGAAAACCTGACAAATTTGAGTAGGGCCTTTTTTGTTTGGAGTTGGATGTGTTAATAATGCTCTTTTACGGCATGAATTACGATGCTTCCTGCGACAATTTCATAGATAATTCTATGTTCGTGGTTTATTCTTCTTGACCACATCCCGGAAAGATTATATTTTAATGGTTCAGGCTTACCTATGCTGCGGAAAGGGTCGTTTTGAATGGCTTTAACAAGTTCGTTTATTCGGGTAATTATTTTGTCATTGCGCTTTTGTTTCCAGTAAGCTATATCTTCTAACGCGTCAGAAGTAAATTTTACTTCCATAGGTCTTCTAAGGACATTGTTACAACTTTGCCATCCTTTAATTGCTGGCGGCTTTCCTCCAAACGCTTTACCATAGCCGGGTTAGCTAATATGCGATCAGTTTCGTCCATTCCTTTTTGGGGTTTAAGAATAGATTTGATTTTCTTAAGAACTGTCTCGCTGTTTATATCAGCTATCAGTTTAATTAACTCGATTTTTTCAGCTTGTATGTTCATATATACAAAAATAAGATAAATTTACAATATATATTATCTCAAATAAATTTATGATAAAGCGCGACATGAACCCGGTACACCCCGGAACAGTGTTAAAAGGACTTTACCTTGAACCACTGGAAATAACCATAACCCAGGCGGCTACGCAATTAGGTATTGCCCGTAAAACATTATTGCAATTAGTTAATGCCCACATGGGTATAAGTGCTGAAATGGCTATACGTTTATCTAAAGCTTTAAATACAACTCCGCAATTCTGGATGAATATGCAGCAAGGGTATGATTTATGGGTGGCTGAAAAGAAAGCTGATGATATTCATGTGGTGCCGTTTGCGATGGCATCGTAAATAATATAATTTTTGATGAAGACATTGCATGAATTATTTATAGCGTTTATACTATCAGCTTTTTCAATGGTTGGTTATGGACAATCAAAAGATGCCATAATAAAGGATATAAAAAATTCATTTCAACAAATCAATAATGATAAGTCTCTTAAGGTTGTAAAACTTGAAAATGAAGAGTTTCTTCAAAATATGACAGATGGTGGCGGCTCATTAACAGGTTATTTTAAGAACGATACACTATGCAAAATTAGTGTATGGGCAGGATTGTCATTCGGTATACGACAATACGAATATTATTTAAAAAATGGTCGATTATTTTTTATCTATGAGAAAGAAGAAGACTTTGCTGCTACAAGTTCAGGAACGTTAGATTATAAAAAGCTTGACCTTGCTTTTGAAGGAAGATACTATATGAACGAAGGAAAAGTAATTGACATAAAAGTTAAAGGTCAAAAAAGATTTGGAGAGAAACCAATCATCAACTCCTTAAATAATATCCAATCAGATATCAAAACATATACAAAACTCCTTAAATCGCGCTTGAAAAAGTAAATGAACAAAATTGATAGACATATTTAATTCCTGCCAACCTGTCACCAAATCCACACAATTTTCTGCCGAAACAATACCTTTCAGCTTTCACCTTTCAGCTTTCTGCCTTTTTACAACTGCCAAACCCACATTGGCACAACCCTTGATAAACACGTTATAATAATCAATCAATCAAGAAAAAAACAATCATATGTCTAAAATAATTGGAATCGACTTAGGAACAACAAACTCGTGCGTAGCGGTAATGGAAGGTAATGAACCTGTAGTTATTGCTAACAGCGAGGGCAAACGTACTACGCCGTCTGTAGTAGCTTTTATTGACAACGGCGAACGTAAAGTAGGTGACCCTGCAAAACGCCAGGCTATTACAAATCCTACAAAAACCATATCGTCTATCAAACGCTTTATGGGTAACCAGTTTAACGAGGTTACAAAAGAGGCATCACGTATGCCTTATAAAGTGGTAAAGGGCGACAACAACACCCCGCGTGTTGAAATTGGCGACCGCATGTATACCCCGCAAGAAATTTCGGCCATGATACTTCAGAAAATGAAGAAAACTGCCGAAGACTTTTTGGGCCATGAAGTAACCGAAGCGGTTATTACCGTTCCGGCTTATTTTAACGATGCACAACGCCAGGCTACTAAGGAAGCCGGTGAAATTGCAGGTTTAAAAGTACGCCGTATCATTAACGAACCTACTGCTGCTGCCCTTGCCTACGGTTTGGACAAAGCGCACAAGGATATGAAAATTGTGGTGTTTGACTGCGGCGGCGGTACACATGACGTATCAGTACTGGAGTTAGGCGACGGTATATTTGAAGTAAAATCGACCGATGGTGATACCCACCTGGGTGGTGACGACTTTGACCAGGTTATTATCGACTGGATGGCAGACGAATTTAAGAGCGATGAAGGCGTTGATCTGCGTAAAGACCCAATGGCCTTGCAACGTTTAAAAGAATCGGCTGAGAAGGCTAAAATTGAGCTTTCAAGCTCGGCCCAGACAGAGATCAACCTGCCGTACATTACTGCGGCTGATGGTCAGCCAAAACACTTGGTTAAAACATTAACCCGTGCCAAATTTGAGCAGTTGGCTGACAGTTTGATCAAACGTACTATTGATCCATGTAAATCGGCGCTGAAAAATGCTGGTTTAAGCACATCAGATATTGACGAGATCATCCTGGTAGGTGGTTCTACCCGTATCCCTGCTATACAGGAAGCCGTTGAAAAATTCTTTGGCAAATCACCGTCAAAAGGTGTAAACCCGGATGAAGTGGTTGCCATAGGCGCTGCCATACAAGGTGGTGTATTAACCGGCGAAGTAAAGGATGTGTTATTGCTGGATGTTACCCCGCTTTCATTGGGTATTGAAACAATGGGTGGCGTAATGACCAAACTGATAGAAGCAAATACTACTATCCCGACTAAAAAATCTGAAACATTCTCAACCGCGTCTGATAACCAGCCGTCAGTAGAGATACATATATTACAGGGTGAGCGCCCCATCGCTTCGGGTAACCGTACCATTGGCAGGTTCCATTTGGATGGTATACCACCTGCTCCACGCGGCGTGCCACAGGTAGAAGTTACTTTTGATATTGATGCCAACGGGATATTACACGTATCGGCTAAAGATAAAGCCACAGGTAAGGAACAAAAGATCCGTATTGAAGCTTCATCAGGTTTAACTGATGCCGAGATCAAGAAGATGAAGGACGAAGCAGAAGCTAATGCTGATGCTGACAAAGCGGCAAAAGAGGAGGTTGAAAAACTGAACTCGGCTGACGCATTGATCTTCTCTACTGAAAAGCAATTAAAGGAATATGGTGATAAGATACCTGCTGATAAAAAGTCGGCTATCGAAGAAGGTTTGACCAAATTGAAAGCGGCGTATTCTGCTAAAAACTTAGCCGATATTGAAGTTGCCCAAACTGAGCTGAACACCGCTTGGACTGCGGCTTCTGAGGATATGTACAAAGCTTCGGCAGAACAAGGCCAGCCACAACCGGGCGCAGGTGATGCAGGCGCACACGGGCAGGATCACGGCGATACCGTAACTGATGTTGACTTTGAAGAAGTTAAAGACGAAAGTAAATAATGTAGTTTTTTTATAAGTGAACGCCCGGCAGGAGATGATCTTACCGGGCGTTTTTTTGTTTATAAACCATTACACCTCACCCAACGTCGTCATTGGTTCGTACCTCGCAATGACGGGTGGAGAGGTTTAACCTCTACCCTCAATACTGCCATAAATTCAGTTCCCAATCCGTTAATGCTTTTTTAATTTTTTCAGCTTCAATTAGCCGGTCAATTCCAACGGTGTTGTCCTTTATACGCTCGTTCTTATCGTTAGATTGTTTAACAATATAACCGGTAAACATCCGCTTAATAAATACGTCGTCTAAGCTTAAGCCAGCAGCATCATTGCGGTTGTTAGCCACTTCCTTGTTAACCAGTATTTTGCGGGCTTCCGGAAAATATATCCAAAATGCAGGCTGGTAATCAAGGGTCAGGCCTGCCGCATCCGCTTTTTTCCTTACCAGCGGTGCGATACCGATAATGCGAATTTCCTGTACAGAACGCTGCTTATCAAACAGCACATCTTCTTTTATGCGAAATCTTACTATACTGTCCGGGCTAAATTCCCCGGCTACCATGTGCGACCCTGTTTTATCGCCGTTCTTATCAAATATGTTTACTACAGCGCTATCGGCCATGGCCAATTTCGCTTTTTCAGGAGTTAAGGGTGTCGAAAAAGCGTCGCCATCCGGATCGTCCTTAGCAGGTGTAGGATCATAGGCAGTTAATTCGCCTTTTGCTACGGCATCCATTATAACATCTATCAATCGTGCTTTTGGCGATGCCAAATATTGGTTCTTTTTTTCGCGCAAGTCAATTTCCTCCCATATACGCCTGGCGTAGGCTACATTTGATTCATTTAAAACCGGCAACGGCGTTACCCTGGCACTAATAATATTGTTCTTTTTATAATAGCCATCCAGCGGTCTGTCAGCCAACTGCGTTTGCGTAGCCAATAACTGTAGATTGACTCCTCTTGATACGTTAAATTTTCCTGAGGAACGCTCAGACGGTGAGTATTGCTTATTTTCATACTTTCGGTTGGTTGACCAGTCGCCTTCAATAACCATTGCCTTGTTTAAAGTATCGATCTTAATGCGCCCGGTCAGGTTTTTTAAGGCGCAGGTTAATCCGGCAGGGAGTACTGTAACTTCATTTTCATTAATAGTAACATTTGCGCCATTAACCGCACCCGTAAACCGTTCCTCCACAAAATCACCATTGCTGCTGCTGATCCTGGTTGTTCCGTTTAAAACTTTACCATACTGCGAAATATTGATCTCCATTTTATAGGAAGTCCCCTGCGTGAGTTCGCCCTCCCACTTACCTGTTATATCCTGACCCGATACGTGTAATGGTATAAGAAGAAGAAGGAGGTAATACTTCATTATAGAGATCAGAGATTAGTTAATTAGTTTGCCTAAGATAATAATTAAATAGAAAAAGCCCTTATAAACGTAGTTTACAAGGGCTTTAGTATATATTAAAAGCGATTAGTCCTAATCTCTAATTAACTAACCTCTAATCACTGATCTCCAATCTCTAACCTAATACTGCCATAGATTAAGTTCCCAATCCATTAAGTCTTTTTTGATCTTTTCCGATTCGTATAATTTGTCAATACCGTTAGCATAATTTTTTATGCTCTCATCCTTATCGTTTGATTGCTTAACAATGTAGCTGGCAAAAAGCCTTTTGGTAAACGCGTCGTCAAAACTTAAGCCGGTAGCATCATTATGACTGTTCACTATTTCTTTGGTAACTAATATCTGCCGGGCAGCGGGGAAGTATATCCAAAATGCAGGCTGGTAGTCAAGTGATAAGCCTGCCGCGTCCGCTTTTTTCTTTGTTAGTGGGGCAATACCGATAATGCGGATCTCCTCAACCGAGCGTTGCTTGTCAAAAATTACATCTTCTTTTAAACGGAATTTTACCACGCTGTCGGGGTTAAATTCCCCGGCTACCATGTGCGAACCGGTTTTGTCACCGTTTTTATCAAATGTAGTTACTGCCGAACTATCGGCCATTGCCAGTTTTGCTTTTTCTGGTGTTAATGGTGTCGAGAAAGCATCACCATCAGGATCGTCCTTGTTTGGCAGTGGGTCATAAGCAGTCAGTTCGCCCTTTGCTACAGCGTCCATTATAATATCTATCAACCGGCCTTTAGGCGAGGCCATATATTGGTTGTCTCTGTCGCGCAGGTCAATTTCGCGCCAAATACGGCGTTGGTACACAACATCCGCCTCACGCAAAACAGGCAATGGTGTTACCTTGCCATTCATGATATTGCTCTTTTTGAAATAGCCGTCTAAAGGCCTTTCAAACGGTTTGCCCGGTTTAGCGGGTGGTGTATTATTAACTACAGGCCGCTGAACAGTGCGTCCTGCTGTTTTATTGTTATCTACCACTACCTTTTTTGTAGTATCAACTGCCGCCGGAGTTTTAGGCTTCGGCTTAGTGGTTTTCGCGCTTTTTTTTGCGGTGGTTGTTTTGCTTGTTTGGGCAAATGATGCCGTGCAAGCTAAACAAAGCACAATAATTAAAAATCTCCTCTTCATATACCTTTTAATTTGCTTTTAAAACTATGGGGTCAAGCGCCCGCTGCGAACCATCGGGGCCAACAGCAATAATATCCTGGAATACAACTATGGTTCCCGGTACCACTAACGCATTCATGGCCTTGTGCATTTCAGGAGATAATTCGTTCCCCGTAACATTTGCGGTGAAAACATCCGCTTTGGGTTTGGCAATTAACAAAGAAAAGCGCGTTACGTTAAACTTAGCATCAAACTCAAACGCTTCAAGCTTTGCGAATATCGCGTCCTGCGCGCGGATATTTGCCGCACTTGTAGTTCCTCCGCCCTTACCTGCAAATTGCGCTTTAGGATCGGGGATACGCTTTACACGAAATTCAGTTGAACCTAAAGTTGTTAATTTAGCATTGGCACCGTCACCTACAGTACCTGATACGCTTACTGTTGCAGTACCGGGAGTAGTTACCGTTGCGGTATAATGTCCGTCTGTACCTGTTAATGTACCACCATTAGTTATATTTACCTTCAACTTTTCTTTCGGAATGCCCGGAGCTGATATTGATACAGGGTTAGGCACGCCAATATATAATACCAGCATTTTATCAGGCGATACCACTGCAGATGGTTTAGCTACCTGGTAAGTTTGTTTAGGAAGTGGATAGCTTTTAAAGCTGCCATCGGCTTGCTTTACATTGACTGTTCCTGTCCATGTTTTTATCCCTTCTGTACTTGTGTTTCCGGTATATTTGCCAACGCCGTTTTGTGTAGGTATCCTTGATCCGTCAATCGTAATATCCGGGTTTGACTGAGAGTCGTAAGCGGTAAGAAAAACCTCAGCCGTATAGGGTTGACCAACCAATACATAGCTTGTTGGCGCAACAGCAACTGCCGCAAACTTATCAAGGTTTACCACAGCCTGGTCAACTTCGCCTAATATCTTTTTAACTATTTCATTCTCTGAGTTTTTGGTATCCGACTGTATTTTTATCAGGGATGTAATAGCAGCGCCTACCGGCATACCATCGCCAAAATTTGCTTCTTCCCAGGATTTAGACGGGAACCCAGCCACTTTAGGAGGGGCATTGGCTTGCAGGGCAAGATTAATACCTACACGTTCAGCAGGTTTCAAAAGCGAAAGCAATTTTTCCCTTGTATAATCTATCTTTTTATGCAATTCGTAGGCATTTTTTCTTCTGTCAACCATCAGGTCAACAGATTCATCTAAATTTTCTCTGCCGGCATAATCATTAGTAGCAGGATCAAATCCACCGCTTTCGGCGATCATGGTTTTTTTAAGCGATTCAACGTATGCGTTCAAACTATCGGCAAGAACACTTGCTGTCTTAGCCCTTGAGTAAGGTTCTTTAGCCCTTTCAGGCTCCTCTTTTAATTTTGTCTTTTCAAACGCGGTAAAAGTATTATCAATGCCAATCTGAACGTTATTTTTAGATGCCGACAAACTATCACTAATATTTTTAAAGGCATCCAGCAAACTCTCAGGTACATCAAGGGCTATTAAGCCCAAAAGTACCAGGTATAAAATACCCATCATCCGCTGCCTTGGGGTTTGTTTACCTCCAGCCATTGTATATATCTTTATTTATAATTACAGGTCTCACTTAATAATTAATTGGTACGCGGCTGATTCATTGCAGTAAGCATATTGCCATAAATTGAATTCAATGATGCCAGGTTCTTAGCTAAACGGCCCACTTCTTCTTTAAACTGTTTCGAGTCTTCCAACGATTCATTAAAATTATTCATCGTTAATGAAAGATTTTGATAAAACTTGTTCATTGATTTTAAATGCGAGCTTGAGTCTTGTAATTCCAGTTCATATACCGCATTTAAAGCTGAAAGGTTTTTGGCAAGGCTGTTCACCTGGTCGTGATAAGCTTTTGAATCAACATTTGAACCGGCCATTTCAGCAAGATTAGCTGCAGCTTTTTCAAACGAATTGCTTAACTTATCATAACTGGCCGAAGCGCCTTTAACTTTCGCTGCAAATTCTGTTGTGGCCATGCCCGCATCGGCAACCATCGAAATGGAATTTACTTTATCGCCAAATGTCCTTAAACCATCGCCAAGGCTGCTTATTAACTCGGGGCCTATTTTAGCTTCGGCTAACATGTGATCTAAAGCGGCTGTATTACTACCGCCGCCGATTGCTTTACCCGGTTTTGATACCTCGCCCTCAAAGCCATAAGCTATTTCGGGGTAAGCCTTTGTCCAGTCGTGTTCATATTCTTCACGCTGAAAGCCCAATATGAAAAATAAAAACGCCTCCATACCTAATCCTATAGATATAAAGGTGCCGCCATAGGGCCAATGCTGAATTTTAAATAATAGCCCTATAATTACAACAGTAGCACCCCATGATACTATGTTATTAATTCCGTATGGTTGTTTTTTGCCTGCCATAGTAATTTAAATATTTTTATTTGTTTGGATTATAATTAGCGTTTGTCTTTAAGGTCGCGGCCCTGGTAAGCAGATACGCAACGAAAGCCAATATACGATTTTGCAGTGTCCTGGTACTCATAAGTACGATGAGAATTTTGCAGGAACCAGCCTACATCTTTCCATGATCCGCCGCGCACAACTTTGCGCTTCATCACTTCATTATCAGTAGTTTTAGCTTCGTAATTAAATGTTGGGGCCAGGTCATTAACATATGATGATGCAGATGGATCATAAGCCGACTGCGTCCATTCGGCCACATTGCCGGCCATGTTATATAAGCCGTAATCATTAGGGAAGTAAGATCTTACGTTTACCGTATAAGTGCCGCCATCGTCAGAATAATTGCCACGGCCCGGCTTAAAATTGGCCAGCAGGCATCCTTTAGCGTTTTTAATATAAGGGCCGCCCCATGGATAATCTGTACCTATCCTGCCGCCACGGGCAGCATATTCAAACTGACCTTCGGTTGGCAGGTCAAAATCAGCTACACTCGGGATATGACGTTTTTCTGTATAAGCCAGCTTATAACGGGTGCGCCATACGGTAAACGCGCGCGCCTGCCGCCAGGTTACACCAACTACCGGGTAATTTTTAAATGAAGGGTGCGAAAAATATTGAACCATCGGCTCATTTGCAGCGTATGAAAAATCTTTTAACCAAACCAGCGTATCAGGATAAATCGGAACAGTATCGCGCAAAATAAAATCAGACCGTTTTTTAGTTTTATCGTTTTCGCTATTGGCAGCGCCGTGGTAGTCAATTTTCTCGTAATTGTATTTTAACAGACGTACATCTAATTCATTTCGGTCAAAAAGGCGATCATCGCCCTGGTAAAACATTCCCTGTAGCTTGGAAGTATTATTAACCTTGCCCTTAACGGTCCACATTGGGTGCGATTTGGCATAGGTCCAGTCAATATATTTTTTACCGCTGGGATTAGCAGCAGGTGCCGCCTTTCCTTTGCCCGGTACACCACCGATAAAATATTTAGGATCGCTCAAATAGTTTGTAATAGCAATTGAATCGCGCACCCAGTTAACAAACTGCTTATACTGGCTGTTTGATATTTCGGTTTGATCCATAAAAAATGCAGGTATGGTTACTTGCTTGGTTTGTGCTATTTGTGAATAGGTGATATCCTGGTCGGTTTCGCCCATTAAAAACGAACCGCTTGGTATATATACCATGTTGGCCGGTATTTCAGCCCTGAATGCCCTGCCACCTACCCCAATGGCTTCTCCTCTGTCGTTTTTGGGTGACGAACCTCCGCAACCACTTAAAACTGCCCCAGCCACGCCTGTTATTAATAAAAAGTATATCTGCTTCATTTTACAAATCAAAATTCAGTTAAATAACAACTGCCCCGAATATATAAAATTTGACACGCCAACACAAAAAATGTTTTTTATAATCAAATTTTACCATCGAAAGTAATTGATAGTTTAATTAGTGTACTAAAGGTTAATTATTATAATAAAAAATTTCCCAATGTTAGTCAAAATTCCTTACCTATTACCGCTATTTTTACGTAAAATACTATAAAAAAGTTGCAATAGGATACACTAAAATAAATAAATTTATTTATTTACCTGCTTAACATATTGTTCAATAGCCATTGTCATGGATGGCGCGGCAGGTGTAGGGGCCGGAATATCCAATATTAAACCTGCTTCTAATACAGCTTTATGAGTTGTTGCGCCAAAAGCTGCGATACGTGTATTGTTCTGCTTAAAAACCGGGAAATTTTTATACAGTGACTGGATGCTTGATGGGCTGAAAAAGGCTATTATATCGTAAAAAACCTCGGCCAGGTCTGACAGATCGCTGCAAACTGTACGAAACAATACAGCGGGTGTAAAATTGTAGCCGTTATCCAGCAAGAACTTTTGCGTTTCTTCGGCCGCTACGTCCGAGCAAGGGTAAAGGAATTTTTCGTTGGAGTGTTTTTTTAATACTTCGGCCAGGTCGGAAGCGCTTTGTTTTCCAAAAAATATCTTCCGCTTACGGTATTGGATATATTTTTGAAGATACAGGGCGATAGTTTCTGATAAGCAAAAATACTTCATCTCGACAGGCACTTCGAAGCGCATTTCGTCACATATTCTAAAAAAATGATCGGCTGAATTACGACTGGTAAAGATCACCGCACTAAAATCGGACAGCGTTATCTTATCTTTGCGAAAATCTTTTGCTGGCACTCCCTCCACATGAATGAACGACCTGAAATCAATTTTCAGATTGTGCTTCTTAGCCAATTCAGCATAAGGGTTCTTGTCATTCTCGGGCTTGGCCAGGGTAACCAAAATGCTCTTAACTTTTTTCTTTCTTTCTTCCAAAATTCAGTAGCTCAATTTTTGTTAAACCAACAATTTTATATGTTAAGTGCCTTAATTAATATCAAAACAGGGCAAATTTCGAGGGCACAAAGATAGATAAATAAATAAAACTTATGAAATCTGAAATTTGATATGATGTTCACACTGCTGCGCAGGTATAGCCATGCCAAAATAGCCACAATTAATAGCAGGGCAATCGCCAGCAGGTAGGGGATAAACTTGGCATCCAGCAAGCTGAAGCATACCGCAACCGGCAGAAAAACAAAAGCCATATTGAAATAGGTGAGGTATAATACAGATACATATTCGCTCACCAGGCGGTTAATATCAAAAATAAACCCCAAAATTTTTAATACCAAAAATTTAACCGCGAACAGCGCGATAACAATAAATGAAAGACTAACAAACAGCCTGACACCACTAACGCTGTTGTAATAAGTATTATAATAGACGGATAACTGGTATAAAAAAAGTCCGAATGTAAGCCCAAATAATAAAAACAAACCCACAAACGCCCAGAAATTGATATAACCATCATCTTTACCTGCTTGCAAAACAATGCGTTTGCTGTAAAATGATTGAAGAATATTTTTAATGTCCTTATTTAAAATAACGTTTAGCAGACCGGTGTACATTAATAAACCAACGATAAGCACAACTACCCATTGATCGCGGGTTTGGCGATGGCGGCCCTCGCGGAAAATGCCTTTTGGTTTATAGGGGATATCTAAAAATGTGGTACCGGTATATAGGTTTTCTTTAAGTGTCCGTTTCACAAACTCCCGGTTCATTGCCGAATCGGGCGCTTTTATATACTGCATGGATAAAGAATCGGAGATGAATTTTTTCCTGGCCCTTGTTGCCAAAACAACCGAATCAAACGTCGAAATATGTCTTTGAGGCGGCGTTAAAGTTGCCGGAATTGTTGACACCGCCTGCTGCGCTTTAACCGGCGAACAACAAACAGTTATAAACAGGAGGCATAAAGCAATAAACCGCATCTTATAAAATTGCCTGGTAATGTTCTGCAAAAATACCTGAATAAGTGGTTGTTTAAAACATTTAATTAATTATAGCTAATTTTTTGAAAAACTCCGGCAGTTACCTATATTTGAATAATAAAAGTGTTATGGATAAAGAATTAGCCTTGATAATGTCTGAAATGCTTATTAAGCAGGATGAAACCACAGCACAGATAACGGAAACCAATAATATTCTCAAGGATTTTATGGGTTTATCTGTTAAGCAATGGGAGCAGCAGCAAATCTTTAACGAAACAATAATCACCGAATTAAAGGAGATAAGACACCCTTTCTACATTGGCACAGTTAGATACCAGGTTGAAGGCAGTGGAAGACCGTGAAAGTAAATTTGAAAGCAGGTTAGCTAATATTGAAAGGCTGCTAAAAGCATCTTAGGGGTTTGTAAATCCCCCTCCCCAGGGTAAAATTGCTTACCTTTGCCGCATGGCAGGCATCTATATACACATCCCCTTTTGCAAACAAGCTTGCCATTATTGCGATTTTCATTTTAGCACGTCATTACAATATAAACAGGAGCTTTTACAGGCACTGGTAAAAGAGATTGAGCTGCAAAAAAGCTATTTTCCGGGTGAAACCATTGAAACTATTTACTTTGGCGGTGGTACGCCATCCATATTGGAAAGCGATGAGATACAGCTATTAATTGATACCATAACCCGCCTGCATACCGTATCGGCCTCTGCCGAAATCACGCTGGAGGCTAACCCCGATGATCTGGGTAAGGTTAAAGTACAGGCTTTACGTCAAACCCCCGTTAATCGTTTTAGCATAGGCATTCAATCGTTTTTTGATGACGATTTGATGTGGATGAACCGCGTACACCGCGCCGCCGATGCTGAAGCTTCTGTAAAACGTGCGCAGGATATGGGGTTTGAAAACCTTACCGTCGACCTGATTTATGGCTATCCGTTATTATCCGATCAAAAATGGAAGCATAATTTACATAAGGTATTTGAGTTGAATGTACCCCATGTTTCTACCTACTCCATGACTGTTGAACCGGATACCGCGCTGGCATTGTTCATCAATAAAAAGAAACAACCGCCCATGAACGAACAGCAAAGCGCCGAACAGTTTAATTTGCTGACGGAAGCCATGCAGCTACATAGTTTTGAGCATTATGAAATTTCAAACTTTTGCAAGCCGGGACATTATTCAAGGCATAATTCCAACTATTGGAAAGGCGTAAAATACTTCGGTATCGGCCCCTCGGCACACTCCTACAATGGCGAAACCCGGCAATGGAACGTGGCCAACAATGCAAAGTATATGCAAAGCATTTTACAGGATAAAATCCCGGCCGAAACAGAGGTATTAACGGAAGCAAACCGCCTGAATGAATACATCATGACATCCCTGCGTACGATGTGGGGACTGGAATTGGAAAAGCTAAATTCCATCGCGGCAGCATCTTCAAATCAATTGCTTATTGCTGCCCAACCTTATTTTGAAAGGGAGTGGATCATTAAAAAAGACAATACCATTTACCTGACCCCAACCGGTAAATTATATGCGGACAAGATAGCCGCCGAACTTTTCTTTTAGCCGGTTAAATTATGCCGTGCTAGTACGATTTATAAGGTAAAATGGTTTTTATTTTATTAAACATCAGGGTTGTAAGTAAGTGCAGCATCTTGAAAACTGCTTGTTATTTGTCCCCGTATCTTCCATCAAATAACATTAAAAAAGCTATGAAAAAATTAATTATCCCAATCCTGGCCTTAGTAGCTATCGCCATTGCGCCTAACACTTATGCTCAAACAAAAATGGTTGGCGGCGCGGCCATGTACCCAACAAAAAATATTGTTGAAAACGCCGTAAATTCAAAAGATCACACCACCTTAGTTGCCGCCGTTAAGGCAGCAGATTTGGTTGGTACTTTAGAATCGGCAGGCCCTTTCACCGTATTTGCACCAACAAACGAAGCTTTTGACAAATTGCCAAAAGGCACTGTTGAAACTTTGGTCAAGCCAGAGAACAAAGCCACTTTGACTAAAATTTTAACCTACCACGTAGTTGCAGGCCGTTTAAGCGGCGGCGACCTGATGGCCAAAGTTAAAGCAGGTAATGGAAAAGCCGAACTAAAAACCGTAGAAGGCGGTACCTTAACCGTTATGCTTGAAGGCAAAAAGCTATACCTGGTTGATGAAAAAGGCGGAAAATCATGGATCACAATTGCCGATGTAAACCAAAGCAATGGTGTTATTCACGTGATTAACACGGTATTAATGCCAGGTTAATCAGTTTGTCCGAAGGACTCCCTTCGAGCTGTTTTGCAGTAGGCAGTTTGCAGGGTTCGTTTGTAAATTGTACTGACTAACCCAAAAACCGGTTGCGTCCGCAATCGGTTTTTTGAGTTTGTAAAATATTTGACTGCAAACTGCGAACTTTCAACTGCAAACTCTATTATTGCGTTATTTTTGCAGCTTGATCTGAAACAGCATATGAGTTTTATACTACGCCCGATAGATACAGTTGATACGATAACCCCCGAGGATTTCAAAAAAAATTATTTAGACGCCCGTCGCCCGCTGGTTATAAAAGGCCTTACTAAAAGCTGGCCGGCCCGCGAAAAATGGACACCCGAATACTTGAAGGAAGTAGTTGGTAAAAAGGTGGTGCCACTGTATGATAACTCAAAAGCCGACCCGTCAAAACCCATCAATTCATCGGCTACCGAAATGCCATTTGATGAATATATCGATCTCATCCGCTCAAAACCTACTGAACTACGCATCTTCTTCTTTAATATATTTAAACAGGCGCCGCAACTTTTAGACGATGTGGTATTGCCCAAAGATTTGATGGGCGGCTTTTTAGAGAGCATGCCGGCCATGTTCTTCGGCGGCTCAAATTCGGTTACGTTTTTGCATTATGATATTGACCTGCCGCATATATTCCATACCCATTTTGGCGGACGCAAGCACGTTATATTATTTGAAAATAAATGGAAACGCCGCTTATACTGCATCCCCAACGCCACCTACGCGCTGGAGGATTATGACGTTGCCAATCCTGATGTTAAGAAGTTCCCTGCGCTTGATGGTGTAGAGGGCACCGAAGTGTTTTTAGAGCATGGCGATACCCTGTTTATGCCCACCGGCTACTGGCACTGGATGAAATACCTGGATGGTTCCTTTTCACTAAGCCTGCGCGCATGGGATGCCTCGCCAGCGCGAAAAGCGGCAAGCCTGTATAATTTAGCTGTAAAGGGTGGTATTGACAGCGTACTAAAAATGACCCTAAAAAGCCGCTACGCCAAATACCGCGAACGCTTAGCTGTTAAATGGGCCGAAAAGGCTTTAGTAGCGGGGAAACCTTTGTAAATTGCAAGTGTTCCAATTTGTGAGAATGCGATAATTGGAACAGCTGGAAATCAAGTAAATCCTCAAATCCTATAAATCAAGGTTCAGACAATCAGCTATCTTTACCCCCATGAAAACCATTCTATCTTTCGGCGAAGTACTATGGGATGCCTTTGGCGCTGAAAAGCAGGCCGGAGGTGCGCCCATGAATGTTGCCCTGCACCTGGCCAAACAAGGTGCCAAAGTTGCCTTTGCCAGCAGGGTTGGGATGGATGCTTCGGGGTTTGAGCTGATTGAATATTTAAAAGAAAATAAGCTTTATAGCGACCTTATACAGCAAGATGAAAATTTACCCACCTGCGAGGTTACCGTGCAGTTGGATGCAAACCGGCAGGCAACTTATATTATTCCGCAGCCGGTTTCATGGGATAATATTCAAACAGAAGACGCGCTTACGCAAGCAGCCGAAAAAGCTTCGGCTATCCTGTTTGGCAGCCTGGCCTGCCGCGAAGCTGCCACGCGTGATACCCTGTTAAACTTACTGGATGAAACCAGGGCGCTGAAAGTGTTTGACGTGAATTTACGTGCGCCGCATTATACCCTTTCCACCATTGAAAACCTGGCCGCCCGCGCCGATATTGTAAAGATGAACGAGGAAGAAGCCGGGCTTTTAATTAACGGCAGCAACGGCGACCTGAAAGACAAGATAACCGAGTTCCGCAAAAAATACCACGCCCAAACCATCTGCGTAACCCGCGGCGAAAACGGTGCTATTGTTTGGCACGACTATGAATTTTATGAACACCCCGGCTATAAAGTTGAAGTAGTAGATACCGTAGGCGCGGGCGATGCCTTTTTAGCCACTTTTATCAATGGCCTGCTCAATAAACACCCCATACCGCAGGTGCTGGATAAAGCCTGCGCTGTTGGGGCTTATGTTGCAAGTAAACGGGGGGCTAATCCGGAGTATGATGAGGGGGTTAGGAGAACACTAATTTTCACGAAGTGATTAACACGAATTTCACGAATTGAGACGAACTTGCACTAAGCTAATTGGTGAAATTCGCCTTAATTCGTGAAAATTGGTGGCTTTTAATAAACCCACGGCACTATCTCCCTCACCCTGCTTTTATACTCCACATACTGGTTGCCATACCAACCTTAATTAATTTAGTATTAATTAAATACACAGTAATAAAATTTGCATTTTAATTAGTAATTAAATAAAAATCATTATATTAACATTTTATTTGAGAATATCTTTCTTAATGCCGATCCGTATTTCATATAGAATAATACCAAATTAATTTATAACTAATTAGCGGCCATTTGAATTTTGACAACAAGAAAGCGTTTGTTTGATCCGGGCTGTCGGTATACCCGGTATTTTATAAAAATATTATTTGGCCTGGTGTTTATTTTTTCCCGGCAAAACGCTTATGCTTTAAACCCTGATAGTCCGACCATTTTTAACCGGCTAAGCCAGGTACCGCAAAAAAGCCGGGTCGCCATAGCAACCGTGCTTTATAAAGACAATTTTCGTAAAGTAAGTCCTGCTTCGGCAATGGCAGGACTGGATAAGCTATCCGCTTTAGCCCGCAGCCTGGACGATAAATCGCTGGAGTGCGCTGTTTTTGATATGCGTGCAGATTACTATTCGGTCAACAACAGGTTTAATGACAAAAGTACCGCATACTACCAGCAGGCAATTGACTTTGCTGCGGCTAATAATATGCCTGTTGAAACTGGCCTGTACCTGCATAAAATGGGTATGTATTATTTTACTTTTAAGCATAACGCGCTGGCATGCCGGTATTTTTTAATGTCGCAGGAAAAATTTGGACAGATAGGATATGACAACGTTCCCGATATTAGTCATTACCTGTCAAACATAGCCGATTTTTACTATTCGCTTGGCGATTATGATAATGCCAAAACAAACCTGGAAACCGCTTTGCGTTATCCTCAAACAACGCCCCGCGACAGGGTAAATATCATTAATACTATCGGCCTTATTTATCGTAATTACCGCCAATTTCCAATGGCTGTTAGTTATTTTAACAAAGCACTGGCATTGGCGACGGCAAACAGGGATACCGTGTGGATAGGCATAGCTGAGGGAAATATCGGCTCGGTTTATTTTTTGCAAAACCAATATGACAAGGCGTTGCCATATATTCAAACCGATTACAAGACTTCGATAAAGTACGATCAAACACTTAATGCGGCTATTGCTGTACTAAGACTGGCCAAAATAAATATCGACAGTAAAAAATTTGAACTGGCCGGTAGCCAGCTTAAATCGGCAGCGGGTTTATTGAAGGATAACAGGAATGATGATTTAAGCCAGTGGGCCAATTACTATGACTTGAAATCGCAATTAGATGAACAGATTGGCAAGTCGGCAGAATCAATAGTTTACCGCAAAAAACATGAGCAGGCCAAAGACAGCCTTGCAAAACGCAATAACATAGCCGCTGTTGAAAGGGTAAAGCTGCGCTGGGAAAGTGAGAAACGTACGACAGAACTAAACGGGCTAAAGGATGCTCAAAAAATTCAATCTGTAGAGATCAATGCGGGTATATCCGTAGTAACTCTGCTTGTCATTATTTTGTTGCTGGTATATAACCGTGAGCGGTTAAAGAGCAAAAAAGATAAAGAACTGCTGTTGGCCGAAAAACGCATAGTGGATGAGGAACTAAAAAACGCCGATACTGCCTTACACCTGTTTACCGAAAACCTGCGCGAAAAAAACACCCTTATTGAAAAATTTAAGCTGGAGATTGACAGGCTTAACCAAAAATCAACAAGTCATGCTGATGCAGGTCATTTAGAAAAGTTATTACAGGCACATATAATGACCGACGGTAGCTGGAACGATTTTAAGAAATTGTTTATAAAAGTACACCCCGGGTTTTTTGTTAACCTGGGTAAAAGCCATCCGCATCTTTCGGCAACTGATATACGTATGCTGGCGCTTATTAAGCTTGGGCTAACTAACAATGAAATGGCCAATATGTTGGGCATCACGGTTGAGGGTATTAAAAAAGCTAAACAACGGTTGCGTAAAAAATTAGATATCGATGCAATAATAGAAGCAAAACAACCGGGAATGGGGTAAAAGCACGACTTATACCTCAGTTAATTTGTCCTGTTTTTGTCCACCCCAATTATAGATGAAAGTTGTATTTAGTAGATAACTTTGTTAAGCAGGCATTAAATCGTTAACTAATGGATAATATTATGCAGCCACTATACATTTATATTGTAGAAGACGACTTGCTTATGGCATCGGCATTAAAGCGATTGCTTACAGGCATGGGGCATTGTGTATGCGGCATAGCCGACTCGTATATAAAAGCCGTATACGAAATACAAAGGATAGAAGTTGACCTGGTAATAACTGATATTATGCTAACCGGCGAAAAAACCGGGATAGACCTGGGCCGTTATATTAAGGCTAACTTAAATATCCCGTTCATCTATCTTTCGTCTATTTCGTCAAATGATATGATAAGGGCTGCGCTTGATAATTTGCCCGACAGCTTTTTGTTTAAGCCTGTAAACAAGGCATCGCTTAGCGCGGCGTTAATGAATTTTAATACCAGGAATAACATCCCTGCTCAAAAAAATTTGTCCGTTTTTTGTCCACGGTAGTAATTACACTACCCCGTTATTTACTGTTACTTTTATACTGATTAATTATAACATCCATTAAATCATGTTATTATGGAATCAAATACTACAGCTGCCAGGAATAGAAGAATATGCAAAAAATGCTCACAAGGCGTATTAGATAGCCGCGCCCGGCGCCCGGCCCTTGTAAAGTTACTTTTCTTTTGGTTACCTATCCGAAGGTACAAATGCAACTATTGCGACAGGAAGACCTATGTGTATGGTTCAATATGGCATAACGTTAAGCAAAATAACCTGCAAATGAACTAACAGTTCATCGCACGTTTTCGTTTTAATTTAAAACAGATCAGGCCAGCAACCGGTCCCACTCGGGATGCCGTTTTAAAAACACCTTTATATAGGGGCAATAAGGAACTATCTTAAAATTATTTGCCTCTAAATAGTTGAATACTTTTTCAACCAGGGCCGGTGCAACACCTTTCCCCTCCAGGTCTATCGGCACTTCGGTATGTATCAAAAAAAACTTATCGCCTTTTTGCTGGTAATCAATAAAGGCGCGGTGGCCGTCAACAACCAATTCAAAATTGTGTATAGCCAGGTTATTTATTAAGGGTAGTTCGTTGTACATTTTATAAATGTAGAAACAATCGTTCACAAAACGAAAAAGCCTGCAAACTGTTTACTGCAAACCGTTTACTGATCACCGCCATTTAATTTCTCCAAATGTCTCTGGTCGGGTGGTAATTTCATAAACTTTATATAACAGTCGTTTATATAATTTGCCATATTAAAGTCTTTTGCGGTAAAAACTTTTACATCGGGGCGGTAGAGCGCCACAAAATCATCTAACACCGTTCCTTTTAACGGTATATATTTTGCCACAGTTGTCGCGGTAAATACAGCGGCGATCTTATCCATAGTCTGATTGTCGTCGATCATTTTTTCTTCGCGCTCTTTTTTCTTTTGGTCCTTGTTCCAATCCGGTATAGTTAAACTTAGGCCGCCGTTTTGTTGGTACGAAAGGTTTTTCGATAGGTATAAAGGATCCGGAGCAGGTTTAAATGCGTTCGGTGCGCCCATGTTGTTGCTATTCACGGTTACTACGCCAAGCATATTTTCTTTTGACGTTAATAACACTTCCATCTCATACCTGGTTATCACCACTGTGTCCGTCAGGTAGGCCAACCCTGTAAAAATAAGCTTATCCCCCAGTTTAGCGGTTATTGCAAACCGCCCGTTGTCATCCGTAATGGCCAGTTGTTTGGTCTCTAACACCTGCACCCGTATACCGGATAATACCAAGCGCGTGTTTCGTTCAAACACCCTTCCTTTAATAACATCCTGGCCATAACCCAATGCGGCAATGAGGCATACCATAAAAAACGTAAGGCAATATTTAAGCATCATTAAAAATATGTAAAAACCTAATTGTTGTAATTATTTTAACTTTAATTAACTTTTTTGAGAAATATTCACGAAAGGTTTAAAATGACAATTTAAAATTGCGGTTGCTAAATTTAAAAACGTTCTCCAGGTTGGCGCTGTCATAAGCGCTTACTTTCATATCCGTTATGATGCCGGTATTTAAACTGTACACCCATCCATGTACGCCTAACGACTGATCGTCGAGCCATGCGTTTTGTACAATAGTTGTTTTGCATAAGTTGTATACGCCTTCAATAACGTTATACTCAACCAGGCGGTTGGAGCGTTCTTCTTCATCAGCTATTTGGTCAAGCTCTTTAGCGTGCAGGCGATAAACATCCTTAATATGGCTTAGCCAGTTATCTATCAGTCCGAATTGCTTGTTACTCATAGCAGCTATTATGCCGCCGCAGCCATAATGACCGGTAACGATAACGTGTTTTACTTTTAACACATTAACCGCGTAATCCAGCACCGATAGCATGTTCATATCCGAGTGGATAACCATATTGGCTATATTGCGGTGTACAAATATTTCGCCGGGCTTGGTATTTGTTATCTGGTTGGCGGGTACGCGACTATCGGCGCAACCTATCCATAAAATGGGCGGGGTTTGGCCTTTGGCAAGGTTTGTAAAATAATCAGGATCTATCTTTAAGGTGTTTTCAACAAACTGCCGGTTACCCGCAAGTAAGCCATGATATAATTCGTTGGTAGCCGCAGCGTTATCATCAATTTTAGCGCACATAGTCAAGTTTAAGACAGCGATTTATGATGCAAATATAGCAAATGAATATTTAGTTAATATTATGGCGATGTTTATGGATTTTATATCCAGGCATTTATCAATCCTTCTTCTCTGCTTGCCGGGGGGCGAACGGTTCCCCATATCCGGGAGCAGAGTGAGTAATTGCCGGCAGTCGGGTTACTTAACTTTCGTGTATAATTACTATTTTTAGCCTCTTTCATTATAAAAACCAAATTGTGAATAGCAAACTAAAATTACTCAATCAAAAACGCGAAAAAGCGCTTTTAGGAGGCGGGCACACGCGTATAGAAAGTCAGCATAAAAAAGGAAAATTAACAGCACGCGAGCGGCTGCATTTTTTAATGGATGAGGGCTCGTTCCAGGAAATAGGTATGCTGGTATCACACCGGTCGACCGATTTTGGTATGGAAAAAGAAAAATACCCCGGCGATGGCGTTATAACCGGCTACGGGACTATTAATGGCCGCATGACCTATGTTTTCTCGCAGGACTTTACCGTTTTTGGCGGTTCCTTATCAGAAACCCATGCCGAAAAGATTTGTAAAATAATGGAGCTGGCTATGAAAAATGGCGTTCCAATTGTTGGTCTTAATGATTCGGGCGGCGCGCGGATACAGGAGGGGGTAGTATCTTTAGGCGGTTATGCCGATATTTTTTACCGCAATACAATGGCCTCGGGCGTTATCCCCCAAATATCCGCCATTATGGGCCCATGCGCAGGCGGCGCGGTGTACTCGCCGGCCATAACCGATTTTATATTGATGGTTGAGCATACGTCATATATGTTTGTAACCGGACCAAACGTGGTTAAAACAGTTACGCACGAGGTAGTAACATCCGAAGAATTAGGCGGCGCAAATACCCATGCCACCAAGTCGGGCGTAACACATTTTGCCTGTGCCAATGAGATAGAAGCTATTCAGCACGTTAAAAAACTGCTGAGTTATATGCCCCAAAATTGCGAAGATATAGCCCCGGCTTTGCCTTATGAAACAAAAAACGAATATCGCGCCGATCTGGATACTATCCTGCCCGAAATTGCCTCGCAACCTTATGATATGCGCGAGGTGATTACCCACGTAATTGATGAAGGTTCGTTTTTAGAGGTACATAAAGATTTTGCCGAAAATATTGTGGTTGGCTTTGCACGGCTGGCAGGCCGTAGCATTGGCATTATAGCCAACCAGCCTGCTTTTTTGGCGGGAGTTTTGGATATTAATTCATCTACCAAAGGCGCGCGTTTTGTGCGGTTTTGCGATAGCTTTAATATCCCGTTATTGGTTTTTGAGGATGTGCCGGGCTTTTTACCGGGTACCGACCAGGAGTGGAACGCCATCATCACCAACGGGGCAAAATTATTGTATGCTTTTTGCGAGGCGACCGTTCCGCGCATTACCGTTATCACCCGTAAGGCATACGGCGGCGCTTATGATGTGATGAACTCTAAACACATAGGCGCTGACATGAATTTTGCGTGGCCATCGGCAGAAATAGCCGTAATGGGTGCCAAAGGCGCTGCCGAAATTATATTTAAACGTGAAATTAACGAAGCTGAAGACAAGGAAGCCAAATGGAAGGAAATGGAGCAACTCTATTCAGAAACATTTGCCAACCCTTACCGCGCCGCAGAACGAGGCTTTATTGACGAAGTAATAGAGCCCGCCGAGACCCGCCAAAAACTCATCTTCGCCTTTAAAATGCTGGAGAATAAAGTAGTTAATAACCCAAGGAAGAAACATGGGAATATACCATTGTGAGCTTGAAGCAAGAAGCTTGAGGCTAAAAGCATTTTATCGGGATTACAAAAAAGTTTTTAGCTTCAAGCCTATTGCTTTATGCTCCAAATAGAACAAATCCGCCCCGAACTAACCTGGCGCTTACGGCAAAAGGTTTTATATCCTGCCGAAAAGCTTTATGAGATGGAAATGGAGGAGGATAATAGGGGCTACCACTTTGGCGCGTTTGAAGATAATGTTTTAGTGGGCGTTGTCTCCTTATTTCAAAAAGATAAAAATTTCCAGTTCAGGAAATTTGCGGTTGATGAAGGGATGCAGGGTAAAGGCATAGGCACCGTCTTGTTGAAATATATAATTCACTTTGCTATAAACGAAGGTGCAGAGCGGATATGGTGCAACGCACGTTTATCGGCCGTAGGTTTTTATCTGAAATCGGGATTCTTACAAACTGGCACTTTGTTTTCAAAAAACGGTTTTGATTATGAGATCATGGAAAAGGTTTTGTGTTAATGCAGCTTCACATTTTAGCTTTAACGTTTCACCTTAATGATTATATTTGTGTCCCGTTAAAAACGCGGTTTAATGAACACTTATGTCTAAGAAAAAATCTGACGAAAAAAAGCACGTTGCAATTGTAACTAACAAATCTCTTTCCTTTTTTGAAAAATATATAAATAACCCTTCCCCCACCGGTTTTGAATGGAAAGGACAGGAATTATGGCTTGAATACATCAAGCCTTATATTGACGAACATTATGTAGATAACTATGGCACTGCTGTTGGTATTATCAACCCCAAAGCCGAATATAAGGTGGTTATTGAAGCGCATGCCGATGAAATATCCTGGTTTGTAAATTACATCACCAGCGATGGCTTGATCTATGTTATCCGCAACGGCGGTTCAGACCACCAGATAGCGCCATCAAAAAGGGTAAATATCCATACCGATAAGGGCGTTGTAAAAGCGGTTTTCGGCTGGCCCGCTATCCATACCCGTACTGCGGGCGAAAAGGAAGAAGCGCCGTCGTTAAAAAATATTTTTCTTGACTGCGGCTGCACCACGAAAGATGAGGTTGAAAAACTGGGTATACACGTAGGCTGTGTAATCACTTACGAGGATGAATTTATCGTACTGAACGACCGCTACTATGTTGGTCGCGCACTGGATAACCGCGCCGGTGGTTTTATGATTGCCGAGGTCGCCCGCCTGCTGAAAGAAAATAAAAAGAAACTGCCGTTTGGCCTGTACATTGTAAACGCGGTGCAGGAGGAAATTGGACTGCGCGGCGCAGAGATGATCGCCCATAAAATTAAGCCCAATGTAGCTATAGTAACCGATGTTACGCATGATACGCAAACGCCGATGATCAGCAAGATTACCCAGGGCGACCTGGCTTGCGGCAAAGGGCCCGTAGTGTCTTACGCTCCGGCGGTACAAAACAACCTGAACAAACTACTGATTGAAACTGCCGAGAAGGAAAAAATACCTTTTCAGCGCCAGGCATCTTCGCGCTCAACAGGAACGGATACCGATGCTTTTGCCTATTCAAATGACGGTGTGCCATCTGCATTGATATCATTGCCATTACGGTATATGCATACTACGGTTGAAATGATACATAAGGAAGATGTGGATAATGTGATCAGGTTGATTTATGAAGTATTGCTTAATATAAAATCGGGACAGGATTTCAGGTATATCAAGTAAGACTAAACTTTAATCAAACCAAATTGTTAATAAAATCGTATAACAAAACACGACCCCTATAATAATTTATATTATATATGAAACCCACACTATTAATTTTAGCTGCAGGCATGGCCAGCCGTTATGGCAGCATGAAACAAATTGAAGGATTTGGCCCCAATAACGAAACTATAATTGATTATTCTATACATGATGCCATTCGCGCCGGTTTTGGCAAAATAAGCTTCATTATCCGCGAAGAATTTGTTGAATCATTTAAATCTATCTTTGAGCCCAAACTGAATGGCCGCGTTGAAACGGATTATGTTTTTCAAAGCTATGACCTAAAACCTTTTGGTATTGATAAAACTATCGAAAGGGCAAAACCCTGGGGGACAGGGCACGCGATACTATCCGCCCGCGACCAGGTAAACGAGCCTTTTTGCGTAATTAACGCCGATGATTATTACGGCTATGACGCGTTTAAAAAAATGGCCGATTTTTTAACGACCGAAGTTGCCGATGATAAATATGCGATAATTGGATACCAGATAGACAAAACATTATCTGAACATGGCTCAGTATCCCGCGGCGTATGTAAGGTTGATGATGACGGCCACATGGTTGAAATTAACGAGCGCACAGAGGTTTACTTTACCCCGGATGGTAAGGTTGCCTATAAAGATGCTACCGGCGAACACCCTTTAGCAAACGATACGCGCGTATCCATGAATTTCTGGGGATTTACACCTGCGGTTTTTGACCAGGCTTTACCCATGTTCCAGCAATTTGTTACTGATAACGAAAACAACCCCAAAGCCGAGTTTTTCATCCCGCTAATTGCCGATAAACTGATACATACCGGCGAGGCGGATTTTAAAGTTATCCCAACTTCTGCAAGATGGTTTGGCGTTACTTATAAAGAAGATAAGCCAATAGTACAAAAATCCATATCCGAACTGGTAGCCAACGGCACTTACCCCGAGAACCTTTGGGAAGTGAATGTAGAGAAAGTATAAATAGAAAATCCCGCTGTGAGGCGGGATTTTTTGGTTAGATCATCGACACAATATACATTAAACAGAATCTTTAAATAATTTCTCCAATTCTAATAGTCGTTCAGATTTAACTATTAGTCCTAGATTATTGGGTATTCGGGATATAACAATCGGCTTTTGACCTGTAGGTATATTAATAATTTCAATATCTCCTTGTGCTGTATGTTGCGGTCCAGCAAATAAAACCCCCAACAAAATTATTCTACTTGCGCCTAAATGCATAGTGCCTTTTTTATCACGATAACCACCCTCATTAAATATAAAAACTGGAGAGCCGCTTGATCCTGGAAAGCAAGCCGCGTCAATCATTAATTCTTTTTTGCCATTATAATCAAAGTTTGGATGGGTAGCCGTAATTCCCTTTCGTAAAATAGGTTTATTATTAACTGAATCCCAAATTCCATTTGGATATCCGACCATTAATATTTCTTCTAAAGCGGACAAGTCTTCAATTTGCTGCTTGTTCGGTATAAGTGATGGATCTAATGAAATATAAAATAGTTTTTCACCTCTTTTTCCAGCTTCAGTTAAAAACGGGGCAATAGGCATAGCACATAAATCAACATCTATATCTGGATGTTTTCTCCACAAAGATTCAAAGTTGTCAAAATACACTTGAAAATGTTGTGTATCTAATGGTTGATTATTAGTGTCGGCTTTTGTAAATATTAATTTACCTCTTTTTGCACCTTCTATTACGTGCTTATTGGTAATTACAACTGGGACATGATTGCCAGTTGCCGCATCATGTAAAAATCGAAAGAAAAAGCCAGTACCAGTACCCACGCCGTCATCGTATTCGCATTCAATTCTAATTGTAGAATATGTAATTTGTTCTGATGCTGATAAACTCATATTGTGGATTTAGTACGAATGTATTTATTTTAATTGTTGTTATAGGCGATAATCAATTATTAAAAATACTATTTGAAATTGACTACTCGTTCGGAATAGAAAAATCCAGTCATTTTATTTAAAGATATCTGTTAATGTGGTCTTTCCCAAACTAAAAAGCAATTCTTAATGTTTAATAGACACATGCAAACTCAACTATTAGGCAATACCGAAAGCATCGCCCTGCAAAACAACACCCTATTCATTAAAACCTTCCAAGCCACAGCACGGGTATGGGTTTACACTCCAACTATCATCCGCGTTTGCATCAGTAAAAATTTTGATGAGGCGGACAGATCTTTCGCGGTAATTCAAAAGCCAACAAGTTTTCCATCTTATACAGAAACTGATAATGAGATTGAACTTAATACATCCGCCCTAAAGCTAATCATCATCAAATCCCCCTTACGCTTTAATTTTTACACGGCTGATGGCAAAGCATTAAGTGAAGATGACAAACGCTTCGGCGTTAACTGGCAGGATGCGCGGGTTATTAATTACCGCAAACTCTATCCTGATGAAAAGTTTATCGGCCTGGGCGAAAAAACAGGCAATTTGAACCGCCGTGGCAGCAGCTATGTAAACTGGAATACAGATGCCGCCCTGCATGGTGTTGATGCAGACCCGCTTTATAAAACCTTTCCGTTCTTTATTGGCCTGCATAGCGGCTTAACCTACGGGCTATTTTTTGATAATACGCGTAAAAGCTATTTCGACTTTGGCGCTACTACCGATGATGAAATGAGTTGGTTTGGCGCTGATGGCGGCGATATGAACTATTACTTTTTCGGCGCGCAAAGCATAAGAGAAATTTTACAGGATTATACCTGGCTAACGGGCCGCATGGAAATGCCGCCTTTATGGAGCCTGGGTTACCAGCAATGCCGGTGGAGCTATATGAGTGCCGATGAAGTGCTGGGCATTGCCAAAAAATTCCGCGAACATCAAATTCCTGCCGATGTGATCTATTGCGATATTGATTACATGGATGGGTTTAAGATATTCACCTGGAACAAGAAAACCTTTCCCGATCCCAAGGGAATGATAGACAAGTTGAAGTTGATAGGATTCAGGCTGGTTACCATTGTTGATCCGGGTATAAAAATTGAAAAGGGCTACAAACAATATGATGAGGGTTTCGTCAATAATTATTTTGCAACTTACCCCAATGGCGAGCTTTACACCACCAGTGTTTGGCCGGGCCGCTGTCATTTTCCTGATTTTATAAATGACGAAGTAAAAGAATGGTGGGGCGCGGCTTTTACCGCGCTTACCGAACCTGGTGTAGCCGGATTTTGGAACGATATGAACGAGCCTGCTGCCTGGGGTCAAAACATTCCCTGGCTGGTAAAATTTGGTGAATACTATATGCAGGAGATACGAAATGTCTACGGCATGGAAATGGCCAAAGCCACTTATAATGGCACTAAAAAGCTGTTAGGGAATAAACGCCCATTTGTGCTAACCCGTGCGGCTTATTCCGGCACACAGCGTTATTCGGCAGTATGGACAGGCGATAACGCCGCTACGGACGAACACTTGCTACTGGGCCAACGTTTGGTAAATAGTTTAGGTTTAACCGGCATGTCGTTAATTGGCGTAGATATTGGCGGCTTTATGGGCAACCCTACTCCCGAGTTAATGGTGCGCTGGAACTCGTTAGGCGTGTACACACCCATGTTCCGTAACCATGCCGCGCAGGGCATGGCCATGCGCGAGCCCTGGGAATGGGGCGAAGAAAATGAGGCTATTATTAAAAAAGATATTGAATTGCGGTATCGGCTATTACCCTATATCTATTCGGGTTTTTACCAATCCACGCAAACCGGCTTACCGTTAAGCCGAACATTGGCTATTGATTATAGCAATGATGAAAATGTATTTGATACCAAATTCCAAAACCAGTTTATGTTTGGCGATAGTATGCTGGTTGCCCCGGTTATCAGCAGCGAATTGTTTGCCGAAGTTTATTTACCCAAAGGCGAATGGTACCGTTTCGGCACGAACGAAAAGTACAAGGGTAACCAGTTTATCATAGCCGATGCGCCCTTAACCAACCTGCCGGTATTTATCAAAGCCGGGGCAATTATACCTATGCAAAGCGTAATTCAAAGCACTAATGACAAAGGCGATGGCATTTTAGAATTGCATATATGGAATGGCACCACAGCAAGCGAATTTGTTTATTATGAGGATGACGGGGTATCGTACGATTATCAAAATGGCGGTTATTATAAACGGGTTATTAGGTTTGACCCACAGGGAAATATTGTCACTTTATCACCTGTTGAGGGGGATTTCAAGTCAAAGTATCAGCAGTTAAAATTCATAGCTCATGGTTTTGAAAATGCCGATAAATCTTTAACCATAATTGGAAGCTGGTAAATTCTGACTATGGAAATAATATACAAGAGCGCTGTCAGTCTGAGGCTCTCGAAGACTATGCGGGCAAAGGCCTTTACGCTCATGCTTCGAGAGCCTCAGCATGACACCCACCATGTCATGGTTAAGAGCAGTCTTTTGATATTTTTAGATGGCTTCTTAGAATACAATCTCCAACTTTCTGCATGACCAAAAGGAATTTACTCACTCTCGCCGCCAAAATACTCAACAATAGCTTTCGCCTGTTTGGTATTAACCACTTCCTGTAATATTTCAGGTGTTGCTTCGCGGATCTTTTTAACAGACTTAAAGTATTTCAACAACTTCTCGGCAGTAGTTTTGCCGATGCCTTCAATTAATTCCAGTTCGGTTGCTAATGTGCCTTTATCGCGTTTTTTACGGTGAAAGGTAATGCCGAAGCGGTGCGCTTCATCCCTTAATTGCTGAATGACTTTTAAGGTTTCTGATCTTTTATCCAAATACAACGGGTATTGATCGCCGGGATAATATAATTCTTCCAGGCGTTTGGCAATACCAATAACCGTAACCTGTTTATCAATGCCCAACAGCTTCAAACTTTTTACCGCAGATGATAACTGACCCTTGCCGCCATCAATTACAATTAGCTGCGGCAACCCGCTGTCTTCATCCAGCACCCGGCGGTAACGCCGCAATACCGCTTCTTCCATCGTAGCAAAGTCATCCGGGCCTTCAACAGTTTTTACGTTAAAGTGCCGGTAGTCCTTTTTTGATGGTTTGCCGTCTCTAAAAACCACGATGGCCGAAACCGGGTACTTACCCTGGAAGTTTGAATTATCAAAACACTCAATATGCCGGGGTAGCTGGTTCATACGCAGGTCTTTCATCATTTGGGTAAGCAGGCGGTCAGTACGTATTTCGGGATTTAACTTTTCGTGCTGGTCCATCTTGTCCCTTTTGAAGAATTGTACATTCTTTTGCGAAAGGTCAAGCAGCTTTTTCTTTTCGCCCAGCTTAGGCACCGTAAATTTTATCGAAGCATCTTCCAAATCAATATTAAACGGAACAATGATCTCTTTAGAATGGCTGTTATACCGGCTTCTGAATTCGATAATTGCTAAAGTGAGCAATTCTTCATCGCTTTCATCCAACCGCTTTTTCAGCTCGATGGTTTGTGTCTGGATGATGGTACCGTTCATCACCTTTAAAAAGTTAACAAAGGCATATTTTTCCTCGGATGCAATGCTAAATACATCCACATCCGTAATAGACGAGTTAACCACGGTTGACTTGCTCTGGTAGTTCTCCAGCAGGTCGAATTTGCGTTTCAGGCGGTAGGCATGTTCATAGTTTAAAGCGGCAATGGCATTATCCATTTCGGTTTTCATTTTGCGCAGCACCGCACCAATTTTGCCGTTTAAAATGTCCTTTATTTCTTCTATGCTGTTGTCGTAATCATCCTCCGTTTGGTAGTTTTGACAGGGGCCTTTGCAGTTGCCAAGCTGGTACTCCAGGCATACCCTGAATTTACCGGCCTCAATATTTGGCCGGGTAAGCGCAAGGTTACAGGTACGCAGGGGATAGGTTTCTTTGATCAACCCTAAAATGGCATGCATCATGCTGACCGAAGCATAAGGCCCCAGGTATTTTGAGCCATCTTTTACTATGCGTCTTGTCCAGAATATGCGGGGGAATTTCTCATTCTTGATAATGATCCAGGGATACGTTTTATCATCCTTCAGCATTACGTTATAACGCGGCTGATGCTTTTTTATCAGGCTGTTTTCAAGTAGCCACGCATCAACCTCGGTATCAACAATGGTAAAAGTAATATCGCGTATTTTTGATACCAGTACCTTTGTCTTGGCATTTACATTGGTATCCTTGTTAAAATACGAGTTAACCCGGTTACGCAAATCTTTAGCCTTACCGATGTAGATCAGTTCCTTCTCCTCGTTCCAATACTGATAAACACCCGGTTTATGGGGGATGTTTTTTAGTACTGAACGATAATCAAATTTCTCCATGCGCTATTTTGTCTGAACCATAATTACTTTTAGGATTTGAGGATGTGCATGATTCTTATCGCTGTAATTATACTAAAAGGATAGTTTCTTATCAACCGGGTTAGTCCCCTTTTGTTGTTGCGCGTAAATAGTACAATCAAGTGTCGTTTCTAACGGTTTTTTCGGTGGTTCAAATCTCAGGTCCCGTTTAATCCCTAACGATGGGTCATTGTAAACCCGTTTCATATACCCGGCAAATATGGGCAGGGAGGTATTCGCGCCTTCGCCTAAAGCGGTTGTACGAAAATGAAAATCGCGGTTTTCGCAGCCTGTCCATATCCCGGTAACTAATTGTGGTACCATGCCAATGAACCAACCGTCCGAATTATCCTGTGTTGTACCTGTTTTTCCGGCAACGTCATTGGTGAAATTGTACCGGTTGCGCAATCTTACGCCTGTGCCCTTATCAATAACACTTCGCAACATATCGGTCATTACATACGCTGTTTCTTCACTGATGGGTTGTTTTTTTACCGTTGGAGCACTATACAATACGTTCCCATTTTTGTCTTCTATCCGCAATAAGTAAACGGGCTGGTTCCAAACACCATGATTAGCAAATGCAGAATAAGCGCCGGTCATGTCATATACAGTAGCGTCAAAAACACCAAGACAGATAGATGGATACGCCGGAACATTAGTAGTAATCCCCATTTGTTTTATCAATTCGGCTACCGGTGCAGGACCTACCTCTTTCATCACATAGGCAGTTACCCAGTTTTGTGAATGTGCTAAAGCGGTGCGAAGATCTATCATGCCGGGCAAGGTTTCTGACGCGGCTGAAGCGGGTGTCCATGGTGTACCGTCAGGGTTAGGAAAATCAGGAAAGGACACCGGTACATTATTTACCTGCAAACATGGCGAATAGCCATTTTTAATGGCCACCGCGTAAGTAAATGGCTTAGCCGTTGAGCCAACCTGCCTTGCACCCCTGTAAACCTGGTCGTATTTAAAGTGATCGAAATTAATGCCGCCCACCCATGCCTTTATATAACCCGTTGTTGGATCCATGCTCATCAATGAATTGCGAAGCAGCATTTGACAATATAATATAGAATCAACCGGGCGCATTACCGTATCTCTTTCTCCGTGCCAGGTAAACAGGTTTAGCGTATCGGGCGTGTTAAAATTTTGCCTGATCTCCTCATCCGAATTACCCTGGAGTTTTAAGGCCTTGTACCGGTCGGATTGGGTCATTCCTTTATTCATTATATATGCATAATTGGCAATTTGTTTCGATAGATCATGACCTCTCCAATGCTCATTAAATTGCTTTTGCAGATCGCGCATATACTCCTCTTGTGCCTCCTCGGCATATTGCTGCATCCTTGAATCAATGGTGGTATATACTTTTAAACCATCCCGGTTAACATCATAGGGCGTTACACCATCCGGTTTAAAAATACTCTGTGATTCCAGGATTTTTTGAACCTGTCTTTTTAGTTCGGTTACAAAATAAAGCGCAATGCCTTCGGCCACAGGATGATATTTAATACCCAGTTCTTTTGCCTGGTTTTCTTTTGCTTGTGCTTCGGTTATATAATCCAGTTCGGCCATACGCGCCAGCACAAAATTACGCGCCTGTTTAGCCCTGTCGGCATGCCTTATAGGCGAATAATAAGAAGGCCCTTTTAGTAACTGTACCAGTACTGCGGCCTGGTCAGGCGCTAATCTATCGGGCGTGGTATTAAAATAAGTTTGCGCCGCCGCACTTATGCCCGAAGCGTTGTTCCCGAAGTCAACCGTGTTGAGGTACATGGTAATGATCTCCTGCTTGGTATAATGCTTTTCTATCTTTACCGCTATGATCAGCTCTTTCATTTTCTGGACGAGACGGCTCAGCGGGTTATGCGCCCTTTCCTCGCCCGAAAAAAGGTTTAAGGCCAATTGCTGGGTAATGGTACTGGCACCCTGCTTTTTGCCCATCATAAGGTATAGCAAAATGGTAAAATTGCGTTTAAAATCAATACCCGAATGCGAATAGAAATTGTTATCCTCCTTGGCTATCAGCGCGTTAATTACATTGGGCGATATTTTATTGAACGTAACACTTGAGCGGTTTGCCGTTTTATACCATTTCCCCAATATTTGTTTGGTTGACGTACCGGGCGCGTTATCAGAAGCGTAAACTACCGATGCCTGGTCGCTTTTAGGGTTTTCGAGCTCGCCGAAGGAGGGCAGTGTACCAAAAATGCCTAATGTGGTGAGGCATATCATCAGCACTACAAATACGAAGCAACCGATAAAAAATTTCCAGATATACCAGTTGTATTTCTTTATATCCTGCGGCGAAAGTTTGGTATCCATAGTTAATAGCTTGTTGGGAACAACTAAATAGCCCAAATAGTTTGAAGCCTGCTAATTTCAACAAAAAGCACCAATTTCACGAATTAAGGCGAATTTCACGAATTTTCAGGTGTGGTATTCAAATGGCAGATTATCTTTACTTTTTGTCCATTACATCCGCAGTTTTTTGCTGCTGGTTGTAAGCGGCACAATCCAGCACAATATCCAACGGTTGTTTTGGCAAATCAAAATCAATATTTTTCTTAATATTCAACGATGAGTTGGCGTAAACCTTTTGCATATATAACGCGAAAATTGGCAACGCGGTATTAGCACCTTCGCCAAGACTTTCCGAACGGAAATGAATATCGCGGTCTTCGCAACCTGTCCAAACCCCGGTAACTAATTGCGGCGTTATGCCTATAAACCACCCGTCCGAGTTATCATTGGTAGTGCCTGTTTTACCGCCAATGGGATTAGTCAGGCCGTATCTCCACCTCAACCGCGTTCCTGTTCCTTCTTCAATTACACCTTTCAACATATAGGTCATTACATACGCGTATTTCTCATCCATAACCGGCTTTTGCAGCGCTTGTTTGTTTTGCCAAAGCACATGATGGTTTTTATCTTCAATGCGGGTTACAAAGGTGGGTTTGGTCCAGATGCCTTTGTTGGCAAATACGCCGTAAGCCCCGGTCATATCAAATACCGAGGCGTTAAAACTGCCGATGCAGATGGATGGAACTGCCTGCACATCACTCATAATGCCCATTTTTTTGATCAAATCCACAACAGGTTGTGGGGTAAGGCCTTTCATGATATGGGCGGTTATCCAGTTTTGCGAATGTGCCAAAGCCTCGCGGTAAGTCAAAGTACCCGGTATGGTTTCCGTTTTGCCCGAGTTAGGGCACCATTTCTGTCCGTCATAAAATATGGTGTCGGGCACATTTTCTGCTGTTGTACAGGGCGAGTCGCCCTGGTTTATAAAATCCGCCGCATAAGTAAACGGTTTGGCAGTCGAGCCCACCTGCCTTGTACCGTGATACACCTGGTCGTATTTAAAATGCTCAAAATTAATGCCGCCTACCCATGCCTTAATATAGCCGGTTGTAGGGTCCATGCTCATCAGGGCATTCCGCAATAAAAATTTACAGTAAATTATAGAATCCAGCGGCTTCATCAGGGTATCTACATTTCCATGCCAGGTAAATATATTTATCATATCAGGCGTGTTGAAGTTTTTGTTTATCTCCTCATCCGATTTACCCTCCAATTTTAACTCCTTATACCGGTCTGAACCGTGTATGCCCAGGTTAATTAAATATTTATAGTTGGCTATTTCCTTAGCCAGGTTATGCCCGCGCCAATGGTCGTTAAATTGCTTTTGCAGCGTAACCATATATTCCCTTTGCGCGTCTTCGGCATATTGCTGCATATTGGCATCAATGGTGGTAAAAATTCTCAGGCCGTCCCTGTCCAAATCATAATTAAGCCCCTGTTCTTTTAATAAAGCTTTTACCTGGGCTTTTAATTCAGCCCTGAAATATGGAGCTAACCCCACCGCGTGATTGGACGGATGGTAATTAACCCCTAATGGTTTAGCCTTGTAAATGTCGGCGTCCTTTTTACTTAAAAAGTGTTCGTCAACCATACGTTTTAAAACAAAATTGCGGCTGCTAAGCGCAGTTTCGGGATGCTTAACCGGGGAATGTATAGTAGTAGACGTAAGCGTTTGAACCAAAGTGGCAGCCTGGTCGGGCGTTAGCTTATCGGGCGTAGTATAAAAATAGGTATGCGCTGCCGCGCTTATGCCGAAAGAATTAGAGCCAAAATCAACCGTGTTTAAATAGAGGGTAATAATTTCCTCCTTCGTATAATGCTTCTCTATCCTGATAGCGATTATGAGCTCTTTTAATTTTTGAATTACACGTTTAACCGGGTTTTTTGAAGGCACATCGGTAAACTGGTTTTTTGCCAACTGCTGTGTAAGGGTGCTGGCACCTTGTGTACGCCCTATCAAATTGTAGGGTATAATAGTGAAAGTGCGCCAAAAATCAATACCCGAATGGGAGTAGAAATGATTGTCCTCTTTTGCAACTAACGCATGTACAACATTTGGAGATATATCTTTATAAGCCACACTCGACCGGTTTTGCCTCCAGTACCATTTGCCCAATATCTGGCTGTCGGACGTATAGATCACGGTTGATTGATCGCTCTTAGGATGTTCCAGGTCACTTAATGTTGGCAAGTCGCCAAAGGCCCCGAGTAAGGTTGCTATTACCATAATAACCAGGAACGCGAAGCAACCGGCAAAAAATTTCCAGATATACCCGTTGTATTTCTTTATATCCTGGGCGGTAAGTATAATATCCATTGTTAATAGGTTTGCTGATAGTAATCAAAATAACTATCCAGTAGGTTTTTGTCGGCTAATTTATCCAGGTTTTGCTTTGTTATTAAAAAAAAGCTGTATTTATCTTTTGGTACTTTCATTATCTCGGGCAATAGCGGAATAATTGTCCTTGCATATTGCTTAACATCATCCAAACTATAAAAGCGGCCCACATAGATCAGCTGGTTATCATCCCCGGCATTTTTTAGCTGGTGCTGTATCGCATCGGGCTGATTGTGTGTGCGGTTAAATTGCCCTATGCCAAAACGCGATGACGAAAGATCAATTGTGCCGGTGTTTACATTGATCACAAAATAATAATTGGTGCTGTCGCCAAGCGAAAATATCGTTGGCGTTTTTGCAGTCATTGATTTAGGCTGAGCAGTAGCAGCCGAAGGCTTAGCCGCGACAATAGCCGCCGTTTTTGCCGATTCATTTATCGGTAATTTCTTTTCAGCCGCCTTTACCGGTTCATCATCCGGTTTAATATCACGCCTGAACGCGGTTTCCTTTTTATAAACAACAGGCGGAATAAACCGTACGCCGGAAGTATCATTATCCATCAAAGCAAATGTTTGCGCCGATAACTGCGTGTTGTTCGCCGCAATATACGCCAGGTGCTGCTTTACCAATGGCGTTATCAGATCATCTTTGGGATAGTTTTCTGCCAGGCGCTGCATATCAGCCTTGAATGCCTCTATTTTTTCACTATGCCCCGCAGAGATGGCCCGCAAATAATAAAGCTGCGCAGCTAACGCGTTGCCGGGGTATTGTTTTAATAAAGCATCAATGCTGCTGATAGCCTGTACATATTTCTTTTGAGCATACAGGTCATAAACCTCACTATAAGCGGCATTGAACGCGGCATCCTTGTCGCCAACATGTTTAGCATAGTCAGGATCAAGTATAACTTTGGCAAAAGCGGTTTCGGGATATTCTTTTAACAGCCTGTTTTTATATTCATTAGATTTAGCCACATCAGTTTCGCTGTACAAACGGTACAGGCTATAATATATACCTGCCTTGTTGGGATCGTTGGGAAACTTGCTTAATATCAGCAGGTAGGTGGCTATCGCTTCTTTTTTATCATCCAAAATATCGCGGTAAAAATTGGCAATGTCCAGGTATGCGCCATATACACGGTCATTTGATTCGGCTAATAATTGCGGCGTAAGCGGCAGGTCGTGTATTAATTTTTGGCGATAACTTGCTGCCGATACATCTGTACGGCTTTTACGTTTATCGGCGGGCAGCGCGTCTGGGTCGGCATTTGGCGAAACGGCAGGCCCGGCAGCGGCGGCTACAGCAATAGCACCCGATTTACTGCTCCTGCGCCAGTCATCTTCCAGCTTACGGTTTCCCCAATTTCGTTTAAAAGCCGCGTATCCCTGGCTAACAGCATTTGAATTATAGAAATAGAAATTGCTGCCATTTGGCACGCTAACCGTTGGGTTTTGCGCATTATTAGCAGCATTGGCCTGGGCAATAGCCAATGCCGAGGCGTTTGCCTGCATCTGTAAGATTTGGGCCGATACCATATCATCTATACGCTGCGACCGAGTTTTTTCATCCAGCGTGGCTAATTGCTGCAAGGTATCTTCATGACCAATAATGCGCAGCCGGTCTACCAGCAGTTTCAGGTTATTGTTCTTCTTCTGAATAGTTTGATAGCCGGGGTAATTGGGCGAAAGGTTGGTTAACGTGCTGTCATAATATTTTTTGGCAATTACATAATCGGCTTTGTTGTTAAACTCAATGTCAGCAATGCGCAGGTAGGATAGGCCCTTTTGATTCTGGTTTTTATTGCTTGCCCGTACCGATAGCTTGTAATATTTTACGGCGTTGTTAATATCCTTATTGGCAGCATATATTTCGGCCACCTGGTAATAAATTTGGTCGGTAAAATCTTTATTGTTTTGATTTTTAAGCAGGCTCAACAGGCGGTTTATACGACTAACTTTAACACCCCTAATTTCGTCCTGTATACGAATACAGTTTAAATTGGCATTAAATGCCATTTCAAATGCTGCGTTGCTCCTGGTTATGCTGGTATAGTTAATTATAGCGGCACTGGTTTCATGGTTAAGCTCTTGTAGCTGGCCTAAAATAAACGTCCAGCGCAGCCGCTGGGTTTTGGTATTACCATATTGTATAGCCTTTTTGGCCATTTCCACGCCATCGGTATAGTTTTGCGCGTTGATATCATATTGAAGCTTAACGGCATATATATCGGCGGGGATATGCTTTTTGGGATTGATGCTTAGAATGGCGGTATCTAAAGTGCGCTTCGCTTCGGGCAGTTCATTTAAATATAATAAACCGCGTGCCTTCCACACAGCCGCTTCCTGCACCACTGCAACCTGTTTTGGGAATGAATGTATTACGTAGTTAAAAAACTCGACAGCATTAAAATAGTTACCGTTTAAATAATTGGCCTTACCCAGTACTACGTAGGCATCGGCCCTGTAATGACTTTGCTCTTTTTCGTTGATGATCACATTGGCTTTGGTAATGGCAGCATCCAGGTCTTTATCCATAGCGGGCGGGCGGGCTACGGTATCCTGGTAAACATTTAGCAGCTGGCTATAGTTATCAATAAACGATAAGGCGTAGGTTTCCTGCTTTTGCCGCAGCAGTTCGTTGGCATTAAACAGTATATTATAATGCGCGGTAAGGTCCTGCATTTTACGGTTAAAACCGTTTATATTTTGAAACGCGCACCCTGATGCTATGATAACTAATGGGAACAGCAGGAATTTTACCTGGTTTTGTGCAGAAAAAAGGGAGAATTTGCTAACGCGCCTCAAAATCAAATCAGTATTATAAAAGCAATCGCTAAATTTAATAAAGATTATGCCAATAGGATTAATAAATTTGTGAATGGATAAAAACGAACCTAAGGAGAACGGCGACAGCCGCAAAGAAACAAGCGACGTTGCGAAATATTCGGGCATCGGCTTCCAGATGATCGCTATTATTGGCTTGTTTACCTATGCCGGTTATAAAATTGATCAGGCGGCCGGTCATCAAACAAAATGGGTAACCGCTGTGCTTTCACTTGCCGGGGTTTTTATATCTTTGTACGTTGTAATCAGGTCGGTTAAAAGCTGATAACAAATAAGAACAGTATTCTCCAATGAAGATATATCAAGCCTTATTATTTTTCCTGTGGTTCACATTTATTATCGCCATACCGCCTTATGCGCTTGAACAATATGGCCATGCCAACCTGTTAATTTCCGATTTCTGGCTAATCTTCGGTTTTATGTCTGGTTTAACACTTTTGGTGATAGCTTCTATCCT